>JAEEGG010015935.1_pt1 | contig 15695 bp, 8 predicted proteins | sample 9134161 | NCBI WGS metagenome assembly JAEEGG01 (sample SAMN16246543, study PRJNA631951) | gut metagenome | biome: gut microbiome; feature: rumen; material: CR-attached | host: Bos | place: Iran: Karaj | collected 2018-10
ATACTGAAGAACGCAAGGTGAAGACTACGAAAGAAATCAAGAAAGGATTTACCATCAAGGCAGAACCAACGTTTAAAAAGGAATACTATTCGTACATATATATGCAATCCAAACCGGGAGGCTCTTACTATACCGACGAAGAACTTAATGAGTTTGTTCTTTATAATTTTAAGAATTCGCCATACTCTGGTATGGTTGCCGACCCTTCAAAAGAGATTCGCTTGGCTAAATATGATAATAACGAGACTATACGAAAGGGACACTTGGAGAACTATGATATTAAGAAATTGGGTTCTGAATACGAAAACGCTGAAGCTGTTAAACTAGTACTCGATACACCAATTAAACTTGGTGAACTTCGAAGTGCCCAATACACTTATATTATTCCAGAAGCAGCAATTGGTGATACTAATTATGGGAAATACTTGAAAGGTGATAAGAATGTTAAGCCTGAAGATTGTCTTGTGAATCCGCTGTTCTATATTAATGTTTCAGTTAATAATGATGCCGCTATTCCAAAGTATCCTTCAGACGAGGTGTTGGCAAGTGCGAAAGAGTTGTTGAAGAAGAGTGGTTTAGGTTATCCTTTAGTAAATAGCCCTGCACGTATTGCTTTGCAAAAGTTGGTTGATTCTGGTGAAGGTGAGGATGCTACCTATAATGAAGCAATGGAAGCATTTTACAAGGATACTACAGTCGAGAAACCTGCCGCAGGAAAATATTATACAATTGCTGGTGTCACCTCTAATAACAAGGTGGCCTACCTGCAGTATGATGGCACTAATGTCACGCTGACAACTGATGCAGCCAAGGCCACGGGCTTTAAGGCTGCCGTTAACAATGGTATCTATACCTTCCAGACGGGCGACGGTAAGTACCTGCATACGCTGACTAACGACAAAGATAATGCCTCTAACGTTACTTCGACGCTTGACGCTACGGTCAATAATCTGTTGGTGGAGCGTCTTGGCAATATCAGCAACGTTGATGCGAAGAATACTATGGGCTTGTTCAGTATCTATGGGTCGCTCAAGGACAATAAGGGTGGCTTCTCGTTAGTGGATGCTGATAAGGCTTCTATCCTGACTCCCACTTCATCGCTAACTTCGTTCACTGAGACCAAGACCAATGGTTTCCGCTTTGCCGAGATTGACAAGGCGAAGATTCCGGTACCGGCTGTGAAGTACACTTTGTCGCCTGTCAATAAAGCTGAACTGCTGTCGCTGAAGCAGGTGACGGTGACATTCAGCTATCCGGCTGAGGTGACGATTGCCGACAAGTCAAAGGTGACGCTGAAGGATGCCAAGGGTACGGCTGTCGCCATCAGTGGCGTGAGCCTGGCTTCTGGCTCTAAGAATAAGGTGAACATCACGTTTGCTGAGTTGGCTTCTGGTACATATACGTTGACGGCTGCCGAGGGTGCCTTCACCTATACTTTCGCTGAGGCTAAAAAGAACATGCCCGCTATTACGGCAACCTATACTGTTCCTGCCAAGCCAGAACTGAAGTATACTCTCTCACCGGCTTCTGGTACCAAGTTAGAAGAGCTGTCTTCCGTTACGCTGACTTTCTCAAGCCCGACTACTGCAACATTGAAGGATGCTTCCAAGATTACCTTGATGGGTGCTGACAAGAAGGCTGTGGCCGTACAAGTGAAAGCTGTGGAGGGTAAACAGGGTACGTTTACTGTCTCGTTCGACAAGTTAGCTCCAGGTACCTATACACTGACTGCCACTAAGGGCGCATTTGTTTATGCATTGGCTGGAACAGAGCTTGAGATTGATGCTATTACGGCTTCTTATACTGTAGAGGCTGCTGCTGAAATTAAGTGGGCACTCTCACCCGAACCAGGTGACTATGAGGCTATGAACAGTCTGACGCTGACATTTACCAGCAATAAGGATATTGCTTTGGCCGACCAGTCAAAGGTGACGCTGAAGAATGTTCTTGGCATGGCCATCACGCTAAAGGATATTAAGAAGGATGGCAATAAGTTCACAATCTTGTTCGATAAGTTGGGTACTGGACCTTATACGTTTGAGGCTGCCCAAGGTGCCTTTACATATACGTTTGTAGGTAAGACCATGCAGGTGGATGCCATCACGGCCAAGTACACCATCTTGGCTCCTCCTGAAGTTGCTGTGGCCGTATATCCGGGAACTGGTACCAAGTTCGAGTCTCTACCGAAAGTGAAGCTGACCTTTACCTGCACGAAATCCATTGAATTGGCAGACGAATCAAAGGTGAAACTGACGGATGCCAATAGTAATGTTGTTGAGTTGAAGAACATCGAGAATGAGGGTAATGTCTATACCATTGAGTTCGACGAACTGCCCTCGGGCGACTATACCTTCAGTGTCGAGAAAGGTGCCTTTGTCTATACTTTCGGTGGCGAAGAGATACCTGTTGACGGTATCGATGCTATCAGCTATACCGTCGTGCCGAAGCCTCAGGTGACATGGGCAGTGAATCCTGGCTCTGGCAGTTCGTTGGAGTCACTCAGTAGCGTGACATTGACTTTAACTGCTGACCGAACGATAAGTTTGGCTGATAAGAGCAAGGTGACTTTGACCGATGAGGCTGGAAACACCATTACTCCGACCAATATTGCTATGGAGAAGGGTGTTTGCACTATCACGTTCGATGAGATTACTGCTTCTGGTACTTACACGCTGACTGCTGCTCAGGGTGCCTTTACCTACCAGTTTGGTGGCAAGGCTACCCCTGTGGAAGCTATCACTGCTACCTATAAGGTGGCTGAACCTCGTCCGTCGGAGGTAGTTCTGGCTGAAGCTACAGAACTGCTGAAGTATGCAGGTCTGGGTTATCCCACTGCCGACAGTGAGGCCCGCAAGGCATTGAGTAACTTGGTTGAGGCTGGTCGCGGAACGGACGAAGTGTTCCAGGAAGCGATGGATGACTTCTATGCTGAGACGAACGTAGTGATGCCTGCCGTTGATAAGTACTACCATGTCATTGCTATCACGGCTGCTAAGGATACGGCATACGTCAATCAGCAGGGCAGCCTCACAGGACTCGTCGAAAGTGAAGCCGAGGCTACGCCGCTGAAGCTGACGAAGAGTGATAAGGAAGGTGCATACGTACTGACCACTGCTGATGGACAGCAACAGCTGAGTGTCACCATCAGCAAGAAGGTGAACACCGAAGATACAAAGAGCGTATTTGGCTTGTTCAGTATTGATCCGTTCGATAAGATGAAGGCTATCGGCTTTACGTTTGCGGAAGTTGACAAGGCTGACATCCCCGTGCCGCAGGTAGAACTTGCTCTGACGCCGAAGAGTGGTACCGAAGTGGACGTGCTCGACGAAGTGAAACTGACGTTCAATGGGTACGACAAGGTTGACCTCGCTGACGCTACGAAGATAGAGTTAGTACAGGGTGAGACCACGATGACTCCTGAGGTGACACCTGTAGAGGGTAGTACCAATGAGTATATCCTTACCTTCGGCATTGATGAGCCGGGCACTTATATGCTTCTTGTCAACAAGGGCGCATTCACGTTCGACTATGCAGAGCTGACTCATGAGATAGCTGCCGTGACTGCCAAGTATGTTGTTAAGGTTCCGCGTCCGACAGAGGAGACGCTGCTGGCTGCCAAGGAGTTGCTTGCTCGTACAGGTGTCGGTACCCCTGCTGCTGACAGCAAGAGCCGTATCGAACTGGAGGCCTTAATAGTTGCTGGTGAAGGCAAGGACGAGGTGTTTGAGGCTGCTATGGCTGCCTTCATCGCTGAGACCGATGTTGAACAGCCTGCCAATGGCAAGTACTACTGCGTGACCGCTGTTAATTCGAAGGGTGGTGAGGGATTCGTGACCTACGAGAAGGGTAGTGTCGGCCTGACCGCTGATGCCGAGAGCCCGACGGTAGGTGTGTTCCGTGTGACAGCCAATGTGGACGGCACACTTACGCTCTCTACCTTCGATAGTCAGTATGAGTGTGATGTGAAGCCTGCCCGTCTGGCCGTCGAGGGTGTCAGTGCAGAGGAAACCTTCGGGCTGTTCAGCCTCTACGGAACACTGGGTGGTAACAAGGATGCCTACTCTCGTGTCAGCATTGAGAACGGCGTATGGGAATTCATGAATAGCTCTGTGCTCGACAAGAACTTGGGAATGATGTTGGACGAGGACATGACCACCGCGTTCCGCTTTACGGAAGTAGCAGAGGAAGACTTGGTTATTCCTGAAGCCACGTTGACGTGTATTCCTGGTGAAGGTTCTGTAGAAAAACTCGAAGAGGTTACCCTCATGTTTGATGTTCCGTTCCCTGTAACGCTGAAGGATAGCAAATTGATTAGCTTGAAGGCCCAAGATGGCAGCGAAGTGCCCATAGTTGCCCAGAAGACCAGCTCGAATGCCTGCCAAATGACGTTAATCAATGTTATAGCCGGTACTTACACGTTGGAAGTTGCCGACGGCGCGTTCACTTACGGATTCTTTGACAAGGAAATTCCTGTGAAGGCCACCAGTAAGACGTTCAAGGTACTGGTGGGTGCCGACTTTACTTACGATTTCAATGTCGGCGATATGGCCTGCCAGTTGGATGGCGAGAAGGAACGGGAATATTTCATGGACACAGCCCTGAACACCCTGACAGTAGGCTTCAAGGACGCTGTGACAGTGAATCCCGACAAGACCGTCTTTGTGGTAGATGAAGACGGTGTGACGATGGTTACTGGCCACTTGGAGCCTGCCGAGGATGAGGAGAACGTGTACAAGCTTGTACTCGACACTCCGATTGCCGAGGGCACGCTGACGGCTGGTACGTACACCTTTGTTTTCGAGGAAGGTATGTTCGGCGATGACAACTATGCCAGTTATCTGGCTTCCCCGTATCATGTACTGATGGCCGACTGCCACGTCAGCAAGGAGCTGAAGCCGTTCAGCGTGAAGGTTGACAACGAGAAAGCCCAGATACCTGTAGGCATCCTCGAATTGATGAATGATGAATTGTCGAATGTTAAATGGTATGACCTCAACGGCCGCCGCATTGTCGGCAAGCCGCAGAAGGGTCGCGTCTATATTGTCAACGGCAAGAAAGTGACCTTTTAGGGAATTGATAATTGACAATTGATAATTGTGATGACCAATGAGAGTGTGAGAGATTGTCTGCTTATGCGGTTGCCAATTGTCAATTGTCAATGGTCAATGGTTAATTTAAGAACCATAGTTCTTATCCTGACCTTGTTCTCAGCCGTCGGGCTGCAGGCAGGCAAGCGGACCAAGGACGAAATGAAAGCCGCCGCACTCGGTGTGTTGTCGCAGAACAGCGCATCGAGGGCGGCGGTAGCCGTTTCCTCGGCTTCTGACTTGAAGGAATACCTCGCTAATGAGCACCTTTCGGTCATAGGTAGCGATGACTTGGGCTTTGCCGTGGTTACAACCGATGACCACGCCCGTCCGGTGATAGGCTACTCCACCACTCCGTTCACCGAGACCATGCCCGATGGTTTCAAGTGGTGGCTCGAAAAAGCCGAAACAGCCCTTCCTGCCCAACGTTCAATGTTCAACGTTCAACATTCAAAAGTTGATCCCCTGATGACTACGAAGTGGGGGCAGGAATATCCATACAATGCGAAGCTGCGCTACATCATCGGCGATAACACTTATCAGTTTATGACAGGCTGCGTGGCTACGGCTATGGCTCAAGTCATGAACTATCACCGCTTCCCGCGGCGTGGGCATGGCTCCGTGCGCTATGTTCTGTGGAACTACCAGACGTGGATGTTCCACACCTTCACGGAGACTTACAACTGGGACGTGATGCTCGACCAATATTCCTATCAGTCTGCGGGAGGTCTTGACGAGGCAGCGAAGGCTGTGTCGGTCCTGATGCACGACTGTGGAATGGCGGTGAAGATGAACTACGACATTGCGGTGAGTCTTGCCAATACAGATGACATCGCACCGGCCCTGATAGAATACTTCTCCTACGACGAGTCGGGCACCCGTCAGGTTCGACGTGCCGACTATTCCGAGGAGGAGTGGATGCAGCTGATATACGACGAACTCAGTGCAGGACGGCCCGTTATCTATAGTGGTATCAACCGCAACAACCCCGATAAGACCTACGGCCATACTTTCGTGGTCCACGGCTGCGATGCCGATGGCTTGGTCTATGTCAACTGGGGCTGGCGGGGACAGCATGACGGCTTCTTTGATATCAACCTGTTGAGCGCCAATGGCAGCTCTTTCAATGACGACCAGGACATGATTCTTGTGAAGCCCGGCACCCATGATCAATGCGCTGTGAAGGTCATTGCTACGGGTGCAGGAAAAGTTCATCTCGGTGACGTTACCAATGCCGTGGCCGACACTACCAAGATTTATAAGGTTGACGAGGGAGCGTCGGTGACGCTGACCGCCATTCCCGACGACGGTTGGAGGATATCCCACGTATTCGTCGGGCAGGATGAGGTCACGGCTCAGGTGAAGGATGGCCAGTACACGCTTGATAGGGTGGACGACAACATGACGTTGAGCGTCACCTTCGAAAAGATTCCCATTCAGTATTGTGCGTTGAGGATTACGGCACGTGGCGAAGGAAGTGTTACCTGCGACAGCATTGAGGTCAGGAATGCTGCGAATGCCATTAAGGTGGAGAAGGGCACCGATGTCCAACTGGTTGTAACTCCCGACGAGGGTTGGCAAATACATAGCGTGACCATCAACGGCCATGAGACCTTGGATGAGTCGGGATATGATAGCTGCGCCATCAAGACGACCGTCGCTACAAATGTTGATATTGCCGTCGAGTTCACCAAGAAAGTGTATCATCTGACATATTGGGTAGACGGAGCGGTCTATCGCAGGTATGAGGTGGAATATGGTGCTTCTATCGTTCCGGAAAATGTGCCCGCAAAAGAAGGTTACACGTTTGGCGGGTGGAGCGACATTCCGTCGAACATGCCAGCCGGAAACGTCAACGTCAGCGGATCATTTACGGTCAATCAGTACCTTCTGACTTTCCAGGTGGACGGAGAGGAATGTAAGGCCTTTGAAGTGGAATACGGCTCTCTCATCATCCCGTTGGCCGAGCCTGTAAAAGAAGGCTATACGTTCTCTGGCTGGATTGAAATGCCTGAGACCATGCCTGCCCATGACGTAATTGTTACAGGGCGCTTTACAGTCAATACGTATGAGGTCACCTATATGGTCGACGGCACGGTATTCTTGACGGATTCCCTGACTTACCAGTCGCCCATACCGCTGCCCACAGTACCTGAACGCAGTGGTTACGATTTCGAATGGGATGAACATCCTGAGACGATGCCAGCCTACGATGTGACCATCACTGGTAATTATACCGTAGAGACATCAGTTGCTTCGTCCAAGGTCGGACCTGCCTTCAAGATGACAAACGGCACGCTGTACCTTTCTGGTCTTCAGTCGGACGAGCACGTCACCCTCTACACCCTCTCAGGAAAGTGCCTGCTGACTGCCCGAGCCACTACACAGGGTACCCTTGCCATTCCCCTCCCCCAGCTACCTTCTGCCCTCTACATCATCCGAACCTCCCGCCAGGTTTTTGAGATTGCGAGGTAAGTATTTGTAGGTTATAGGAACTCTATCTTGCAGTCGTGTTTCTTCGACTTGGAATCGTAATTGATACCTACAAGGATAATTTGCCCATCATATTGTGACACTTTACCCTTGTAGTTCTTATTGTGAATCTGATTGATGGCTGCGTCTGCCGACAGGTCTTTTTTAAGTTCCAACAATATTGGTGGATTCTTGCCTTGCTTTCTTGGCATCAGTACTAGGTCTGCAAACCCCTTTCCTGTTGGCAGCTCTCTATGGAAGGTATAGTCATTCTTGGCATGATAGAATGCGATGCTAAGAACACAGGCCAAAGAGTTTTCATCATTATAGCTGAGTATACTGGTGTTTTCGTCATGAGCGGCATTAACTCCAGCGGCCACAGCTTCTTCATCTCCATCCAGTACAGCCTGTAGTAGCTGTTCAGATTTATCAAGTGCATCGGCCACGATGTCCCACTTGTTGTTCTTAATGGCATTCACCATCTCACCTGCTACTTCGTAATTGGGAATGTAGCACTCGCTCTTTACACGATCAAACGACAAGTAGCCTAAATGTATCAGTACTGTGAATACATCGCTTTTGCTTCTGATATCCGACATGTCGTTCTGGAAACCTGTGGGTTCCACCTTGCATCGTCCACCACCAAGCATTTTGATGATATCATCCTTCAGCCCCTCATAATTCATCCGAATATATTGGGCTACGGTGTCGTATGCGCCAGTACTGGCCCAATAACTGGAACACCAGTCGTTACGAATGGCTTCCATGACAGAGTTTGGGTTAAAGATGGAAAGCTCACCGCCCAGTTGATAGCCGTCATACCACTTTTCGAACTCATCGAAGTCCATGCTGTGTTTTTGGCATAGTGCTTGAACCTCTGGTTTGGTAAAACCGAAGCTTCCAGCAAGTCGTCCGGGCATCACCATTGAATACTCCTTGAAATTATTCATGGCCGATTGAGTCTTGTATTTTTTGATAGGCAGGATTCCAGTCATATAGACACCTGCGAACACCTGCATTGTCTGACCTCCCTTAAACATACGTCGAAGCCAGTCCAAATAGGCATCCATCACCTTTGTACCTGACTCGAACTCTCGGCAGATGGCATCCCACTCGTCAATGATGAAAATGAATCGTTGGGCGGTGGAGTCTGCAATACGGATAAGATAGTCCATCAAGTCATCGCCATCGTTTATCGGTATGTCAGCGTATGCCTTGTTAATGTCTTCTTTTAATTTCGCATCCATCTGTTTGATGATATTCTCATCTTTATAACGCGTCACGAAGTCACTTATGTCAAGGAATATGACAGGATATTTGTTCAGGTGCTGTTCAAAGGTCTTGTCGCTTGCAATTTTTAAGTCGGCAAACAATGGACGAGAGTCGCAGGATTTGTCGTAGTATGCATAGAGCATTTTGGCAGCCATCGACTTGCCAAATCGTCGACAGCGTGACACACAACTAAACCGGTTTTCAGTGAAAAGAGTCTCATTGATAACAGCTATGAGTGCAGACTTGTCCACATATTCACCGTTTCTTGCGCTTTGGAAACCGGCATTGCCGATATTGATATATGCTCCCATGTGATACTTATTTGATGCAAAATTACAAAAACTTCTTCGAATATACTGTATGTATGCATCTTTTTTGTGAAAGTTTTACAGTCTCTGCGGTTTTGTCTTCTAAATTTTCGAGGAGGGGTCGTAGGAACTCATATCATCCTTCATTGCATCTTTATGGCTGCAAATAAATACCCTACGACTTGTCCTAACATTCCACCCCGTGGAGCTTTCGGTTTACCCTAGGGAAACCTCCAGTTTACCCTAGGGAAAGTCCAAGTCAGCTTATTGGGGGTGTTTGGCCGTCAGGGCAGATGATACCTGATGCCCTAGTCGTAGCACCCTCGTTACATCCATTACACCCTCCCAAACAGGGTGTATGCCCTTTGTACATCGGCGTCGTTACACCCGTACACCCTGAAATGCTACTTTTGTTACAGGAGGTGTATGCCGTCGTCAGCGATGGTGATGAGGCGGCGGCGGTAGAGGTCGCCTATGGCTTGCTTGTACGATTTCTTGGAGACGCCGAAGCGGGCGGCTATTTCTTCGGCGGGAGAGTGGTCGTTGAGGTTGCAGAAACCGTTGTTGTCCTGGAGGTAGCGGAGCAGAATCTCGGCAAAGTCGAGGGCGCGTTGGCGGCCTGTGGTGTGCTGGTAGCGCTCCACCTTTGCCGTGGCCATGAGGCGGTGGGTCTTCTCGTCCTCCATGATGTAGACGTAGTAGGTGTTGCCGCGCTCCATGCGCTGCTTCTGCTCGCGGAAGGGACAGAAGAGGTCCTTCATGAGTCCCCACTTCAGGAAGGCGCCGTACTCGTTGGTCCAGGCACATTCCAGGTAGGCGAACTCGCCAACCTTGGCAATGGGGTGCTCGGTGGTGGCCACAATGCGTTCGTCGTGGTCGAGGTAGAGGAACACCTCTATTTCGTCGCCGATGTGCATGTCGGGGGTGACGTAACGCTGGGGTAGCAGGATTTTCTCGTAGGGGGCAGCAGCATCGCCGCTGCTCAGTGAACCTTCGCCGATAGGGGAGAGGTAGAGGCCGAAGTCTACGCGCTTGGTGATGCGCAGGGTGTTGTAGTCGCCGAGGGTAATCATGGGTTTGTGGGGATTGTGGGTTCTATGGGCTCGATGAGGCCATCGCGGAGGTGTATGGTGCGGTCGGTGAGGGTGGCCAACTGCTCGTCATGGGTGACGATGACGAAAGTCTGGCCGAAGCGGTCACGGAGGTCGAAGAAGAGCTGGTGCAGTTCCTGCTTGTTCTTGGTGTCGAGCGAACCAGAAGGCTCGTCGGCCAGGATGACGGCAGGGCTGTTGACGAGGGCGCGGGCCACCGCGATGCGTTGCTTCTCGCCGCCCGACAGTTCGGCGGGCTTGTGTGTGGCGCGGTCGCTGAGTCCCATGAACTGCAGCAGTTCCTTGGCCCTTTCCTTGGCTTTCTTCTGCGAGGTGCCGGCGATGTAGGCCGGAATCATGATGTTCTCCAGAGCCGTGAACTCGGGGAGCAGCTGGTGGAACTGGAAGACGAAGCCGAGGTGGCGGTTGCGGAAGTCGGCGAGGGCCTTTTGGCTAAGGGTGGTTGTGTCGATGCCATCGACACATACAGTACCCTGGTCGGGGCGGTCGAGGGTACCGATGATTTGCAGCAGGGTGGTCTTTCCGGCGCCGGAAGGGCCTACGATGCTGACTATCTCGCCACGGTCGATGTGGAGGTCGATGCCTTTGAGGACTTGTAGTGAGCCGAAGCTCTTGGTAATTCCTTGGGTAGTGATCATGGGGCTAATGGGGCTTATTGGACTCATGAGATTCATGGGATGAGTGAGACAATGGGAGTTTTCGGTGCAACCAACGGAGGATTGTGCCGTAAACGGAGTTCTCCTCGTGGTGCTGCGCCTCGGTGAAGCTCATGCTGTCTTCCTTCTGTTCGCCATACTGGTCGGGGAAGATAATCATGAGGTTCTTGCCTGAGAAGTATTTCTGCAGCTCGTCGGGCAGCCGTTCGAGCGCATTCTTGTACGAAATGGTGCCCTTACGGGCGGTGACTACCACGAAGAGGTGGTCGTCGGCAATGTGGGCCGCCAGCTGGGGCAGCTCGTTCCAATGGGCCATCGGCGTGTATTCTGCCCGTACCGAGGGGTGGTGGTTGTCGATGTATTCGGCAATGAGCTTCAGCGACTCCTCGCGACCGTGGAACTGTATGCGGCAGTCCAGTTCGTCGGCCAGTCGGCTCAGCCGTTCCAGCCATCGGTGGAATCCTGGCTCAAACTCAGCCCGGCTGGGCACGGCAACGCGGATGCGGCGCAGGGTGTTCAGCGGCTGTACGAAGCGCGAGAGCATGATCTGCCGGTTCAGACCGTTGTAGAGGCTCTGGATGAAGTCGCCCCAGAACTTGGCGTTCTGGTTGGTGTGGACGTGCATGCCCATGATGACCTCTGAGCAGTTGAATTCGCGGAAGGCATGCTTGATGCCGTTGGCAATGTTGGTGGCCAGTCGTACCTGCGTCTGCAGTTCCACCTCCGATGCCGAGGCCTGCCGTTTCAGTTGCTCAAACAACTGCAGTCCCTGCTCGCGGTTGACGGCCGCCTTCTCGTCGTCGTAGACTACGTTCAAGGCCACCAGTCCGCGGTTGAGCCGTTGGTTGCGCACCAGCACGGCCTGACTCAGCAGCTGCGGAGCAATCTCGGGGTACTTGACGCAGATGAGTATTTTCTCGTCGTCGAGATGAGAGCTATGAGGTTTATGATTCCCATGAGCTTCATGGGAATGATGCGAGGTCTGTGAAAGGATGAGTTGCTTGGAGGCGTGCTCCGTCATCAGGGTCGAGATGATACAGGTAACGAGTATCATCAGGACGACGCCGTTGAGCATGTTGTCGTTGACCAGGTACTGGCCTGGTGCCACCTCCAAACGCATACCCACCATCACCATCGCGATGGCGCCGGCGGCGTGGGCCGATGTCAGGCCGAACATCATATTGCCGTCGGCCTTGGGCAGCCGGAACAGCAGGCTCGACAGGTATGCCGCCACGGCCTTGCCGAAGGTGCCGAAGAAGGCAATGAGCAACATCACCCAGATGACGTAAGGCCCCTGTGCCAAGGCGCGGACGTTGATGAGCATGCCTACACCAATGAGGAAATAAGGGATGAAGAGGGCGTTGCCGATGAACTCCAAGCGGTTCATGAGGGCCGACACGTGCGGTATATACCTATTTAATATAAGGCCCGAGAAGAAAGCTCCGAAGATGCCCTCCAGTCCGATGAATTCCGTGAGTGCCGCGTTGAGGAACATGACCGACAGCACAAAGATAAACTGCATGACGGCATCGCTGTAACGGCGCAGGAAGTAACGCGTCAGGTGGGGGATGAGCCACAGCATGGCGACGATGTAGGCGGCGAGCTTCAGCAGGAAGAACAGCCAGAAGAGAGGCTGCGGCAGCGCCGCGTCATGGCCGATGGAGCCCGACGTCTGCGCCAGTCCGGCAATCATGACCAGCGCTATGAACAGGCTGATCATGGAAGAGCCTACGGAGAGGGTGACGCTGGAGTGGCGTTGCAGTCCGTAGCGGCCTATGATGGGGTAGGCGATGAGTGTGTTCGAAGCCATGATACAGCCCAGCAGGAACGAGGCCGTCGGTGTGTAGTGCAGCAGATGGATGGCCATGATGTAGGTCAGTCCGAGGGGCACAAAGCAGGTGAGCAGTCCGAAGGTGATAAACCGCCGCGAGTTCTTCTTCACGCCCTCCATGTCCATCTCCAGTCCGGCGAGGAACATGATGTAGTAGAGTCCGACGCGCCCGAAGAGCTCGAACGAGTTGTCGCGCTCCAGGATGTTCAGTCCATATTGGCCGATGAGCACGCCGGCGAGCACCATGCCGATGATGTGCGGAATCCTCAGTTTACCCATGATGATAGGGGCAAACAGGATAATCAGCAGTACCACGAAGAATATCAACGTGGGGTCGGTGATGGGGAAATATGCTGCCAAATGTGCCATTCTGAGTGCAAAGGTACGAATTTTTTGGCACGGATTATACGGATTACACGGATTTTTTGTAATTTTGCACCCAGAAAGTAATGATTCAATAGAAAAAAGAAAGATGAAAGTAGCAATTGTGGGCGCAAGTGGCGCCGTGGGGCAGGAATTCCTGCGCCTGCTTGATGAGAGAAATTTCCCGATGGATGAACTCGTGTTGTTCGGTTCTGAGCGTTCGGCTGGTACGAAATACACCTTCCGTGGCAAGGAGCTGACCGTGAAATTGTTGCAGCACAACGACGATTTCAAGGATATTGACATCGCCTTCACGTCGGCCGGTGCCGGCACGTCGAAGGAGTTTGCCGAGACCATCACCAAATATGGTGCCGTAATGATTGACAACTCGTCGGCCTTCCGTATGGATGACGACGTGCCCTTGGTGGTACCTGAGTGCAATGCCGAGGACGCCTTGAACCGTCCCCGTGGCATCATCGCCAACCCCAACTGCACCACTATCATGATGGTGGTCGTGCTGCAGCCGTTGGAGAATCTGTCGCACATCAAGCGCATCCACGTGGCCTCCTACCAGAGTGCCTCGGGTGCCGGAGCTGCCGCTATGGCCGAACTACAGCAGCAGTATAAGGAGATTGTGGAGACGGGCGAGGTGAAGACCGTGAAGAAATTCCCCCACCAGCTGGCCTACAACGTGATTCCTCAGATTGACGTCTTCCAGCCCAATGGCTATACAAAGGAGGAGATGAAGATGTTCAACGAGACGCGGAAGATTATGCACACCGACGCCAAGTGCTCGGCCATGTGCGTTCGTGTTTCCTCGTTACGCTCTCACTCTGAAAGTGTGTGGATTGAGACCGAGCGTCCGCTGAGCGTTGAGGAGGCCCAGCAGGCCATCGCCGCCGCTCCCGGCTGCACCTTGGTTGACGACCCGTCGACGCTGACTTACCCGATGCCGCTCGAAACCGCTGGCAAGGACGACGTCTATGTGGGCCGCGTACGCAAGGACCTGAGTGACGAGAACGGTCTGACGTTCTGGCTCTCGGGCGACCAGATCCGCAAGGGTGCCGCCCTGAATGCCGTGCAGATAGGCGAATACCTGATCAAGGTAGGTAACGTTAAATAAAAACACTATATGAGTAACCATTTCACATCATTGAAACCGCTGGCCCTGTTGCTTGGGCTGTTGTTCTTACCTGTCGTGACCAATGCACAGGAGGCCGGGCAGGATACTGTCGTCGTTGTGCCCGAGACAGGCATACTGCCCGTCAAGCCCAGCCGTAATTTCACGGGGCCTGAGGATGTCATCGCGTGCAGTTTCTTCGCCTCGAACACCTCGGGCCTGTCGTTCAGCCAATTCAGGCTCGACACCGTCATCGTGGCCAGCGCTACCAAAAACTCTACCGGTGTATTCCTCATTGCCAAGCCCGGCAGCTACAAGCTGACGTTTACGGACGAGGAATCGACGGCAAAGATTAACTCAACTGTCATCAGCTGGCAGGACACTCCGGGGCAGGCTTACAAGAAGTCGCGCCGACTCTACAAGTTTGTCAATGAAGCGGGTCATGTCGGCTTTGTGCGCGACGAGAAGTACGCTTCCGACACCTATCAGTACTGCGACCTTGCTGAGGGTGAGAATGTCTTCATTCCCTTGGCTGAGAAGAACGTGGAGGCCATCGCTGACCTCCTTAAGACTACTCCAGCTGCCCTGCAGTTCATCCCCTTTGAAGGTCCGTGGAAGAATGTTCCTACGTTGGACACCGAGCCTGCCAGCGTCAGCATGCCGGCAGTGGAGCCTGAAGGCCAGTCGGCTGTCTACGGATTGGATGGCGTCCGCACCGCCAAGCCCCGGAAGGGCATCAACGTGGTGGACGGCCGGAAGGTCATCGTCAGATAACACAATCACTAACCCTTAAACTATAAAGTTATGAAGAAGATGCTTATAGCCGCTGTGGCTGCCGTTGTCATGTGTGCTTGCTCGGGTGAGCGCGGGTATATCAACTATCGGGGTATGTCGATGGGACTGCCTGCCTCCAAGATTGTAGACTCGCTACAGATGAAGGTGCCCAACCTGTGGCTCGACACGACGAAGTATGAAGACCGTTATGTGCTGGCCGACACCATGTTACGCAACTTCACCATTGCGGTGTACCACCAGAACGACACCGTCACCGACATCTTGGAGAACTACACCGCCACCTACAACGACTCGACCAGTCATCTGTGGCAGGCGATGCACGACGAACTGGAGAAGGAGTTTGGATGGCCCAATATGGGCAAGCATGGCGACTTGCACAAGGAGGCCACCTTCCAGAACGACAAGGGTACCATCATCCTGACCCTGCTGAACACCTACTCCCCGACTGTCACCGTACGCTACTCCACAGCTACGACGCCGGATTGAGGCAAACAATAAAGCAAGTCCTACGGGACTTGCTTATTGTGTAATATATTGCTACTAAAAATGTTTCGACTGCCTAAAATAATCAACAAGACCTTATCGGTACGATTGAGTCTGATAGTGGTGTCGGCCATGGCAATACTGCTGATGGCCACCTTGACGGTCATGCTGTATTATTCGAAAAAGGCGTTGAAAG
>JAEEGG010015937.1_pt1 | contig 15694 bp, 10 predicted proteins | sample 9134161 | NCBI WGS metagenome assembly JAEEGG01 (sample SAMN16246543, study PRJNA631951) | gut metagenome | biome: gut microbiome; feature: rumen; material: CR-attached | host: Bos | place: Iran: Karaj | collected 2018-10
ATTACCTGCATAATCATATCGATGGTTACGGATAAGGTCACTCCGTATTTGGGAATCGGATTGTTTCTGACAGCAATAGCTAATGTCATTAACTGCTTTTCGATCAAGAAGATGAAAGCATGAAGTGATGCAAATACAGTTACTTTGAAGTAGAATGATTCCGTATGGGAAGAAAGTTTCCGGGCCTTTCGTTCCGGAAAAGCATTTGGGGAAAAGGAATAATCTATGAAGAGAACTATTGTTAAGGCAGTTTCTTTGATCTTGGCATTTTCATTTTTGACGGCGCTCGCATCGTGCACGAAAAAAGAAAAACCAAAAAAGTCCAAGATCATCGCTGAGGATACGCCGTGGTTTGATTACACGACGATCGATGTCGATTCCGGCGCAGATCCTGATCAAAAGATCGAGAACATGGATCAGGAATTTGCGGGCGCTGATGACAAGTACTATGTCATCTACTCCACCGGCACGTATCAGATGCCGCCCAAGTGCGAGATCGACTACAGCACATTCAACTCCAATGACTATGACTTCGATATTGTAGCGGTGATCGACAGGAATACCGGTAAAGCCGTTAATCACATCAATCTGAACAGGGATGCGGATACCAATCGGTTGACATACGAACATGTCGAAACAGCCACATATTTGGACGGAAAGATCACGGTCATGACCAACAGGAAGATAAGAGAATACGATCCCATGACCGGAAAAGTATTGGATGAAAGGCCGAGCAATGCCGAGGATTCCTTTCCTACAATACAATTTTATAAGGTTGGAGATTATCTTATCGAGACCGAACAGATCCAGAACGAATATGTCAGGGGCAGTGGAACCGTAAAGGTCACGGCGCCTGACGGAACCGTTAATTCGTTCGATTTCAAAGAAACAGGCGAAGACCGCTATATCGAGGCTGTTATTGCCTTAAGTGACACGAAGGTCGTGATCCCGGTCTTCTCAATGAAAGGCCACATTTACTATGAGCTGGATCTGACCACAAATAAGCTCTCAACAGGAAAAGAGAAAAACTATAAATGGCTTGATACAGACAATCTGGGCGAGATAAAGAACGGTACGGACGGACAAGTCTACAGCTGCAATAGAGATGGAGTTTACAGGATCGATGCAGCAAAGAAAAGCATAGAGGAAGTGTTTGATTATAACTGGTGCGGAATGAACAGAGGCATATTGGGAAACCATAGTTTAGAGTTAGTCGAATGTGCAGGCGACAAGATGATCTTTATCGGCCAGACAAAACCCGCATCACGATATGAAAGTATACCGGCAGATTTCCAGATCGTTGAATTTTCGCGAACTTCTAAGAATCCCAACGCCGGAAAGACCATTCTGGAACTCTATTCAACCAAGGTAGATGAGGTTATCGGAGCTGCGATTCAGAAGTTTAACGATCAGAGCAACAAATACTATATAGAGCTCGCTGATACATATAACAGCAGCGATTTTATTGACGTATCGCTTTACACCAAAATCGATAACAAAGACGAATGGAATGACATGCTGCTTAAGTCCGCTGCGGGTGAGAGCAACCAGCTTGCAATGGACATAATCAACGGCGAAGGTCCGGATATACTTCTTAACACCGACAGCTACAGCAGGCTCAACAGATCAAACTATCTGGTTGATCTTACGCCATATGTAAAAGACCTGGCTGCTGATGAATATTTCACAAACATAATAGAAGGCTCAAAGAGTGACGGTGCCATATATCAGCTGCCGGTAAGTTTTGCGATCGAAGGAATATGCACTGATATCAAGTATGCCGGAAGCTCCGGCTGTGGTTTTACGCTTGATGAATATAAGTCGTTCGTGCTGAAGGATCTTAACGGAAGGGACCTCAATATGACAGGTCAGGCAGTATATTTTACACAGTTGTTCAATACCATGAGCGAGAAATTCATCGCCGGCGGCAAGGCCGATTTCTCCGGGCCGGAATTTGCAGAGCTTGCTGACTATGTGAAGGATAACGTTCCTGAGAAGGCCATTCCAATGGGAGAATACGATAATACAGATTTGGCTAATACCGCCGAATACTGGCCGGCCAGAGGTATCGGAAGCTTTTACGGTAACATAGCGGGAAATTGCCCTGTCGAGAATGCAACCATTCTTGGAACCCCGTCGCTCGACGGGCGCGGACCTATGTTTTTCTCCAATATTTCAGTCGCAATATCCGCGAATTCGATTGATCCCGATGCGTGCGGCGAGTTCGTAAAGATCCTTCTCTCGGATGAGATCCAGCAAAGCATTGCCATGAATGATCTTTTTGTTCTTAACCGCAATGCTTTCAGGACTGCCGGCACATCCGCCAACAATTACTATAACAACGGCGGAGACGAGTCTTCCACCGGCAACGGTGCTCGTTCCTCCACTAAGTATACGGAAGCAGACATCGACAACATCGAGAGAGTCATTTTCACGTGCTCGAAAATAAAACGCGAAGACTCCGACATCAGCATGATCCTGATCGAAGAGATGCCCGCCTACTTCCTCGGCCAGAAATCTTTGGATGCCGTCATTAAGATCGCCCAGAACAGGGTGCAGAAAGTGCTGGATGAGAGAGGAAAATAAGGCAGGATAAAGGGTTTTGAACCATCTGAAGGGGCCGGCGTGCCCCTTTTTTCTCTCATTATCGTTGGCGTTTTGATGCCAAAACGAAGACTATTTGAAATCCGGCAAGTCTAACCTTTATACAGAAACCTAAGGCACGCATGTGCCGGAAACAAAAGTATAAAGGAGACTTTAAGTATGAAATTTTGGTATTTTACTGAGGGCAACAAAGCTGACAGTAGTTACACAGATTTCACTTCTATGAATAATGAACCTGTCAGCAGCTACACCGATTTCACAGGATACGGCAGCAGCTATTCAAACAGGAACAGCGAAAGCTTCAGAAACGGATACAACGATTACGCGGGTGCCGGCAGCAGCTACACGGATTTTACGGCAGCATCCGGCGGATATACGGATTTTACGATGGCGGCAAGCAGCCCTGTTCTGAACAGGTCTGTCAGAAAGGCCAAGGTCAGAAACTTCAAGGGCAGCGGAAAGAAGAGCGGTGCCGGAAAGGTCTTTGCCGGTATTATCACAGTCATCGCAGTCCTTTTTGCAGTTGCTTTAGGTGCCATGTACTATATGTCAGACAATACTGACGGCGGCAATTTTATAAAGAATATCTTTGTCAATTCGGGTTCGAATAACCCGAATAACAAGGCCGGCGCAAAGGTAATTCCGCTCGGACACGAGGATTTTCCCGAGAATACCACCAAGTCTAAGGAAGAAGTCAAGCCTGAGCCCGAAAGCGGCGAGAGAGACGTTTACGATATAGCGGACGAGCTCCTGATGTCTCTTAAGTGCGACAACGATGTTGACACGGCAAGAGAGATCTTCAACTGGGTCCATTCGAACATTTACTACCAGCACGTATCCGGCAGCCTGACTTATGAGGAAGCGGCTTATATGGGCTTCATGAACAGGACCGGTGACTGCTATGTTTATTTCTCGTGCGCGAAAATGCTTCTCGACCGCGCAAGGATCCCTAACCTTATGGTCAAGAGATATCCTGTCGTAAGGAACGGTCACTTCTGGAATCTCGTTCAGCTTAACGGCGAGTGGTATCACTGCGACGCTACAGTATTTAAGGATCACCAGGATCTGTATTTCATGCTGACCGATGATGAGATCGCCGACAAGTATCACGAATTCGACGGTTCACTCTACCCGGAGCGCGCGTCCGGCTCATTCTACAATCAGGATTTCGCATCAGGCGATGTATATAGCGATGATTTTTCAGACGACTGGAACGAGCCTTATGAGGATGTGTATATTGACGACTAAGGCTTACGGTTTTATGAATAATGCTTAAGAGACGGTTTGAAAACTGTCATGAGAAGGATCTCGGCGATCGCGGTAACGAGGACAATCGCTAAAGAACACATGCCGCTGATATTTGTAAAGCTGTCATATTCGAAAATGGAAGCGATGCCGATACCCATGAATAATAATGACAACGCGATATACATTGAGGGAGGCACTGCCGGTTTTGCCGGTACGTTATTGATCTTCGTCATTATGACGTTATATCTGAACGGGCAATAGGCAGCAAAAGCTATAAGAGCACACGCTGTTGATAAAAGAAAACTTCCGTTAAAATTAAAGTAATAATCTGAGAAGAACAATATGACGCCGGCTGTGCCGATCCCGGCCGCGAGATACAACCATATGTTGGCCGTTTTCTTGATCAGCCTTGCTCTCGCTTTTTTCTTTTCCTCAGCCAGACGTCTGTCAGCTACATCCTGCTTGTAGATTCCGATATGCTCTGTGATCGCAGATTTGTTCCTGTCACCGTCAGGAAACGAGTCGGTCATGAAGCCCCTGAAATTCTCATCATAGATGACATAACTCAGGATCGGCTCATTGAAGAAATCGTTCCAGACTCCGGGATCGTCTGTCTTTACTGCAAGTGCGGAATAAAGCTTAAACAAAGCGGCTGAGATATCGAGAAGTTCTTTCTGCTCCCGGTCAAAGCTCGCCGCAAAAGAGACTATGTTGTTTTCTATTTTATAAGTCGCAATGGCATCTTGGATCTCTGGAATTTCCAGAATATAAGGATCATTCGGATCTTTTACTGAAGAAAAGTCGAATGTTGATTTCCCGGTGGTGCCGGAATTTTCGATATTTCCGATGACGATAATATTCCCTGATGCGTAATCCAGCGCGCTTCTGTATGCCTCATGAAGTCTGGCGTAGCCTTCGGGATCGTCTTCGGGATTGGTCTCATGGGCAAGCTTGGTGTAAGCCCGTTTTATGGCGGTCTTATCATCTGTAGGTTCGATTCCCAGGACTTCCCAAAACCACATATCTGTAACAGTTTCCCAACTCCCTTAATAATTAATTTTAGCATAATAATTTAAGGGGATTTTGTGCGATGATATAATTGTTTCACAGGGGGGATTGGGATGAATAAGATATGGGAAATACTGAATATTGAACCCACAGATGATAAAGCAGCGATCAAGCGCGCCTATGCTTTGCTTGCGCGAAAATACAATCCCGAAGAAGAACCCGGGAAATTCCAGGAATTACATGAAGCATATAAACAGGCGTTGTTGCTGGCTGATAATGCAGGCATTGATAATGAAGAGACTGAAGATCCTAAAAAGAACGGATATTCCGAAGAAAAGGAGAATCACGCCTTCGATTTCAGCACGGTCGATCAGGATTATCTCCCGGATAACAACATTGCCGAGGAGATCATCGAAGATATTATCTCATTCAGGGAAAGCAATAATCTGAGTTCCAGAGGAGATCTTAAGATGTTATCGCATCCCATGAAGGAAGCCATGTCGATGCAGATGCTTGCAATGTACAGGATCCTGGCATATACGACAGACGACGTTACAGTCTGGGATTCTTTTTTCAATGAGCCACTGATCAGATACTGCCTGGATTATAAGGAGTTCAGGGATACGGTTTTGCATGAGCTCGGAGAGAATCCGTCTCATCTGGAAGCTGTAAAGAAGTTAATGTCAGAGCACGAAGAAGTGCCGAGTTCCAGCTTTATAACCGTTAAGGAAAAAGGTTTTACTTATAGTCTCGAAAAGAGGAAAAAAGGATTGATCATCATGATCCTGGCATGGCTGGCACAACTGATATTCTCGCTGTTCCTTGCGGCGCTTCTTATCGATGTGCCCCTTGTTGGGACGATCATAGGTGCATTAATAGTAGTGGGGTTTCTGGCTATAACGGTATACACGATCGTCATGTTCAGCAATCAATAACTAATTTTCAGGAGTAGACATAAATGGCAGTAATAGGAATAGATCTTGGCACGACGAACAGTCTTGCAAGTGTATGGAAAGACAGCCGTCCGGTGATAATCCGGAATTCTCTGGGATCGATACTCACGCCTTCCGTTGTTGGTGTTGATGAGGATAATAATGTCGTTGTTGGCGAGGTGGCAAGAGAAAGACTCATCTCGCATCCTGATAAGACCGTTTCCGAATTCAAGCGTTCCATGGGCACCAAAAAGACATTCAGTGTTGGTGATAACAGCTTCACGCCGGAGCAGCTGTCTTCACTTGTTTTGAACAAGATAAAGGAAGATGCGGAAGCTTTCCTTGGAGATGAAATAACTGAAGCAGTTATAAGCGTTCCTGCTTATTTTGATGACTGCAGGCGCAGCGCTACAAAGCAGGCTGCGGAAATGTCAGGCCTTAAGGTCGAGAGACTCATAAATGAGCCTTCTGCTGCGGCGCTCGCTTATATGCAGAAGCATGGATTTGAAGACGGAACGTATATGGTGATCGATTTCGGAGGCGGAACGCTCGACGTCTCCATGATCGATTCTTTCGACAGCGTCATGGAGATCTTGGCTGTAGCAGGCAACAACCAGCTGGGCGGTAAAGATTTCAACGCGGCCGTTTATACGTATTTCCTTAAGGAGAACGGACTTGACGAAGATTCGCTTACAGCAGAGCAGAAGGCGTCGATCTACAAGTCCGCAGAGGCATGTAAGATCGCATTGAGCGACATTCCCATGAGCATCATGTCGGTCAACATTGCCGATAAGAGCTATACATTGAACCTTGATAACAATTCGCTCATTAAGATCGCACATGAGGTTTTCGAGAAGATCGGAGAACCGATAAAGCGGGTTCTCCGCGACAGCCACATGAACATAAACGAGGTCAAGGACATCATCCTGGTCGGAGGTTCCTGCAAGATGCCGATCGTAGCCGCTTATATCGAGAGGCTTACCGGCAGGAAGCCCTGCACCGACATCGATCCTGATACAGCCATTGCTGTAGGTGCCGGTATTTTTGCCGGGATGAAGGACCGTAATAAGGATTTCAAAGATGTGATCCTTACGGACATTTGCCCGTTCTCGCTCGGAACAGCCGTTCAGGACAGCCGCACGATGGAGAGGATCATGGACTTCATCATTCAACGCAATTCGATGCTGCCTACAAGTAAGATGCACGATTATTATGCAGCCTCCGATAACCAGACCAAAGTCCGTGTAACGGTATATCAGGGCGAGAGCATTATTCCGGAGAACAACATCAAGCTGGGCGAACTGGTCATCGAATGCCCGCCCACGCCCCTCCATGAGTATATTGCGTCATTAAGACTCACATATGATATCAACGGCATCCTGGTCGTAGATGTAACGGCTAACGACAAGAAGACATATTCCAAGGTAATCTTAAGCGAGAGCAACACGATGAGCGAAGAAGAGCTCGCGAAGTGCAAAGAGCAACTGAACCGGCTCAGATTAGCTGCGCCTGACGACGAGAAATACAAGCTTCTCATAGCGCGCGCAGAACGCATCATTGAAGAGACATTGAGCTTCGAGAGAAAGATCATCACGGAAGCCCTCATGGATTACAAAGCGTGCCTTGCCAACGGCAACGAGCGCGACATCAGATTAACGACCAAGAGGTTCGCGAGATTCTTGGACCAGGCCGAAGGCATCGATACCGGGATCAACGATGACGAAGACAATAATATTGAATATTGAGATCGTCAGGAGTGACATCCTTCGGATAGACGTACTAAAGGCCTAAAATTTTACTTTATCCCTGGATTTTTTACTTTATCCCTGAGTTTTGGGGATTTAGTTGCAATCCGCAGTGATTTGTTCTATTCATATATGGGGGATTAATGAATATGAATAGGATGAATAATCACAAACTGTATAAAGCCATCGCGCTGGTATTGCTGTTCTCGATAGCATTATCTGTTGCTTCGTGCGGCGCGAAAGAACAGGGCGGAAAAGCCCAAAAGATCTCTTCTGATTCGCCGTGGTACGATGCGGAGGTCATACCTTTCAAGCTTGAGACAAAGAAGAATAAAGTCGTAAATGGTTTGAATTATTATCTGTTGGGTGCTGACGATAAGTACATTGCTGTATATTCTAAGGGTGCGTACGACGTTGCTCAATGGACTGACGATGTTGAATATGAAGACTGGATGATCAGCTTCGTTACTTTAATAGACCGGACCACAAAGAAAACGGTTAAGAGCATTGATCTTCTTGATTATTTGGGAAGATATGAATATCCCATGAATGCAAGTTATTGTAACGGTAAGATCTTAGCTTATGTTGAGTCAACAGATATTGAGACGAATACTGCGATAAATAAGGAATATGAGATCGATGCTGATACAGGAAAACTGCTCAATGTCCGTGAATTAAGCCCTGACGGCGAACCCCTGACGTCTAACGTTAGAGTTTATTCATTTGTTGTTGGTGAATACAGAATAATACCTGAGAAAAAGAAGTCAGCAGACGATAACTTTTGTATTCTTAATATTGTTATGCCGGACGGTTCTTTAAAAGAAGTGGAATTAAAAGATCCTTCAGGCGATATTTATGGAGTTCCGTTTGTTTTGGCGATTGATGATACTACTGCCCTGATCCCTGCTTCCAAGGAAATGAATAAAAAGTATTACAAATTGGATCTTAAGACGATTACGCTTTCTCCGGCTGATGAAGAGTATTCTTGGCTTGATGATGAGTTTTTCTACTATCTCTATAACAGCCCTAAAGGAAACTCATATATAGCCAAAAACTCCGGTATTTACAGAGTCGATCTGGAGAAAAAGACATATGAACAGACTTTTGATTTCAATTGGTGTCAGATAAATGAAGCTTACAAACGTTATTTGCAAATAGGAGATTATACTGATGAGAAGATTCTTCTCGGAGGCCAATACGCATCTACAGACAGTTTCAAATCTATTTTTGATTGGGATTTCGTCATCATCGAATTAACAAAGGCTCCCAAGAACCCTTATGCGGGAAGGACAATACTTGAACTTTATATGCCGGGCGGAGATTCGAATGCCATTGTATCTGATGCCATAATCAGGTTTAACGAGACCAACAAGAAGTGCTTCATTCGCATAACCGACCGGTATTATGGCAGGTACTATCAGTCTGTGGATTACATGGCCAGCGAAGACGAAGACGTAATAACCCAAAGTAAGAAGGACGCGGATTTCAGTTACGATCTTGCGAACGACATCTTAAACGGCGAGGGTCCTGATATCCTGATGAACACCTGTGCTCTCGGGCAGCTCAATAATCCGGATTATCTTATCGATCTCTCACCTTATGTTCAGGATCTTGATCCGGATAAGTATTTTACGAATATTGTCGAGGGCGCGAAAACTGACGGCAAACTTTACCAGCTGCCGGTCTGTTACACGCTTAAGGGAATACAGACCAGCAAAGAGCTTGCCGGAAGATCAGGTACCGGTTTTACGACCGGAGAATATAAGGATTTCCTATATGGTACATTGAACGGCGGAGACGTTATCGAAGTAACGCAAATACCTTATTTTGCCAAGCTGTTCAATAACATGAGAGATGCTTTTATCAAGGACGGAAAAGCTGATCTCACAGGCCCTGAATTTGCTGAGCTCGCGCAATACGTCAAGGATAACGTCAAGCAGGTCAGGCTTCCCAAGAGCGAAGAAAATGAGGAAGATCCAATGGCTATTTACGATCCGGTCTTTCTGAAGAGCAACAAAGCTCTCTACTGCAATTGTCCCGGCATCACAGGTTATCTTGTAAAGCGCGCGAGATTAAAAGAGGCGACAACTATCCTGGGCATACCTTCTGCAGACGGCAGAGGACCTTTATTCGGAACCAATGTATCAGTAGCCGTGTCTGCAAATGCAGTAAATAAGGATGCCTGCATCGAATTCATAAAGATGCTCCTGACAGATGAGATCCAAACTGAATTTGTCATGAATGACCGGTTTGTTCTGAACAAGGAAGCGCTGAGGCAGGGCTTTGCCAAAGCGGTCGGATTCTATAACACCAAAGAGGGCCAGAGGAACATTTTCGACTACACAGCGGGAACGAATGTAACCATAAATATCAAGTTCACGGATGAAGATCTGAATAACCTCGAAAACGTCATTCTCAGCTGCTCCGGGGCCGACTCTGTTGATGCCGCGATCAACATGATCCTGATAGAGGAGATGCCGGCTTATTTTGCTGGGCAGAAGACATTGGATCAGGTTATTCCGGTAATGCAGAACAGGATCCAGAAGGTGCTGGACGAACGGAAATAGTGCAGTCGCGCGCGCTCCGGCGATTTCTTAAATATTTTTATCATTTCTCCGCTCAATGCTATAATATGCCCATGAGCGGAAGATTCACAAAAGTTATTGCAGCTGTAATGTCGGCGATGCTCCTGGCATCCTGTTCCGATTGGCCGAGCGGATTGAAGCCGGCTGAGATTTACGAGACACCGGAGACCACAGAGGTAACAACCGAGGAAGCTACTCCCACGCCGATCCCTACGCCTACAACAAGGCCGGTTCCCAAGTTTCCTGAGTTTGAGCCGGATTATAAGTCAATAGCGCCAGCTTTGGGCTACAAGACAAGGAACATCACTTTCTTCCGTGACGGCAATACGATCACGGGAAGGATCACGTATCCAGAAGGTGAAGGGCCTTTTAAGACGATAATCATTTCGAACGGATTATATGCCGGATTTGGAAGATATGCTGCTTTTGCGCAGCGATTTTCGACTCATGGTTATGCCGTGATCGAGTACCAGTACCAGAACGGAACTGCGCCATCGCCTTACCACGATCCGGACTATCTGGGCGACTTTATCTACGAGCAGGTCTTAGACCTCTATGCTGTTTTGGACGGCACGAAATTAATACCTGAAGTCGATCCTGATAACATCTATCTCTTCGGCCACAGCATGGGCGGTCTCGTCACATCTTATGTCGGAACGATGCGTCAGACAGAGATAAAGGGGCTGCTCCTTTTAGACCCCAGTTACTATGCCTGCAGGATCATGAAGTTCGAGGAAGAGAAGACTATCAGAACGGATATCTATCCGCTTATCTCCAGATGCTATATTCCGGTTGTCATAATATCCGGCACCAAGGCCTTCGCGTGCGACCCGGCCAAACAATTCGATCAGGCAAGGGCTTCGCTCCCATACAGCGAATACTATGTTATAGAAGGCGCCACCCACACCTTCAAAGGCGAGTATGGTGACCAGGCCGTCGATATTGCCGTCGGATGCATGACGAAATGGGACGAAGAGGGCAGGTAAGAGCCTTTTTGAGGGAAAGGTGCCGTTCACCAAGATTCCTTTTCGAGCGCCTCGAAATATAGTTAAATTCAACAAAAACAGCATCGTTTTCAGTGCAAGTCACACAATTTTGCCCCCGGTTTGCCCACAAGTTGATATCCGTCGGGGGTATCATTTGACCAGTGGATGTGTTCCGCGTCCTGCATGAGCAGGAAACGGTATGCTGAAACCGGGGGATAATACAATGGAATAATCTGGTTTTTGTCGTTCTTAATGACTATTGGAACGGTGTATTCCTTATTGGATTTTTCCGAAGTAGTGTCTCCTAGTAAAACCTAAAGAGGAGAACAAAATGAAAAGAGTTTTAATAGCAACATTGTCCACAGTAATGGCCTTGGGAATGGCCGGTTGTGCGACACAGGAAGTGATCACGGAGGCCACAAAAGCTCCTGAATCATCTGTCGTATTGACGGAGGAGCAGGTAGACAAGCAGTTAGGTGCAGGCCAGGATGAGGTCGGAGATAACCTTGGTGCCACAGATATCATTGCGTCCGAGAACCCCACGGATAACAAGGATGCAGCAGCTTCCGATGCGATACCGGGCACATGGCAGACAGCATCCATGTCCAGCAATGCTGACGGTACATTAGCACCTTCACGTTATATTCAGTTTACTTCCGCAGACATCAAGTACGGCCAGATGAAGGACGGCGCATTTGTTGAGGAGTATTCCGATAAGATCACCAAGCTCGAGAAGACTGCCGCAGGCGGATTCATCGTACAGGCAGAAGCTGCGAACGGTGTTAAGTACACCTTCAAGACAAGCGATACTGACGTCAACACGATGGAATACTATGAGACATGGACAGAATCCGAATACGCCGAGAAGTACTCTGCAAGCGGATCCATCACTAAGTCAAATGCGTGAGGTGAGAATAAAGACAAACTGACACATCCGACACCTGAATAATAGCAGGGGCTGCCTGATCACGGGCAGCCCTATTTTTTAATCAGGTTGTTTCGATAGGAGAAACCTGATAATATCGTTTTTCGGGGTCACAAATACAATAAATAATAAAGTTTTGTGGAAATGAATCTTATGCGCAAGTACTTAACTAAATACCGCGAGATAATCGTCTATATAATTGCCGGTGTGCTTACAACTATCGTCTATTACATTACCCGGTTTGCAACGCACATCTTCTCTGACAACTCCGTTTTCTGTGCGTGCGTGGCGCAAGTTGTATCGATATTATTCGCGTTCTTCATCAACAAATATTGGGTCTTCCGGAGCAAAGACAAGAGCTTCAAGACCATGCTGATCGAGATGGTCAAGTTCGCCTTCGGCCGCAGCGCCATGTTTGTCTTCGATCTCTTGATGGCGTTCATCTTCATTGAGCTTAACAAGGACTTTTTCATCAGCCTCATGCATCTGGAAAGCCTGAATTATGACAATATCTTCTTCAGGCTGTTTGGCACCTTCATCGGCACGCCAAGCCTGCTGTACGAATTCTGCGTAACAACTGTAACGCAGATAATCATAGTCATCGTAAATTATCTGTTCAGCAAGTTCTTTGTATTTAAGAAGTCTCGAAAAGACCAAGCCACCGAACCGTCTGACGAGCTGCTCACACAGCAACAGCCTGATACAACGCTGTAAACCGTTTTCCTGCGTCGACCACCTTATTCCATTGTCGGTAAAAGTGTTCACGTTGTCGGTTTTCATTGTCGGTTCTTGTAGGGTTTTGTCGTGTTTTGTCGGATATTCGATTCGGCTAACCGACAATTTCAGGGATTTTCTGTAGAACTTCTCAGTTTTCTTGTCGGTTTTCGGAGGTTTTACCGACAAGAAATTATATGTTCGGAGCATATATGTTCCGGGCGCGATTTCGCTCTGAATAAAAACTCAGGGCTGCCTTAGTGTTGCTAAGACAGCCCCATTTTGTTGGAAAGCCTCGAAATTTAAGAATCGAGTTTATTTGTCTTACCATCTCTAGTCCAGAACGATCTGAGCCCGGTCCGGTGCAATCCTTCCCGGATTCAGCTCTTAAAGCATATGATGATAAAACTATCTACTTTAATACCACGTTTCCCGTTTGATAATCAACCGTATTTGCAAAACTCAGGGATAAAGTAAAAAATCCGGGGATAAAGTAAAATAATCAAAAAGCCTTTACAGGCAAGGATCATAGCTATCCCCGCTCATCTAATACTTTTTGAGCGCGGTCCTGAGCGATCTTGATTACGGAATCCAGATCCTTCTGCCCCAGGAAATATGCCGGCATCTCTTCGATGAGTATCATGTTGATCGACGCATCAGCCGAATCGAAATGAGTGCAGCTTGAGATTATCTTCTCGAGATTGTCCAGATCATCTTTTGTAAATTCAGTTGTTCTGGTGATCTGCTGTCCGGAGCTGTCGATCTTTTGGAAAGCCATACTGCCTCTGGGACCGTTGCAGTAATCAATGATGGTGCTCTCGGCATTCCTGTAAGCCTCACGGCTTAAGGAGAAATACCCCATCATGGATAAATCATTCTGAATGTCATCAGAAAGAAGGATCTTTACAAAATCAACGCAGGCATCGGTATTTAATGCCTGTGCGGAAACTGAAGCAGATATTCTGCAGCAGGCCATGGGTCCCCGCCCGTCAGAAGAAGGGATACCGAGAAAGGCATTTGCACCTTGAAGTTCATTGACACCTTCCAAATATGAAGTTATCAAAGTGTAGTTTGTAAGGCGTGCAATCCTTTCATTCTGCTGACTTCTCTCATCAGACATTTCGGCTTCAAGAGATAATGCTTTCTCATGGACATTGTTCTTTACGAATTCAGCGATCTCAGCAAATTCAGGACCTGAGAAATCCGCCTTGCCGTTAACGATGAATCTGTCACTCATTGCAGTAAAGAGAGATGCAAAATAGAAAGTTTGTCCTGTCTGATTAAGATCAAAGCCGTTCAGAGGACCATAGAGGAAATCTTCATATTCCTTGGTCGTAAAGCCCTTACCTGATGTTCCCGCATACTTGGAATCGGTGTGGATGCCTTCGATATCAAATCTTATAGGCAGCTGATATAATTTGCCGTCAGTTTTAGCTGCTTCGATTATATTCGTAAAGTATTTCTCCTGATCGAGATCTGCGAAATATGTGCTTAGATCAACAAGATAATTGGAATTATACAGCCTGCCCATATCACCGGTATTTATCAGGATATCGGGCCCCGTACCATTCATGATGTCCATGGCAAGCTTGTCATTAAGTGACAAACTAGTCTGAAGACTATCCAGCGCCTCATCATCCTTACTGTCAGCCGACAAGTAAGTTTTAACAGAATCAAATTCATAACGATCTGTAACTTCTACGAAGAAGCTTTTGTTGGTCTCATTAAATCTGGTAATTGCTTCGGCGATCGTCTCTTCCACTCCGTAAGTTGAATAAAGTTCAAGAACTGTCTTCCCGGCATGAGGATTATCGGAGACCTTAGTGATTACGTAAATTTCAAAATCCGGTGTAAAGCTTTTTTCCATAGAAAACGATATGCTTTTACCAAGAAGTACTATCTCCTTGTCAGAGCAGTCGATCATTTCGGTGGAAAGAAGGCGGACCTTGTTCATCGGACATGCGTTGTAGTTGAAGAACTCTTCTATCTTTTTATTCTTCATGTCGATCGTAGAGATACCTGCCGAGGTGGAAAAATAAGCCCGGCCATCCTTATTGACCAATGTTTTTCTGACCCTGTCGAAATCGATCCAGTCGTAGTCTTTGCCATCGACTTCAACTGCCGTTGCTGCCTTTAGATCAACCTCGAAAAAAGCCGGAATATTAGTCGATGTCGACATAACCGGCACCAGGAGCCTGTCTTCGTCCAAAGGAAGGACAACAGAGACAGAATAAAGATCCGTACGTTCTTTCTTCAATTTAACGTTATATTCTTTTCCTTCGGAAGGAATGATCGTAAGCACATAATAAAATTCTGATGATGAACTGCTTTGATCAGTCGCACTTTCTGCGAGGATCGTGTAATTCCCGATTTGGAATAATGCTTTACTAAAACCGTAATATGATTCGGCACATGCGCGTTCATCAAGTTTTTTCCCCGTAAGGACGTCATTATCCATCTCTACGGTGCGGCCGCCCTTCTCATCCTCTATATATACTTTTGAAGTGATCTTTCCGTTGAAATACTTGACATCACTAATAAAACCATTGCCTGAAAGATATTGACCATAATCCAGAGTATTGATCTTATCACCCGTATTCCGGTCAATTACTATGGCCATATAGTAGGAATAATCACTCGTGTAATATTCCTTGTTTGGATTCGGATTAACATAGTAGCCATATGAGAATACTACGATATATTTGTCGTCTGCACCTGCAAGTTGTTGCATACTAAAGTTGATCTCTTTACCGCCGGTATCAAGATCCGGCTTGATACTGTATACCTTGGAGTCGAACCAGGGATCATCAGAAGCTATCTTTTTCTCCGCTTTCCCGGAAGTCTTCTTTCCGCATGATGCGGCCGGAAGCAGCATTGCAGATATTAAAATCAGAGATAATATTTTGTTTATTAGCTTGTTTTTCATGTCTTTCCTTTATGGCATTTT
>JAEEGG010015943.1_pt1 | contig 15690 bp, 13 predicted proteins | sample 9134161 | NCBI WGS metagenome assembly JAEEGG01 (sample SAMN16246543, study PRJNA631951) | gut metagenome | biome: gut microbiome; feature: rumen; material: CR-attached | host: Bos | place: Iran: Karaj | collected 2018-10
TGATGCGTATCTTCGGTGGTGACAACGTCAAGAACCTCATGAACCGTTTTGGCGTGGGCGAAGACGAAGTGATTACCCATCCGATCGTTTCCCGCTCCATCCGTGGTGCTCAGCGCCGCGTCGAAAGTCAGAGCTTCGATATCCGTAAGCACTTGCTCGACTACGATAACGTGATGAACGAACAGCGCAAGGTGATTTACGGGCTCCGCCGCCGCATCTTGAACGGTGAAGATATTCGTGACGAAATCATGAACCGCATCGAAGACGCTTGCGATATCAAGGTTTCCAACTACATCCCGGCAAAGAGCTACGCGGAACAGTGGAACCTTGAAGGCTTGCATGAAGACTTGCAGCGCACGCTCGGCATGGAATACAGCCTCACGCTTGATGATGCTGTTTCGAAGACGCCGGAACAGGTGCTCGAAGAAATCATCAACCTCTGCAAGGTGCGTTACGACAAGCTCACGAAGATTATTCCGGATGCCGACTTCCGCAATATCGAACGCCGCTTCCTCCTCATGACGATTGACCAGGTGTGGAAGGAACACTTGTATGCTATGGACCAGTTGAAGGATGCTATCCGCTTCCACGGATACGCCCAGAAGGATCCGCTGATGGTCTATAAGAACGACGGCTTCAAGATGTTTGAAAGCTGCATGGAAAAGATTGCAACGCTTACGGCTCTCCGCATTTTGAACATCCGCATCACGCTCCCGAACGGTGTGACGGTCTCTCCGGACCAGCTCCAGCTCAAGAGCCAGGAACAGATCGATGCCGAACGCAAGGCTGCTGAAGCCGCCGCCGCTGCCGCAGGTAACGCTGGCGAAGCCAATGCTTCTGAATCCGCTGATGCACAGCCGTCTCAGGAATCTGCAGAACAGTTGAGTGCCGAAGGCGCAAAGGCCGCAGGTCTTGCCGGTCAGGCTGCTTCGTCCGAAACGAACGCCCTTTCCGAGGATCAGCAGGCACAGACGATGCCGCAGAGCGCACTCCCGGGTACTCGCCCGAACCGTGCTGCTGCTAATGCCGCCCTTGCTGCCGCTGTGAAGCGTGCTCAGCAGCAGGCTGGTGCAAAGCTCGGCCGCAATGATCTTTGCTGGTGCGGTTCTGGCCTCAAGTACAAGAAGTGCCACGGCAAGGACGTCGAATAATTCGACCAAGAATCGCGAGCACTCTCGCACAAAACGTAATTGAAAAATCCTCGGCTTCCCCGCCGAGGATTTTTGCTTATGTTGTCATGCCCGACTTGATCGGGCATCTCCTTTTTAAAGCGTGCGGCCCACCCAAAAAATTTTGCATATTTGTTCTTATGAAAACTGCGAAGAAATTTTTCAGCCTCGAAGGCATTGATGGTTCTGGAAAGTCCACACAAATCGACATGCTTGTCCGCGTGCTGGAATCCGAAGGCCACAAGGTCGTGAGGCTGCGCGAACCCGGTGGCGCCAAAATTTCCGAACGCATTCGCGAGCTCTTGCTTGACCCCGCTTTCAAGGGCATCATGGCAGATGATACCGAACTTTTGCTGTACAATGCTGCCCGCGCCCAAGTGATTCACGAAATCATTCAACCCGCGCTCGATGCAGGGAACATCGTCATCGCCGACCGTTTTGCGTGGAGCACGTTTGCCTATCAGGGTTACGCCCGCGGGCTCGGTGCCGATAAAATCCAGCGCCTCACGGAACTCACTTGCGGAGGCTGCTTCCCGGAACTCACCGTAGTTCTCGACTTGACCGTCGAAGCAAGCCGCAAGCGCATGGCCATTCGTGGTGGCGCCCCCGACCGCCTCGAAAGCGAAAAGGCCGAATTCTTCGAGCGTGTCCGCGAAGGCTATCTCGCCGCAGGTCGCGATTATAGCGATTGCGTGAGTGTCGTCAATGCTGACCGCACTCCCGACGAAGTCCACCAAGATGTCCTTTCACTTATTAAAGCGAAACTGAAATGATCTTTTTCTTCATACTCATCTTCGGCGTACTCTTCCTGTTCTTTAATGTCAGGATGGTGGCGCCTGGAATCAAGGGAAGCATCATTGCCGGTATCTCGGTAATCCTTCTCCCCATCTGCTTCTTGTTTAGAACAAGTTATTTTGCATCGCTTGGCATGTCCTTCTTTGCCGTCTGGCTTGCCGAAGCGCTCTTCCTTTATATCCTCTGGTGGATTATTCGTGGTATTCGCCGCGCTGTCGTCAAGAAGCCGCTTGATCGCCGTGTTGAAATTTCTGTGGCGAGACTTTTGCTCTTTGTTTCCGTGCTACTCACGGTTATCTTCCGCATTGCAGGCGCTGGCACAAATGAGAATTTCCATGTTCGCGAGTTCAAGATTGCTGTTCCGACCGAAAAGGAATTTACGGCAGTCTTCTTTAGCGACCTCCACATCGACCCACTTTTCAAGCGTGAAAAGATGGAACGCATCGTTCACGTGAGTGATAGCCTCCACCCGGACTTGGTGCTGTTTGGCGGAGACTTTTCGGACGTTGTGGATTCAACGCTCTCTGCCTGGGAATACGACTTCCTGGTGCAAAAGCTTGCCGCAACCGCGAAGATGGCTGCCATTGCTATCGACGGGAATCACGAAGGATTCCTTGAACGCGAAGGCAGTGACTTTAAAAAGTGGATGCAAAATAACGGTTTCGTCGTGTTGGAAGACTCTACCGTTTGCACGCCTTTTGCCTGTATTACTGGCCGTGTAGACCATAGCGTTGCCAAGATGCGAGCTGTCGAACGCAAGCCGCTTTTTGACTTGCGCCCTACGGCCGAAGAATCTAGACTCCCCTGGCTTCTCCTTGATCACCAGCCGCGTGGCATTGAAGAAGACCACCCTGGCCGCCGTCCCGACTTTGCCATGTCCGGCCACACGCACAATGGCCAGTTTTTCCCGGGAACGATCATTATTGACTGGGTCTGGCGCCTCGCCTATGGTCTTGGCGAACTGGATCAGGTCAAATGGCTCGTTTCCAGTGGTGTTGATTCCTGGGGTCCCCCGGTTCGTATCGGTAGCGATACGGAACTCTTGTTCCTCCGTTTTGTACCCGACCGGCTGTAATGACAGTCAGTGTCAAAATACATTAACTATATTTTAGGGAACTATGACTCTTTGCTTAGAAACGGATCAGTTGGAAACCGTACAGAGAATACTTGGCCTCCATTTTGAGGGCTTTGAAGTTTGGGCGTACGGCACGCGTGTCACGGGCGTAGATTTGACCCCGGATACGGATTTGGAATTGGTTGTCATCTCGGATTCCCCTATATCTCTTGATGACATGACTTCGGTGGAAAAGGCTTTTGTCGAAAGCGGTCTTCCGTTCCGTGTTGATATTGTCGACTGGTCCAAGCTCCCCGAATCTCTTCAAAAGCAAATCAAGAAAGAACATTTTGTCATTCAGGAGGCTGCCGACAGCTTCCAGTAAGACCGGCGAGGTTTGAATATGAATCGCTTGTTTCCCCTATTTTTAGCAGCAGTCCTCTCTACCTCTGTTTTTGCACAGGACGATGTCGAAAAGGTAAAGTCCGTGGTCAAGAGCGGCCGCTGCTCGGATGCAATCGCTCCGTTGCAAAAGATCTATAGCTCCTCCTTCCGCAATATTGAAGGCGAGAAGGCCGCTGTCATGCTTGCAGAGTGCTACCTCCGCACCGACAAGAAGGATGATGCTTACGATGTGGCTTCACGCTTCTTGGAATACCATGTGAAGTCTGCTTACCGTGAACGTATGGAACTTGCCCGTGCCGTTATCGATGTCGAGAAGGGCTCCGTGTTCGACGGCGTCGAAGCAATGCTCCGCGTGCTTTCCTATTCGACCAACCCGGCTGCAAGAGCTCGCGCCAAGGATGTCGCAATCCAGACTTTGGCGGCCTCCCTCCTTACCGCAGACCAGCTCCAGTCCCTCCTTGAAAAGTATCCTGTCGACCGTGAAGTCATGGGCTGGATGCAGCTCCAGATCGGCCGTGAATGCCAGAACGCCAAGCGCTACCGCGCTGCTAGGTACTGGTACAAGAAGGTTCTCAAGAGCACGTCTTCCGAGAATTTGCAGAAGACCGCCAAGAAGGGCATCAGCGCTCTTGAAGGCTTAGGTGCTGGACTTCCGACGGTGCTCGTGCTCGCTCCGCTCTCTGGTGACTTCGCCGAATTCGGTGCCGCCGCTGTGCAGGGTTCGCTCCTCGCTTACGAACAGGCAAACCTCAAGGGCAAGGTGAACATCATCTTCCAGGACACGCACGCCGATGCGGCTATCGCTCTCATGCGTACGCAGCGTGCCGTTAACCAGGATAGCATCATCGCTATTATCGGCCCTATCATGAGTGCTCCGGCTACGGCCGTGGCTGCCTGGCTAGGCAGTAACTTCCAGCATGTGCCGATGCTTACTCCGACTGCAACGGATGCCGGTATCGCAAAGATTGGCCCGAACATTTTCCAGGTGAACCTCACCATGGACATCCTCGCACAGACGATTGCGGACTTTGCCATCAAGTGTCTCGACATCCGCGAATTTGGCGTGATGAGCCCGCTCGGTGATTTCGGTACGGCCATGTCCGAAAGCTTTACCAAGGCTGTTGAACGTCGCGGTGGTGCTGTTGTCGGCTTCCGCAACTACGAAGAAGGCCGCCCGGATTACAAGACCGAATTCAACCTCATGCGCGATGTCCGCTACAATCAGGAAAACCGCCGTCGCAATATCGCTCATGGCGCAAGCGATCTCAATGCCGTGAACGCTAGGGACCGCAAGCTTTACCTCGCTGATTCGACTTCCAATTTCCCGGGCCTCTTTATCCCGGCTACAAACCCGGCAGATGCAGGTGCCATGGTGAGCCAGGCCGCATTCAACAAGGTCTCCGGTACGTATCTCGGAACATCTGGCTGGTACGGTCGTGAACTTCTGATCCAGGGCAAGCGCCTTGTCGAAGGTTCTTACTTCAGCGTTCCGGGTCTCGATGTGAACAAAGGAAATGTCGCCTACACGAACTTTGTGAAGGACTTTACCGCCCGTTGGGGTGTTGAACCGGGTGAAGACAAGGTAAGCGGTCTCAGCTACGATGCCGCAAACATCATCTTTACGGCGTTCTCCGCGGTTTCGGGTAAGGACGACGACATGACGCATTACATCAATGCGACCAAGGACTTCAAGGGCATCTACGGTGATATCAAGTTCCGTCGCGGTGCCAATGCCAACACGAAGATCGTGACGGTGAACAAGGGCAAGTTCGAATTTGTGACGACATGCGAACGTCAGGACAAGGCTAAAGAAGCCGCCAAGCCCAAGAAAAAGAAGTAACTAAGCATGTCACCCCGGACTCCGTTCCGGGGCCGCCATACACACTCGCCATTACATTTTGATGGCATTTAAAAAGGAACCCTGCGGCGTTGCCGTAGGGTCCTTTTTCTAGGAGGAAAACCGGTAAATCCGGAATTGAGAGAGAAAAACTAGCAGTTCGCCGCGATGCATGCCGCCACGAAGTCTGCCGATTCGCCCTGCTGGTAGTAAGCGTAAAGGTTCGAATCGTCCATGATGTCCTCGAGGTTGATGCTTGTGGAGGTCAGCTCGTCTTTGATTCGGGCCTTGAAGGCCTGGAATCCTGTGTGGAGCAGGTAGTAGAGTGCCGCGGTTTGTGTCTTTTGGAACATCTTCATGGTGGCCTCCATCGAAAAGAGTTGTTGTGGCGCCTGTTGGACTTTTTTGTAAATGACCTTCTGACAACCACTTAGCTTTGCTTTTCTTAATATAATGTTGATAAGATGTTTATTTCCTATTAACATCTATTGTATTTATACATTTTTTTGAGCCAATAAACAAGCTTTGCCTTATTCCAAAATGGAAGATGGGCGTGACGCCCGAAAGTTTCTAAATTACAGACAATGCTAAAGAGATTCATCGCACCGCTTTTAATGGTCGCCGGCATTTCCGTTGCCGACGAACCTTCTTTTGCACTTTCCCCGGCTCAAAATGAACTTGCCGAAAAGATTACGCAAAAGACGATGGAACTCAACTACGTCGAGGCATTCAACCTGGCCCGCAAGCTCCGCCTTGAAAACGACGGCGTGGGCTGCGTGTTCCAGAACATCATCCGCGTGAGCATGTACGACGACAAGGGTGACACCACGTCGCTCAAGGTCGCCGCCAAGAATCTCGAGACCTGCAAGACCGAAGGCCTGTGGGATGCGCTCCGCAATTTCGAGATAGGCTACGTGCTTACCGAGACGGGGCATTCCGTCAAGGGCGCCATGCAGACGCGCTCGGCCGCGAACCAGTTCGAAGATGCCAAGGATTACGAGTCCAAGGCCTTCTATGCGATTTACGCCTACTATGTCGACAATAGCTTTGGCTGGCTCCCGTTCAAGTCGGACAATCGCGAAGCGTACCTCAAGATTCTCGATTCCGGCTCCCTGCGTTCGGCTAGGTTCTGGCCGCTGTTTCTGACACCGCTTATTTGGATGCATTACGACCGCAAGGACTACAAAACGGGACTTTCGCTTGCCGAACGCGGACTCAAGAAGGCTCCGAACCATCCGGTGATGCTCCAGATCAAGGCCGATATGCTTTACAGGCTCGAGCGTTACGGCGAAGCCGCCGCCATTTATGAGAAGAGCGCCGCTGACTACCTCGAACGCACGGGCAAGTCCATTCGCTACTGGTGCTCTGTATTGAATCTCATCCGCATCTACCATGATGCCGGCGACGATACCAAGTCCCAAGAACAGCGCGAAAAGCTCAACGACCCGGATTACCAGAAACTCAAGAAGTGGATGCCCGGCTCGCTTATCGACGATCTCACCGACCGCAAGTTGATCTAGTTTTTAGCCGCAAAAAATAAAGACCATTGACCAATGACTATTGGCCAGTTCTTATTGTTTACAAAAATTATCAAAAATTTTGTGGGCCATTCTCGACAAAAAAGCGTGTTAATAGAGTAGAAGCCGTTAACATATCAGGAGGTTTTTTATGTCGAGCAAATTGTCCATATTACGGGTCGGATTCTTTTTAGACGGTTATACGCTTAAAAAGGTCAACGAATACTATCTCAAGTACCACAGGTATCATGCCCGCCTGGATTTCAAGGCGCTCAAGGGCTGGGTGCGCGATTACTCCATGAAGCTCTTGGGGCGCGAAGGCTGCCCGGTCGAGGTAGATGCCCATTACTATCATCCGTACGTAAGGCACATTGATAGGGTGGAGCCGTCGTTTGGCGATGGGCAGGACCGCCTTGAAAAGCAGCTGGCTCTCGCGGGGTTCGAGGTGCACTACAATCTGGCTGCCGATATCGATAGGAGCGGCCCGAATATGCAGCTTATCGAAGACGCCTATCTTTGCGCCTACTACCACAAGATTGATGTCCTTGTGCTGTTGAGCACGCAGGGCCATTTTTCGACTCTGCCCGAACGCCTCAAGCGCGAGGGGGTCCCTATGCTCTTGCTGGGCTGGAATTTCGAGTATTTGAGGGGCGATACCCCGATTTACTGGAAGACGGACCCTTGCCTGCGCGAACAGAGCGGCTACTATGTTGCGATGGAGGAGGTGGCCGAAAAGTATCCGCCTACGCGTTCTGCCGAAAGGAATTTGTTCATGCTGCCGTACAACCCGCAGCCTACGGACTCGAACATTTGGCGGACCTATCTGCAGAAGGTGATGGCCTCGCTAGACGAGCCCCGCTTCAAGGAAAAGCCTCGCTTCGGAAAAAACGGGTACAAAAAAAGCCCCGCGTTGGCGAGGCTCGGTTAGCTTAAGTCTGGTTAAATCTTGTCCAGCTGCTTCTTTTCCCACGGGCTCAAGAATGTCCAGCCGAGGCGGAGGCCAATGAACCAGGTATCGCCATCGTTGTCGGTGTTGAAGATGGTGGTATCGAGGTTCGCGCCTTCGACGTTGAGCTCGTTGTAGCGCACAGCGCGGTAGCCACCGTAGAGGCCGATGGAGAACTGTTCAAACTGGAGACGTGCTTCGAGTTCGACGTTGAACGTGGCTGCCATGGTGCTGTAGTAACGGTCGCGCATGATGGCTTCTTCGTCGCTCGATTCTTTTGTGACAACGTAATTAGACGTGAAGTGGATGTTCATCATGTTGAATCCGATACCCACGGCCGGGATCAAGTTGAAGAACGCGTCTTCGCCAAGCGTCTTCCAGCCGAACATCCAGTCGACACCATAGCTGAACCAGCGGGCATCGTAGAGGGGGAATTCAGACGTGAATCCGGTAGGAGTGCCGGTAGAATCTACAGCGTATGCGGTAACTGTGGATTTCGGTCGTTCAGAAATCTGCGTGATTGCAAAGTTGATATCGAACCAGGTCATGAACTGCTTGTACTGCGCACCGATATTGAAATGGATACCAGGGTAGTACTTGTTGAACTTGCTGTACTTTGCGTAACCGTAATAGACGGACGTGTCCGTGTCGTATTTGTGCTTCAGAGCGCCGCTTGCAAAGGGTACCGTGTTCACGTAATCCTGGAATGCGGGGAACATGCCGCGGAAATCTCCGCCAAGAGAAATAAAGCCGCGGATGTGTTCTTTGTCGTAAAATCCTTCTTCGGCTGCAGATGTATTGGTGGCAAATGCAAGAATGCTAAACACCGCGGCCAGGCATAAAGAGGCTATTTTTGTCTTCATAAAGGCTCTCTCCTAATAGGGACTCTCAAAAAGAGACATTAAATCAAACAATAAAATACATTATCTTCTGGTTTTGTGCATGAAAATTTACGATAGAATGTTGAAAATCAATAAATTAGTGCCGTTTTGTCATTCGTTCCGAGGGGGGCGGTTTAGTTTTTTTGCTTTTACCTGGATTTGCGCTGTCTTGGTTATTGCCGTGACGGGCTGTCGTGACGAATCGAGTGCGCAAAGGAATTTACAATCAAAAGCGCCGGTGACTGCATGCAGCGAGTCCGTCCAGTTTGAACCGGTCGTGAGCGACTATTTCTCGATCGGTAAACTGTGCGGGGTTGATGTCGCGGTTGTGCGTTCCGTGGTCGGTAAGGATACGCTAGTCCATAAATACGTGATGATGGATTCGGCGGCCGCCTCTCTTGGGACGGATCTGCAACATCGCGGGTTCCCGGAAGAATGGCATTCGGCGGTGGTATTGCGTGTGCCGCTTAACCGTGTAGCTGCCCTTTCGACTTCGCAGGTGGGCTACATGCTCAGGCTCGGGCTTCGCGACAAGATTGTCGGTGTCTCGGATGGGCAGTACATCGTGGATAGTGTTTTATACGAGCGTGCGCAAAATAAGTTTGTGGCAAGTATCGGCTACGATGCAAGCGCCCTGGAAAAATTGATGGCTCTTAATTTGGACTTGGTTCTTGACTTTACTACAGGCGGTGATTACGATAACTACGAACAAATTGCAAGAACTAATCTCCCGTTGATGCTCACGTCCGAATGGCAAGAAAATACTCCGCTTGCAAAACTGGAATGGATTAAGTTGTACGGAATTCTGTTTGGCCTCCGCGCTCAAGCCGATACCATTTTCGAACAAGAGAAACAAAAATACGAAACACTAAAGGCTTTGATTGCTTCTGCAGATTCCCTCTCGTCTCTCGTCTCTCGCCATTCGTCTGAACATTGTCCTCGCGTTCTCGCTGGCATGTCCTACGGTGGTGTTTGGCATGCTTCTGGCGGCAACAGCTTTACGGCTAACTTGGTCCGCGATGCGGGTGGTTGCTACATGTGGGCTTCCGATACTTCTCGTGAACTTACATTCTCGTTTGAAGAGGTCTATGCGCTTGCCGATAGCGTTGATGTCTGGGTCAATCCGTCCATGTTTGCAACGACGGACGAAATCCTTGCCCTTGAACCTCGCGTGAAAAACATCAAGGCGTTTAGGGAGAAGAAAGTTTTCCAGAATGATGGGCGCAAGGGTCTTGGGGCAGGCAACGATTTTTACGAAGGGGCCATCACGCGTCCGGCGGAACTCCTGTGGAATCTTACAAAATGCATAAAAGGGTCCGTTCCGGGGGTAAATTCGATAGACACCAGTTACAAATGGTACAGAAATATCTATAATTTTTAACGTATGATGTCACACACAGGTATTGGAGACTGGATTTCTGCTCAATATGACCTCGGTGTACCGTTCTTGCAACAGGTCCCGAGAGAGTATGCAGACTATCTGCTTTTAAATTCCCAGATTCGTGAATACGACGCTGGTGAAATCATCCTCCAGGGCGGAATCGAAGGCGAATCCTTCTGCGTTTTGCAGAGTGGTCGCGTTATCATCTGCGGCCAGATTCTCCCGGACGGCCATTACAGTGCGCTTGCGACTTTGGAAAGCGGCTCCTGCTTTGGCGAAATGTCTATCCTGTGTGGCGAACCTACCGCCAATACGATTATTGCCGCCGAAGACGGCTGCACGGTGCTTCACATTCCGAAGGCGGAATTTTTGAAGTTCCTCGACAAGAATCCGAGCGCCTTGCTTTACCTTTACAAGGTGATGGCGGACCGCCTCCGCGCAAAGAACCAGGCGCTTGACGAATTCGAACGCTTGTCGCTTTTGGCTTCGGCGAAGGTTCTACCGTTTATTGATTTTGCGCAGACGATGGAAAAGAGCCGCATTACCGGAACGGTCATTTTCGAATGCTCCGGAGAATCGGGCTTTATCGCTTTCCAGGACGGCCGAATCTGCTGTGCCAAGTGCGGCAAGCTTGCAGGTCCGGATGCACTCGAAAAGATGCTTTCCTGGGGTGACGAGACATTGTTCAAACTGGATACGCACGTGATGCCCGATGTCGTAAACATCAACCAGATGTCGGATACCACAAGCCTCATCCTTGATGCGCTCAGAAATATTGATGAAAAACAAAGCGCCCGTAAATAGGGCCAAATCGCTGCCCGCTCGTAGGGCAAAGGAAAAAAGATGAATTACGCAGACGCAGGAGTTTCCTTGGCACGTGCCGATGAGGCAATGGTCGGTGTCAAGAAGTCCGTCCGTACCACTTTCAACCAGGGCGTTCTCGGCGACGTGGGCAACTTCGGTGGCCTGTTCACGCTGAACCACCTCGGCATGAAGGACCCTGTCCTCGTGAGCTCCGTCGACGGCGTGGGCACCAAGCTCAAGGTCGATATCGAAATGGGCACGCACGAACTGCCGGGCCAGGACATCGTGAACCACTGCTGTGACGATATCCTCGTTCAGGGCGCACGTCCGCTGTTCTTCCTCGACTACGTGGCTACGGGCCGCTTGGAACCGGGTGTCATGGACAAGCTCGTTGCTGGTATGGCTAAGGCTTGCCGCGAAAACGATCTCGTCTTGATCGGTGGCGAAACTGCTGAAATGCCGGGCTTCTACGGTCCGGGTGACTACGATATCTCCGGTACGATCGTGGGTGTCGTGGAACGCGAAAACATCATCGACGGCAAGAAGATTAAGCCGGGTACGATCATCCTCGGTCTCCCGTCCACGGGTCTCCATACAAACGGCTATTCTCTTGCTCGTAAGGTTCTCTTTGATGTGGCTGGCTACAAGGTCGACACTATGGTTGACGGCATGGACAAGTCCATCGGCGAAGCTCTTGCAACTCCGCACCGCAGCTACTACCCGAGTCTCATCGACCTCTGCAACAAGAAGAAGATTCAGGGCCTTGCTCACATCACGGGTTCGGGCTACCAGGGCAACATCCCGCGTATCCTTCCGGACAACGTCGACGTGATTATCGACCGCACCACGTGGGATCCTCCGATGATCTTCAAGCTCATCCAGCAGGCTGGCTCTGTCGAAAAGGACGAAATGTACTCCACGTTCAACATGGGCATGGGCATGCTCATCTTCATCGACCCGGCAGACAAGGCTGAAGTCGTTGCTCACCTCGAAGCTAAGGGTGAAAAGTGGACGCAGATCGGTGAAGTCGTCGCCGGCACCAAGCAGGTGAAGTTCCGCGACTAATCCTCCCGCTATATGAGAATCTAAAAGGCTTGCACGCAAGTGCGGCCTTTTTTTGTTCCAACTCACATATAAGCTTTCAAAAAACTTTTTTTCGTGCCTTTTAAGGGAATAAAATTTAATTTTAGAAGAGGTGTAAAAAGGAAAATTATGAAAAAACTTTTACTGAGCTCTTTAATTGCCGCAGGTGCTTTTTCAATGTTCAGCGCCTGCTCTGATGATTCTTCCTCAGTGCCGAGTGGCCCGGTTCAATCTTCAGACGTCTGCTCCACTATGGCGCTCTCTCAGGGCGGCTGGCTTCTCAATGTGGGGAACAACTCTTATTGGATTATTGGTGAAAACGCCGTTGTTACGGATGCCCTGAACAATCCCGTTGGTCTTTGGGATGGTCTTGGCAATATTTTTGATGCGAATGGCATTCCTCTCATGACTGGAATTAGCTTGCATCTCTTGCAGCGCTGCGAAGCGAACCTTGTTCCGGGTGGTGCTAGCAGCTCTAGTGGCACTACTACGAAACCGGGTTCTAGCTCTACTGTTGATCCGGGCTTGGGTGGCGGTTCTGATCAGCCTTCGAGCTCTGCTGTTGGTCCGAAACCGGGTTCTAGCTCCAGTGTTAATCCGGGTCAGTCTAGTTCGTCTGTAAATCCGACGTCTAGCGCAACTCCGACTTCTTCTGCTGTTGAAAGCTCCAGCAGCGCAGAACCGGAAGTGGGTGCCGATGGTTTCCCGACTCTCGAATCTTACGGCCCGCCTCCTGCTGAATACACCAAGGACATCTTGAGCAATGGCAACAAGGGCTGGAACAGCCGTTACTGGGATGCCTGTAAGCCGCACTGCTCTTGGATTAGTAATGGTCAGGAAGGCAAGACCGACACGACCACTCAGGAATCTTATGTGAAGGGCATGACGACCGCCCGTAACTGCAACATCCACGACGTCGAAGTTCCGACCTTTACGCTTGGCCACGCTGTGCAGCAGTACTGGTTTGGCTTTGAAGGTACGAACAGCGCCTGCGGAAATGCCAAGGAAAAGGGTGTGTTTACTTGTACGGACATGGCGCCTATCGCTGTGAACGAAAACCTCTCTTACGCTTATGTGGCAGGCCCTGGTTCCCAGACGACTTGCGGTAAGTGCTTCCACTTGCAGTACGATGGCTCCTTCAAGGATGCTAGCGGTAACAACGCTCCGAAGGAAACTCACAAGGCTCTTAAGGGCAAGCACATTGTCGTGATGACGTCCAACATCGGTCACGACGTGGAAAACGGTCAGTTTGACCTCATGGTGCCGGGTGGTGGCGTTGGCGCATTTGATGCCCTTTCGACTCAGGTGAACGGCGCAAATATCAACTGGGGCGCAGGCTTCGGTGGATTCCTCACGGAATGCCAGAGCAAGCATGGTTATGACAACAAGCTTGAAGTTTATCAGGAATGCGTGAAGGATATGTGCGACGCTGCATTCGGTTCTGCTGGACTTCCGAACTTGCTCCGTGGTTGCCATTGGTTTGCTGACTGGTATATGGCTGCTGACAATCCGACCTATCACTGGGAAGAAGTGGAATGCCCGCAGTACCTCATCGACCATTACTTGACGCGTATCAATACTACGAAGGATAACCGTTACAAGTGGCACGATGACTGGTCTACCTTCAAGGAAGGCGATGTTCTCGAAGAACAGGAATGCCTCACGGATGAATATCCGAACGGTTGCAAGCCGAACTAAAGCTTGCAAGACGTAAGCGAAACGCTTGATCGCAATTGAAGACGCCCGGAAGCAAAAGCTTTCGGGCGTTTTTTTACTTGACTTCGCTTCTCCAAAAAGTTAATTTAAGTTTACAGAAATCTGTCAAACAGGAGAGGAGCTATGAAAATCAGCCTGTATTTGGCCGCACTGTTGTGCGGTGTTTGTGCTTTTGCAGCAGATGGTGTTCGCTACAAAGATCGCCTGTTTGAGACTAGTTTGCCGACGACGGTAACTGTTGCCGAAAACGTACCGTTTTTGGATAAGTCGTACTACAGCGAATTGACATCGTTGATGGATATGTTTGGAGTCCGTCCGATGTTTTACATGTACAGCGAGGAAGGTGTAAGTTACAAGTCGCTAGAGATGGATATCTATGAGCCCGAGGACGACGATGCCGAAAATAGGGCCATGGTGCTAGTTTGTCATGGCGGTGCCTTTGTGGCGGGGACCAAGACTTCTTTTGACCAGAAAGCTGTTGCCTATGTGGACTCTCTTGCGGCGCGTGGTTTTGTGACGGCGTCGCTAGAATATCGTTTGGGAGTCCTGATGTCGAGCAAGTTGCAGACTTTTGTCATTGACAGCGTTGATTTTGCTCGTACCGTTTATAAAAGCGCTCAGGATGTGAATGCCGCTATCCGTTATTTGAGGGCGAATGCAAAGGCTCTCCGTATCGATACGAATAAAATATATATACTCGGGAATAGCGCCGGTGGCTTGCTTGGCCTTGAAAACATCTATGCGTTGGACGAAAAGGATTTCCCGAGCTATTTGTATGAGGGGGCGCAGTATATCAAGACATTTTCGGACGAACAAAGTAAGTATGTCTATGACACTATTCCGTTGGGTGGCCTCGACAGGTATGGGCCTAAGGGAGTAGGCGGTGTCGCAAACGGTGTGGTATCGCTTTGGGGTGCTATTCACGATGCTTCGTTACTCAAGAATAGCAAGGTTCCTGTGTTCCTAGCGCATGGCGATTCCGATTATGTGATGCCTTATAAGGTGGGCTATGCAATGACCGAGGCCGATAAAATGATACGGGACAATGTTCCGAGCAAGTATAGTTCCGTCGTAAACGTTATGCATTTTGATGTTCACACGCCGACACTTTACGGAAGCTATTACATTGATTCCGTCTTGACTAAGAATAAAGTTTATCATGAATTCTACAATCCTGTGGGTTACGGGTTGAAGCATGAGTTTTACGATGCGACACGTACAGGTGAAGATGGTAAAAAAATCATCTTTGCGGATTCTGTCAAAAATAAAGCCTTCGATTTTTTGTACAGGCTTGCAATAGGGGAGATTAGTGAGACGAGTGAACTTGCGATTCCGCGCCCTGCAATTGCTAAGGCTAAATCTTCGAAGATTGCGATGGGGGATGGAAACCTAAGCTTTACGGTTGTCCGTGGGAACAATGTCGCATACGCCATGTTTGACCTGAAGGGAAAACGTGTGCTTTCGGGCCGTGCGTCCTTGGGTGAGACTGTCATGCTCTCTAGAGCAAATAACGGCGTTTACTACTTGCGTGTCCAGGGCGAAACTCCCCGCCGGATTGTCATTCGCAAGTAGACGTTTTCAGTAGAATTTCGCTTAAAATGTCCCGGAAGCTCCGCTCCCGGGGCGTTTTTTTTGCGTTTGTCACCCTGGCTTGAGCCTACCCCGGACATGTTCCGGGGTGCCGGGGTCAGTATTTTGAAAAGCCTTCAAAAAGATTTCTGTTTACAGAATGTGAATAATCTGTAGCACGGGCGGCTTACATCCCGTTTTTAACGAAAAAAGTGAAAAAAAGTGAAATTTTTTCACTTTTACCCCTTGCAAAGTCATCGTAAAATTCTATAATTGGCGCCGTTCCTGAGAGACGAGGCCGAAACCGAGTCACGAAGGAAAAGCGAAAGCCCGCGAGACTTTCGGGAAGATTGAAGGAATCGGAGATGTGCTTAGTGACGGCCCAAGAAAATTTCTTGGAAGTCAAATTTACGAAAAACAGGACAGACTATTTTAAAAATCAATGAAGAGTTTGATCCTGGCTCAGAACGAACGCTGGTGGCGTGTCTTATACATGCAAGTCGAGCGAGGCAGCAATGCCGAGCGGCGAACGG
>JAEEGG010015944.1_pt1 | contig 15690 bp, 15 predicted proteins | sample 9134161 | NCBI WGS metagenome assembly JAEEGG01 (sample SAMN16246543, study PRJNA631951) | gut metagenome | biome: gut microbiome; feature: rumen; material: CR-attached | host: Bos | place: Iran: Karaj | collected 2018-10
CGGCGAATATTGCGGCGCTCATAAGCTTCTGAGTTTCTCAGACGTGAATACGCTCGGACTTGCCTGCGGTGGGTAAGAGTCCCATAACCGTCAGTATAACATAGATTACGAAAACTGCACCGGACATTCCTATCTGAAGCGAGCCGAGCGGGCTGCTGACCGTTGAAACCATATAGTAATAGACATTTTCCTTTAACGTCCTGAGCATCAGGATAATAAAGTCTCTGGTGTTTGTGAAAATATAATAAACGGAATATGTCGGGGTGTCCGAGAATGCCGTGCCCGTGGTCTGATTGTCAAGATTTACGGACAGATGGCGGAACTCAAGAATTATCAGAGCAGCCACCGAGAGTATCGGAACTGCAATTTTAGTCAGCAGTCTGAGCGGCTTTGACTTAATGTTTTGTTTTGGAATGAGAAGCGCCATAAACGGTATCGCGAAATAAACCAGTTTGCAGGGAGCGAGCATTACACTCATCACAAGAAAAGCTATTATCTCGCCTGCGGATATCTCCCGCCCGGAATAAATCATACTCAGAACGCTTGCAGTCAGAAGAAACGCTGCGGCGTTGATGAATGCGTCGGATGACATAGACGCCGCCTGCTGAAGCGACATCGGAAAAACGCCGATTATTGCAAGTGCAGTTTTTCCGAAGGGCATCTTTTTAATTGCAAGATACAGCAAAAAAAGATATAACCCGAGGTTCAAAAACCTCGCCAGATAATAAGTCAGCGTACCGCTCAGATGAAGCAATCTGCCCGCCGTTATTCCGATTATCTGCGGAATATATACGTATACGGGCGACGTGTTGACAATAATTACCTGAATCTGAGTAAGCTCTCTTTCTTCTTCGTTTGCAAAAAATCTGAAATTGCCGAATGAGTTGACGTATTTTCCCGAGTCAACGGTAGGCGACGTGTTGTTAAGGTCGCCCTTGCGCATATAAATCCGTTTGTCGCTGTTTCGCCCGCCGAGTCCAAGAATTATATTGGAGTAATTATAGGCTGTGTCGAAATGCGTGAATTCATCCGGAACGGAATTCGGAGGAATTACAACACTTATGATTGCGGCGAGTATCAGCGCAAAGACGATTAAGGTCTTTTGCTTGTCCGTTTTCAGTACAATGAAAAGAATATATGCCGCAATTGAGCCTGCGCAGGCGGCCGGCACTATGAGCTTAACCATAAGACTTAGCTTGGGATGCGCCGCAGCTACGGGATTGGCGTACATTCTGTATGTGAAGAATATGACAAGACCGCTGATGAATATAAGAATCAGCAGGGCAATAATGTGGCGCCCCTTGTGCAGCAATTTATCCGTCTTTTCCATAATATCCCCTTTTCTTTTACAGTTAAAGATTGTTACTGTCCTGACTCTTTGAATAAGGCTTGATAAGCAGCTTGGCAACTGGCTTCGAGTGGAAATGCAGGAGCATTTCGTAGTCCTCTTTCGTGCGGCTGTTGTCGTTTATCAGGTCCGAGGTCGTTGACTCGTCGTGCACCCGGTGGCACATCTGCTGAGCGTCGGTGTATGCGAAGCTTCCCTTTATGTTAGAAAGCCTTTCCCACTGCTGCCAGTCTATATTGCTGCCGAAGTCGTTGGTGAAGGGCGATGCGCCGACCTTGTCCCTGACGTATGTTACGGCGGGGCAGCAGATCGGATTGCCGTACGCAATAACCAACCTCTTGAAAAAACGGGCCGACGAATTGACTTTAAGCGGCGAGAGCATAAGCTTCTTGATTTTCAGGTTGCGGTTTTTGTAAACCTTTTCGCCGTCGCGAAGCTCGGCATAGTGACAGAAGCCCATAATCGGATCCTTCGCCTTATTGAGCGCCTCAAGTATAACCTTCAGGTAATCCTCAAGATAGGTGTCGTCCTGATGGGCTATCGTGACAAGCGGTGTTTCCGCGCAGTCGTAGGCGAAGTTCCAGTCGCCGCCGATGCCTTTGATGCCGTTATTAATAAAGATTTCGATACCGTGCTTTTCGCAAAGCTGAGAGATGTATTCGTTGGGCGTCGAGGTGGCGAGAATTATTTTTGATTTCACGCTCTGATTCTCAAGCGAAACGATACATTCCTCAAGATAGCTGCTCTGCTTATAAGCACAGATTACAAACGTATGGTCATTAGCCGTGTATTGCATTTTCATCCTCCTGCGTTTCGTTCGCCCGCACCTTTCCAGATGTCTTAAGACAAATCAGGAATACCGCGAACAACAGTATGAACAGTGACGACGTGATTACGAGATACGCGAAAATCGCGCCCGTAAAGCCGTAATTCTTAACCAGCAGATTCGGTACGAACAGCGCGATTACAAATGCGCTGATATATGCGATAAGAGCGTGACGCTGCTTTCTGATAACTGCCAGAAGCACTATCGTCAGCGAGCTTCCCGCAGAGAAGCCGCCGCCAATAAGCAGAATCATAAACAACGCTCTGTATTCGTTTAAGTTTGTATGGTAAAGCAGATTGAGCACCGGTATTCCCAAAAGCCAGCCGCCGCAAAGGGCCGCAATAAGAACCGCTATAATCCAGCCGTAGAGCATAAGCACCGTTTTGCCGAAGCCCTTGTAGTTCTTGCTTGCCCATTTCTCCGAGAGCGGAACCATCTGAGGCCGGAACATAAACATACTCATAAGGTTTATGATAAATGCGGGCATTACAAGGTAACCGTAATGCGACTGGTCAACCTCGGTAAGATATCTGTCAATAGCGTATTTCGGGGTATTGAAATTATACTGATTGATGAATACCGAAATGAACAGCGGCGCTGTTGCAAGGAACAGCTTTTTAAGCTTTTCGGCGCTTGACTTCGGCACAAGCGAACCGAAGTTACGCGCAAACGGCATATCGTAAACGAGTATCCAGATAAGCACAATCGCCGCCATAACCGCTGATGAGACAAACACATTACCCGTTATCAGCAGTGAAACCGTAAAGCCTGCGGCGGCAAGCAGCACCTGCGCGCCCAGTGAAAAACCGGCATTTTTAAGATAGCCGTTTAAGTGCAGGCTGCCCTGGAATATATCCGAAACCGCAAGCAAAGCCATATAGACGCAGATAATCAGCGTAAGTATAATCTTTTCGGGGCTGAAGCCTTTTATTATCACGAACGCCGCACTCGCGGTGAGCATAAGCAGAACCGTGAGTATACGGAAAAGCATAAAGTCGGATAAGGAGAAATTGCGTTCGGTGTCGGTAACCTGAACGGTTCTCGTCTCAAACATTGCGACGGTGTACATCATATATGCCGTCGAATACGAAAGAGAGAAGATGCCTGCTACTTCCTCACCCTTGATATAACTTACAATCATCAGCAAAACTACGGAAACGAGACTCATTGCCGTATAGCCGAACATATTGAAAATAAAGTCCTTCTTCGGAGACTTCGCCGAAAGCCTGTAGGTTGGTAGTTGCATGTGCTCTTCCTCTTGAAAAATTGTTATAAAATTATACCATATATATAGTTCTTAGTCAATATATGGTATGTGCCGCAAATGGTTTCACAAGAAATTGATAACTGAAGTATTGTAATTGTCTGCACTTTATTGTATAATATCAAAGATAACCGACAAAAACAAAAGGGGGATTTCGTTTTATGCCGATTAACTATTATTTCGTAACGCTTTTTACGGGCATAGCCGTAACAGCGCTGTTTCTGATTCTCAGAGTTAAAAAGGGCGGCTTCTGGGGCCTGTTTTCAAAGACGATGGCGAGCGTCTGCTTTATCGCGACCGCGCTTGCCGCCGCCAATCAGAAAACGCCTTACATAAAATTCGCTTCGCTGATGATAATGGGTTTCGTTTTCGGTATGCTCGGCGATATATGGCTCGACCTTAAATGGATGTACACCGACGACGTGAAGAAGTTCCTTTATGCGGGCTTTATCTCGTTCCTGATCGGCCACATCTGCTTCGTGTCGGCGATTGTAATGTATTCGCCATGCACCTTCTGGTCGATAGTTGTTGCAATTGCGCTCGCTCTTGTTATAGCGACCGTGGCCGTGCTTCTCGAGAAGCCGATGAAGCTCAAATACGGCAAGTATAAGCTGATAGTCTTTATCTATTCGACCACGCTTTCGATGACGCTGACATTCTCGGCGGTCACGGCATATATCACGAATTTTGAAAAAATCTGGGTTGTCATGACTATCGGCGCGGCGCTTTTCCTGTTCTCGGATCTTGTGCTTTCGGGCATGTATTTCAGCGACGACAAGAACAAGAATACACCCGTAAACGTAGTTGTAAATCACACGCTCTATTATGCGGCGCAGTTCATTCTCGCGTCTGCAATTCACTTTGTTAAGTAAGAGGCTCAAATGGAACAGATTCAGAAAATACTCGATTATGCCGTTGGTGAGTTTACAGTAGGCAAGCTTCTCGCGGCAATAATAACCTTCGTAATAGGTTACCTTGCAATAAGGCTTCTGTCGGGACTGTTTGCAAAGTTTATCGACCGCACTTCAATCGACGGCACGCTTAAGAAATACTCCAAGGCGGCTATCAAGGTCGTGCTCTCGTTCATACTCGCGATGGTGGTTGTCGATGCGCTCGGCATCTCGCCGACGAGCTTTATAGCGGCGTTCTCGGTAGTCGGACTTGCGGCTTCGCTGGCGGTTCAGGATTCGCTTTCGAATATCGCGAGCGGAATAATGCTCATAATCAACAAGCCCTTCAAAGCGGGCGATTATATTGAGGTTGACAATGTCAGCGGCACGGTGGTAATAATCAGCCTTGTCCACACGAAAATCGTAACCATCGACAACAAGATGATTTTCATTCCCAACAGTAAGCTGACGGGCTCAAAGATAACCAACTATACCGCGCAGGAGAAGCGCAGGGTTGACGTCGAAATCGGAATTTCCTATGACGTTTCCGTCGAGGACGCTCGGGCAGCTCTCTTAAAGGCGGTTGACGATTGCGGCGAGCTGTTTATCGACAAGCCGCAGCCTCCGTTTGTTGCGATTATGCGTTTTTCGGACAGTTCGATTGACTACGTGATACGCGCATGGACTTGGACGAAAAACTATTGGGATGCGTACTTCGCATTGCTCGAGAGCGTCAAGAAGGAATGTGAGCGAAGCGGTGTTGAGATTACATACAATCACATCAACGTTCACATGATAGAAGACAAAAAAGAATAAAAAAGCAGGGCAGGTTTTACCTGCCCGTTTTGCAAAGTCCCGAAAATGGGATATTGTTATTGTTATAATAGGACCATCAAATAGAATCGGAGTGGTGAAAAGTGGAATATTTACCCATAATTTTAGGCGCACTTTGTGCTGTGTTGCTGATAGTTGTTATAGCTTTGTTGCTTCGTAAGCAGAAAGGTGACTACGGCACCGAAATCAGGCAGCTGAACGACAAGATTGTCGCCGTTTCTGAGAATATGGCAAGGGAGTTTTATCAGAACAGGATTGAAACGAATGAGAACGCCCGCTCTCAGCGTGAGGAAAGCAATAGGTCTCTCGCAATTATGAACACCAAGCTTGAGCAGATGAGCAAGGAAAATCTTCAGAGCAGGATTGACCTTCTGGAAACCGTTTCAAAACAGCTCAAGATAATCAGGGACGAGAACACCGAGCAGAACGCCAGACAGACAAAAATAATCGAGGAAAGCATCGGTAAAATGCAGGAGTCGAACGAGAAGAAGCTCGACGAAATGCGCACGACCGTTGACGAAAAGCTGACAAGTACGCTCAACGACAGACTGACTTCGTCGTTCAAGACCGTTTCCGAGCAGCTGCAGAACGTTTATAAATCGCTCGGCGAGATGAAGGAGCTTTCGGCGGGAGTTACCGACAACGTCAAGGGACTTAACCGTGTGCTTACCAATGTCAAGTCGAGAGGTACGTGGGCCGAGGTTCAGCTCGGCAACATACTCGACCAGACTATTCCCGGCATGTACGAAACGAATGTAAAGACCAACCCGAAATACAACGGTCAGGTTGAATTTGCCGTTAAAATTCCGTCTGCGGACAGTACGGATATAACATGGCTTCCGATTGACTCAAAGTTCCCGATGGAGGACTATGCGCGCCTTTCCGCCGCTGCCGAAAGCGGTGATACTGAAGCCGTTGAGGCTGCGAAAAAGGCTCTTGAAAGCGTTGTCAAATCCGAAGCGGATCTGATTAAGAATTATATTTCCGTTCCCGAAACGACGCCGTTTGCAATTATGTATCTTGCAACGGAAGGACTGTACGCGGAGATACTTTCGTCAAAGAGCGGAATAGCCGAAAAAATCAAAGATATGGGCATTATGATAGCGGGTCCGAGTACGGTTACGGCGCTTCTCAATTCGCTTCAGATGGGCTTCCGTTCAATAGCCATCAATGAGAAGGCGAACGAGGTCTTCAAGGTTCTCGGCGCAGCCAAGACTCAGTACGAGAAGTTCGGCGAGCAGCTGGCACGTGCAAAGAAAAACGTTGAAGCTGCGGGCAAGGCTCTCGACGAGGCGGACCACCGTAACGAGATAATAAAGAAAAGCCTCAAAACGATTGAAACGCTTGACTCGGCTCAATCGGGTGAGATTTTAGGTATTGAAGAATGAGCATTTTCAAAAAGAACGGGTTGACGCCCGACGAATTGTTTGAACTTGAAAGATACGTCAGCGCGACGGCGATACTGATTACTTCCGAGGAAATCGGCGAGCCCTTTGCAGGCGCGCCTAAGGCTGCTGCGCGCCCCGCGTTCGCAAAGCCCGCAGTTCTTTCAAACCGAAGCCTTCCGGACGAAGCGGACTATGAGCTTGAAGCATGTGTATCGCAGAAAACCGACGACACACAGAATATCGAGGAGCTTATCGGCAATCTTGACGAGAGCTTTTCGCAGATGCTGCTTCGCATAATCGACGAGAAGGGAATAAAGGATTCCGAGTGCTATAAAAAGGCGCATATCGACAGAAAACTGTTTTCAAAAATACGCTCCGACGTACATTACAGACCGTCGAAGCAGACCGCACTAGCGTTTGCGATAGCGCTTGAGCTTTCGCTTCCCGAAGCGAATGATCTGCTGAAAAAAGCGGGATATTCACTCTCGCACAGCAACACGTTTGATATTATAATCGAGTATTTCTTAAAGAACAGAACCTATGATTTCTTTAAGATAAATGATGCGCTTTACCACTTTGACCAGCCAGTATTTCAATAAACGAACAATAAAAAAATCCGTCTTTTTCAAGACGGATTTTTTGTTTGCTTTAAGCGTTTATTCCCAGAGATAAACCCTTGCCTCATAGGGCCTGAGGGCGCATACGTCTGCCTTCTGCTCTGGGTTGTTGTAGTTGCAGAGTATAACCTTGCCCTTTTCAAGATTGAAGCCCGCGGGAGCGCGGAAGGTCTGGGTTTCGTCGGAGAATGAGCAGATTACAAGAGCGCTTTTGCCCTCGTAATTTCTCTCATAGCAATAGAGCTTGTCGCTTGAATGGTAATGCTCCTTGTAATCGCCGTAAATGATAATCTTGTTCTCTTTTCTGACCTTGAGAAGCTTGCGGTAGAAGTTGAGGATTGAATCGGGATTCTTCTCCTCTTCTTCAACGTTGATTTCGGTGTAATTCGGGTTTACGCCGAACCACGGCTCTACCGTAGAGAAGCCCGCGTACTTGTCCGCCGTCCACTGAACGGGGGTACGTGCGTTTTCACGCGTGGTCTTGTTGGCAATCTTCAGATATTTGTCATCCGAGAAGCCGAGCTTCTTGAAAAGTCTTGCGTTGTTGAAGGTTACGACGTCCTTGAACTGGTCAAGCGAGTCAAGGTGATTGTTGAGCATTCCGATTTCCTGACCCTGATAGATGAAGGGCGTGCCCGACTGCATAAAGCAGGCGGCAGCAAGCATTGTGCCCGACTCACGGCGGAATTTCTCGTTGCCGTAACGGCTGATAATTCTCGGATGGTCGTGGTTTTCAAGATAAAGAGCGTTCCAAGCCTTGCCGTACAAATCCTCCTGCCAGTGAGTGAACGCCTTCTTGAGCTTTTTAAGGCTGAAGGGCAGGGAGATAGTATCGGTCATAAAGCAGTCGGCGCTCATGTGGTCGAAGCCTATCATCATATCAAGCTCGTGGTCGGGGCCTGCGGTGAATTCAAGACAGGTCTTTGAATCCGACATCGGAGACTCGCCGACTACGAAGCAGTCGTAATTGTTGATTACGTCGTCACGGAATTCCTTAAGGTATTCGTGAACGTGAGGGCCCTTCTTATAGTGCTCGATACCCGTAGCTATGGGCAGCGGGAAACCGTTGGGCAGGCCTTCCTTCTTTGAAATGAAGGTGATAACGTCCTCTCTGAAGCCGTCAACGCCCATATCCAGCCAGAAGCGCATAATTGACTTGACTTCCTCGCGTACCTTCGGGTTGTCCATATTGAGGTCGGGCTGCTTCTTGGCGAAAACGTGCAGATAGTACTCGTCGATTTCGGGTACATATTCCCACGCGCCGCCTTCAAAGGTCGAAAGCCAGTTGTTCGGCGGCTTTTTGCCGTTCTTGCCCTTGCCCTTGCGCCAGAAATAGTAGTCGTGGTAGGGGTTGTCAACGCTTGACTTCGACTGCTTGAACCACTCGTGCTCGTCGGAGGTGTGATTGACAACGAGGTCCATAATGACCTTCAGACCTCTCTTGTGCGCCTCGTCAAGAAGCTTCTTGAAAAGGTCAAGGTCGCCGTATTCGGGATTGATATTTTTGTAGTCCGAAATATCGTAGCCGTAGTCAGCCTGAGGCGAGGGGTAGATGGGCGAGAACCAGATGGCGTCAACACCGAGGCTCTTGATGTAGTCGAGCTTTTCGAGAACGCCCCACAGATCGCCGATACCGTCGCCGTTACCGTCCTTGAAGGAACGGCACCAGATCTGATAGACCGACATTTCCTTGTACCAGGAATTATCCATAACAATCACTCCGTTTTTCATATTTTTTTGCATTTTCATAATAGCACAACTGTTTTTGATTTACAACAAAAAGTCATAAAAACAGGGCAAAGCAATAAAAATAGTTAATTTTTCTATTTTGCTATTGTTTTTCCATATAAAAGGTTTATAATATTATAATAATTAATTTAGTACGGGGGTATCCCTATGAAAGATTTAATTAAGGAGATAGTTGCTGCCGATAAGGCTTCGCGGCTCGAGATACAGAGAGCCGAGGAGCGCCGCGACGCGCTGGCAGGCGAGCTTGACGAGCAGACACGGGCGTTTGACAAAAAGTGCGCCGACGAAGCAAAGGCGAAAATCGAAATGGCTTGCGCTCAGCTTGAAAGCGGACTTGAGGAGTACAAAACCCGCATAACCGGGGAAACCGCAAAAAAGAGCGAAGCGCTGAAGGCTGAGTTCAATGAAAAGCACGCCGAATGGGAAAAGGCAATACTCGGCAGAATTATCGGCTAAGCTGAACTGAAATTTACGAAAGGAGCGGCAAAAATGAGCAGGATATCGGCTCTGTCAAGCAATGCGCTTTTGACCAAGTCAAGGGCGATGAACTCGCATATACTGACCGACGAAGATTACGCCCAGCTTGTAAACTGCCGTTCCTATAACGATATTATGGCGTATCTCAAGGCGAACACCGTTTACGAAAAAATCGTCAGTGAGCTTTATTCGCGTAACATTTACCGCGCCAGACTTGAGGCGGAGATACGCAAGTTCAACAACTCGCGCATAGCCGAGCTTGCCGCGTTTGAGAACGCGATCGGGCAGAGCCTTCACGAGATAATCTATCTTAAAAACGACGTGAGGCTTATATTAAGCTGTGCCAATCATCTTGACACGAGTGAGATTTCGGACTATTCGCTGCTCACACCCGAGGCATACTTCAAGCACTCGGACTTAAATCCCGATAAGCTTGAAATGGCGACGAGTCTCACGGAATTTTATGAGGCGCTGGGCAACACGCCGTATAAGAAGGCGCTCGACGTTTTCGTGGTCGGTAAGGCTCCGTTTTATATTTCGTCGCTTGAAAACACGCTGTACAGATATATGTACTCGCAGATAACCCCGCTTGTAAAAAAGAATTATACGGGCGACTCGCAGAAGCAGATTTTCGAGCTTCTCCACAGTGAAGCGGACTACCGCACGCTTGAGTCAATTTACCGTATGAAACGCTTTTTCCCCGGCGAGCAGCTGACGCTCAATAAAATTTCTTATTCGGGCTTCTCGGCGTTCGCGCCAAACGAGATTGAACAGATGATGGCCGCCGGCAGCACAGACGAGCTGTTCAGGCTCTTCAAAAAGGGCGACTACGCCAGATACTTCGACGAGAAGGCAAAGGGACCCATTGAGCTTTGCACGCGGCTTGCGCTGCTTAAGGCGAACCGTAAGAGACTGCTCTTCTCAACCGAGCCCGAGGTCACGATGCTCGCGTTCATCGGAATACTTGAAAACGAAACGAAAAATCTTATTCATATTATCGAGGGCGTCCGTTACCGCTTAAGCGGGCAGCAGATACTCGACTTTATAGTAACCTGAGAAAGGAGGGGACGCTATGGCAATTGAAAAAATGAAGCTGGTAAAAATCAGCGGAGCTATTGAGAATTTCAATCAGGTCGGCTACAGGCTTATGGAAGCGGAAGTCTTTCATCCGCGCTCGGCTTCAAAGCTTTTTTCGAGCGATATGGGCTTCGTGCCGTTAGGCGAGGACAACAGTTATTCGAAGCGGCTGGCTGATTTGAACGAGGTCGCCGAGAAAAACGGCATTGAGCTTAAGCTCCTCAACCTTGAAAGTCAGGAGGAATTCGGTGAGGTCGATACCGAGTATATCGCCGAAATCCGCGAAAAGCTGCTCAAATACGACGAGCAGTTAAGCTCGCTTAACGAGCAGCAGCAGGTGCTTAAATCCGGCATCGGCAGCTTCGAGCACTTCAGAGGTCTTGACGTTGACCTTAACGATATTGCCGAGTGCCGCTTCATAAAGGTTCGCTTCGGACACATGCCCAAGGAGAGCTACAAGAAGCTCGGCACTGTTTCTCAGGACAATCCTTACCTGATATTCTATCCCGCTTCTGAGGACACGAAGGACTATTGGGGCGTGTATTTCGCTCCCGTAGATATGGTTGACGAAATTGACGAGATTTTCGCCTTCCTCTACTTCGAGCCGGTCAGCGTACCGGGCGCTTCGGGAACGGTTGACGAGGTAATAAGAGAGTGTAAAAACAGTCTTGAAATTCTCGAAACACAGATAAGGGATATCAGGGGCGAGATGGACGCATTTATCACGAGCGAAAAGGAGCATCTTGACTATATTTACTCCAAGCTCGTCTATCTTGATTCACTATCTTCTCTGCGTGCGTACGCCGTCAGAAACGAGACGGGTTTCGTGCTCCTCGGCTACGTTCCCTCAGGCAGCGTAAGACAGTTCAAGTCCGATATACTTTCGGCGGGTTCGGTCAAGGTCGAGTACGAAAATGTTCAGAATCCCAAGGACCCGACGATACCCGTAAAATACAAAAGACGCACCAAGATTTTATCAGCGATCGTCGAGCCGTATAAATTCTACGTCGATATGTACGGCACTCCGTCGTACAGCGACCTCGACATCACGGCCTTCGTCGCAGTAACCTACACAATACTCTTCGGTATTATGTTCGGCGACCTCGGTCAGGGCTTCTGCCTTGCGGTAATCGGTTTTCTTATGTGGAAGCTCAAAAAGATGGCGCTGGGCAAAATCCTCATTCCCTGCGGAATTTCCTCAATGGTATTCGGCTTCGTATTCGGAAGCGTATTCGGCTTTGAGGAAATGCTTGACCCCGTTTATGAGAAGTTAGGCTGGGCGGGAAAACCGCTGAGCGTAATGGACTCGATTAACACGGTCCTGCTCATAGCAATCGGAATAGGCGTGTTCTTAATGATAGTTGCGATGATTCTCAACATCTACGCCTGCATCAAGCGGCGCGCCTTCGGCGAAGCGCTGTTTTCACAGAACGGACTTGCGGGAATTATAGTTTACATCGCGGGCGTCAACCTCGCTTCGGGCTTTATGAACGGACCCGCTCCCATACCGAATGCGGTATGTACGGCAATGCTCGTCGGCGGACTGCTGATACTTCTTGTCAAGGAGATACCCATAGGCATTATCGACAAGCATCCCGACTGGAAGCCCGAGAGCATAGGCGACTTTATACTGCAGAACGTGTTTGAGCTTCTCGAGTACGTGCTTTCGTACTTAAGCAACACCGTTTCGTTTCTCAGAGTCGGCGCGTTCGTGCTCGTTCATGCGGGTATGATGATGGTTGTGTTCTCGCTTGCAGGTGAGAACGAAAACATATTCGTTATCATCCTCGGAAACGTGCTTGTAATTGCACTTGAAGGATTGCTGACAGGAATTCAGGCGTTACGTCTTGAATACTACGAGATGTTCTCACGCTTCTTCGATGGAAGCGGAACCGGCTTTGAGCCGATAACACTGAAAAAACAAAGTAACAATATATAACTTCGGAGGAAAAAACAATGACAACGTTATTCTACATTTCACTTATCCTTGCGCCTATGGCGTTACTGTTCACCGCATTTCTTGCAATCAAGAACAAGGCTCAGGGCAGAAACGTAAAGAAGCCGCTTAAGGTTAATCTTGCGGTCTTCGCAGTGCTTGCAGTGCTTATCAGCGTGCTTTGCATAAATGCGTTTGCCGATAACGGCGAAACGGCTTCGTCGCCCGAAGCGGCTGCGACCGAGACCGATCAGACGGCTGACGATAACTCCAAGGGACTGGGATTGCTCGCGGCAGGTCTTGTTACGGGCCTTGCAGGTATAGGCGGCGGTATCGCTGTTGCGGCAGGTGCGCCTGCGGCTATTGCGGCAACTGCCGAGAACCCCAAGTCGTTCGGTAAGTCTATCATCTTCGTCGCACTCGGCGAGTCGATAGCGCTTTACGGCGTCGTAATTTCAATTCTTATTCTCAACAAGTTTTAATTATGAAACTATTGCTTATTACGGAGCGCACTGACGCTTCGATAGGACTTCGCCTCGCGGGCGTGCAGACAATCAATGTCCGTAACGCCGAAGCCGCGGCGGCGGAACTAAACTGCGCGCGCAGCGATGCCGATATGGGTGTGCTTATGATTACCCCCGGTATGGAGAAGCTGTGCCCCGATATCTTAGCCGAGATAAGAAGCGCGGGCAGACCGCTGCTCGTGACTATACCCGACTCCGATAACAAAAACGAAAACACAAGTGTTATCAGCGATTATATCAAGAATGCCATAGGCATCAAAATCGATTGATTGGACGGTACTTAAATGGCAATTTCAACTAACAGTACAAAGGCTTTCACCGATGCGATAAAACGCCTCGCATCAAAGGAAGTCAAACAGATAGAGTCTCAGACCAAGCTTCTGAAATCTCAGGGGCTCGCCGAGATGAAGAAGGATGTCAGACGAAAGTATGACGTCTATATTGACCGTGAGCTTACCAAAAAGCGCTCCGACGTCAACCGTCAGCTTTCCGAGTGCACCGAGCAGTCGAAAAAGGAACTTGCCGATTTACGCGCAGAGCTGACCGATAAGGTGTTTGAAAACGTGCTTAAGGGCATTGAGGAATATACAAAGACGGATGCGTATTTCGATGCGCTTGCCGGCAGTATAAAGGAACTCAAAGCAAAGCTCGGCGGCGGCGAGATTAAATTTTATCTGCGCGAAGCGGACCTTTCGCTTAAGGACAGACTTGAGAAGGCGCTCGGTGAGACGCTCGATACAGAGGCTGACAGCGAAATACTTGTCGGCGGCGTCAGGGCGCTCGACGCGGCAACGGGTACGCTTGCCGACGATACGCTTGACGTAAAGCTTGCCGACGAAAAGGCGTGGTTCCTTGAAAACTCGGGACTTAAGATATAAGGAGGGACTGAAAATGCAAAACGTAATATTCGGCATTAACGGTCCCGTCGTAACCGTTAAGGGCAGCACGAGCTTGAGTATGCTCGAAACCGTATATGTCGGTGAAAAGAAGCTCATAGGCGAGGTCATCAAGGTCGATTCGGATTTCACAACCATTCAGGTTTACGAGGAAACCGCATCGCTTAAGCCGGGCGAACCCGTCGTATCTACGGGTATGCCGATGAGCGTTGACCTGGGACCGGGCATTATCGGCAATATCTTTGACGGTATCGAAAGACCGCTTACCGCCATGCGCGACAGATTCGGCGCGTTTATCGGCAGGGGAGCTGATTTCAGCTCGCTTGACGGCGGGAAGAAATATCAGGTTAAAATGCTCGTCAGAGACGGCGATAAGCTAAAGGGCGGCGATATCTTCGCGACCTGCCCCGAAACGAGCGTTATCGAACACAGAGCCATGATTCCGCCCGCGCTCTCGGGTGAGATAATTGAGGCGGTCGGCGACGGCGAATACACCGTAAACGACGTGCTTGCCAGGCTCAGAGACAGCAAGGGCAACGTGACCGAGCTTAAGCTTTCCCAGAAATGGCCTATCAGAAATCCGCGTCCGGTCGTCGGAAGACTGCCCGCAGTTAAGCCGCTTATCACGGGACAGAGAGTTATCGACTCCGTTTTCCCGATAGCAAAGGGCGGCGCGGCGGCAATTCCCGGCGGTTTCGGCACGGGCAAAACAATGACACAGCATCAGCTCGCAAAATGGTGCGACGCCGATATAATCATATACGTCGGCTGCGGAGAACGCGGCAACGAAATGACGCAGGTATTAAAGGAGTTCTCCGAGCTTACCGACCCGAAGTCGGGCAAGCCGCTGCTCGAGAGAACGGTGCTTATCGCAAACACCTCCAATATGCCCGTCGCGGCACGTGAGGCTTCGATTTACACGGGCATTACGTTAGCCGAATACTACCGCGATATGGGCTATCATACCGCGCTTATGGCGGACTCCACCTCGCGATGGGCGGAGGCGCTAAGGGAGATTTCGGGCAGACTTGAGGAAATGCCCGCCGACGAGGGCTTCCCGGCATATCTGCCGTCGAGGCTGTCGGAATTCTACGAGCGTTCGGGCTATGTAAAGAACTTAAACGGCAGCGAAGGTTCCATTACGCTTATCGGCGCCGTTTCGCCTCAGGGCTCCGACTTTTCCGAGCCCGTAACCCAGAACACCAAGCGTTTCACACGTTGCTTCTGGGCGCTTGATAAGGCGCTTGCGTACGCAAGGCACTATCCCGCAATCAACTGGAACAATTCATACAGCGAGTATCTTAATGACCTTTCCGACTGGTACAGCGACAATATTTCCCCCGACTTTATGAAATGCCGTGAGGAAATCTGTGCGTTATTGCTTGAAGAAAACTCACTTATGGAAATAGTAAAGCTTATCGGCGCGGACGTACTGCCCGACGACCAGAAGCTTGTTATCGAGATAGCAAGAGTAATAAGAGTCGGCTTCCTTCAGCAGAACGCCTTCCATAAGGACGACACCTTCGTTCCGATTGAGAAGCAGTACAGGATGATGGACACAATTCTTCATCTTTACCGCCGTTCAAAGGAAGTAGTCGAAAGACAGATTCCCGTTTCAAGAATAGTTTCGACGGGTATTTTTGACCGACTTGTTCAGATGAAATACGACATACCCAACGACAGCTTGGATATGTTTGACAGCCTTAATGCGGACATTGATTCGCTTATAGGCGAGATTTTAAGATAAGGCAGGTGAGCTCATTTGATTATCAGGCATCTTAAATTAAGTGAAATCAACGGCTCGCTTGTCGCGCTCGACAACGTCAAGGACGCATCCAACGAGGAACTTGTCAGCCTTGAGCTT
>JAEEGG010015947.1_pt1 | contig 15686 bp, 13 predicted proteins | sample 9134161 | NCBI WGS metagenome assembly JAEEGG01 (sample SAMN16246543, study PRJNA631951) | gut metagenome | biome: gut microbiome; feature: rumen; material: CR-attached | host: Bos | place: Iran: Karaj | collected 2018-10
ATAACGGTAGCTGCCTTCATCCACAAGAAATTTTATGGCTGTCACTATCTCGGGGCATTCTTGCACCTCGTCGAAAAAGACAAGGGTCTGTCCCTTCACCAAAGGTGTATCGGTTAGAAGAGACAGCCTGACAAGGATATCCTGGCTGTTTTTAGCTTCTTTTAATGCATCTGCAGCTTCCGGTTGGTTGATAAAATTTATCTCTATAAAATGCCTGAAATGAGTCTTTCCAAACTGACGAATAGAGAAAGACTTTCCCGTCTGTCGAGCACCTGTAAGCAACAAAGCCTTCTTTGAACGAGTAAAGAAATTATCTAAATAACTATCAATCTTCCTTTTAAGCATAATATTGTCCGATTTTCCAACTGCAAATATACGAATAATGTCCGATTTTCCAACATTATTTTTCATCAAATCATCACTTTTTCCATAATTCTGTGCCTGCATTTCGTGGCACAACAATCCACCTACTAATGTATTAACTAACACATTAACACGTTCTGCCTCGATAGAGGCCTTGAGCACCGCTGAAATTAATCAAATCAAGCGAAAAACACATTCTTAAAGCGCATTCCCACATTTAAACTTATTGTTCCTTCGGCGATCTTTCGGCGATGGTCTGACGATAGTTGTCAGCCGAGCTGACGGCATACCAGTCGGTTAAGCCGACGGCACATCACGGCGGAACCTCATGTATTATCACTAACGCACTAACACAAAACAATATAATATACCGCTGATACCGTATGAACAAAACACCCACAATTGGGCATAATACAATTAACAAAATCAAATTATTGTCAATAATTTTTATTTATTGCCAAAAATTTGTGTATCTTTACATATATTCGGCATTTTGAGAGTATGGCAAATTGGCCATGTGCCGACTATGAGTATACAAAACTCAATAAGTTAAAGAAGTCCAACCCCGAGGCATTCTTCTATCTGTATTTGGCATTTCAATTATCTCACGGCTACCGGACATGAGCCCGTGTGTGGTGGATATGTGTGGCGAAGGGCGATAGGTTGCTTCGACCCTAAATCTTGATGAATCGACCGCAACAGCATCTATCAATTGAGAAATACAATTTCAGAATAAAAATTTGGTTGATTTGGATTTAATTCGTATCTTTGCAGCGTGAAAATGGGGAAAGCAGATTCTTTATTTGTTCAGTACAAGACAAACATAATAGTAACCAAATATTATTAGGCTCAGAAGAACTTTTTTGAAATATCTCGCTTCAGTTTTTCAAAACAACGATGGTTATCTATAGCGAATGTGATTCCAAACAAATCTTCTTTAATTTCGTCGGGTGTTTTTCCCCCTTTAAAAAGTTCACTTATCTTTTTTCTCAATTCATCCGGATAATCGTTTAATAAATCATACAAACGTAATGCCTCTATTTTATGATAATTATAGCGTTCCTCCAGTCGTAGTTTACTTACTTCTTCTTGATAAATCTCATTTCTGTTAGACTCAAATACTATCCTATATCGATCTGGGTTGTCTTGTAAACGGAGGGTTTTAGTAATGTCTTTTTTTTCGACACCATTGATACATATATCAACATCTGTTTCAAAACTATAATCTTTGTTTGATGGAAACAACTTTAAAATTGCAGCCTGGTCTTCTTTTGTAATTCTTTTTTTGTTAGATAACCCCAATATACTATTCCTTTTCAACTTTTCATTACAGACAGAACATGATGGAATAAAATTATATAGAGAAAGTCCGACTATCGGACATTCAGCCTTGGGTAAAAAATGATCCAAATCAAAATGATTCTTTTTCACTTTATTAACGCCATATACATTAATATAACTCATTTCGCAATAAAAACAAGTATGAACACCTATTTCATCTGCATGCTTCATAATAAAATCAGCAATCTTAGGCTGATACCCTTTATGTCCAGCCCTATCACTCGAATAACAAAACAAAGCCCTTAAAGCCTCCTCTAAAGATTTTTGTATTAGACCCTCTCTTTTTTTGTTATAATAATTTGCGAAGATACCGACCAAAGTTTCTGGGGAAGCGAGAAGAATCCATTTAACATTCACAGGGTAAATCGATTCAGCTCCCCCATCTTTAATGGCACTAATTAGTTCTTTCCGTATCTTTTCCCATTGAGACTGCATCTTATCAATTTCAAATAAATCAAGATACCCGTCCTCTATTTTTTTATAAAAAATATTTCTCATCTCAAGTTAATTTCTTTAACCTCAATTCAATATCTTCTAATCTTTTACTTATTTCTTCTTTTTCTTTTAACAGAGAATCTTTCGTTTGGCCTTTTTTAAGTATTCCGGACAAAGTATTTCTCAAATAATTGTCACCAATCATATTTACAACAAACCGATAAAAATCATATTCTTGGGTCGAAAATTCATTTTTAGTGGCAATTTCTTCGATTATTCTTGCTGCGACTTCGCCCATTGGTTTCTCAATGAAGAATTGGTTTACAAGCAGATTATGAATGTTCGCCGAAAATGTCTCATCGTGTCGGGCCTTTGCCTGACCGTCTTCAATATACAAAGTATGGGATAAAGGTATATCACTTAATACAAAAGGAGAATGTGTAACAAGAATAATATTTATTGATTGGATTTTTTCGGATTGGAGGTGACATTGAGACAGTGTTTGTATTAAATTTGACAAATAACGCCGTTGATATTCCGGATGGAAATATAGTTCAACTTCGTCAAACACAAGATTCACATGTTTATAATGGACTCGGAAACGATCATCCCTTACACTTTGCAAGTTTGTTAGATGATATAATAAATAGCTACTACTCACAAGATTCTGCCGTTCCCCACTACTCATTCTGTTCAATGTCGTCAATGACTCACGTGCTTTTATTTTTTCCTTGATAGTGTTGTCTTTTTTCTTGAAATACATTTCCCAAACAAAAAAAGCGGGTGGCATTCTCAAGAAAACATCTTCATAGTTTTGATAACCTTTTTGAGAGGGAGCGTTTCCCCCTATAAGCGCGGAGTCAATCCGTTGATTCTCTCTCAAAAACGAATCTTCATTTTCGTTCCCAAAATAACACACAGTCTTTTTATTTCCTTTGGCTGTAGAATAATAACCTCTCTGTATATAACACAGGCATTGGCGAATCTTCAACGTAATATGATTAGAGTGTTTTTGTGACGTAATATATTCAATCAGAGACCTGCATTTTTCTTGTTGAATATCCTTTATGATTTTTCTGATATTACTTGTAATATAACCTTTCTGTTGGGTTTCCCTTATTTGAATCGGAGAAGCAACTGCCAATCGTGTTCCATATGAAGGGTATGTAATACATATCTTGATTGTTTTATATGTTAAATATGTAATAATCGTATCCTTCAAAATGCCACTCATTTTTTCATATTGAGGATATCGGATGGAGTTGTCAACAAGAAATTGCCTCCATTCTTTTTTTATATTCCCATATATGGACCCACCTAACTTCCTCAAGATATTTTTTATAGAGTTCCTAATATCTTGGTTTTTTATATTATACAACTTTCCGTTTTTATCTCTAAAGCACATCAACATCCAGTCGATTGCTTTATCACTTTCTATTACTTCTTTTACTTTATTATTATAAAAGGTATTTGCATCATGATCAAAATAGTATACAATCTTTTCCGGATGATAATTCTCGAGAAATGATTGGCCTTGTGACTCAAAAAGCACCGCCAAAGTACACAATCTCTGTTTGGCCAGCCATTCTTCGTTCACACGATCAATATTCCCGTTGCTATCTCTAAAAGGAACAATGACTAAAGGCGTCAAATAGCCATCATTTTTATGAAAAATGCCCTCTAGCCAGTTCCCATTTGTATTTTTCATTATTTTCTTATCCACTACCACATCGCATTTGTAGTCCATGGGATTTAGGGAATAGATACTATAATTATTACTTATGGTATAGAATAAAGATGAACATATGTCTTTTAAGAATAAAGAATCAATTTTTCTTTTTTTTTCATTATAAATTAACGTTCTACGGCCGTATTTAACTTGATAATAACTAAAACCCTTATCGTGGTTATGCATTATCTGCAGTTTACCATCTGTTTCGAAGAATAGTTCTGCATCCAAGCCATATACCCGATCAATTTGAACATCCTTGGGCATATTGTCCCATTCCACCCAACTTCTAGTTAAGCACCAGTAGGCAAAATTATTTATTATCGAATAAAGTACATCTAATAGAGTACTTTTGCCACTACCATTTTTCCCGACAATACATTGTACGGAAATATTAATGTCATTAGACAACCCCATTGACGAAACTGACCAATACAGCTTACTTAATACTTTTTCTTCAATTATGCATTTTGAACCACCGAACTCCCATTGGTTCTCTTCTGTGGGTTCTGAAAAATCACCAAAAGGGAACCACCCTGATTTTAAATTTTTAATTACGGATGCATCTCCGTTGTTTATTTTTATCCCAATTATCTTCATCTATTATTGTTTTTTTGCAAAGATACGATTTTTCTTTGAATTGAGAAAAATTATTTTGTCATATGGGAAATTTGTTGTATTTTTGCAGGCGGTTTTGAGGGTGAAATCTCAAGGCCGAAAGTTAATGATTAGAAGCGTTATGCTTCCTTGTACTTGAGAACGTAGGAAATTTTCAAGCCATGGATGAGGATGTATAACGGTTCAACGCTTTTAGCGTGGACTGTTATTACATTATCCATTCGGGTTTTCCTACGACCTTCAAGTACAATGTGAGACATACAGGCCCACGCTTCTTTTGTATACCTGTCATCAAGGGCTGGGTGGCGAAAAAGTTACGCCCGACACGAACAAGGGCGGCTGAGATATGAAAATAGCACTTGCGATTGTCGCGATTATCCTATGTACTATTGGTCTGTCCTTGGGCAGTGCGGCCTCTATTGCAGAAGTCAATCGTCCAAGAACAGGAATTGCATTAATAATATCAATTGTGGCATTTATCATAGCCATTATATCTATGGGATTGGCATGGTATTGGGCAGCAATCATTGCCATTCCAAGTGCAATATTTGCTCCAATGTTGGTTGCAGAAGCAATAGGCGGAACACATTCCCAATGGTCACTTGATAATATGTGCAGATTCGGTGCTGAAGGATATTCTGAGTTTAAAATTATGACTTGGGTATTATTTGGATTAGTATTGTCTATTATTTCAATTGTAATTTGATGAACAACCAAGAGAATGAAATAATGCAAAAGGAATCCTTCCTTATGCGTATAATGGGAGAGTTCTATGACTTCATCTCTGATTTTGCAATACCAATAGTTCGTATTGGAACTCCAGTATTCTTTGTACTGTTGGGACTGTCTTATATATGTCATTGGAACATTATATGTAATCTGTACTCTATTGCTAGTGGGTTTTCCGTACTGTTCATTGCATACATCATTTCGGCAATATTTATCATTGACAGATTGCTACTGTATCGTGTCTTCAAGTCAAAACATCCAAAATATTCAGTAACGGCAATATGGGGGATTGCTTTGATAGCCGTAGGTATTACTGCATGTGTTCTAACCAACAATCACAAAAAACAATACAGGTTTGAATGTGCCGAATGGTATGTGGACGAGCCAAATGGCATTTATCATTGGAACAATAAATGCGAGAGGATGAGTTCTTCTACCTATGTTGCCAAAGGTTACGAGTTTATAGACAAAGACCTGGAATTCTGCGACTGCTGCAAAGAGGAAATGAAAGAGTACGCGCCGGAGCCAATACGTAGACCTTAATTATAAACATTATAATACATTGAAACAATGAGTACTCTTAGTATTATCTTAATTGTATATTTCGTTGTAGCGATTGCCATAATGTCTATTGTCATATACCGTAGACAACATGACCCTAGGCCTTGGAGTGATTTAATAGAGAAGAAACCTCTTTGGAAAATAATATTACCGCTACCCATATATCCTATCGCTGGCATATTTTATGTGTTGATACAGGGTTTTGACCCCAAAGAGCGTCGCAACAGAGAAGCCCAAAAACATCTAAAGACAAAAGATGATTTTGAAAAGGAATATGCGGAACTGAAAATTGACGAAGTGGATATAGCGGATGGCATTGATGACACTTTACAGAAAAATGCGTCTTTATGTATGGCAAATGGTTTGCTCAATAGAGACCTATTATCTTTCTTTTCCTTGTTGGACGACAACGTATGTCAAGTATTGTATGACGAAAAACTATTTGACAAAACCACGGGTAAATCTAATGTTGAACAATATTGGAGCAATTGGTTAAAGCGACAAGCTGAAAAGGGATTAACCCACAAATACAAGATTGTAGAAGCCAAATATTTTTCAACTGAGGCATTAGAAATATTGTTCTACAATGGAGAAAAGCGTTACTGTGGTGCAATGATTGTGGTGTTCTGGTTTAACTCTCAAAACAGAATACAGAATATCCTTTTTTCTGCGGAGCCAGTCTATTATACCCATTTTCTAGAGAATAAACAAAAACTGTTGTCCACTTTGGAATCATTGAGCTCTGATCATGTGGCGTCAGATTTTAAAAGGGGGAGGCATCTTCCATGCTGCGAATGCGGTACAGATTCTGAAAAACTGATTTGGTATGGATATAGATATATCGCATATGGTGGACAAGTATCATTTTGTCCTAAATGCAAAGATATTGTTGAACACTATTGCACTACACACTTTTATGTCGACTATTGGACAGAACATTTTCCAATGGGCGATAATATTGATTACATTGAGAATGTATTGAATACAAAAGATGTCCTTGATGAGCCAGAAGAACCTGCTGTGTTACGTGCGCCTGGCAGGGTCTTTCTTGAACCAGTCAGGTATGTGTTGTCACAATGTGATAGAATTGTAGATGGAACAGAAGAGAACCAACTACTATATGCCGCAAATAATGGGGTATATGAAGCATATAATAATCTAGCAATAAAACTGCTAAGCAAGGATACCGAAAAAGCTATTGAATATTTCAAATTGGCTGCGGATCATGGTGTTGCAAACAGTATGCTAAATCTCTCCCTATGGTACTATTCAGGACACGAGATGTCTCAATTCATTAACTATACACATCTGGCAGCAAAGGCTGGAAATATTATTGGATTATATAATGATGCTGTAACATGGCATTCTGCAGTCTTTGGAGGTGCTCCTCAAATTGATAGGGCCGAGAAACTGTATAGGGAGGCAATAGATGTGTGTCTGAATCAAATATATGAAGAAGATGAGAATCAGAAACCAAAAGATGCCTTTTGTGATTATGTTTTGCAATATTCATACTATGGTTTAGGATTATTATACTACCGAGACTTTGGGGAATACAAAAAGTACAATTTAAATTTATACTTTGGTAAAGAGGAGGAATTTGCCGTCATGCTAAAGGCTTATGCATACCTTAACGAATGTCCGAAACAAGACAACAAAGTAAGACACTTGAAAGCGTGTATCTACAAAAGAATATTGGATATACAAAAGGGAGTGGATGCTTACATGAACAAAGAAAAGCAAGACAACGATGACCTGCCGTTTTGATTCATGCTCATGATTTTAGAAAAACATGAGCATGACCTACATCATTCATGAGCATGATTTTTCGGAATCATGCTCATGTTTTTACAAAAAGATGAGAATGAAATCTCGTGTTGCAAGAGGAGCACATTAAATATTGTTGAAAAGTCTTTCTTGTCAATTCGATATTTCTTTGTATCTTTGCAAAAAAAGGCAGCACATGAATAAGAGAAAAAAGAAGAAAAAGCGCACCAAGTCATTGAGAAAGAAAAATAATCGGCGAAAAAAATCAATGTTGATAATATCAAAGGATAACTCAAACGCAGATGGTACTATTCAGCTTAATAATACATACATTAACTTTACAGGGAAAGACCTCGGTTCGGAAAAAAGAGAAAAACTTAAGATTGTGCTAACCGTAATAGGAATAATTGTTCCGGTTTTAATGGCAATACTATCTAACACAACCTGTAGTAATAGCACCACAAAATTTCCCGACGAAGAAAGAATACAAACATTGATAGAAGACTATAGGACCATAACAAATAGCAGCAATTACATTGAATGTAGAAAATTATATTCACCTATTGTTGAACGTTATTATAATTCTTATAACATTGACATTGACTCTGTCGTAAAACTCCATAAATCTTACAATAGAAAGTTTGGTGTCCGCGGTAAGATAAGTAACATTTACGAAGAATCACTTGTCATTAACAAAACTAACAATAACAAAGTAGAGGTATCCTTTAACGAAGATTTTTTACTTGACAGGGATGACACAACAAAGAATACAATGTTCCTGTTAAAAAAATATTTTGTAGTTGATAATGAATATAAAATAGTTTGTGAATATGAGGAGATAATAAAGGAATGGTAAGATTAGATAATAAGGGGGAAAAAGAGTTGTTGAAAACACATGGAATCCTTCGCCCGAAAATAGATGTAAAAGTTTGACGAGGGATCGTCGAAAGACCGTCGAAGGATCGCCGAAGGATCACGGGGTGATAATGCTAAAAACCAGCATTTTATGTATTCTTTATGGTATTTTGTATATCGGGGTGATTTTCAGCAGGTTGCTGTTGGTGCAAAGAAAGGGCATAGAAGGCAGAAAGAAGGGACAAAGAACGATGTGGCATTTTATCTGACTCTACTGTTATGCCGTTATAAAACAAGGGCCTCTTTCAAAGAAAAGACCATTATATGATTCTATGGGTTTTTCAATTATCTCGCAGGAGCAACTTGCAATTGTGTCAAAAACGAGCCTCCAATGTGGTTTTCGACAATCTTCACCATATTAGTACTTTCGCCAAGTATCATACAGCAATGGTGAATTCCTAAAACCAAATCTTGTATGGTTTGATTGGATTCCAACTGCTCTATTGTCAAACCAGCCTGTACGCATTCATCACGGTTGATGTGTCGGCTATGTGTCTTGGTGTCCGAATTATCAGCAAACTTCTTTTTTATACTGTCTTTAATACTACTATCAATAGTTTTATCTGCCAATATCTTGTCTGTTAATTCCACCGACAATTGGTTTGCCTGCTGACACATGGTCAAGAAAGTTGGAGTCAATTTTGAAATGATTGTCTGCCACAAACCAAGACTTGCAGGATTCCTCTTTATATCATCAACAGCGTTGTAAAATTCTCGAATGACCGTCTGACAAGCTACACCGTTCATCTGAGGGTCAAATGGTCCTAAGCACGACTGCCTTCCCATTACCACCGAACGACATGACACTGCAATCATTGAGCCTGCCGACATGGCCATCTGAGGAACTATGGCACGAATATCCCCACCATAATACGATTTGAGATAGAAGATGATCTGTTCGGTTGCTGCCAAATCACCGCCAGGAGTATGCATAATCAAATCCAATCCTTTAGTTTTGTCCGTATTGCGGACATTCTCCATAAAGGCGTTGATATCCTTGTCGTTTATAGAAGCGTCAGCTGACGGCTTGTGCAAAAAAGAAGAAAAGTAGAGGATTGTATTTCTCCCTGTCTGATTCGCTAACTCACGAAGCAGGTTTCTCTTTTTCTGGAAAATATAGTCTATCCCCGCATTAGGATCTTTGCTTTTCTGAACAGCATCCCGTTGCTCAGCCAGCAATTCACTCCAGCTATACATACGTATTTTATACTAAACTTAATGAATGTATGTCACCCACTACACAAGGGGCATTGTTTTCATAAGCAGAATATTGAACATACAACCCGTCTTGCATTTCCCAGTCTGTTTGGACGAATTTACTCGGTTCATATTCCTTTAGAATCTTATCGAAGACCGACAATAGGCTATCCTTACCCGAAGAGGATGTTGTTTTTGTCATGTTATGTGTCTCCATCTTATGTGAAATTTATAAAGATAACGTGACAGTAGAGCAAATATTGTATTTAAATTTATTTTTAACAAATATGGGGTGTGCAGAACACCACACACCCCATAGATAATAATGAGAGGGATTACTCTTCCTCTGCGGCGGCTTCCTCGTAGGCCTTGAGGAGGGCCTGCTGGACGTCGGCGGGGACGAGCTCGTAGCTGCTGAAGGTCATGGTGAAGGTACCGCGACCGCTGGTGAGGGAGCTCAGGGCGGTGCAGTAGCGGTTCATCTCGGCCAAGGGGGCCTTGGCTTTCAGCGTGGTGTACTTGCCTTCGGCATCCATGCCCATGACGATGGCGCGGCGACCCTGCAGGTCGGTCATCACACCACCCTGTGCCTCGGTGGGCACGGTGACGGCGATGTCGTAGATAGGCTCCTTGATCTTCGGGGCAGCCTGCTTGAAGGCCTCGCGGAAGGCGGTACGGCCGGCAATCTTGAAGGCCGTTTCGTTCGAGTCCACGGGGTGCATCTTACCGTCGTAGATGTTGACGACGATGTCGCGGGCGTAGGAACCGGTCAGAGGACCCTGCTCCATCTTCTCCATGATACCCTTGAGGATGGCGGGCATGAAGCGGGCGTCGATCGAGCCGCCCACGATGCAGTTGTTGAAGACCAGCTTGCCGCCCCACTCCAGAGGATACTCCTGGGTGTCGCGGATGGGGTACTTGGTCTGGTTGGGCATGCCGTCGAAGTAAGGCTCGATGAGCATGTGAACCTCGCCGAACTGGCCGCTACCACCCGACTGTTTCTTGTGGCGGTACATGGCTTCGGCGCTCTTGGTGATGGTCTCGCGGTAGGGGATGTTGGGGGCGGTGAAGTTGACGGCCAGCTTGTACTGGTTCTCGAAGTACCACTTCACGGTGTTGAGGTGCAGCTCACCTTGGCAGCCAAGGATGACCTGGCGCAGCTCGCGGCTGTTCTCGAGCGTGAGGCTGCGGTCGTAGGTGACGAGGTCCTTCAGGGCAGCGCCGACCTTCTCGTCGTCGTTGCTGTTGGCGGCCTTCACGGCGACGGTGTAGATGGGAGTCGGGAACTCGATCTCGCAGACGGCGTCGTCGGTGTTCTTCGGGGTGGTGAGGGTATGGTTGATCTTGACGTCTTTCAGTTTGATGGTGCAGACGATGTCGCCGGCGCAAGCCTTCTCGACGCGCTGGCGGTTCGAGCCGCTGCACACGAGGACCTGGCTGACGCGCTCCTTGCTCTGGTTGCAGGCGTTGACCACATCCTGGGCCTCGGCCAGCTCGCCGTCGTAGATGCGGAGGTAGCTGATCTCACCGAGGTTCTTGTCCTTGGCGCTCTTGAAGCAGAAGGCCACGGTGGGGTTGGCATTGTTGCACTTCAGCTCTTTGCCGCCTTTGGTCTTCTTGGCGTCGGCCACCTCGCAGGGGGCGGGGACGTTCTGGCAGATGAACTCGAGCAGACGGTTGACGCCGAAGTTCTCCTTGGCGCTGGTGCAGAGGATGGGGAAGAGGTCGCGCTTGTCGATGGCGAGCTTCAAAGCTTGGGTCAGCTCTTCGGCGGTCAGGTCGCCATTCTCAAAATATTTCTCCATGAGGGCGTCGTCGGCAGCGGCGGCTTCCTCGACGAGGGCCATGCGCATCTCCTCGGCCTTGTCGGCATACTGGCTGGGGATGTCGGCCTCGGTGTACTTACCGTCGGTGAAGGTGTACATCTTGTTGGCCACGATGTCGACCACCTGGTTGAAGCCGAGACCGGCGTTGGTGGGGAACTGGAGCACGGTGCACTTGCCACCGAAGAAGTCTTTCAGCTGGTTGACGGTGTCGTCGAAGTTGGCCTTCTCTGCGTCGAGGTGGTTGACGACGAAGAGCATCGGGGTGTCAAGCTTGGCAGCGTAGCGGTTGGCTATCTCGGTGCCGACCTCGACGCCGCTCTGGGCGTTGACCACGACGACGGCGGCCTCAACCACGTTGAGGGCGCTGTCGAGCTCACCCTGGTAGTCGGCGAAACCGGGCACATCGAGGATGTTCACCTTCTTGCCACCGAACTCGGTGTACATGAGGGTGTTCTCCACGGAGTAGCCGCGGTCGTGCTCGATGTCGCGATAGTCGCTGATGGTGTTCTTGCTGTCCACGGAGCCACGACGGTTGATGAGGCCGCCGCAGAAAGCCATAGCTTCAGCCATAGAGGTCTTGCCGGATTTGGCGCCGCCCACGAGGGCGATGTTGCGGATGTCCTGAGTCTGATAAATTTTCATTGTTATTGCTATTATTTATTTATTTTCTATTTTCTTGACCGTTAGAATATTACACCTCGCCGACAGCATCTCGGCGACGTGCAACGTGGCGGCAAAGATACAAACTTTTTTTGAACTGCGGGAAAATATTTTCGTTTACCGCACTATCATGTCGAGGTTTTCCACGGCGGTGCGGGCGGTGAGCCAGCGCTGCAGTTTCTGGCGGTCGGCGGCGTTGAGGCTGCTGCCCTTGCGGAGTGTGACGATGGCCACTGTGCCGTCTTTGGTGCGTGCCACGTCGATGCTTGTCACCTGCGGGAAGATGGGCTCGGCCTCTTTGGCCAGGCTTAGCGAGAGCTGTTCGTAGCTGCGGTAGGCGGTGAGCTCCTCTTCGAGGGTGGCCACCTGGGCACCGAGGCGCAACACCTCGTCGTTGGCGGCGCTGACGCGCGAGTTGAAGGATGCCGCCAGATTCTCCACCCCCTCGATGTCGGCGCCCTGTATCACCGACAGGGTCAGCCCCTTGAGCTTGTATGCGGCCATACTCGCCTGTGCGGCTGCTATCTCGGCATCGCTGATGGAACGCCCCACGGCGACCACGCGCAGCGTGTCGTGCTCGGCGCGGTGGTCGATGATCTGGGTACCGCTCTGCGCCAGTTCGTTGTCGACGAAGGCCTTGATGTTGCGCGCCAGGATGTCTTTCTTGACGATGTCCACCGTCATCACGGCGGCGGGAATCATGGCCACCACAACGACGACGGTGACGAGGCGCTTGCCGCGCCTGGCCAGCTCGGGCATGAGGTTGGCGTAGCTGTGGAAACGCAGCATCTTGACCCCGAGGAAGGTGGCCAGCGCGATGAAGACGGTGTTGATGAAGAAGAGGTAGAAGGCTCCGAAGAAGTAGTTCCACTGTGCTGTGGCAAGGCCGTAGCCTGCGGTGCAGAGCGGCGGCATGAGGGCTGTGGCTATTGCCACGCCCGGGATGACCTGTCCTTTGCTCTTGGTGGTCAGCGCCAGCACGCCGGCGGCGCCGCCGCAGAAGGCTATGAGCACATCGTAGAGGGTGGGGGAGGTGCGCGCCAGCAACTCGCTGCGCGCCTCGCTCAAGGGCGAGATGAGGAAGTAGAGCGTGGCCGTGAGCACCGAGATGACGGTGGCTACACCGTAGTTGCGCAACGCGCGCCGCAGCAGCTCGAAGTCGCCGATGCCCACGCCAAGCCCCATGCCGATGATGGGCCCCATGAGCGGAGAGACGAGCATGGCGCCGATGATGACCGCCGTCGAGTTGACGTTGAGCCCCAGCGAGGCTATCAGTATGGCGAACATGAGAATCCACAGGTTGGTGCCGCGGAAGACAACGCCGGCACTCACCTGCTCTATCACCTCGCGCTCGTCCTCGCGGTCGTCCGTCAGACGGAAGTAGTGGCTGAGAATGCGGACTATCGGTTTGAGGTTTATTCCCATGGCTCTTTTTTGCTGTCATAACGCTCAGCGTTGCATTTTATTGCGCACCGGGCCGCCGCAGCATGCAAAAAAAATGCCCAAGTGCTTGCATGTTACAAAAAATGTGTATATTTGCATCACCGCCCGAAAGCGTCCCCATCGGTGCAAGTATCTATCCGATAGGGCATTTCTTTAGTAGTATTTCAGTGCAATACTGAAGAACTACTGAAGAACTGCCATACCGACTCCGTAGGGCTGCTGTAGGGGCAGGGAAGGGGGGCCGGAGCGGGTGTGAAAGAGGATAAGTTATTAACATTCAAACATAGAGATATGGCAAAACAGAAATCGACAGGGCTGCTGGTGAACGGCAGCGTGAAAGCGGCGGGGGTGACCTTCTACACCCGTCATGGACAGACCGTGGTGCGTTCGGCACGCAGCGTGCAGCCGGAGCGCCGCAGCCGTGGACAGTTCGACCAGCGTATGCGTATGCGCCACACCATAGCTTTGTGGCACGTCTTTAGAGCTTCGGGTCCCCTCTTCGGCGAGGGCGTGACAGCCTACCGCCGTTTTGCGTCGGCGGCCAACCGCCTGACTCCCGTCTATGTGCCCTGCAACGGTCCGCTGGGCACGGCCACCTTCCTGCTGCCGGGCATCCCGGTGAGCGACGGCCCGACGGCGTCGGTCAAGGAGTGGTTCGGCAAGGTCGACGGCGAGGATGTGCTGCTCACCAACCTGCGTCCGGCCGACCTCGAGCGTCACGAAGAACTGCGTCTGTGCTGCCTGCGCCAGAGCCTTGAGGGCGCTGCCCCGCAGATTGTCGTCAGCTGGCGCACCTTGGCCTTGCCCAACGGCGACGAGAGCCACAGCGGCGGCGAGCCCCACCTGCGTCTGGTCGACGGCAAACTGGCCGTCTTCGGAGGTGCCCTGGCCGACCCGATGTTCGGCTGGGCGCTGGTGCGCGTCGACGGCGACCGCTGCTCCACGCAGGCTGCCGTCACCCGTTGCACCTACTACGAGCGCTTCACCACCGACAACGCGCTGAACACCGCCGCCGAATCATACGGCGGATTGACCAAATGATCGGCTGCATGCCGCTGATAAACAGGGTGTTGGCTGTGTGTAAAAAATATTTGTCACCATTTTTGGTGATTATATGGATTTTATTTTGTATCTTTGCAGCCTGATACCCCAAGAAAGGCTTTTAAAATTATTAATCTTATAACATTAAAATTATGGCATTTAAAGGACAAATCATTATCGATACCGAGCACTGCAAAGGCTGCGGAGTGTGTGTACCCGTGTGCCCGATGAAGTGCATCGAGTTGTCGAAAGAGGTAAACGGCAAGGGCTATAACTTCACCCATACCGTCAACGACAGTTGCATCGGCTGCGCCAGCTGCGCCATGGTGTGCCCCGACGGCGTCATTTCCGTTTACAAGAAAAAAATCTAAACGAAAAAGAAAGAAAGGAATACTATGGCAAGAGAACTTCAACTGATGAAGGGCAATGAAGCTATTGCCCGCGCAATGATTGCCAGCGGATGTGACGGATACTTCGGCTATCCCATCACCCCGCAGAGCGAAGTAATGGAAACCCTTATGGCCGAGAAGCCGTGGGAGACCACCGGTATGACCGTGCTGCAGGCCGAGTCGGAGGTTGCCTCCATCAACATGGTCTACGGCGGTGCCGCCACCGGCAAGAAAGTCGCCACCTCGAGCTCCAGCCCCGGAATCTCGCTGATGCAGGAAGGCCTCACCTACCTGGCCGGCGCCGAAATCCCCTGCCTGGTGGTCAACGTCATGCGCGGCGGCCCCGGTCTGGGTACCATCCAGCCCTCGCAGAGCGACTACTTCCAGAGCACCAAGGGCGGCGGTCACGGCGACTACCAGCTCTACACCCTGGCTCCCGCCAGCGTGCAGGAGATGTACGACTTTGTGTTCGACGCTTGGGACATTGCCTTCAAGTATCGCAACCCCGTTCTCATCCTCTCCGATGGTGCCATCGGACAGTGCATGGAGAAACTCTACACCCGCGACTATGTGCCTCGTTGGACCGAGGAGGAGCGCCGCAAGAACGCCCCCTGGGGCACCTGGGGCAAGCCTGCCACCCGTGGCCACAACATCATCACCAGCCTTGAGCTC
>JAEEGG010015959.1_pt1 | contig 15677 bp, 14 predicted proteins | sample 9134161 | NCBI WGS metagenome assembly JAEEGG01 (sample SAMN16246543, study PRJNA631951) | gut metagenome | biome: gut microbiome; feature: rumen; material: CR-attached | host: Bos | place: Iran: Karaj | collected 2018-10
ACCGTTGCTGGAAAAGATGTATGCGGTCAACGTCTTTGCCGTGATCGACACGATTCAGATCGCATCGCGCCTGATGGCCCGGAACGGCGGCGGATGCTTTGTAAATATGGCTTCCGTGACAGGCGTGGCCGGCTCGCCCGGACAAGTTGCCTATTCTTCCTCGAAAGGTGCGGTGATCGCGCTCACGAAGTCGTCCGCCAAGGAGCTTGCCCCCCAGGGAATCCGTGTAAATGCCGTGGCTCCCGGTCTCGTCGGGACGGAACGTTTCGAAGAACTCCAGGAGGCGGACGGCGACGGGATCGACCGGCGGATCGCGCGCATTGCGCTCGGGAGGCTGGGCACGCCCCGGGAGATAGCCTGTGCCGTGTCCTTCCTGGCGTCGGATCACGCCTCCTATATCAGCGGCCAGATCCTCGGCGTGGACGGATGCGCAAGTATCTAATTGATCGGAAGGCGACAGTGTTTTTGGATTTAGACAGGAAAGACAGGACGAAAACAGCCGTTGTCGATGACAGCGGACAGGCCGTGACCTATGGCGACCTCTGTGATTTCTCCCGGGCGTTTGCCGGGCATCTTTGCTCGCGGTCGCTGATCTTCATCCTGTCAGAAAACCGCATCGGTTCGTTGCTGGGATACGTGGCGTCGCTGTCCAACCGCATCGTGCCGCTCATCCTGAGCGCTGCGACGGAAGAGGGTTTGTACGACGATCTCTACGGGCGGTACCGGCCGGAATACCTCTGGCTCCCTTGCGCGAAAGCAGCGGAGAAAGGGATGAAACCCTTGTTCGAGGCCTGGGATTACTGTCTGGTCGGGACGGGCAACCCGCCGGCGCCGATGCAGGAAGAATTGGCGCTCCTGCTGCCGACTTCCGGTTCAACCGGAAGCCCGAAACTGGTACGTCACAGCTACCGGAACATCGAAGCGAATGCGGACAATGTCCGGCGCCTGTTCGAGCTGGACGGTACGGAAAAGGCGATGGCGATCCTGCCTCTGCATTATACGATGGGGCTTTCCGTCGTCACGTCCCATCTGCTGGCAGGAGCCACGCTGCTCCTCAGCGGACTTTCCCTGCTGGACAAGGCCTTCCTGGAAAGGCTGAAAGAGGCCACGAGCTTCACGGGCGTCCCCTACAGCTATGAGATCCTGAACCGGTTGAACTTCACGCGTATGGATCTGCCCGGGCTGAAGCTGATAAGCCAGGGAGGGGGAAAGCTGAGAGCGGAGACCTGGAACGCCCTGGCGCGGTATGCCAGGGACCGTCATATACGTTTCGTCGCCACCTACGGTCAGACCGAGTGTACGGCACGTATGGCCTACCTGCCAGCGGAACTGGCTATGGAAAAGGTTTGCAGCATCGGCATCGCCGAACCGGGCGGTCGGCTTTCCCTGCTTGACGAGGCCGGGAACGAATCCTTCGAGGGAGAAGCGCAGGGAGAACTGATATATCGGGGAGAGAATGTCACCCTGGGCTATGCGACCTGCCGGGAAGACCTGACCAAGGGGGACGAGAACCACGGCGTGATGCATACGGGAGATCTGGCCCGCCGGGATGCGGACGGATGCCATTACATCATAGGCCGCCTGAATCGTTTCCTGAAGATATACGGGCTGCGTATCGGTCTGGACGAGGTGGAGCGCCTGATCAAGGAGGAATACAGGACGGACTGCCGCTGCGAGGGGGACGACGAGAGACTGACCGTGCTCGTGACCGATGCCGGCTTGCGGGAGGTGCTGCCTTCTTTCGTCGAGGAGAAGACCCATCTGTTCCACCGGCGGGTGGACGTGCAGGTGGTGAATAGTATCCCCAGGAACGAAAACCAATTGATAATGAAGCAGTAAAATGTCTCATTATGACTAATTTAGAGAAACTGAACCGGGTTTTTTGCGAGGTCTTCACAACGGAAGAAGCAGCTTTGGACAGCACGTTCGACAAACGCCTTGTCGACGTATGGGATTCCGTCCATCAGCTGAACCTGGCGATTTCGATGGAGGAGGCCTTCGACTTCCTGCTCGATGCTGAAGACATACTGGAACTCACGTCCTACGACAACGCCAGGGCGATTCTGGCAAAATATGATATAGCACTCTGATGGCATACTGGGAAATCAAAAACGTGGCGTTGCGTGGCGTGACGGGAACGGTACCCGATCAGGCCGTGAAAACGGCCGACTTCGACATCCTGACGCAAGAGGAAGCCGATTATTTTGACAGCACGGTCGGTGTCAGGAACCGCTATATCGGCTCCGACGACATCTGTGCTTCGGATCTCTGCCTCGATGCCGCGGAGCGCTTGCTGGCGGCGCTGGGCTGGGAGAGGGAAAGCATCGACGTGCTGGTGTTCGGCTCCGTGACGGGCGATTATAAGACGCCGCCCACCTCGGGCATCCTGCAGCACCGCCTGGGCTTGCCGACCGGTACTTTTGTGCTGGACATCCCGATGGGATGCTGCGGCAGTATGTATGCCATCCAGGTGGCCGGCCATCTGCTCAGCGCCGGGACGGCGAAAAGGGCGCTCCTGCTGGTCGGAGACACCGCGCTCCGAATGGGATCGATGAAGGACAAGAGCCGGGTGCCGCTCTTCGGAGACGGCGGCACGGCCATGGCCCTGGAGCACGATCCTTCCGCCGAGGATATTGTCATCGAATTCAACACCCTCGGATCCGGATATGAGGCTATGATGACGCCGCACGGCGGTTTCCGTCATCCGATCGGGGCGGAATCGTTCGTCGAGGAAGATTTCGGGCACGGAATCGTCCGTGCGCCCAAGGACGCGTTGATCAGCGGGATAGACGTGTTCACGTTTGCCATCTCCCGTCCGCCCGAAAGCATCGAAAAGATGATGGAGCGACTGGGCCTGACGGTGGATGATCCGGATTATTTCCTGATTCACCAGGCCAACAAGATGATCGTGGACCGTATCGTCAAGAAACTGAAGCTGCCCCGGGAGAAAGTGCCGTACAATCTGCAGGAGTTCGGCAACCTGGGCGGGGCGTCCATTCCTATGCTTATGGCAGGCAACCTGGCGGAAGAACTCAGGAGCAGACCGCTCAAACTGCTGTGCTCATCTTTCGGGCTGGGCCTGACCTGGGGAACGATGTGGCTCAGAACGCAGCCGATGGTGGTGTCGAATATCTCATTCCTTGGTCTCTGAGGGTATGTACAGGCACTTCATAAAACCTTGTATCAGTATTCTGGGGGCATTGCTGGCGCTCGTGGCCGTCGGCTGGCTGATCCTTCTGACAGGGCTGTTCCTTCATTTCGCCAACAAGGGCGGCGGTGCCTTTTTTACGCAGGAACGCCCGGGCAAGGACGGCAAGCTGTTCAAGATCATCAAGTTCAAGACTATGACGGACGAACGGGATGCCGATGGGGTTTTGTTGCCCGATGCACGGCGGCTGACCCGGGTCGGGAAGATCGTGCGCAGCTTCTCCATCGACGAGCTGCCGCAACTGATCAATATCTTGAAGGGCGAAATGGCGTTTATCGGGCCGCGACCCCTGTTGGCGGAGTACCTGCCGTTGTATTCGCCCGAGCAGATGCGCCGTCACGAAGTCCGGCCCGGCATCAGCGGATGGGCGCAGGTGAACGGGCGCAATGACATTTCTTATACCAGACAGTTTGAATACGACGTCTATTACGTGGACCATCTGTCTTTCTGGCTGGACGTGAAAATATTCTTCCTGACCATCCTCCGCGTGTTCAGGCGCGAAGGCATCAGCGAACGGGAACAGGCGACAAGAGAGCTTTTCAATGGGACCAACTAGTCATTATCCGAAAGAAGCCCTCGACTGGCTTCGGTATATCCTGGACGTGGAGACGGCCATGCCTGCCGTGACCGACTGGCCGGCGTTGCTCGATTTTGCCGAAAAGCAGGCGCTGACCGGCGTCTTTTCGCCGGCAACGCGCCCGGAGAATCTTCCGAAGGAACTCCAGCTCCGATGGATTTCCCGCCTGCAGTGGATCGAGCGGGAGAACAAGCTGCAGATCAGGCGGGCGGAACAGCTTTTCGAACGGCTTGAACAAGAAGGCTTCCGGTGCTGCCTGCTCAAGGGTCTGGGGAACGCAATCCTGTATCCCGACCCGATGAAGAGGTCGCCGGGGGACATCGACCTGTGGCTCGATACGGACGAGGCGACGGCCTACCGGTACGTCAAAAAACTGTTTCCGGAGGAGAAAGAGTCGTTCAAGCATATTCACTTCCCCTTGTTTGAAGACGTGAGCGTGGATGTCCACGTGACTCCGTTGAAGCTCTTCAGCGGCATCCATTCCCGGAGGCTGCAGCAATGGATCGAACGGAACAAGGCGGAACAGTTCGAAAACAGGATCAGACTGCCCGTGGCAAGCCGCGACATCTGCGTTCCGACCGGCCGGTTCAATGCGGTGTATCAATTGGGGCATATGTTGGTCCATACCTTTGACGAAGGACTGGGGCTGAGGCAGGTGGTGGATTATTATTATGTCCTGAAGAATCTGCCCGTCCCTTCAAAGGAGGAACGCGACGAATGGGTAGGGACGATAAAAACGCTGGGAATGATTAAATTTGCGGCGGCGATTATGTGGATGGAGCGGGATGTGCTGGGACTGCCTGCCGAACGGTGCCTCGTGGAGCCGGACCGGCGACGGGGGGAGCAATTGCTGCGTGATATGCTTGCAGGCGGCAATTTCGGACGGTACAGCGGGAGGTATGGCGGGCGCGGAGGATTTTTCTCCCGCGGTCTGGCGGAAACGTGGCGGGACATACGGCTGCTGCCGTTGGCGCCCCGCGAGGGAGCGGCCCGGGTCTGCTGGAAGTTCCGGACGGCCGTGAAACACATATTGCGAATAGATAATCATTGATATTCAGGACATCGCTTAGCACTTGGAGAGAAAAAGAATTTACCTGTGCCTGGCCCATATGAGCGAGGCCGGTTTAGAAAAGAAATACATCGAAGAGGCCTTTGACTCGAACTGGGTGGCTCCGCTGGGTCCCAACGTGGCCGGGTTCGAAAAGGATCTCGAGGCGTTCTGCGGACAGAACAAGAGGGTTCTGGCCCTGAATGCCGGGACGGCGGCCGTGCATCTGGCGCTGCTTGCCTGTGGCGTCGGGCCCGGGGACGAGGTGTGTGTGCAGAGTTTTACATTCTGCGCCACTTCGCATCCGATCACGTACCTGGGGGCCACGCCGGTATTTGTCGATTCTGAGGAGGAGACCTGGAATATGGATCCGGATTTGCTGGAAAAGGCCATTCAGGACCGTATTGCCCGGACCGGCAAGAAGCCGAAGGCTGTCGTGCCGGTGGCGTTGTTCGGCATGCCGTACAGGATCGACCGTATCCTGGAGATCGCCGACAGGTACGGAATCCCCGTGGTCGAGGATGTCGCGGAAGGCTTCGGCTCCAGGTTCAACGGACAGGTCCTGGGTACTTTCGGCAAGTATGGCGTCCTGTCGTTCAACGGCAACAAGATGATCACGACCTCCGGCGGAGGCGCATTGATCACGCCGGGGGAAGAAGAATGGCGGGAGGCCAAGATGTACGCCACCCAGTATCACCGTGCGGATTATCCGTATTACCAGCACGAGAAGACGGGTTATAACTACCGGATGAGTAATATCTGCGCCGGGATCGGCCGGGGGCAGATGTCCGTGGCCGACGAGCACGTCAGACATCACAAACACGTCCAGGGCCTGTATGAACGGATGCTTGGGGAGGTGCCGGGAATCCGCGTCCACAGCCAGCCGTCTTCCGGCGGATTCGACTCGAATTACTGGCTGTGCACCATTACGCTGGCCCCCGGGCTGAGGGTCGAAGGACAGGAGAATGCTTATAAGTCAGGTCCTGCCGCCGACGAGTGCCGGCCGAACGACAACGTGGAGGCGCTGCGCCTGTTCCTGGACGAGGCCGGCATCGAGGCCCGCCCCGTCTGGAAACCTATGCACAAACAGCCGGTGTACGCTTCGGCTCCCGCCTACGTCAACGGCGTTTCGGAAGCCGTCTTCAAAACGGGCCTGTGCCTGCCTGCCGGTCCGTGCGTGAAAGATGACGACGTGGCGTACATCGTAGAGACGATCAAAAACGCCCTCGGCCGAAGGGGTGCTTGATTGGTCAGGAAATTAAGCCTATATTTGTAGTAATAATAATTTGGCGATGCTGGAGTTCTTGCACTTCTCCTGGGTGGATATCCTGGACATTCTGATGGTGGCGCTGATTATCTATCTGGCTTTCAGATGGATACGCGGCTCCACCGCCATCAATATCTTCGTGGCCATCATCCTGGTCCTGGTGGTGCGCGTGATCGCCGAGGCCGTCGGTATGAAGATGATCTCTTCGCTGCTCGGCACCCTCATCGATATGGGCGCCATCGCCCTGGTCATCATCTTCCAGCCCGAAGTGCGCCGCTTCCTCGGCACGGTCGGCCGCAAGGCCGGCAGCAGCCTGGAGAAGCAGCCCTTCCTGCAGAAGGTGTTTCCCGGCTGGCGGCGCCGCCGGGTGGACGCCCGCGCCCTGCAGGAGATCACCGAAGCCTGCCGGGAGATGTCCGCGCAGAAGGAGGGGGCTCTCATCGTCATCCAGCAGAAGAATTCCCTGGAGGACATCATCGCGACCGGGGACGTGGTGGACGCCGAGATCGGCCGTCGCCTGATTATGAACATCTTCTTCAAGAATTCCCCGCTTCACGACGGCGCGATGATCATCTCCGGCGACCGCATCGTCGCCGCCCGCTGCACCCTCCCGATCACGGAGCGCACCGACCTGCCGGCCCGTTTCGGTATGCGCCACAAGGCCGCCATCGGCATCTCCGAACAGAGCGACGCCGACGTGATCGTGGTCAGTGAGGAGACCGGCGGCATTTCCTTCGTCCGTGGCGGCCAGCTCACGCCCATCGACACCATCAACACCCTGAATCTGCTGCTCGGCAAGCCTTCGGAATGATAAACGCACGACTGGAGAGCAAACTCGGCTTCGACAAGATTCGCAAGATGATTGCCGACCGCTGCCTGACGGACTACGCCGCCGAACGGGTGGCGGAGGAGGCGTTCTCCACCGATGCCGACATCATCCGGCGCCGCCTCGCCCTGACGGACGAGATGCGCCTGATCCTGATGTTCGAAGACGGTTTCCCGACCACGGGCTACATCGACGCCATTCCCTTCCTGAAAGGATTGGAGCGGGCCGGGTCGAGCATCGACGTCCTGTCGCTGGGCAAGCTCAAGACGGTCACGGACACGCTGCGCCGCATCCTGCACTTCTTCGGCAGCATCAAGCGCGGCATCTACCCGCAGCTGGAGCGGCTCACCGCGCCCATCCACACCTTCCCTGAGGTGCAGCGGCGCATCGAGCTCATCCTGGATAAATACGGGGACATCAAGGACTCCGCCTCCGACCGCCTCTTCGAGATCCGGCGCGACCTGCGCAGCAAGGAGGCCGCGATCTCCAGGCGGGCCGGCGCCATTCTGCGCAAGGCGCAGGAGGAGGGGCTCGTGGACGCCGACGCGGACGTGACCATCCGCGACGGCAAATACCTCATCCCCGTGGGGACCTCCTCCAAGCGCAAGATCCAGGGCTTCGTACACGACGTCTCCGCCTCCGGCAAGACGGCTTTCGTCGAGCCCGCGGAGATCATCGAGCTGGAGAACGACATCAGCGAGCTCCACTTCGAAGAGGCCCGGGAGATCGCCCGCATCCTGTTGGAATTCACGGAGTTCCTCCGCCCGTACCTGCCGGACCTGCAGGCCGGGGCCGCCTTCCTCGGAGAGGTGGACTTCCTCATGTCCAAGGCCCAGACGGCGCTCGATTTCGTTGCCGGGATGCCCGTCGTCTCGGAAGACGGCAGCCTGTCGCTGCGCAAGGCGCGCCATCCCCTTTTGGAAAAGGCGCTCGCGCGCGAAAACCGCAGCATCGTCCCGCTGACCGTCACCCTCACCCAGGGCAAGCGGATCCTGCTGATCTCCGGCCCCAATGCCGGCGGCAAGTCCGTCTGTCTCAAGACGGTAGGCCTGCTTCAGTATATGTTCCAGTGGGGCATGCTCATCCCCACCTCCGAGAGCTCCGAACTCCCCGTCTTCGACCGCCTGGTCGTGAGTATCGGGGACGACCAGAACCTCGAGAACGACCTCAGCACTTACAGCTCCTTCCTCACGGACATGCGCGGCCTGCTCGCCGACGCCGACGAGCGCACGCTGGTGCTCATCGACGAGTTCGGTTCGGGCACGGAGCCGGCGGCGGGCGGCGCGATCGCAGAGGCAATCCTCGCCGAGATCGACCGCCGCGGCGTCTGGGGCGTGATCACCACGCACTACACCAACCTCAAGCTCTACGCCTCCGGCGCGGACACGCACGTGGTCAACGGCGCCATGCTCTACGACTCCGCCCGCATAGCCCCGATGTTCAAGCTCGAGATCGGCCTGCCCGGCAACTCCTTCGCCTTCGAACTGGCGCGCAAGATGCGCCTCCCGGAGACGATCGTCAAGGATGCCGAGACCCGGGCCGGCGAGGAGTTCGTGGGGATCGAGCGCAACCTGCGCAAGATCGCCCGGAACCGCCGGGCCCTGGACGAGAAGCTCCAGAAGATCAAGCACACCGACCGCACGCTCGAAGGCCTCACCGAGCGCTACCAGCGCGAGCTGGAGGACATCCAGCAGCAGAAGAAAGCCATCCTCGAAGAGGCCCGCAAGGAGGCGGAACAGATCGTCAAGGGTGCCGGCAAGCAGGTGGAGAAAACCATCCGCGACATCCGCGAGGCCCAGGCCGAGAAGGAGCAGACCAAGGCCGCCCGGCAGGAGCTCCAGGGCTTCCTGGGCGCGCTCGAGGAGCGCAAGGCCCGGGAGAAGAAGACCCGCGACGAATACATCGACCGCAAGATCGAGCAGCTCAAGAAGCGCAAGAAGACCGCGGGGACCCCGGCCCAGGAACAGGTCAAGAGCGCCCCGCTCAAGGTCGGCGAGAAGGTCCGCATCAAGGAGGGCGGGCTCGTGGGCGAGGTCTCCAAGATCAGCAGCAAGTCCGTGACCATCATCGTCGGCAACATCACCAGCACCATGGCTCCCGACCGTGTGGAGCGCATCTCCTCCAACGAATTCCGCGAAGCGTCCCGCAAGGCCTTCCGGCCCGTGCAGCAGCGCGTGGACAGCGCCATCACGGAGCGCAAGCTCGCCTTCTCGCCGGAGCTCGACGTGCGCGGCGAGCGCCTGTCCGACGCGCTGGACATCGTAACCCACTATATCGACGACGCCATCATGCTCGGCATGGGTTCCGTGCGCATCATCCACGGCAAAGGCACGGGCGTGCTGCGCGAAGAGATCCAGAAATACCTCAGGACCATCCCCGGACTGACCGTCAGCGACGAAGACATCCGCAACGGCGGCACGGGCGTAACCATCGTCAAACTATGAAAACCGACAAACCCACCGTAGGCCGCAAAGGCGAAGAAGAGGCAAGCAGGTACCTGTCCCGCCTCGGACACAGGATCCTGGCCCGCAACTGGCGGGGCGGGCATCTCGAACTGGACATCATCACCCTGCTGGGCAGCGAGCTCCACATCGTGGAGGTCAAGAGCCGCACGGCGCCCGTGATGGCCGAGCCGCAGCGCAACGTCACCCGCGACAAGCAGCGCCGGATGGTCGCCGCCGCGCAGGCCTTCCTGCACTCCGACGAGCGCAGGGACCTCCCCGCCGACCTCGAGATCTTCTTCGACGTGATGTCCGTCGTTTTCTACGGCACTGGCGCGGACTTTGATATTGAGTACTATCCTAAAGCCTTTATACCACTCTATGCTTAATAACCACTACTACTGCATAATCATGGCCGGCGGCGTCGGATCCCGCTTCTGGCCCGTAAGCCGCGCGGGGATGCCCAAGCAGTTCCTGGATTTCAACATCCAGGGCCGGTCGTTCCTGCGGCGCACCTACGACCGGATGAAGACCATCATCCCGGAGGAGAACATCATCGTGGTCAGCCTGGAGCGCTACCGCGACCTGGTCCGCGACCAGCTCCCCGAGCTGCCGGAGAAGAACCTGCTGCTGGAGCCCTACAACCGCAACACGGCTCCCTGCATCTCCTACGCCACCTACTCGATCCTCCAGCGCGACCCGGACGCCATCACCGTCGTGACCCCGTCCGACCACGCCATCGCCCGCCACGACGCCTTCTACAAGACTCTCCAGGAGGCGCTGGCCTATGCCGCAGGCACGGACGCCCTGATCACCCTGGGCGTGATCCCGACCCGGCCCGACCCCAACTTCGGCTACATCCAGATGGCCGGTCCCCAGGAGGACGGTCAGCCGGTCAAGATCAAGACCTTCACGGAGAAGCCCGACATCGAGCTCGCCCGCGTCTTCCTCGAGACCGGCGAGTTCCTGTGGAACTCCGGTATCTTCGTCTGGCGGGCGGATGCCATCCGCCAGGCCCTGGAGCAATATGCGCCGGAGATCTCCCGGCTCTGGGACGGCTGGCAGGACGTCCTCGGGACGGACAGCGAACACGCTTTCCTGGAACGCATCTACACGGACATGCCCCGCATCTCCATCGACTACGCCGTGATGGAGAAGACCGGCAACGCCTGGGTCTACCCGGCGGATTTCCACTGGGCCGACATCGGCAACTGGGAGTCCTTCTACGATTTCCTCGCCTACTACGACGACCGGGGCAACGCCTTCAACCGCACCAGCCGGCGCCTGCTCAAAGACTGCCGGGACAACATCGTCTATTCGACGCGCGACAACAAGCTCCTGGCCCTCAGCGGCCTGGACGACTTCATCGTCATCGACACCGAGGACGTCCTGCTGATCTGTCCGCGCGACGAGGAGCGGCTCAAGGAGTTCCTCTCCCAGCTCGCCATGCCCGAGTACGAAGACTACCGCTGACGCTCCACGGCATCACCCCACTTGCCGAATCCGATGGTGATCTTGCCGTTCTGGAGGTTCTCCCCGAGAGAACAGAACGGGAAGACGCAGTTCTTGCAGATATGGTTTTCTCCCTTATGTGACTCCCCGGGATGCGGGCAGTCGCGGAGCAGAGTCTTGCGGTCGTAGAGATTGTATTTGGCCATCTGCTCCTCCGGGGTGACGTTGGGCATGAAGACATTGGCCCCCGCGAGGATGCCGAGTTCGCGGCCGCGCGGGTTGAGCACTTCCAGCGCCGTGGCGGAGGCGATGTTGATGTGCGGCATCAGCAGCCGCAGCAGGGCGATCATCTTGAGCCCGAGCACGAAACGCTCCTCATCGGAAGGATACGGCGCCCCGCTCCGCGTGAGCGGCGTCTCGTCGTTGGGATTGTAGGGCCCCATCCCGATCATGGGGGCGTCGAAGCGCTTGTAGAAGAGCAGGTCGTCCGCCAGGTCCGCGGCCGTCTGGTACGGCAGGCCGATCATCGCCCCGGTCCCGGCCTGGTAGCCGACGGCCTTCAGGTCCTGCAGCGCTTCCAGCCGGCGCTCGAAACGGTGCAGGGCATCCTGCGGATGGATCCTGCGGTACAGCTCCGGATTGCTGGTCTCGATGCGCAGCAGGTAGCGGTGCGCTCCGGCGTCGAACCATTCCTCGTAAACCTCGCGGGGCTGTTCGCCCAGCGAGAGGGTGATGCCGAGCGGCCGGCCGCCTTCGGAATCGGTCTCAATCTGCTTGATGGCCTTCACGAGCCGCGTGATCTTGCGGACGAAGGCCGCGTCGGAGCGCTCGCCGCCCTGGATCACCACCGACGCATAGCGCTGACGGGCGGCCCTGGTCGCCGCGGCGAGGACCTCTTCGTCCGAGAGCTCATAGCGCGCACAGGCGCTGTTGTCCCGCCGGATGCCGCAGTACAGGCAGTTCTTCCGGCAGATGTTGGAGATCTCGATCAGCCCGCGCAGATAGACGTCCGTGCCCGCATGGGCGAGCTTCACGCGGAACGCCTCCTGCCGCAGCGCCTCGTTGAAAACGGGGTCCGCGCACTCGATGGCGGCGATGAGGCCGTCCCGGTCCAGGGTCAGGTCAGAGAGTTTCATGATGCAGAGCGCTGGCTCTTGCCATCTATCTGTACCGGCGGAAGGTGTAGGTGGTCCCGGCTCTCTGGATGACCAGTTTCGTGCGGGTCATTTCAAGGACTTTGTATGTCCCGGAGAGACGCATTTCATATTGGAGCCCCTGCGTGAGCCAGAGGGTCTTCGTGAAACTGATCTGCTTTTTGGTGGCGTCGTATGAGAACTGCGCGCCGTCCACGTCCACATCCTTGAGATCGAACTGCGTGAAGCTGCCCTTCTTGGCCAGGGCGATGCGGGGTTCGCTCAGGGAGAGATAGAAATGGACGCCCGCGTAATCGACCCTGTCACGGGAAACCAGTTCCCACACGCCATAGATGGACCCCGTGAGATCCCCGGTATGCCGGACATTCGATACGCCACAGGATGTCAACACGGCCAGACAGGCGATAAAAGCCACAAATAACGATTTCTTCATAACGTTTCCGATTTGACAGGTATAAAGGTACACATTCCCCGCAAAAACTCAAAACGATTGTAGATGTCGTTGAGGGTCCACAGTTTGGACCTTCGACCGCATTTAAGCCCGTTTTTGCTGCTGAAGGTCCACGTTTTGGACCTTCGACAGCACCTTTACGATCGACACGAGACACTGTCAGGTGATTCGGAGGACGAAGGCCGACCGGGGGAGTTTGAGGGGTCCGCCCCTCAATGAATGAAAGGGGCCGGAGGCCCCTGGGACCACAGAAGGACGGCGTCTGCCGTCCTTCTGTGGTCCCTGCCGGGCTTGAACCGACGACCCGCTGATTATGAGTCAGCTGCTCTGACCAACTGAGCTAAGGGACCAAATGCAGGACTGCCACCCGGGCGGTCCTGCATGAACTGGTTGCTGTCGTACCGATCAGGCTCAGACCTTGATCTCGACCTCGACACCGGAAGGAAGCTCGAGCTTCATCAGGGCGTCCACCGTCTTGGCGTTGGAGTCCTCGATGTCAAGGAGTCTGCGGTAAGAGTCGAGCTCGAACTGCTCGCGGGCCTTCTTGTTGACGAAGGTGGAGCGGTTGACGGTGAAGATCTTCTTGTTGGTCGGAAGGGGAATGGGTCCATTCACCTTTGCGCCGGTGGCCTTCACGGTGTCGACGATCTTCGCTGCGGACTTGTCAACGAGCATGTGATCGAAGGACTTGAGTTTAATTCTGATTCTTTGACTCATATCAAATCTTGTTTTTAATCATTAATCTTATTCGTCGTCAGGTAGCCTGTAGCCGCTCTTCTCGATGATGTCCTTGGCCATCGCGGCGGGAACTTCCGCATAGTGGTGGAAGCTCATCGTGCTGGTAGCACGGCCGGAGGACAGGGTGCGGAGTACGGTGACGTATCCGAACTGCTCGGAAAGAGGGACGTATGCCTTGATGATGCGGGCCCCGTTGGCGGTGGACTCCATCGCGTTGATCTGGCCGCGGCGGCGGTTGAGGTCGCCCACGATGTCTCCCATCCTGTCTTCCGGAGTCACCACCTCGAGGTCCATGATGGGCTCGAGGAGCACCGGCTTGCACTTGCGGAGCGCATGGCGGTATGCCATCTGCGCGGCAAGTTCGAATGAGAGCTGGTCAGAATCCACGGGATGGAATGAACCGTCGATGAGGGTCACCTTGAGCGACTGCACCTCGTAGCCCGCGAGGACTCCGTTTGCCATCGCCTTGGTGAATCCTTTCTCCACGCACGGGATGAATTCCTTGGGGACGTTTCCGCCCTTGACGACGCTCTCGAACTGGAGCCCGGTCACACCCTCGTCGGCAGGACCGATCTCTACGAGAATGTCCGCGAACTTGCCGCGGCCGCCGGTCTGCTTCTTGAAGATCTCGTGGTGCTGCACGCTTGCGGTGACAGCTTCCTTGTAGTTGACCTGGGGCGCTCCCTGGTTGATCTCGAGCCCGAATTCGCGGCGGAGACGGTCCACGATGATGTCGAGGTGGAGTTCGCCCATTCCGCTGATGACGGTCTGGCCGGTCTCTTCGTCCGACTTCACGGTGAAGGTCGGGTCCTCTTCGGCGAGCTTGCCGAGTGCGATTCCGAGTTTGTCGAGGTCCTGCTGGGTCTTCGGCTCGATGGCGAGACTGATGACCGGATCAGGGAATTCCATTGATTCGAGTGCGTAGAGCTTGTCCTCGGCACAGATGGTGTCACCGGTGCGGAGGTCCTTGAAGCCGACCGCTGCGCAGATGTCTCCGGCCTCCACGAAATCGATGGGATTCTGGTGGTTGGAGTGCATCTGGTAGAGGCGGGCTACACGCTCTTTCTTTCCAGTACGGGAGTTGATGACGTATGAACCGGCATCAAGGTGTCCTGAATAGGCCCTTACGTATGCAAGACGGCCGACGAACGGGTCGGTGGCAATCTTGAAGACGAGACCGCAGAACGGCTCGCTTGCGGAAGGCTGGAGGTCCATCTCCTGGTTGTTCTTGAGGTTGGTCGCCTTGGTGGCGCCGATGTCAAGAGGTGAAGGGAGATAGCGCATGACGCAGTCGAGAAGGAACTGGACGCCCTTGTTCTTGAAGGAGGAGCCGCAGCACGCCGGGACGACCTGCATTGCGATCGTGCCCTTGCGGATTGCCGCGATGACCTCTTCCTCGGTAATGGAATCCTGATTCTCGAGATACTTCTCCATGAGGACGTCGTCGCACTCGGCCGCTGCTTCAAGGAGCTTGTCCTTGTAGATTGCAACCTGGTCCGTCATGTCCTCGGGGATGTCGCCATACTCGTAGTCCACGAGCTCTTCCTTGCCGTTGTAGTAGATAGCCTTCATGGACAGGAGGTCCACGATGCCCTGGAAGTTCTCTTCAGAACCGATGGGGAGGCATACCGGAACGGCATTGGCACCGAGCTTGGTCCTGATCTCCTCGACACAGGCGAGGAAATCGGCACCTACGCGGTCCATCTTGTTTACGTAAGCGATCTTGGGCACACGGTACTTGTCCGCCTGGCGCCAAACAGTCTCGTACTGGGGCTGGACGCGGCCGACCGCGCAGAATGTCGCGATGGTACCGTCCAGGACGCGCAGGGAACGCTCGACCTCCACGGTGAAGTCGACGTGGCCGGGAGTATCGATCAGGTTGATCTGATACGTCTCGCCGTTATAGTGCCAGAATGCGGTGGTGGCGGCGGAAGTGATGGTGATGCCTCGCTCCTGCTCCTGCACCATCCAGTCCATGGTGGCTGCCCCTTCGTGCACCTCTCCGATCTTGTGGGTCTTACCGGTGTAGAAGAGGATACGCTCAGACGTGGTGGTCTTGCCGGCATCGATGTGGGCCATGATGCCGATGTTCCTCGTGTACTTTAGATCTCTTTTAGCCATCTGACTTGTGACTAATTAAAAACGGAAGTGAGCGAAGGCCTTGTTGGCCTCGGCCATCCTGTGCATGTCTTCCTTGCGCTTGAATGCACCACCTTCGTTGTTGTATGCTGCGATGATCTCAGCACAGAGCTTCTCGGCCATGGAGTGGCCGGAACGTTTGCGTGCGAAAATGATGAGGTTCTTCATGGAGACAGAAACCTTCTTCTCCGGACGCAACTCTGTCGGGACCTGGAAGTTTGCACCACCGATACGGCGTGACTTGACCTCGACCTGAGGGGTCACGTTCTCGAGTGCCTTCTTCCAAATATCGAGAGGAGCCTTGTCAGAATCCTTCATCTCCTCGCCTACCAAGTCAATGGCATCGTAAAAAATAGAATACGCGATACTCTTCTTT
>JAEEGG010015962.1_pt1 | contig 15675 bp, 2 predicted proteins | sample 9134161 | NCBI WGS metagenome assembly JAEEGG01 (sample SAMN16246543, study PRJNA631951) | gut metagenome | biome: gut microbiome; feature: rumen; material: CR-attached | host: Bos | place: Iran: Karaj | collected 2018-10
TGTAGAGAAGCCTGCCGGCATGCGTATGGCTGATGCTGTGGTGCAGACGGAGGGGCAAGCGTTCAGAGGACTGCAGAGTCTGCTGGTTATCCCCTTCAAAACTAGTTCCCCTGATGTCGCTGTTGTAGGAACAGACATACCATACCTCTCTCCGATATCAGCTACTTCAACAAGTAGGATTGATAATACTAATTACTACTATGTAGAATGTCGATTGATGAGAGGAGTCAACCGTATGCTAGCCTATGCGAAGTCTACGAACTATAGCACGGACAAGAGCGTGAATGGAAGTCTTGTGACGAACCTTAGCGAACGCATGTATCCGAGTGAGGTGGAGTTTAAGTTGGAGTCGATATGTGAAGAGGATGATGCTACGAAGGATGTCTTTAAGCCTGCAAGAGACTTGGCCGACTATCTGACATCTATCGCTACGACTCCAGGATGGAGTACTACTACGAATTCGCAGTTGAAGGCTCTCTATCTTGCCTTCATTCACTCCGATGCTAACGGTTCGGGTATCATGGCCGGTTCTGCTACGAATGTCAATGCGTATGTGACAGAGTTGAAGAATCAGTTGGTAGAAATAAAGAAGGCTGTATCAGGAGATGACAAAACTCTTTGTACGGATATCATCGGTAAGATAGATGATACTTCTAAAAACGGTTGTCTTACAAACGGCTATCCAGGCTCTATCGGTCTTCCCGACGGTGCTGCCGCCGTGCGTTGGATGAAGGTAGGTAACGAGTATAAGTTTATGGTACGTACCCAATCGACCACGCTCGATAATGTCAACGGTGTCAACCGTTACGCCTATCCGCCCGAATTATGGTATTATGCCAACAGCCCTATACGTACTTCGGCAGATGATGTGGCAAAAAGTAAATATACCGGTACGTGGAAGTATATTCTTGATAACAATTATCAGAGTGGTACGAGTGTGAATGGTTTCACACGGTCGGTAGCTGTAGAACAGTCGATGCAATATGGTTTGGGAAGATTCCAGGTGGTGATTGATGATATACCGAATTCTCTGAAGGATGCGAAAGGTACTACAGTAAATAATACCTCAGGATTACCCATGACGGGTGTTATCATAGGAGAGCAGAATACAGTAGGGTTCGATTTCACACCCAAGGATGCCCTCCATACTCGCTTTATCTATGATTCCCAAGTAGGTGCTAAGGGTACAAACACCCTTGTGATGCAGACATTCGACGGTGAGAAGGTACCTGTAGTCATCGAATTTCAGAACAACATAGTGGATGAGGAAGACAAAGGGATTGCATTTACAGGTAAGGACGGTATCGTATACCCAGGATGTAAGTTCTATCTTGTCGCCATACTCAATCCAGCCAATAAGGGTACAGGAGCCTATGCCGGTCGTGTGTTCACACAAGACTATACCACAAAGGCAACGATGAAGATCACCTCTTTGGCTAATGCCTATTCGTGTATGCCCGACCTGTTAGAGCCACGCCTTGAGATAGGAATACAAGTAGTGACGAATTGGATACAGTCGACGACAACGACGGTGAAGCTTGAATGATGGAAGATGTAAGAAGACATATATGGTTATGGATGCAGGTCATCGGTTTGGGACTGATGACTGTGGGCTGTAGCTCTTCCGACGGTGAGGCGGATGAGCCACAGGCTACCTATCTTACCATCTATGTGTATTCTCCAGAGCGACCGATGCTGATGCGTGGTGAGGTCGGTCCTGTCAGTGCTGCAGCAGCAGAGAGTAAGGTGAATAAGTTGCAGATATGGGTGTTCGAGAGTGGTTCCGGCAAGAAGGTAGGATATCTGGAGAAAACAGATACCGAGGCCCTCAACGGTGCTGCCGGTGCTACCTATCAGATAAAGGTTGACGATGACTTCGCACGCAACAAGCCACAAGTTGATGTCTATGTGTTGGCTAATGTCTATGTTGATAACTGCGGTACTTCCTTTACTGAGACGAGCAGTCGTACTGATTTGAGGAATAATGCCAAGATAAAAGAGAGTCATTTCGGATTGGACAACCCCGTGACGGCTGTTCCTGATAAGGGATTGCCTATGTCGGGAATACTCCGCAACCAGGAGGTAATCGGTGATGCCCCCATATTGCGTATCAGTAGTGAGGGTAATATCGCTACGGTATCGTTGACACGTGCTGTATCGAAGATACGTTTCGTGTTCACTAATATTAATACGTCAGGAGCTCCTGAACTCAACATCAAGGAGATTAAACTGAACGGTGAGATGATACCTACGGAGGAATATCTGATACCGCAGACCAAAACACTGAACTACAACCAGCAACAAGTAACCATATGGACTGCAGGTACAGAACAACCTCCGGTGTATAAGGTTGACGATCCCACCTATTACATATATAGGGGACAGACGGCGCAGGAGTATGAGAACCTCATTGATGGTCTTGTTGTTGAAGGCAATGTAGCAGGTAAGACGACGGAGATAGGTCCTTTCTATCTGCGTGAGTCAGATAAGAAACTGGTAGGAAGTATCACGTATCAGATAGTGGGAAATAGCGAGAAAACTTCTCCCTTTAATATGGATGCTGCAGGTGACTTCACCCGCAACCACACGTGGATAGTCTATGCATATCATTCAGGCGGTGGATATCTGCAGATGAGTACCTTGTATGTAAAGAATTGGAATGAAAGGAACGTTAATCATGATGTATATAACTGGTAATAGATGGTTAAGGGTTAAAGGTTATTGGTTAATGGCGATAGGCTGTTTGCTGATAGCTGGTTGTTCGTCGGACAGCACCGATGGATCGGCGGCAAACAATAGCCATACCCTTAATGTGATCCCATATACCGTTAACTATCAGGAGTTAGGGATGCGGGCTGTCACGGAAGGCTATTCGGCATATGCTCCCTCCCATGAGGTGTCTATCGGTCTGTTTATTTTACCAGAGGAGAATGGTCCCACGGCCAAGACAATCAGATATAGCAATGGCACGTGGCATTCACAGGCTCTCGTCAAGGATGAAAATGAATATAGGATCTTCGGTTTTATGTCAATGAAGGATGCTATATCACCAAGTATAACTCCAAATGCGAACAACGGTACCAGTTACACCCTTACCTTCTCAGGCATCGATGTTGTCTCGGCAGATGATATCTGTTTCGTCACGGGAGTTAAGGATGGAAGAGATACAGACCCAGGTGACCTCACGCAAGGTAAGTTCTACTATCGTGGAAATAGTGACAACAACTTCATCTGTCTGCTGATGGATCACCTCTACGCTTCCGTAAGGTTTAGTTTCTCTATTGGAACGGAGTTCAGTAAGCTGCGTAGCATCAAGCTTAGGAAGTTGGAGTTGAAGACCAAGTTGGCATCTAAGGTGAATGTTGTGGTGACGTTGAAGCCTAACGACACCGGGGCAGATCCAGTATCTTCCGTTGCATATAATGACCAACAGACAGGAGAGTCCTCTGCCATCTTCTTCGAGAGTACAACGGGTGAGGAGTTGTCGAGTGACGCTATTAAGAGCTACCTCTGCTGCTTCGCCCCAGATATTACAGGTATCAGCAGAGGTCTTTCCCTTGTCAGCACCTATGATGTGTATGACAGAAAGGGGAATAAGATACGTGAGAATTGTACGGCAACCAACCTCTTGCCCGACCTTGAAGCAATGCGTGGGCAACGTGTTACCATCACACTTACCGTCGACCCGACATTCCTTTATCAGTTGTCGGATGCCGACTTAGACAACCTGTTTACGATTGAGTAGTAAGAAAATATATATTATATATAATAAGGTATAAGACATTGAGACTGAAAGATACGATAATAAGCTTGTTGGTGTTGCTGTTGACAGTGGTCAGCGGTCAATGGTCAACTGTCAATGCACAGATAAAGATTGGCGGTAACGTCTATGGTGGCGGTAATGCCGGCGACACAGGTGGTAGTACCACAGTTACCGTGCGTGAAGGTAATTTCACAGGTAACGTCTATGGTGGTGCCCGTATGGCGAATATTGCAGGTTCAGCCTTCGTCAATATCGATGGCGAGAATACGCCTTCTACTTCCTATATATTAATAAATAATGTATATGGTGGTAATGATATCGCTGGAACGATTGGTAATATTAGGACTGTTTCAGGTGAGTCAGCTCCATTGCCCACTGCCTTGACAAAGGTTGGAACAACAGCGGGACAGAATAACATTGACAATACATGGAATGCCTTCGTACGCGTCAGTTCAGTAAAAAGCGAGACGACGGGTGAAGCTCCTAATCAAACCACAACGACAACCAACCATAAGGTGTATATAGGTAATCTCTATGGCGGTAGTAACGGTGACTATACGGTTAAGAATAAAACTGTCAGTGAATCTCATAAGTGGGAAATATGGACAAAAGATGCTACTCCTGTTAAGGTCTATGAGAATGATGACCAACCGCAATTGCCAGAGCTTGGCAAGACCTATCTTGAAATTGTCGGAGGCTCTATCGTCTATGTCTTCGGTGGCGGTAACAACGCTACCGTGACAAATAAGACGGTGATCTGTACGGATAACCCCAGTGAGGTGGTGAACCATATCAAGGTTGACAAAACCACAGGTACTCTTATGGCTGATGATGCAACAGGAGACAACGTAGAAGAGTTGTTGTCCGACGACCGTATCACAGAGATGGGCTTCAACCCCTATCTGAGTTATGCCACCAGCGCATCCTACCAGATGGGTAGTGTGTTTGGCGGAAACAATAAGGTGGCGATGGCCATCCGTCCTACATGGAACCTGATCAAAGGCAAGATCCGTAACCTATATAGCGGTGGTAATGCAGGTAACATGACCCATGATAATGGTCTTCTGTTGGCTGTTACCAGCAATGATATGGAGATTGACAACGTCTATGGCGGATGCCGTAAGGCAGATGTCAATCCGGATAATAATCGTATTACTGCGGAAACAATCAAAGTTGACGGTGTGGATGTGTCCTTCCCAGCTGATTATGCTGCTCGTGTCTATATTACAGGTGGTAACATCAATAATGTCTATGGCGGTAACGATATCTCCGGTAATGTCTATGGCGGTAATGCCGTAGGTATCCACAGCAGTATCAACCAGAATGTGTATGGTGGTGGTAATGGCTCGTATGCCTATACCGACAATCCGAACTTGGCTGGTACAGTGGAATGGGGCGACTATTACTATGAAGTTGGTACAGGAGAATCTTCTGTTGAAAAGCTCAATGATTTCCGTCCCAATGCAGAGTCGGTGTCTATCCGTATCAGTGGTGGATCAGCAACAAAACCTGTTGTCATCGGTGGTGCCATCTATTGCGGCGGAAACAGTGCCACACTGGAGAGCGGAAGCAGTAATGCAGCGGCACAGTTGAAGGTTGGCTCCTATGTCTATGCCGACAACGTGTTCTTGGGTAATAACGGTGAGAACATGGTGAAAGAAAGCATTCTACAGACGTATGCTGGAAATGTGACCGTTGGAGGAACTGCATACGACTTCAGTCAGATTGATCTGACCGATGCCACTCAGATGGAAACCTATATGGATGGTGCTGCTATGGGTATCCGTCCTCAGCTGGTGTTCGATAAAAATGCTACAGAAGATGCAAAGCCTGAAGGCGAAAGGGACTACACGATAACCTATAAGCCATACTCTACCTATTTCGGTTCGCTCTTCGTAGGAGGTAACGTGGGTAGTCTGAAGATTCCGAATGAAAGTGACAAGAAACTCATCGTCGACTTCGACGATAAGATTGTAATATATAATAAGGTGGTGGGTGGCTGTAACAATGCCTATATCAACAGCGGGACCTATAATGCTGCCTATCAGGGTGGTGTACTCTTGCCTGCGGACACCCATGGCGACAAGTTGGAGTTGAACTTCAGCGGTTTGAAGATTCAACCGAAGCGTTGGAAGATTGAGCGTAATACCGACTACACTCCGAAGTTGACAGATGGTAAGCCTACCTATATTCTTGATACAAACAATAACCGCCAGTTGGAGTGGAACACTGTTGACAGCCGTTATTACGATGCTGATACAAAGTCGTTCAAGGAAGTAGACAATGTTGCTCCAGGCGTTATTGGAGGAGAAGGCGTGGACGCCAGCGAAAACGACCTCTACCGTCGTCTTGCTGGAGGTAACATCTACGGAGGCTGCTACAGCAGTGGTATCGTCAACGGTAACGTCATCATTAATATCAATGCATCTATTGTCGACCGCGACATCGTCTTCGATGATGTGGCTTTCGACGACAAGACGGGTGAGGAGAAACTCTATGGCAACACCTATAAGATTACAGAAAGGAAGACTGGTGTCATCCTTGGTCAACAGGGTATGGACGTACTGGGTCGTGCGCTGAATGTATTCGGCGGTGGTAAGGGTGTTGAGACAGAGATATGGGGTAGTACTACGATAAACCTTAACAGTGGCTATGTATTCCAGATCTTCGGTGGTAGTGAAGAAGGTGCCATTGGTAAGCGCAAGACTACAACGACGAACAATGTGACCACCGATGACAAGGATACTTATGGCAGATATGTCTATAAGTATAATGGCGACTACAGCACCTATGTCAATCTTGCAGGTGCCAGCAACAAACCCGGTGTGCCTAAGTCGGCTGATCCAAAGAACTCTGACGGTACTCCGAAGGTCGACGAGGCCTTGGCAGAGTGTGAGTTCATCTATGGCGGTGGCTTTGAAGGTCCTATCGCCGGCGACACACATGTCAATCTGGACAACGGACGTATCTTCAATAGCTTTGCAGGTTCTTGTAATGCCGACATCATGGGAAATACCGAGACATATATTGGTGCCAATGGTTTCCCATACGTCCGCGACTATGTCTATGGCGGTAATGACCTGGGTGGAAAGATCTTAGGTAGTAAAGACTTTGAGAGTCGTGTGCGTACTACCGCCAATGGTGGATATGACGCCATCGGCAAGGTGCATAATAAGGAAATGTTGACGGCTTCGGCCTATATCGAGTATATAAAGGGACGCGCGGAGAAAATCTACGGAGGCTGCTATGGTGTGTACGACTATACCAGTGAGTTGTATGATGCCTATTTCCATACAAAGAAAACAGGCAGTGAGGGTACTACTGCAGCAAATATGGGTACGGCCCGAACTGACAAGGGCTACTCCAAACCATGGATGGATAATGCCTTCATCAACTTCCGTCCTTCGGCAAGTAACAGTATCTATACCTATATCGGTCAGATCTATGGCGCAGGACAGGGATACTTCACCGAGAAGGAAGAGAACCTGTTGCAGAACCGCAGCTACATCCTTATCGACATCCCCGATGAAATGGAGTATTATCAAACCACTCAGGTCTTTGGTGGTGGTGAGTGCGGTGGTGTCGGCATGGGTGTTGACAAGACAATAGCCAATGCTGCAGCTACGGCTCATAAGGCATCGGCCATCATCGATCTGGCGCGTGGACAACTCAATGCTGTCTATGGCGGCAGTTATATGGAGGGTATCACCCGTCGTACAGTGATTAACGTACCTGCCGGTTCTACCTTCCACGGTAATAAGATCTTTGGTGGAGCCTATGGTTACATAGAAGAGGTAGAAACAAAGGACAATCAGAACAATACCGTCATCAATAAGGTACCTCGTATCGACGTGGCATGCGACGTGTACGAGGCAATCGTCAACTTTAACAGTGACAAGGCAACTATCGACGGTGCCATCTATGGCGGTAATAACGCCTGTCGCCGTACGCTCTATGGTAAAGTAAATATCAATGCTCCAGTGAAGGGTGGTACGCACTGGACGGGACTGGTAAATGTCTATGGTGCCGGTTATGGTGAGAACACGTGGTCGCAATATACGGAAGTCAACCTGAATAATGGTGCACGGGTTCAGGAGGTTTATGGCGGTGGTGAGAACGGACTGGTCATCAATAAGGAGTCGGTTTCAGCATGGAAGACGTCGTTAGGACAAGATGCCAATGGAAAAGACAAACTATTTACTGGTTTGGAGAGCTATACCGACATTGGATTTGGCGATAATGAGACCCCAGCTCCGGTAAGCAGCAACCGTCTGTGGGAGGTTGACAACACTCGTCCGAAGTATTATAACACCAACGTTCATATCAACAGAGGAGCGACTGTGACCCGCTACAGCTATGGTGGTGGTTTAGGTCATGGCCATCTGGCACATAGTGGTAATGTGTATGGTACAACCTATATCGACCTGTTGGGTGGCATCGTCGACTTCGACCTCTATGCCGCAGGAACATCAGGATCTGTGAAAGACTCGTTGGCTGTTGGTACTGCTGAGAATAAATTTGTTGCCAGCTCAACTGCCTATATCGAGGGTGGCAAGGCACGTAACGTCTATGGCGGTGGTTGGGCCGGTTCTGTAGGTCATCACATGGGTGGTCTTGCGGATTCTTACACCAATGATATTCCTGGTGAGACACATGTCATCATCGGAAAAACTGCAGGAACGAGTTTCTTAGACGGTATTCCCGCTATTGAGCGTAACGCCTATGGTGGCGGTGAGGGTGGTGCTGTATGGGGTACGACCAATATAACGCTGCTTAACGGCTTCATAGGTTATCGTCATTTCGATACTGTTCCTACAGGTAATTTCAATACCATAAAGGTTGGAGACGACTACTATCAGGAGAAGATTGATGACGAGACTCGACAAGACGGTCGTCTGGGAACTCTCTATGATAGTGGATGTATCTTTGGTGGCGGATATATCGATAACAGTAGTGTGGATATCTCTAACGTCACGATGTATGGTGGTCATGTGCGTAACTCCCTCTTCGGCGGTGGTGAGATTGCTGCCATAGGTCGTGGGGTCATCCATGAGGAAACAGATGCCAACGGTAAGGCAAAGCGCACACTGCAGGGTCTTTATAAGGCAGGTAGCACCAATGTCACGTTGTTCGACGGTCATGTACACCGTAATGTATTTGGTGGTGGTCGTGGTTACAACAACCTAGGTGGTGGCGGTACGCTGTTCTCAGATGGTTATGTGTTTGGAAAGACACTGGTGAACATCCACGGAGGTATAGTAGGTACTTCTGAAGGTGTCTCTGAGATGAATGGTAGCAATGGTAACGTCTTTGGCGGTGGTGATATCGGCTATGTATATGGTGCCAGTGAAGAAGACGGAAACTTCTATGTTGGCATAAAAGACGGAGAACGTTATGACGATAATTATGAGGGCTATTATTACAAGTTTAAGCTAAACGCTGGGGAGTCGTATAATGGAGAGTCTGCTACTGCCGTAGAAAATAAAGGTCAGTGGGTAATGGACGGCACCGAGTACATCCTCACCGAGGACTGTAAGGTACTTGTTGAGCCTCGTTGTAAGGTATTGACTGCTTTTGGCGAATATAAAGTCGGTGACTATGTACCCATTTCTTACTTAAACACTCTCGGCAACAAGAACGATGCCGCTTGGAATAACTTAGACAAGAAGGGCATCATCATCTACAATGCCGTATTTGCCGGTGGTAATACTACCAAGGGTTCTGCCAATGAAGCCGCCTTCGCTAACAGTACCTCGGTATTCGGTAATGCCACGGCTTCTATCTATGATGTTTATAACCTCGACCTCATCACACTGGGTTCCGGTCGTATCGGTGGCTTGTACGGAGACGGTAACCTGACCTTCGTGGACGGCTATCGTGGTCTGAACATCACCAACTACGGAACAGACTATTATACTATCCAACAGAATCCACAAATTGATATAGCCGATTATAGGTCTGATAAATACACAGATCGAGAGCGTGCCTACTATCAGTTGACTTACATCTGTGTGCAGGATTGTGAAGACGATGAGGGTACGGCATACTTTGCGGAAAGCACTGACCATCCAAAAGCTTCGACGCTGACGGGTGATGATATTCTGACACTGTTCAAGAATCAACCAAATATCGTCTATGAAAATGGTAACATCAACGCAGACTATTGGAAGGAGAATGGTGTATGTACCATCTATGCCGGACGACCTATGAACACAATCCAGCGTGCAGACTTCTGTGGTGTGTTTGGAAGCCGTATGGTGATGCAGGGTGCACAGGACCGTGTGCCTGAGGTTATCGACTACACGAAATATACCATCAACCGTGTGCGGGAGGTGTCGTTGAACAAGAAGAAATGCAGACAGACAGATCCAGAAACTACAGAAGACTACCATGGCAACTACTTCGGTATCTATAGCGTTGTGAACTATCTCGGTGCGCTGACCAGCGATGTAGACTTTAAGACGGCAGTGCGTAAGACCGACAATAGTGACGATTCCTATAAGCAGACAGTGGATGATAAGGCATATGGAGTGGCTACTTATGAAGACTGGAAGAAGGCTAACATCGGTAACCGCAAGCGTAACAATGGTATCAGCCATAACAAGGTAGCGCTGGCATCAGGTGTCTATCTGGAATTGACCACAGAGCGTGGCACAGGAGACGAGTTAAACGAGAAAGACTGGGGTCTGATAACTGGTGTCGTAGAACTCGACTTGATCAATGTACAGACGGGTATCGGCGGTGGCTTCGTTTATGCGAAGAACGAGCATGGTGTACGAAAAGCTACTGGCAAGACTCATGTCACGCTGACAGAGCTGAACCGTGGTGCCGTGACCAGTGATGACTTTACATATACAACTAATGATGAAACCAAGACGGAATGGCAGTCGTCTGGTAACTTCGTACACGGTGAGCAGACCATTATCGACGATTGTTACAATATCAGTGGAAAGTACAAGGGGGCTGATGCCGTACCTGCCCACTACTGGTATATCCAGGGTCAGGTTTATGTTTACGACCAGCATATCTCCGTCTATACCGGTGTTCCTAATGCCTATAGTGAGACGGTGGACATCCCGTTGACCATTACGGCTGCCTCACACGGAACGATGAAACTTCTCGACGTACGTCCCAATAAGTATGCGTACTATAGTTCTAATGGTGTTGATAGACTGAAAGATGGTCAGAAACTCAACATCAACGACGTCACCTATCAGTTGAACGACTCTATCAGCTACTGGGATTGGTATAAACTGTCGAAGGCAGAGCAGCGACTGTTCGTTGACGAGACATACGTTGTTGTAGACGACTGTTGGATTGGCGAGAAGGAGTATAAAGAAGGATATGTACTGCTTCCCACAGAATACGATGAGTTAAAGAGTAAAACGGTCATCCAGAAACGTAAGAATGACAATGGTGTTGTAGAGGATGTAGAAGTACCTTTCACCAAGATGTTCCGTTCGTCCAATAATATGAGTCATGAGACGGGTTATATCCTAACTTATAAGGTAAATAACCCCACGGAGTGGAACACATGGTACACTCCGAAGAGTGGTGAATACACGTCTAAGAACCAGACGGGAGGTAACGACTATGAGAACGGACCGACCTATCGCCTTACCAGTGGTGCAGGCCAATTGCTTGGACAACGAGCATATAAGATAAGCGATGTCATCGCTCAGGAAGTCTATGATACCTACCAGACAGTGAAGAATAACCATAGCAGTGATATCCCCTCAGAAGGACAGGCTATATTTGAATCTGCCTATATAGTTACAGAACAGATAGATATAAGTGGTACAACTACTCACCTGTATCCTGGTGCTGTGCTGCCAAAGACAGAAGCTGATAAATATACAGGTAAGGTGAAAGACGCCTATGTCTGCGGAAAGACTATCCAACTGAGTAGTACGGAGTTTATCTATGTTAACAGTAAGATGACCCTCGACGAGAAGAACAACTACCTTAACAGGGTCAATACTGATATTACGGCTATTGCTGGAAAGGTTATCAGTAACATGAACGAGTTGACTGATGAGGAGATCAACGCCCTGACATACGACCAGAAGAAGGAACTGCGTACGTTGCTGCAGACAAAGCGGGATATCATCAACCAGATTACACCGGCTTACTACTGTACCAAAGCCGGTCTTTATGGCGGCGACTACTATGTAGGTAACAAGAACTACCGTGGTTTAATTGCCTGGAGTTCGATGTCGCCCGAAGACCGCAAGAAGTTCACCTTCAACTACGATGCCCTCGACCTGCTTATAGACTCTAAGTACGGTAAGCGTGAAAACGGTACGCAGCAACCTGAGGGCGTGAAATACCAGTACGACAGTAAAGACGCAACCTTGCAAGGAGCAAAGGATAACCCTGCCGGCTACTCCTTGGAGCAGCGTGTGGATTACGAGGCAACGTATAATGGTAGTGAAACGGCAACTTATAATGGCGTGACATTGAAGAACGGTGAGACTTATAGACGTGTTGAATACGAGTCTCTGCCTAACGAACAGCGTCATTATGCACCTATCAATGTGACAGACACAGAAAATGATATCTACGTCGTCAAGAAGTCTGTCACTATTGATAACAAACTCTATGCTGTTGGTGCTACCATTGATAAGACAACCTTTGACAAGTTGAGTACAGCCGATCAGAACGACAGAATAAGTACGCTTCGTTTCACTACGGCAGGTACTTATTATTACTGTCGTGAAGTATATACCATCGGTGAAAATGGAGCCCAAACGCCAGTAAGTAGTGCCTCTGGTGTATCGGGTGGAACAGGTGGTAATTATGCTAATACCGAAGAGGTGCCTGTAGGTGTGGTCATCAATGATGAGATTTACGGTAACCTTGTTAACAAACAGGTAAACTTCACTATCCACGGTATCGCACCGACGGAGACATCTACGCTTTATGTCAGTCGTGACTCAGACATCGACGACTTGTCGAAAGGTAAGGTTATCACAGTCATCTATGAGTATAACTACGAAGAAAGCGATGAGTCAGGACTGCATATCACTCCTGTCACAGAGCGCCATGTGGTGAATATCCATATCACGTTCAAGAGTGGTAGTCCTACCGTGCCCGATATCGATGAGTTACCGGTGGTCATTCCTGGTGACATGTTGGGTCTGCGTGAACCGGATGTCATTCCAGGTGCTACGGAGGTAACTGGCGGTGGCTGGGAGCTGTTCGAGAGTATGTCGGATGCTGAGAGTCATACCAATGGTATTCCTTACACACCAAATACCGATCCGCTCTATTGGTATCAGGACGGCTACCGTCTGGCCTACTACGCTTTGTCGTACATCGGTGGTAAGACGTACTCGAACCATGTACAGGTGAAGGTGGCCAACTACCACGATTTGAAGAAGGTGATAGAGGATAAGGAACATCACTACTATGTGGATATTCCTGACTTGGAGCGTCTGAAGCGTAACCCGAAGATTTATATCAATGATGCTGCAAATGGTGCCAGTCAGTTGAAGAGTCTCTTCGACCTGAGTGTGCTGAATAATCCTACGCTGGATAGCAAGGGTCTTATTTCTGGTGGAACCTTCGCGGGTCATGCTCCGTTGGCTGAACAGGTGAAGAATTGCGATAACCTCGACTTCATCCTGCGTACGAATATTAACCATACGAGTGCGTGGACACCAATTGCCAATAACGAAGGTGAGTGCTTCGAAGGTACGCTGCATGGCGACGGTCACTACATCAGTGGTCTGAACAACTCACTGTTCCAGAATCTCTGCGGCAATGTCTATAACCTTGGAGTGACAGGAACATTCACAGGTGCAGGTATTGCTGAGACGGGTAGCGGTTATGTGGAGAATTGTTGGATAAAGAGTACTGCAACAGCTGACCGCACGTCGAAACCAGTGTTTGGTACACCAACCGGCCTGACAACGGACCGTCCTTACCGCATCGTGAACTGCTACTATCAGGAGAACGACGATGCCACTTATAAGTATACGAATCACCAGAGTACTTATGGTATACCGACCCGCAAGGCCGAACACGCCTTCTACAATGGTGAGGTAGCTTACGATCTGAATGGCTTCTATCTCTATAAGCGTTATACCGACAAGCATCAAGGTTCAAGTGAACCGTATAAGTACTATACTGTCAACGACGACAATACACTATCTGCTCCGAAGGACATCAAGTATGGTGATAATCCAAACTACTGCTATGCAGGCTATGTGGAGAATCGTTATGCTGACGGCGACTTCCGCTATGAGGCAGGTATGATACCGGAGACCAAGGAGGATCGACAGCTCGTCGACGAAGACGGCGCGTCACACTTCTATCCTATCTGGCCCGATGACTATCTATACTTCGGACAGATGCTGACCTATCGTTGGAATGAGTCTCGTCCACATGAGGATGTACCGTCGCCTATCGTGAAGAACAGCGGACGACTGCTTGACAATGACTTGAATAACCGCGTATACCGCGCACCGGCTTACTTCGGTAATAGTACGATGTCGGTTGTCCACTTCAACCCGGTTGTCAATCTTGTGGCTTACTCAAAGCCGCTGAATGCTACAGACACCAACTTAAAGGAAGCTTATCCGGGTATGACAGCCATAGACTTCGCCGGACATACAGAGGGTCATAGTAGTGATGCTTATAAGTTGGGACTTAACGGTACATGGTTCTATCAACCGTTGCTCGACGATGACGGACTACTTGGCATTTCCAATCGTGACGAGACGCCAAACTTGCTGGCTTATGCTCCAGCGGCATACTTGGAGAGTGGTTATGCTAATAGTAAGACGTACGCCATACTGAACAGCTACTTTAAGGAGCCTGACTATAATGACTATTATCAGGATGGCAACTACCGCTGTGTAACCGATGCGACGAAACCTTCGTCACCAGATATCTTGGGCATGTCGGGTGTTCATGGACATCTGGTACAGAATAACATGCAGGCAACCACTGACCATCTGCTCGTTGATAAGCAAGACTTCAACGCGCCATTCGGTTATCAGTTCGATACTATGCACCGTATGTGGTACCAGCGCACTCCAGAAAACTTCGTCGACACGTCGAAAGGCTGGGATGTGGTCAGTCTGCCATTCTCTGCAGAACTTGTTACCACGCAACAGAAGGGTGAAATCACACACTTCTACAGTGAGAGTCACTCAGAGGATGGAACAACGAAAGTTGGTCATGAATACTGGCTCCGTTATTATAAGAGCGGACAGCCTGAAGGTACTGTCTTCAAGGGAGTATTCAACTATCCGGATGCCATAACTAATGGCGATGCGAAGACGGTGAATAATACGTTCCTTTGGGATTATTTCTATAAGGCTGAAGCCGGACATAACCAACAGGATAAGCATACGGATACATACCAGACGTATTATAGTGAACCGCGTACGTTGTCACATTATCCTTTGTTGGCAGCAGGTACTCCATACATTATCGGCTTCCCAGGTACGACATATTATGAGTTTGACCTCAGTGGAGAATGGAGGGCTCAGAATACGTACGGTGCTGCACCTGCAAAACTGGATAAACAGGTGATTACCTTTGCTTCGGCAACTGGTGCTACCATCGCTATCAGTGATGATGAGCAGGGTGTAACGCAAAATGATTATACCTTCAAGACTAACTATCTGAATCAGACGCTGACTGCAGACTATCTGATGAACGACGACGGCAACGCCTTTAAGAAGGTACCTGATGGACAAACGGGTAATGCCATCGCCTTCCGTCCGTACTTTGTCGGTCCGACACAGTCTCCGTCACCCTCCCGCAGGGCAGTCCAGCAGATTATCTTCGACAGCGATAACTCGTCATTCGCTTTCGGTGGTGATAAAGATCCGACAGAGGGTGAGGCAGCCGAAAGTCTGATTATCCGTGCCGGCAAGCATAAGGTTGCCGTCATCTCT
>JAEEGG010015964.1_pt1 | contig 15673 bp, 17 predicted proteins | sample 9134161 | NCBI WGS metagenome assembly JAEEGG01 (sample SAMN16246543, study PRJNA631951) | gut metagenome | biome: gut microbiome; feature: rumen; material: CR-attached | host: Bos | place: Iran: Karaj | collected 2018-10
GGCATGGATAAGCTCCACCAAGTCAATGACCGGACATGAGTGCTGGATGGCAGGCGCCAGTGAGGCAGTCTACTGCACGCTCATGCTCAACAACGGCTTTGTGGCTCCCAATATCAACTTTGAGAACCCCGATGAGTATTCGGCCAAACTTAAGATTGCGGCCGATACCAAACAGACTGAATTAAGGACTATACTGTCTAATTCCTTTGGTTTTGGAGGAACAAACAGTGCACTTGTAATCAAGAAAGTATGAATCTGTCACCAGCCTTGAAGGAGGCATATACCAAGGAGCATCTCAGCGCCCGTGACGCACAGCGTCTGGCTGAGTTCATCGCTTGGGGCCCGATAGTTTTCCAGGCATCACGCCTGATGATAAAGTTCGGAATACTGGACCTTCTGCGTGATAACGTTGACGGTCTTACCCAGCAGGAGATTGCCGATAAGACCAAATTGTCTCTCTACGCCGTAAAGGTGTTGACCGAAGCCTCTCTCTCTATAGGCACAGTATTGCTGGACCCTGATACGGACCGTTTCCGTCTGTCCAAGACAGGCTGGTTCCTGCTTACAAATCCCATAACCCGTGTAAATATAGACTTTAACCACGATGTCAATTATGAGGGCTGGTTCAGGCTTGAGGAGTCTCTCAAGGAGGGCCGTCCCGCCGGATTGGAGCACTTTGGAAGCTGGCCTACGGTATATGAGGGCCTCTCTCAGCTGCCTGAGCAGGTGCAGAAGAGCTGGTTCGGATTTGACCATTTCTACTCGGACCACTCGTTTGACGAGGCTCTTAAGATTGTGTTTGACGGTGGTCAGACTGAATCCCTGGTAGATGTGGGCGGTAATACCGGCCGATGGGCTATGCGTTGCGTCGATTACAGCGACAAGGTAAAGGTTACTATAATGGACCTGCCGCAGCAGTTGGAGATGATGCGCAAGCAGACTGCAGGCAAGAAGGGAGCCGACCGCATAGAGGGATTCGGCATAAACCTGCTGGACCGCAATCAGAAGTTCCCCCAGGGCCGTCATTTTGACGCCATCTGGATGAGCCAGTTCCTGGACTGTTTCTCGGAGGATGAGATACTGAGCATACTCACCCGTGCCACCGGTGCCATGGACAAGGATACACGTCTCTATATCATGGAGACTTTCTGGGACCGTCAGAAGTTTGAGCCGGGTGCATTGTGCCTTACCATGACCAGTCTCTATTTCACCGCCATTGCTAACGGAAACAGCAAGATGTACCACTCGGAGTGCATGGAGCGTCTGGTGGAGCAGGCCGGCATGAAGGTGGAGACCATACATGACAATCTGGGACAGGGAGGTCACAGTATCATGGTATGTAAACTGAAATAATCAAACAAGTAACAAATATGGACAGAAAAGAGATTGAAGCCAAAGTCAGGAATTTCATGATTGAGGATCTTGAAATTGACGAGGAGAAGATCTGCCCCGATGCACTGCTCAAGAAAGACCTGGGCATAGACAGCCTGGACTTTATTGACATTGTGGTCATTGTTGAGAAGACATTCGGAGTCAAGATCAAGAGTGAGGAGATGGCTGGAGTTAAGACCTTCAGCGCGTTCTGTGACTATCTGGAGAGCAAGCTTGGCTAAGAGAGGGGGTAAACCCAAGGAGTGGAAGGGCAAGACCGACGGCCTGCCGTGGATGATACGGTCGCTGGTGGTGCTGATGAAAGTGATAGACAGGCGCGTCATATATTGCTTTATGGCAGTAGTGGTGCCTTTCTACATGCTGTTTAACCATAAAGGCTATCTGGCTATCTACAGGTTTTTCAGACAGCGATTCGGATACGGCCGTATCAAGTCATTCCTTAAGGTTTACGCAAACCATTTCCGCTTTGGGCAGGTCATCATAGACCGATACGCAGCTTATGCAGGCAAGAGGTTCCGTTTTGAACTGGACGGAAACCAAAGGTTCATGGAACTGGTGGGCGGTGAGCGCGGATTCGTACAGCTGAGTTCACATGCCGGCAATTACGAGATGGTGGGATACGGTCTGACATCGACTGCCAAAAAGGTGAACGGCCTGTTTTACGGCGGTGAGACCCAGGTGATGATGGACTTTAGGCGTAAAATCCTGGCCATGCACAATGTGAACCTGATTGAGGTGGATGAGAGCATGTCACATATCTTCAACATGAATGCGGCCATAGACCGCGGTGAGATTGTGAGCATGACGGGTGACCGCCTGTTCGGATCGGCCAAGTCAATCAAATGCATGTTCCTGGGCAGGGAGGCGCAGTTCCCCATGGGTCCGTTTGCCCTGGCAGTGCAGAAAGAGGTTCCCATGCTGGCCGTGTTCTCAATGCGAAGTCACGGAGTGTACAAGGTCTATGTGAGGGATATAAGACAGGATGAATCGCTCCCGCTCAGGGCACGTATGGCCGATATGGCCCAGAATTTTGCCGCTGAGTTGGAGAAAGTGGTAAGGATGTATCCCACGCAGTGGTTCAACTACTACGATTTCTGGAAGGACTGATGAATGAGTTTGAGAGCGTTGACGTGCACAGACTTCTGCCGCAGCAGGAGCCGTTTGTGATGATAGACCGTCTGGTCCATTATGATCCGGTACGTACCGTCACTACGCTGCAGGTCAGGCCTGACAACATATTTGCCGATGAAGGGCACCTGAGTGTGGCCGGTCTGAATGAGAACATAGCGCAGACCTGTGCCGCCAGGATGGGGTACATAAGTTTTTCATCGGGCGACAGGGTAAAGATTGGAGTGATAGGCGCCATCACCAATTTCAGCGTGAGCCGTACTCCGCTGGTAGGTGAGGTGCTGACAACAACGATAGATGTAGTGCAGGAGGTGTTTCAGGTTACGCTGGTTCACGCCACGGTAAGAGTGGGTGATGAGGTGATTGCCGAGACTGACCTCAAGATTGCACTGCAGGACTGATATTTAGGATTGATATGAAGGAACTTAAGACTACCGTACCGCTCAAGATCCGCTTCAGCGAGGTGGATTCCATGAACATTGTATGGCACGGCTCATACATGATGTACTTTGAGGATGCCCGCGAGGCGTTCGGACGTGAGTACGGGATAGCCTATCTTGATATATTCGGCAACGGTTATTATGCCCCGCTGGTGGAGATCTCTTTCAAGTACAAGAGCCCCATCACATACGATATGAAGCCTGAGATAACCATAACCTACAGGCCGACCGATGCCGCCAAGATAGTGTTTGATTATGAGATAAAGAATCCGGAGACGGGTGATGTGCTTGCCACGGGCCATTCCGTGCAGGTGTTCATGGACCTGAACTACCAGTTGGTGTGGGTCAATCCGGATTTCTATGAGGAGTGGAAAAAGAAATGGCTCGATTGATAAGGTGCATAGCAGATAACGTGGTGTCGCCGCTGGGAACAACTTCACGTTCCAACTACGACAGTGTAAAGGCCGGCAGGTCCGGACTGGCCCGTTATGAGTCCATGGGCAATATCACCACACCTTTTGTACTGTCACGTGTGGACCGTGGCGTAGTTGACGGTCTGTGCGCGGAACTTGGCATACAGGGTAACTATACCTTCTTTGAGAAGTTCCTGCTGTGCTCATCGGTCCAGGCCGTAAGGGAGGCCGGTATTGATGCTTCATCAGACAGGGTACTCTTTATCATATCCACCACCAAGGGCAATGTTTCGCTTCTGGGACAGCCTCAGGAGGGAGTTGAGCAGGAGCGTGTATTGCTGGCCAAGGCTGCACGTGAGGTGATGCTGTTCTTTGGCAATCCCGGAAAACCGATTGTAGTCTGCAACGCCTGCATATCGGGTGTATGCGCTCAGATAGAGGCAATGCGAGCCCTGCGCAGCGGCCGTTACGACTATGCCGTAGTGATTGGGGCCGATGAGCAGTCACCCTTTATCATATCGGGATTCCTGTCGTTCAAGGCCATATCCGATGAGCCGTGCCGTCCGTTTGACAAGGACCGTAAGGGCCTTAACCTGGGCGAATGCGCCGCAACGGTGGTGCTGGAGATATCGGATCGCAAAAAGAGCGGCTGGGAACTTGTATGCGGAGCCATACGCAATGACGCCAACCATATATCAGGTCCGTCACGTACGGGCGAGGGCAGTTACCTGTGTCTTATGGAGGTGCTTAAGGAGTGCCGCCGTAGTGAATTGGCATTTGTGAACGTACACGGAACCGCTACCGCATATAATGATGAGATGGAGTCAATAGCCATGTACCGTGCCGGACTGATTGATGTGCCGGTAACGGGTCTTAAAGGCTATTACGGACATACAATGGGTGCCGCAGGCATAATGGAGAGCATTCTTTCCATGTATGCGGTACGTGACAATACGGTACTTGCCACACGCGGTTACAGCGAGCAGGGAACCACATACCCGGTAAGCGTGAGCAGCGGAACCAGAGAGTGCAATGGCAGCGAGTTCATAAAACTGCTGTCGGGATTCGGCGGAAGCAATGCCGCTCTGTTATACAGATTCGTGGAGTAGTTATGGAGAGGAGAGGACTTGACTTTGTTGCGCTCAACCAGGGTAATGCCCAACTGACGGAGCTGTATCGCACTCATATAGGTGATTGGCCCAAATTCTATAAGATGGATACCCTGAGCAAGGCGGGATTTGTGGCTACTGAACTGTTGCTCAAGAAAGTATGTGAGTGTAGATGTGGCAGCGAAGAGTTTATCCGGAGCCGCGCAATAGTGCTATTCGGCTCTACCGCATCACTTTGCGCCGACCGTAATTATCAGGAAACGATTCAGGACAGGGATAACTATTATCCAAGTCCGGCACTGTTTGTATATACACTGCCCAACATTGTGACAGGTGAGATAGCCATCCGCAACCATTGGCGCGGCGAGACTTCATTCTACGTTCTTGAGGAACCCGATGCATCACAAATGGCTTTCCATCTGGCATGCGCATTCCAGGACGGCGATACCGAGAGCATACTTGCCGGATGGGTGGACAGCCGCATGAATGATGATTTCCAGGTCTTTGTGACTTTGATAAGCAGGGAGGATGCGGCCGATACGGAGTGGCTGGCAGGACAATTGCAATTGATTATTAATAACTTAAACAAATGATATTATGGAAGAGTTGATTCTTAAACTTAAGCAGGAGATTATTGAGGTTCTTAACCTTGAGGACATCAAGCCCGAGGAGATTGACAACGATGCCCCTCTGTTTGGTGAAGGTCTTGGCCTTGATTCAATTGATGCACTGGAACTTATCGTGCTCATGGAAAAGAACTACGGCATCAAGCTTCAGGATCCTGCCAAGGGCAAGGAAATATTCAAGTCCATCAACGTGATGGCTGACTACATTCAGAAAAACCGCACCAGATAATGTCTCAGAACAGATCAGTGCTGATAACCGGCTGCGGCATAGTGAGTGCTATAGGCCAGGATTGCGGACAGGTGCTTGATTCGCTCCTGCAGGTACGTACCGGCGTGGGCCCGCTCAAGTATCTGCGGACCGGGCATACGGAGTTTCCGGTAGGTGAGGTCAAGCTGTCCGATGAGGAGATGGAGCGCCTTATGGGTATTGCTCCGGGTACTCCCACAACCCGTACGGCACTGATGGGAATGATTGCCCTGCATGAGGCACTTGGTCAGGCCGGATTGAGCCGTGATGACCTTAAGGAGTGCGGTTTCGTGAACGGCACTACAGTTGGTGGCATGGACAAGAGTGAGCAGTACTATCTGGATTTCATTGAGAATGACAGCCGTAACGCTTACATCAGCACTCATGACTGCGGATCGTGCTCCGAGATGATTGCAGACCGGTTTGGTAGTTTCAAGATGATAACTACCATATCCACAGCATGTTCATCGGCAGCAAACGCAATTGAGATGGCCGCCGATATGATACGTCTTGGTGAGGCCGATATCGTTGTGGCAGGAGGCTCGGAGTGCATAACCAAGTTCCATCTGAACGGTTTCAACTCACTTATGATACTGGACCATAAGCAGTGCCGTCCGTTTGATGCGGGCAGGGCAGGTCTGAATCTGGGTGAGGGTGCCGCGTTCGTGGTGCTTGAGGAGGCTGGTCATGCGGCTGCCCGTAACGCCAAGGCTATGGCACGTCTTTCTGGTTACGGCAATGCCTGCGACGCTTTCCATCAGACCGCTTCATCACCTGATGGCGAGGGCGCATATCTTGCTATGAGCAAGGCACTTAAGGAGGCTGGCTTAAAGCCGTCGGACATAGATTACGTGAACGCTCACGGTACGGGAACTCCCAACAACGATGAGAGTGAGAGTCAGGCCATGATGCGTGTGTTCGGCAAGGATCTGCCGCCGGTGTCATCGACCAAAGGCATGACCGGACATACCACAAGTGCATCGGGATCAATCGAGACGGTTATCTGTATTCTGGCTCTTAAGAACGGATTCCTGCCAGTGAACTACGGATTCAGCAATCCTATGGAGAACGGCATCGTGCCAAACATGGATCTGCATAAGGGCTGCAAGTTGCGTCATGTGCTCTGCAACTCGTTCGGTTTTGGCGGAAATGATTCGTCATTGGTAATATCGGCAGTGGAATGATTATGGAAAACAAGTCTGTCAAAATTCTGTCTGCCAAGCAGATATCAATCCAGAATCCTCTCACCGAGGAGTGGATGGAGAATCCTCTGTCATACACTGAGGATTACGTACGTGCCGTTGACCCTGATTTCAAGCAGTTCATATCGGCCGGTGATGCGCGCCGTATGGGAAAACTGCTCAAAAGGGCTCTTGCCACATCACTCTCTGCGTTGCAGGAGGGTGGAATAGAGAATCCTGATGCAATCATAACCGGAACTGGATTCGGCAGCATTGAGAATACTGAACTGTTCCTGGATGCGCTGGTACGTGAGGGTGAACAACTGCTCAAACCCACGCAGTTCATGCAGTCTACACATAACACTGCATCTTCACTGATTGGTATCCACACCAAGTGTCACGGCTACAACTCAACATACTCTCAGAAGGGTTTCTCATTTGACAGCGCTCTGTATGATGCCTGGATGCAGTTCCGCATAGGCAGGATAGCATCTGCGCTGGTGGGCAGCCACGATGAGATGTCGCCAGTGTTCTCCGGTTTTGTACGCAAGGCCGGTCACGTAAAGGAGGGCGAGATATGCAGTGAGGCTGCCGTATCGGTACTTCTGGCAGACAACGGTGATGCCGCATACTGCTCACTGGAAGGCGTAAAGCTGTTTGACAGACCCTCTCAGGATACTCTCAGGCAGGTTTTGGCCGATATGACCGCGGGCGGTATTGACGCCGTAATGACGGGTATGAGCGGCAACGCAGAGAACGATTCATGGTACGGATTCCTGGATGCAATGCTTCCGGGTGTTCCGCAGTTAAGATATAAGCCCCTGTTCGGGGTGAACTTCTCGTCATCGGCCATAGGATTATATGCTTCGGCATGCTGCCTTAAGAAGGGTAGTGTACCGGCAGTGCTCACGGCATCAGGCAAGGCTATAGACTGCCGTAAGGGCATTCTTGTGGTCAATGTGGTTGAGGGACGTCATTATTCACTTGCACTGTTGAAACCGGTATGTGGAAGATAATACCTTACTCATTGCTGCAGAGCCTTCTGCTGGCTGCAGGTCAGCTTATGATGAAGCTGGCTCTGAACCATATGAGCCCGTATCAGGGGTTCTGGCGCTTTATAGGCCATGAAATTACCAACTGGTGGTGGCTGGGCTGCGGCATATCAATGGGCGGTGCTACGGTTATGTGGTTCTATATAATGAAGAATTTCCCGCTCAGTGTGGCATATCCCTTAAGTTGCCTGAGTTTTGTGTTCGGTATGCTGGGAGCCATGCTGTTCCTGGGCGAGCAGATTCCGCTGGGCCGCTGGATAGGCATCGGCCTTATACTGGTGGGTGCGGCATTCATAAGCAGATGATATGAAGAGGCTCTATTTCATAGTTACCGGTCTTGTCCTGCTGCTTGCAGTGGGAGTATGGGCTGTACCGTCCGGCGGGCAGCAGACTGAGAATGAGATGATTGAGAGTATTGCCAAGGCGTGCTCCGATATGCGTTCCATGAAGTGTGACATAAGCCAGACACGCACTGTACCGCTTATGGATGAGCCTCAGAAATCATCGGGAACAATGATTTATATTCAGCCTTCAAGATTCTGCCTTGATTATAAGGAGCCTTTTGAGTGGAAACTACGGGTTGACGGCGATAACGTAACGGTTGGCTCCGGACAGGAGGCATCGGGTGATGCGGGACGACTTTACAAGGGTATGTCGGGCATGATACTGGGATGCATGTCTGGGCAGATGCTCAAGGATAACCGTACATTCAGCGTATCCGTGACCGATGCCGGAGCGGAGTGGAAGGCGGTGATGATTCCGCAGCGCCGTGACATGAAGAAGATGTTCAGCCGTATTGAACTGGGGTTTGATCCCGATACACGGCTCTTGAAACGTCTGCGTATGGAGGAGGCCGGTGGAGGCAGTACGGAGATACTTATAAGCAACGTGAAACTAAACGGGGACTATGAGGCTGAATGGTGATTTTTACAGTATAGAATCCCGTTTGGAAGGCTTACCGCAGGGACAGTCAGGGTTCAACGTCATTCTGAATCCTGACCATCTTATTTATAAGGCACACTTTCCCGGACAGCCGGTTACCCCCGGCGTCTGCATACTCCAGATGATTCAGGAACTACTTTCAGAGGAGATGGGTATGCCATTGTTTATCAACAAGATAAAGAATGCAAAATTCACCAGTATGATATCGCCTCTGGCTGACCGGAGGATATCGGTCCTGTTCAGCGCGGTAACTCAGGAGGAAGGTGGTATCAAGGCCCAGGGTGTGGTAGCAAGACCGGAAAAGGTGGCTGATGTGTTTCTAAAGTTCTCGGTTTTTCTGGTAAAGGATAGGTTCTGAAATGACACCAAGATACTGCGTCATATTACCCACTTACAACAACAGCGGCACACTGGCCGATGTGGTGGAGCGTGCGCTTAAGGTATGCTCCGATGTGATTGTGGTAAATGACGGCAGTACTGACAATACACAGGCCATTCTGTGCGGTCTGGACGTGACGGTACTTAATCACGACAGAAACCGTGGTAAAGGTAAGGCCCTTAAGACCGGATTGGCCTATGCTGCGCAGAATGGGTTCACACATGCTGTGACTATAGATTCTGACGGACAGCACTTTCCCGAGGATATCCCGGCCATGATAGAGACATCAATGCAGCATCCCGATGATATAATTGTGGGTTGCCGTAACCTGACAACTGAGAATATGCCTCGGCAGAATACCTTTGCCAACCGTTTCTCAAACTTCTGGTTCCGTCTGCAGACCGCACGGAAACTTGAGGACACCCAGTCGGGGTTCCGTGTATATCCACTTGATTCACTTCACGGTATGGGTCTTATCACCTCCCGTTATGAGGCCGAGCTGGAGCTGCTGGTGTTTGCCGCATGGCACGGTGTTGATGTGCAGGGTGTACCTGTACATGTATGGTATGCCCCTGAGGGTGAGAGAGTTTCACATTTCCGCCCGTTCTGGGATTTCTTCAGGATAAGTGTCCTGAATACGATATTGTGTTTTGGCGCACTGCTGGTGGGATTGCCGCTGGCTCTGTTGCGTAAGATAGGGATAAGGCTATGAGACGGTTGTTCGTGGGCATATATGACTGGCTGAAGGGACGCAAGACGGTTGCTGTCCTTCTGGTCGTATTCATTATGCTGCTCTCCGTAATCTCGGCCCTGCGCATGGATTATGAGGAGGATATAGCCCGATTCCTGCCCCTGGACAGCCGTGACAGCCGTCAGACGGAACTTATGGACCGCCTGAGCGAGCAGAACAGGATAGCGGTGATATTCCGTTATGACGGCAGTGATGATGCTGAGAGTGCTCTGGCCGATGCCATGGACCGTTTTGAGGAGCTCTGGTTTGATTATGATACCTTAGGTCTGGTGCCCGATATGTCCGCTCTGGCCGATGAGTCCATGGCTATGGAACTGATAGAGTTCGTGCAGGAGCATACGGCCAGTTTCCTGACCGAGTCCGATTACCGCCGCATGGATTCACTGCTCTCACAGCCCGGATATGTGGACAGCCAGTTGGAGGCCGACCGCCGATCGCTGCAGATGCTTACCGGCGGATTCACCAAGAACCTTATTCCAAATGATCCGCTCAACCTGTTCTCGCCGTTGCTGATAAGGCTCTCTGAGATTGGCGGCAATACCGGTTTCCGGGTATCGGACGACGGATATATGATGCACTCCACGCTCCCGGTGGGGCTGCTGTTCTTTGACTCACCTTATGGGCAGAGCGAATCGGACCACAACGCAGATTTGGTGGCTCTAGTGGAGAGGGTAGGCGCACAGGTTACTTCTGAGACAGGTATTGCGGTATCAGAGATAGGTGCTCCGGTTATTGCGGTTTCCAATGCGGAGCGCATCAAGAAGGACAGTATTCTGGCTGTTGCACTGGCCGTAATTGGTATCCTGATAGTGCTCTGGTTCTCATTCAGACGTATCAGTGATATGCTGTGGCTGGTGGTTACGCTGCTCTTTGGAGGTGTGTTTGCATTGGGGCTTACCGGACTGTTCAAGGACAGCATATCGATAATTGTGATAGGACTTGGTTCCGTGCTGGTTGGCATAGCTGCCAATTATCCGCTCCATTTCCTGCACTCGCTGCACGATACGGCCGATAACCGCCGCAGTCTGGGCGATATGGTGGTGCCGCTGCTGACAGGTAATATAACCACAGTGAGCGCATTCTTCTGTCTTATATTCCTTAAGGCCGAGGCAATGCATGATCTTGCTCTGTTCGGGTCATTCATGCTGGTGGGTACCATACTCTTTACTCTGGTATTCCTGCCCGTGTTTGTAAAGCCCAGAAAGCTTGCCGCGGGTGAGCAGCCCCGTGAGGAGAGGGTGGAACCCCGTCTGAACCGCACCGGGCGTATGGTATCGCGTGTGGTGATGCTCATAACGGTTGCCATGCTCATATGGGGCGGTAGTGCCGGATTTGATACGGACCTGAACCATATCAACTATATGACTCCGCAGCAGAAGGCTGACCTGGAACTGATCTCAAGCGGTGTTGACCAGGGTTCCATGGACCAGCTCTCCGTACTGACATCCATGCTGCCTTCCAAGTCTGAGCAGGACGCAGGCCGATGGCTCTCGTTCTGGAATGCTCACAGCGATCAGATAGAACAATTAAGGGAGCGCAGCCGTGATTACGGTTTCTCGGAAGATGCATTTGCTCCGTTCCTTAATTCCGTAAAGACCCAGCCGGAACTCATCTCCCGGGAGGACCTTACACAGGAGAGCATGGCCGATGTAATGAAGACCCTCGTGGAGTCCCTGTCCGATGATTTCAACAAGGTGCTGTTCATGTGCGGATTCGTGGTGTTTGCGTTCCTGTGGATATCGTTCGGAAAACTGGAACTGGCACTGATATCGTTCCTGCCACTTACCGTGGGCTGGATATGGATTCTGAGCATCATGAATATGCTGGGCATACAGTTCAACATAGTAAGCATAATACTGGCCACTTTCATATTCGGCCAGGGTGATGACTATACCATCTTCATTACCGAGGGCCTGCTGCATGAGTACAAGACCGGCGTAAGGACTGTCGATGACCGCCGCAGGAGCGTGATTATATCGGCCATAATAATGTTCATTGGTATAGGAACACTGATTTTCGCCAAACATCCTGCCATGCGTTCTCTTGCAGAGATTACAATCCTGGGTATGCTGGTGGTGGTCGTGATGGCGCATTTCCTGCCCGAGTGGCTGTTCCAGTGGATGACCATGAAGAACGGCCGTAAGCGTGAGGTGCCGGTAAGCATAATGCGTATCCTGCGCAGCGCATGGGCGTTCGGATTCCTGCTGATATCGGTCATTGTCTGCACTCCTGTGGTGCTGGTTATATTCATCGGCCGCAAGCGGGAGTGGAAGGACCGTTTTCTGCACAATCTGCTCTACAGGTTTGCCAATCTGGTTATACGCCGTGTGCCCGCCGTAGGTTTCACGCTTGATAACAGCGTAGGCGAGACATTCAGCAAGCCCGCCGTGATAATAAGCAACCACCAGTCACACCTGGACCTGATGTGCCTTATGATGCTCACACCCAAGATGGTTGTGGTCACCAATGACTGGGTATGGCGCAATCCCATTTACGGGGCACTGATACGCCGTGCCGAATTTGTGCCGGCAGCCGAAGGCATAGAGGACTATATGCCGCAGTTCCGCAGTCTTGTGGAGCGCGGATATTCCATACTGGTGTTCCCCGAGGGTACACGGTCGGCCGATTGCTCCATCCTGCGTTTCCATAAGGGCGCATTCCATCTGGCTCAGGAACTGGGTCTGGATATCCTGCCGGTATGTCTGAATGGAGTAGGCTACGCCCTGCCCAAGGAGGAGTTCATGCTGCGTCCCGGACATATCACCGTAACCATAGGCAAGCGTGTGGCACCCGATGACCTTAGTTGGGGGGCCGATGCAAGAGAACGTACCAAGGCATTCCACAAGTTCTATCAGGAGTGGTATGCCGATATGTGCAACAAACTGGAGAGTTGATTATGGAGGCGGTGATTATTGGTGCGGGAATGGGCGGATTGTTCTGCGGAGCGCTTTTGGCAAAGCGCGGTGTTCGCGTTACGGTACTTGAGAAGAATGGTACTATAGGTGGCGGACTACAGACATTCGCACGTGGCGGCGAGACCTTTGAGACCGGCATGCATGTGGCGGGCGGTTTCAATGATGGTGGCATTCTGAATAGCCTGTGCCGCTATCTTGGCATTATGGACAGGCTCAAGATAAGGCAGTCCGACATGATGCTGAGCATTACTTACGCCGACAGCGGACACACCTATGACCTTCCTGCAGGCCGAGAGGCCTTCATAGACTATCTATCCGGGAAATTCCCTCACGAGAAAGATAACATACGCCGTTACGTGGATGCCGTGTTCCGCGTATCGCATGAGGAGAAACTCTTCTATCTGGAGAGCATGAGCGGTGTCAATGATCATTCCGATGAGTTCTTTATGCCGGCCGATGCTTTTATAGCCAAGTATATAAGTGATCCGGAACTCCGAGCTGTGCTGGCATCGGTCAATCCTCTCTACGCAGGTATTCCGGGACATTCACCGGCATATATCCACATAATGATATCGGCCCTGTTCATGGAGAACCCCTGCTGGTTTGAGGGCGGTTCCGCTCAGTTGGCCGATGCCCTTAAAGACGTTATTGAGGTTGCAGGCGGCCGTGTGATCACCAGCTGTGAGGTTGCATCGGTCCGTGTTGAGGATATGAGTGTGGAATGTGTGGTGGACAAGAATGGCCGTGAGTACCGCGGAGACTGGTATATATCTGATATTCACCCCGCGTCGCTGTTCCCGCTTATTGAGGGAAAGGCGTTCACATCGGGCTACCGTGCACGTATCGAGAGCATTCCTGATACTGCATCGGCCTTTAAGGTATATCTCAGACTCAAGCCGGGAAAGGTGCGTTTTCCGGGGCATCCTGTATCCATTGTTGACAGTATGGATAATGCCTGGAAGATGGCTCAGTATGACAGCACAGCGTGGCCACATGGCGTGAACTGTTTCTTTGGCCAGGGCAGGGACGGCTTTGCTTCACACCTTACGGCTTACTGCCTTATGGATTTTGATGAGGTCCGGGAGTGGGAGAATACCCGCACGGGACACCGCGGAGAGGCTTATGAGGCGTGGAAGAGGGATCGTGCCGACAGGGTGCTGGCACTGGTTGAGAAACGTTTCCCGGGAATAAGGGAGGCGGCCGATGATATATTTGCATCATCACCGCTTACTTTCCGCGACTGGATGGGTACACGCAGGGCAGGAGCATACGGCCTTTTCAAGGACAGCACAAACATAGCGGCATCACTCATTCCCATAAAAACCAAGGTGAAAAATCTGGTTCTTACAGGACAAAATGTAAATATGCATGGAATTGGTGGGGTTCCGATGACTGCAATTGAAACCATTCAGACTATATTTGCAGATGAATCCGTATTGGACGGAATTAAAAGAGAATTATCAAACAAGTAATATATAAAGGACAATATGAATACTTTCAAGCTCAAACTCATCTATCCCAAGTGGCAGAAACTGAAAGGACAGACAACATTCAACCTGCCGCCTCACGGCCCCGTGGCATTTGCCGCAACATTGCCTGAATGGGTTGACGTGTCATTTACCGATGAGAATGTTGAGCCTATTGATTTTGACGAGGAGTGTGACGGCGTTGCACTGTCCATGATGCTCAGCACGCAGGTAAAACGCGGCTGGGAGATAGCCGATGAGTACCATAAGCGCGGCAAGCTGGTTACAGCCGGCGGTATCTCCACTATGCTTCATGCCGAGGAGATGGTAAATCATGTGGACAGCGTATTCCTGGGAGAGTCCGAGGGCCGTTCCGAGCAGATGATGCTGGATTGGGTGAACGGTGACCTTAAGAAGATATACAACTACATGGGTAATATGCCGCCCATTGAGTCCGTAGGTCCCTGCCGCCGTGACCTCTACAAGCGTGAACTGTATAACCATAAGGGCGTTCAGATGGTGGACCTGTTCCACGCCAGCCGCGGATGCAGGTTCAGTTGCTATCCCTGCGCTGTGTCATATCTGGGCGGCCGTAAGTTCCGTCCGCGTCCCATCGACAAGGTGGTTGAGGATATGGCTGCCATAGACAACAACCGCCTTTTCATAGTGGATAACTCACTTGCCCAGAACAAGGAGTGGGAGAAGGAACTCTTTACGGCCATTGCCCCGCTCAAGAAGAAATGGATTAGCCATACCATCGAGGATGACCCAGAGGTGCTGGATCTGGCTGCCAAGGCAGGCGCATGGTATGTGTATCAGGCCGTTTATGACACATCGGACTATATCAAGGAGCGCGTTAAACGCTATCATGACTACGGAATAGGTGTGGAGGGAACGATCCTTTTGGGACTTGACAACCAGACCGAGGATGACATAAAGCGTCTGATTGATTTCCTTGGTGAGATTGACCTGGACCTGGCCGAGTTCACGGTAATGACTCCGTTCCCGCACACCAAGGGATATGATGACCTGTTGCGTCAGGGCCGTATCTTTGACTTTGACTGGAACCATTACAATGCCGGTCAGGTGGTGTTCCAGCCCAAGCATATGAGTCCGGAGCGCCTACAGGAACTTTATGATTACGCATGGAAGAGCTTCTATGCCGATGAGAGCCAGGAGCAGAAGATGTTCCGCCTGTTCTGCAACGTGGCGCTGCGTGAGATGGAGGAGGGTACTTACCGCCCACGTGACCGCCGATTGGCCAACAAATCATTCGGTAAGGATGTAGTCAGAAACATTAAAACCGTGAATTCATGAAAGTATCACCGGATTATTACGACGAGATATTTGACTTTAAGGGCGAATGGGATATGCCCTCATCATGCGGCCTCAAGATACGTGAGTCAGAAGGCAAGCAATATGTAATAGTAACAGAACTCTACCAGGACAATCCCGGCACGTCGGTTACATATGCCGGAAAGAAACTGGCTGACCAGATATGCCAAGCCAAAGGTATCAACCCGGCCGATATGGTATATGTAGAGTGCAATCCCAACACCAACTCCAAACTCTCATTCTACGACGAGGAGTATTTTGAGGTGGACTTTGATGCCGATCCTCAGCACAAATACC
>JAEEGG010015967.1_pt1 | contig 15672 bp, 16 predicted proteins | sample 9134161 | NCBI WGS metagenome assembly JAEEGG01 (sample SAMN16246543, study PRJNA631951) | gut metagenome | biome: gut microbiome; feature: rumen; material: CR-attached | host: Bos | place: Iran: Karaj | collected 2018-10
CAATAAGTTGGCAGAATACGGCATTGGCCTCAATGAAGTTAAGTCGTATGAGATTGATGAGGACTTCTTTAACTCGCTGGAGGAAGAGTCTATATAAAGCAAAGTGATTAAAATAGTTAACTATCAGTTCTTTCCACGTTGTTACGGAGATAATAAAAGTAAGAAGATAAAGATTTTATAGCATTATTTGAGTGCACGGTGGAACCAACCTTTATGTGCGCTTGCATAGGTGACGTGGATGATTAAGTTTGAATACAAAAAAACTTCATTATAAATTTGGAAGTCAGTACCGAATTTAGTACCTTTGCGCCCAAGAAGCAGTGATTATGGGGTCAAAAGAGAAATTAGTTGAGCGATTCAAGAAGAAACCGAAGGACTTTACGTATGAAGAAACGTTGAGTCTTTTGGCGTATTTCGGCTATCAAGAACATACTAAAGGCTCTACGTCGGGATCTCGCGTGAGATTCAAGAATGATGCGACGGGAGCCTATATTGATATTCATCGCCCACATCCTGAAAGCATCATGAAGGAGTGGATGGTGAAGACTATTTACCAGCATTTAAAGAACAATGGTTTAATTAAATAAGGAGGACGATTATGGATTATCTGGAATATAAGGGCTACAAGGGTAGCGTAGAGTACAGTAAAGAAGACAATTGCCTGTTTGGTAAAGTGCAGGGGTTGAGCAAGGATTTGATAACTTATGAGGGTCAGACGCTCGATGAACTGTGCAAGGATTTTGAGGATGGTGTAGACAGCTATCTGGAAGGATGCCGTGCTGATGGTGTGGAGCCAGCAAAGCCTTATAGTGGCAAGCTGAATCTGCGTATGTCATCGGAGCTTCATTCTCGCGTGGCAGCTTTTGTGGCCAGCACTGGTACAACAATCAATGATTTCATCAACCGCGCTATTAAGAATGAATTGAAGAAGGTGGCAGCATTATAGCGTTTGCAATCTTTAACTACAAATATTATCCCGTTCGTTGCCATAATGAGCGGGAAATTTTATATCTTTGTGGGCGATTCGCACTGACGCGGATCGCTTATTGTTCATATATTACTATCATTATGAGATTTACAGTTTCAAGTGCGGCACTCTCCGGCAAGTTGGCGGCTCCGTCATGGGTCATCAACTGCAAGAATAGCCTACCTATTCTGGGTGATAGTATATATGATGTTGCCAACTATGGCATCGAGACGGTCACAAACAAAACAACAATAAACAAAGTCGTAAACAGTAAACAAGTAACGCATACAAGCAAGATAGAACCATTCACGTATTTAACAACCCTTCAGTCAGATAATTCCTATGCCGAAAGAGGATACCAACAGCAGGACTGTACGCAGGAAGAAGGCAACAACGCTCAGAGAGGCCGTTGTAAGACGCGTCGTGCAGTCTTTCGAGTTGGATGGCATGGACGAGGCAAGGAAAGTGTTCGAAATGATGAAATCTCTCTTCTCCGGCAATCACGACTGGCCCGACATCGAAAAAGAGTTGATGGAGTTCTTCTTGGAGAAGAAAAGAGAGGCTCAGGAGGCCGCTGGCGAGCGGGAGCAGCAAATTAATCAGATGTGGGCAGATGCGTTGGCAAAGAATGGAATTGTGGCCAATCAATTGAACCTGATGCCGGGAAGCAATCGCGCATTGTCTGCCGCCAGTATGACGAGTTCCGCAAGACGGGCCAGCTGGACATCACGGACGACGACCTGAAGTTTGCCACGCTGATGTACGACGCGGTCATCTGGTTCCAGGACTACTTCTTCGGACAGATGCTGCTGGACTCGTGGGAGAACGCCAAGCGCGAGTATGTGCCGCGCCGCAAGAACTCGAAGAATGCCGAGGCCTACGCCCAGCTGCCCGAGACGTTCACCATCAATGACGTGATGAGCGTGTTGGACATAGAACATGCTGCCGCCCTGAAGCAATGCCAGCGCTGGGCGCTGCACGGCTTTACGGAACGGCAGAAGAAGGGGAGGTACAAGAAGGCAGTCAGGGAAATCGTCGTTTGACTTCTTAAAGGATGCTTGCCAGTCTGTTGCGCAGTTGTTCGGCTTCGCTCTTGCGGATGGACAACACTATCTGGCAGACGTTATCGTAGGTTTGTGAAAGGATGCGCGGATTCATGTCCTTGACGATGCGCATGACGTCGTTCATCTGAGGGTAGGAGAAGGAGTGGGTGACGACTTCCTCCACCTGGCGCATCTCTATGGCAGCATGGGCAAGGGCGTCGGCGGCGGCCTCGCGATAGGCTACGATGAGTCCGCTGGTGCCAAGGTTGACACCGCCATAGTAGCGTACGACGACAATGAGGATGTCGGTCAACTGGTTGCTGTTAATCTGCCCCAAGATGGGTTTGCCGGCCGTGCTGCTGGGCTCGCCGTCGTCGTTGGCGCGAAACTCGCTGCGCTCAGCGCCAAGCATGTAGGCATAGCACACATGGCGGGCATCATAGTATTTCTTACGGTAGGCAGCCACCAGTTCCTTCACCGCGTCGACAGTCTCAACGTGATGGGCAAAAGCGAGGAACTTACTCCGTTTCTCGGTGTAATATCCCTCGCTTGTTGTTGCTATGGTCTTGTATTCGTCAGTCACGTTTATGAGAGTTTGTGGATGACCAGTCCTGAACGCAGCTTGGGTTCGAACCATGTTGCCTTCGGCGGCATAATCTTACCGCTGTCAGCAATATCCATAATCTGCTGCATGGTGACGGGGTAGAGCGCCAGGGCAGCACGCATCTCGCCGGAGTCCACGCGGCGCTTCAGCTCGCCTAAGCCGCGCAGACCGCCAACGAAGTCGATGCGCTTTGACGAACGCAGGTCGCCGATGTTCAGGATGTTGTCAAGGATGAGGCGGCTGGAGATGTCGACGTCGAGGACACCGATGGGGTCGCTGTTGTCGTAAGTGCCTTCCTTGGCCACAAGACTGTACCAGTGCTGGTCGAGGTAGAGTGAGAACTCGTGCAGGCGACCAGGTTTGTAGATGTCCGTGCCCTTGTCCTCGACGGTGAAGTTCTGCTGCAGTGCGGCAAGGAACGCTTCGCTGCTCAGTCCGTTGAGGTCTTTCACCACGCGGTTGTAGTCGAGGATGGTGAGCTGCGATGCCTGGAAGCATACGGCCATGAAGTAGTTGTACTCCTCGTCGCCGCGGTGGTTGGGGTTCTGGCGCTGCTTCTCGGCACCTACCAGCGCAGCAGCTGCTGAGCGGTGATGTCCGTCGGCGATATAGAGGCTTGGCATCTTGGCAAACTCGGCGGTGACGGTAGCCATGTCGGCGGCATCGCTGATGACCCAGAACTGATGGCGGAAACCGTCGATGGGGGCAATGAAGTCGTAGACGGGCTCGGTGGCGGCATAGCGCATGATGAGGGCGTCAAGGACGGCATTGTCGGGATAGGCGAAGAACACCGGTTCGATGTTGGCATTGTTCACGCGGACGTGCTTCATGCGGTCTTCCTCCTTGTCACGGCGCGTCAGCTCATGCTTCTTGATGTTGCCGGCCATGTAGTCGTCGGTATGGGCGCATACCACCAGACCATACTGCGTGCGGCCGTTCATGGTCTGGGCATAGATATAATAATGCTCCTCGGGGTCCTGTACGAGCCAGCCCTTGTCCTGGAACTTCTGGAAGTTCTCGGCAGCACGCTCATAGACTCGCGGGTCGTACTCTGAGGTGCCTTCAGGGAAGTCAATCTCGGGTTTGATGATGTGATAGAGACTCTTCTCGTTGTCGCCGGCCTCGGCACGTGCTTCGTCAGAGTCCAGCACGTCGTAGGGGCGACTCTCCACCTGCTCCACCAGTTCGCGGGGAGGGCGGATGCCTTTAAATGGTTTTACGATGGCCATTTTGAGATTAAAAATTAAATATTAAAAATAAAATTTAGAGGTTGGCCTTGATTTTCTCGATCATTTCTGCATACTCGGCATCGGTGAGATACACCTTGCCGGGGTTCATCTGGAACGTGCCGCCGTAGTCGGGACCGTCGACGTATTTGGGAGCCAGATGGAAATGAAGGTGTGAGAGCTTGTCGCTGTAGGCACCGTAGTTAATCTTCTCAGGGTTGAAGGCACGTTGCATGGCGCGGGTCACGCGGGCCACGTCGGCCATGAAGGCGTTGCGGTCGTCGTCGCTGAGCTCGTTAAGGTCGTTGACATGGTCTTTATAGGCCACGAGGCAACGTCCACGGTAGGTTTGTTCCTTGAACAGGAAAGCACGGGATACGGAGAGCTCACAAATCTCAATCATCAGGTCGTGAAGAGTCTGATTGTTGGTGCAGTACAGGCACTGCTTGGGGTCACTTTGCATAGTAGAATGTTATTTTTAGTTTAAATGATTCGGCAAAATTACGGAAAAATCTTGAAATGGCAAAATTATTTGGTGTAGAAGTCTATCAGACTGCTGATTGCCTGCTGGCAGACGGGGCAGAATTCTGAAATCTCGTTGGTGCGCATGCGACAGTCTTCCGCACCGCGCCACACCCCGTGCGAGAGATAGCCGCCGCCCTCAACGATGCCTGCCTTGCCCTGGTCGATGAGGTTCTGCCATTTGGGATGCTCGGGATGCGTCGTCAGGTTGGGCTCCCAGGGTTCCGTGTCAGCATAGTACATGGGGTCGTCGTCGCCGTAGGGATATTCGTCGCCCAGGCCGCCGAAGGAGTGACCGAACTCATGAACGACAACAGGGCAGAACCACTTGCCCCGCGTATAGCTGAGGTCATAGGAGTTATAAATGCCTCCGCCGCCGTAGTGTGCCGTGTTGGCCAGGACAATGATGTGCTCGTAAGGTGTGCCTGCCAGCACGTCGTGCAGGTGTTTCAGGTGTAGGGTAGTCAGGTAGCGCTCCGAGTAGAACGTGTCGAAATGCGAGCCGAGGGCCGTTTCAAGCCAGATGCCTTTGCCTGGCTGACTGACGTCGGTGTCCTGCGAGGGACTCAGCATCGCAACGATGTTGAAGCAGTCACGCCGGGAGCGGAACGGCTCGTGGTTGAAGAGGGCATCCATGGCCTCACGGCAGTCGTCGAGATACTGTGGCAGTTGAGCTTCGGTATAGCCCTCGGCAACAAAGGCGATATGGATGCAATGCAGTGTGTCGGCAGCCTGTTGCAGGGTGACGTAGGGCGTCTTGGCTACCAGTCGGCGGATGAGGATGTCCTGAGGGTCGACCTCATGCTGCATGGAGGCCATGACACGGTCGTGGAAGTCGCGGATTTCGACGCTGACCGTCACGCGGTGGCGTGGATAGGGGATGAGGAACACGTTCTCGAACGAACGCTTTACCCGTTTGGCTTCAGCAGTGGTCAGCCATTCCTGGAAGAGCGTCGAGAAACTGTGCCGGTAGAGCGTATCGCCATTGGCGGCATCGCAGACGGTGATGCTGCCGTTGCCTTTGAGCGGTAGCGAGGACAGATTGTGTCGCCTGCCGTACCACCGCGGTGAACATGACAGTTCGTCAAGACTGATGTCCTGTCGGTTACAGTCACCGGCAAAGACATAGTCGAGACGCAGCGTGGAGTCGGCAAAATGCTGTTGGAAGTCTTGCGCGGCGGTGTTGGCACAGACCAGTGTCAGCAGCCATATCAATGAAAGGGTGAATCGTTTCATAGGATGTCAGGAATGAGTCGTTGGATATAGGGACGGGACCAGTCGCGCTCATGATAGCGCTGTTGGTCATATTGCATCAGGTCGAGGTCGATGGTGACATGGCTGCCGCTGCGACCCAGGTCAGCCTCTACTGCTTTCAGAACTTGTTGCAGGGTTTCGGGGGATAGGGTGGTGGTGCCAACGGCAAGGCGATTCATGTAAAAGATGCCTGTACCGTGGATGTCTTCGGTCCACAGCAGACGCGAGAAGCGTATGTCGCCGAGGATGGCAGTCAGGCGTTGCGAGGCCCACGTCATGTGGAGTGCCTGCTGCCAGTTGGAACCGAGGGCAATCATCACTTGACTCATCGCTACACTCTGGCTTTCTTGTTTTCCCGCTCCTTCAGGATGCCATGGCGGTAGGCGTAAAGCAGCTGGCGCAGGTCTTCTATCTGCTGGCGCAGCTCTTCACCCTTGTCGGTGTCGGCTACCAGCATACGGTGCGTGGAAAGCTCAACAAGCTGGGTTGTCGACTTGATGTCAATGCCTCGCTGGATGGCGTCTTGCGAACTGGTAAAAGGTTCGTGCTGAACAAGTTGGAAGCCTCGGCTATGGTAAACCAGCGTGTAACCGGCAATGCCTGTTTCCGAGTGGTAGGCCTCCGAGAAACCACCGTCAATCACCATCAGTTTGCCGTTGGCCTTGATGGGGTTCTCGCCCTTTGAGGCATGCACCGGTACATGGCCGTTGATGATGTGTCGGTTCTGTCCCGTTACGCCAAAGGCATCCAGAATGCGGTCGCAGACGGCTTCGTTGTCGCGCAGCTGGAAGTAGTTGCCTTTCTCTTCCTTGAACATGGCTTTGTCCTTCAGGAAGTAGCGTTCAAAGGTGGCCATCTTTGACTTGTCGAACAAGGGGGAGTCCTTGCCGCACCACAGGTACAGGAAGTAGTCGCGGGCATAGAGTCTTTCCTCGACTGGCGTATCGTTCTGGAAGGCGGATCGTACCATCATGCCGATGCGATGCATCAGCTCTTTGCCGCTATAGTGCTTGCCGGGATAGAGCTCGACCTCTTTCAGCGAACCGTCGTCATTCAGCGGTACAGCAGCATGGAACAGCAGGTTCTGGTTGCAGATGGTGTACATGCAACCGTGGGAGAGTATCATCTTGATGTGTTTCTGCAATTTCTCGCTGACACGGAACGAATGGTGCAGTTTCTCCATCAGCTGGTGCTCTTCCGGCGTCAACTCATAGGGATTCTTGGGGTCGATGGTGGGGAAATGGCAGGAGGTCATTTCATAGTCCTTGCCGCCGATGACACAGACACCACGCTCGAAGTCGATACACTCCAGCAGACAGCGGTCTGCCATGTGCCATTCAGGACGGCGCTGGAATATCTGAGCCTCCTTCTTGAACTGGATGACGGCAATGGCCTTGTGCATTTGTGCTGTCAGGCGCTGGTATTTCTCCTCCATCGTGTTTCCCTTCATCAGCTTGGGATAGAACTCCTGGCAGGGGTCATCCTGATAGTATTCCATGGCAAAGGTGGCCAAGGGGACGAGGTTGATGCCGTAAGCCTCTTCGATGGTTGCCAGGTTAGCGTAGCGCAGCGACAGGCGCAGCACATTGCAGATGCAGGCATTGTTGCCCGCACAGGCACCCATCCACAGCATGTCGTGGTTGCCCCACTGGATGTCCCATGAGTGGTACTGCCGCATGGTGTCGAGAATGATGTGGGCACCGGCACCTCGGTCGTAGATGTCGCCGAGGATGTGCAACTGGTCGATGGCAAGGCGCTGTATGACGTTACACAAAGCGATGATGAAGTCGTCGGCACGTCCTGTCGATATAATGCTGTCGACGATGACGCTGACATAGGCAGCCTTGTCGGTATCGTCGGTGCGCTCGTGCAGCAGCTCCTCGATGATATAGGCAAAGTCTTCCGGCAGCGACTTGCGCACTTTGGAACGGGTATATTTCGACGAGACGTCACGGCAGACGGCCACCAGACGGTGGATGGTGATATGATACCAGTCGTCGAGGTCTTCTTGTTCGGCTTCCTTGATGAGTTCCAGCTTCTCCTCGGGGTAATAGATGAGCGTACACAGTTCCCGGCGTTCCTTTTCGCGGATGTCGCCGGCAAACAGTTCACTCACCTTACGGCGGATGTTTCCCGAAGCGTTCTTGAGGATATGCTTGAAGGCAGCACTCTCACCATGCAGGTCAGCCAAGAAGTGTTCCGTACCTTTCGGCAGGTTCATGATGGCCTCCAGATTGATAATTTCTGTCGCAGCTGCCGCGATATTGGGGAAGGTGTTCGACAGCAGTTGCAAGTAGTGCATGTCCCGGTTAGTAGCGTCTGTTTTCATAGTGTTATAGTTTTAGATGGTTTTCTATTTGTTGTAGTAGCTGTCGTGTGTGGCGGTCGTTGAGGGGAGGGACGGGCATGAAGCCTTCGGTGAGTCCCGTCAGTTCTGCCATCAGCTGCATGAGTCGCCGCACTTGCATCCATAGCTGGCGCTCCTTCAGGGTTTCTGCAAGCACATCCTCTTCACAAGCATGTTGGCGTAGCTCGCGGTCTATCTCACAGAGATGACTGACGGTGAGTGATTTGTTTGCTATCAGTTTCTTGGTATGGCGGAACGTTGCCAGCAGACGGTCGTTCTCTGAGGCGAACTGGTTGCCGATAACGCTCTGGATGCTTTGTATGGGGGTATAGTGACGAGGCAGGAAGTGTTCTATCTTGCTGGCGTCGAGGTCTGGAGCATCCAGATGGAGCACCCTGATGCCACGGGCTATCACGTCGCTGATCTGTTCCTGATGGGCATAGCACAGCACCTTGCGCCATTCTTCGGCAGAAAGCACCAGTGGCGGGAGCGGTTGGCCGAGCCATCGGACGTCGCCCGTAATGCCCGCTTTGATGAGCGCTTTCAGGGTTTTGCGAGTCTCATCAGACATCAGCTCTAAGGTATTTGTGTCCAAGACCTTACGGTAGAGGGCAAAGGTCATTTGTGCCATCTCCTTGGGCGTAATGCTGCGCGTGATGATGGCATTGCGGATGATGATGCAGCGGCTGTTCCATCCCAGCTTCTCCATACATTCCGATTCCATTTTGCCTTGGATGATGACGGCATAAGCCTGGCGGATAATGTCGCGCTGGTAGAAGATGCGCTTGGGAAGTTTCTCCTTCCAGTAGCCTTCATCCTGAACCCAGGGTTCCAGTTGTCCGTGAGGGGTGACTATCAGTCGGGCTCCTGACCGCAGCGCCATGTTGACGATGGTCCTTGACGAGTTACGCCAGCAGCCGTGCAGGTGCAGGATGTCGTAGTTGCCGCCCTGCAGCAGCGTCTTGGCCTTGCTGGCATCGGTGACGACATGGTTCTCGACTTCCAACCCCATACTGCCAGTAAGTATGTCTACGTGTTGCGTAATCATACTGTCGCCAGGAGGAAGGAAGTGAAGAACTCTCATCGTAACGCTATTTATTTGTTAAAAAGGTTTTTCGACCAGACGTGGATGCGTAATCCTAACAGTCTGTGGCCATGAACATTGTCGTCGTAGTATTTCAGCGTGTCGTGAATGATGCTGCGCGGCACGGCTACGGCATCATAAAGTCCGCGAAGCCTCTTCAGCCATTTGCCTTGATGACCGCGTCTGGAACGTCGCTCAGCTTTCCGTAGCAACGGCACCGCCTCTTGCAGCGATGACCATGACTGGTAAATGGTACCCTCGTCTTTACGGGGATTGTACATCATGACCACCTCGTCCTGTTGCTCGGTAGCCAGTGCCATCATGTCGTCAAGCGAAGTTTCCAAGCATGGCGGGCGGTTGATGTCAGCCAGTACGACCCATTCGCCCTTGGCGGCCTTTGCTCCGATGGTCAGTGCCAGCCGTTGACGGCAGGGATTAGGCACCGACTTGGGAATAAAGGTGGTATAGAGATGCGGATATGCTGCCTTCAGGCGCTTCAGCGCATCAGGGGTTTCATCGGTTGAGGCATCATCAACGACTATCACTTCATAGGCATTCCGGCACTGCTGTGTCAGAAAGACAGGCAGGTTCTGCTCAATGAGTTCAGCCTGATCGTGTACGGCCATGACCACCGATAGCGTAGGGGTCGCTGTTTCAGTCATCATTTACTTTCTTGTTTAGGTGAGGAAGCCAAGCAGTGCACCAGCAGCAACGGCTGAACCGATGACACCAGCCACATTGGGACCCATGGCATGCATGAGCAGGAAGTTGTGGCGGTCATATTCCAGGCCGAGGTTGTTGGAGATGCGGGCTGCCATCGGCACGGCAGAAACGCCGGCATTGCCAATCAGCGGGTTGAGCTTCTTATCCTTAGGCAGGAAGACGTTCATGAGCTTGACGAACAGCACACCGCTCATGGTAGCGATGATGAAGGCTCCGGCGCCAATGACAAAGATGAAGATGGTATTCAGCGTCAGGAACTCAGAAGCCTGCGTCGAGCAGCCTACGGTCAGTCCTAACAGCATGACCACGATGTCGTTGAGCGCAGCACCGGCAGTCTTGGCAAGACGGGTGGTCTTACCGCTCTCTTTCAGCAGATTGCCGAAGAAGAGCATACCCAGCAGTGGCAGACCCGACGGTACGATGAATGTCGTCAGCAACAAGCCGATGATGGGGAACAGGATGCGCTCCGTCTGTGACACCTCGCGGGCGGGCTTCATCTTGATCAGGCGCTCCTTCTTGGTGGTGAGCAGTCGCATCAATGGCGGCTGAATCAGCGGTACCAGTGCCATGTAGGAATAGGCGCACACGGCAATGGCTCCCATCAGGTTCGGCGAGAGCTTTGACGACAGGAAGATGGCCGTAGGTCCGTCGGCACCGCCGATGATGGCGATACCTGCTGCCTGGTTGGGCTCAAAGCCTAACGCCAGCGCAAACATATAGGCACCGAAGATGCCAAACTGCGCAGCGGCACCGATGAGCATCAGTTTCGGGTTGGCCAGCAATGCCGAGAAGTCGGTCATGGCACCGATGCCGAGGAAAATCAGCGGTGGATACCAGCCTTGGCGTACACCCTGATAGAAGATGTTGAGCACGGAGTTGTCCTCATAGAGTCCGATTTCCAGTCCGGCATCAGCACGGAAGGGGATATTGCCGAGGATGATACCCAGTCCGATGGGTACGAGCAGCAGCGGCTCGAAGTCCTTCTTGATGGCCAGCCAGATGAAGAAGGCCCCAACGGCTATCATGATGAGATTGCCTGCCGTCACATTGGCAAAGCCTGTGTAGGTCAGGAACTCATTGAAGTTTTCTACTATAAAGTTTGTAAATCCCATATTTTAGCGGTAGCAGATTATTCACTTTTCACTATTCACTGTTCACTTACCCGATGGTCATCATGACGGCACCTTCCATCACGGAGTCACCCTGGTTGACGGTGATGCTGGTAACTGTACCTGCATACTCAGACTCGATGTTGTTCTGCATCTTCATGGCCTCGAGCACAATGACGATGTCGCCGACGGCCACGGTATCACCCACCTTGACATTGATGGCGTTGATGGTGCCGGGCAGGGGCGCCTTGACAGCATTGCCGGCTCCGGCAGGTGCTGCTGCAGGCTTAACAGGTGCGGCAGCAGGAGCAGCGGGAGCGGCGGGTGCCACAGGTGCTGCGGCGGGTGCAGAAGCTGCAGGAGCTGTTCTCTTGGTGGCGGCCAGTGCCGGGTGCTTGGCGGCATTGATAGGTTTCTGCATCTCAATCTCAAAGGGGATGCCGTTGACGTTCACTCTGGCTATTTTGCCTTCTACTTCGGCGATTTCTACCTCGTAGTCTACGCCTTGTACTTTATATTGATATGTTTTCATTGTTTGCGTTTTTACCTTTTTACTTTTTTACCTTTTTACATTTTCACCTTTACCTCAGTTCAGGGGCTGTCGGGATGGTTGGCGCGTTGTGCTTGGTTGGCGTGAAAGCCTCGTGCAAATGCGTCATCTGGCTATATTCATCGTCCCAGCCTGTATCTTTCGGCATGATGGTGATGACGCCACTCTCCACGTCGTGGATGTCGTCCTCATACTGGCGCAGTGCCATGCCGATGACGGCCATATAGACTTCCTTGTCGATGCCCTTGGTGTTAAGACCTTCCTTGAGGATAACGCCTGTCTTGTGACCAACCTCAATGGTCTTCTCAACCGTCTTGGTGATGGGCTTGATAGGTTGATGGTGTGCAACCTTCTTGGCTGTTTCCATGTGGCGCATCAGCATGCCGAAGAGTGTGAAGGTAATCCACAGCAGGGCGAGACAGAAGAAGACGATACCCATGGCCATGAGTGCCATGCCGAAACCGTGTGGGTCTTCGCGCTTGAACTTCTCAACCTTTGACTCGCTGACCGTTGTCATGTTCTGAATACCTGGCGTCACGCGGTCGGCAGACTTCACCTCCCAGTCCTTGTCCGTACCGTTATTGGCGATGCGGGCATACGACTGGTTGGCCTGTAATACAGGTACCGTCACAGAGTCGATGAGCTGCGTGGCATTACCGTTGTAGAGGGCTATCCACGTAGGCTGCGTAGCGTCAACCTTGACATTGAGATGCAATGAACCCTGCGAGGGCAGGCTGTTCAGTTGGAACACGATGAGCTGTTGACCGCTCAGCTGTGTCCGCTCATCGCCATTGGGTATCTGGCTCATGCGGCTCACGCGCTCCGGAACGCTCATCTTAGCGTTGAGTACGGAGCGGTCTGTGGTCAGGTACATGCCACGGATGTTATACGTCGAGTACGAGATGTTGGCTATCTCCACCCAGGCATTCCTTGCTCCGTATTCGTCAATCAGGCTCGACTCATTGAGCGTCATCACCTCGTTGAGTTTGATGCTGGCATCCATCTGAGCCATCATCGGCAGTGAGGTGAAGGCTAACAGCGAGCCTAACAGGAATCCGATTTTCTTCATTGTTGATTGATTACGTGTATTTCTTCTTTAACTTCTCTAACTTCTTTAACTCCTGCCCCTTATCCGCAGAAGAACAATACGACGATTTGTGCCGTAAAGATGCGGAGGAACATGGCTAACGGGTAAACCGTCGAGTAGCCCAGTGCCGGTGCTTCCTTTGAGCATACGCTGTTAGCATAGGCGAGGGCAGGGGGGTCGGTGTATGTACCGGCTATCATACCCATGATGGTGAAGTAGTTGAAACGGTAGCGCAGACGGGCAATGGGACCGACAATCAGGATGGGTATCACCGTGATGAGGAAACCCGTCAGCACGTACAACATGCCGTCGCCGTCGACAACTGTCGAGAAGAACGTTGCGCCTGCCTTGATGCCTACACTGGCTAAGAAGAGCACGAGGCCTATTTCGCGTAGCATCATATTCGCCGACGTTGTGGTGTAAGTCACCAAGTGTATCTTGTAGCCGTAGCGACCAATGAGGATGGCAATAATCAGCGGACCGCCTGCCAAACCGAGCTTGACGGGAACGGGCATGCCGGGGATGGCGATGGGTAATGAACCGAAGATAAGTCCGAGGAAGATTCCCACGAAGATAGTGGCAATGTTGGGGGCATTCAGCTTGCGCAATGAGTTGCCCATCTTGCTGGCCACACGCTCTACAGCGTCTTCAGGACCTACCACCATAATCTTGTCACCCACCTGCAAGGGCAGTCCTGCCGTTGCGAAGAGGTCGATACCATGACGGGTGACGCGAGTCACATTGACGCCATGCACGCTGGAGAAATGCAGCGACGACAGCGTCTTGCCGTTGATTTTGGGATTGGTGATGAGGATGCGCTTCGATACCAATGGCTGGTCCTGCTGTTCGAAGTCGATGTCGAGCTTCGGACCAATGAATGCCATGATAGCCTCCTGGTCGGCCTCGGCACAGACAATGAGCATCTGGTCGCCTATATGGAAAATGGTGTCGCGGTTGGGGATGCACAGTTCACCCTCGTGAACCAGTCGCGATACGACGAAGTCGCGGTTCAGGAAGTCGTGAACCTGCAGCAGCGTCTTGCCCTCTAAGTATTTGTTCGTCACCTCAAGGTGCATCTTATACGGTTTTTTGTTGGCGGCAGTCTCTTCCATCGCTGTCAGACGAGCCTCTTCCTTCTCTAACCGAACCTTGCAGATATACCTTATTAATATAGTAGCACCGATGATGCCCAGTACACCTAAGGGGTACGCACAGGCATAGGCAGAGGCTATCTGCGGGGCGTTGGCACCAAACACCGTGCCCAGCGCCTCATTGGCAGCACCAAGACCCGGCGTGTTCGTCACGGCACCATAGAGTGTACCCACCATCATGGGCAGGTTCATCTTGTTGCCAGTATCGAAGAAGATGAAGTAGCAGGCAAACATGACGAGGATATTGAGCAGGATGCCTGTTGCAGCAAGTCCGTTGAGCTTGATGCCCTGGGTGCCGAAACTCTCAAAGAAACCAGGTCCCACCTGTAGTCCGATCATATAGACAAAGAGGATAAGTCCGAAATCCTGCACGAATGTCAGGATGTCTGTCGGTGCCGTAAAACCGATGTGTCCTGCCACGATACCTGCAAAAAGTACGAACGTGACACCCAGCGAGATGCCGAATACTTTGAGTTTTCCCAAATACACACCTACGGCAATTACCACTGCATATAACAGGGCAATATGTGCTACCGAATCGGTAACAGTAAACAAATTAGTCAACCATTGAAATGATTCCATACTATGCTATCCTTTGCATTTTTGGGTGCAAAGATACAAAAATATTCCCGAAACACCCTGTATAAAGTTGAAATATTTATTAAAAAGTTCGTCAGTTTGAAAATTAGTTATTATCTTTGCACTTTGTAATGCTTAAAACAAACTTATTATATAATAATACATCAAGAAAAACAAGTTTTATGGCTAACAAAGAAAAACTCTTCAGCGAGTTTACAGCCCCCACCACCCAGGAATGGTTGGACAAGATTGAAGTGGACTTGAAAGGGGCAGACTTCCAGAAGCGACTCGTATGGAGAACAAACGAAGGTTTTAGTGTGCAGCCCTTCTACCGCCGTGAAGATTTAGCAAACCTGAAGACCCCTGACGCTTTGCCAGGTGAATTTCCGTTTGTACGTGGCAACAAGAAGGACTCGAACGAATGGTACATCCGCCAGAACATCAAGGTGGATGACCCTGTAGAGGCTAACAAAAAGGCACTCGACATCCTGAACAAGGGTGTTGACTCGCTGGGCTTCCGCTTTGGCGGCGACCAGGTGAGCGCTGAGTTTATCGAGACGCTGTTGAAGGACATCCGCCTTGACATCGTGGAGGTCAGCTATCGCACCTGCCCGAAACATGCCCTTGAGTTGGCTGATTTGCTGGTGGCCTATTTCGAGAAGATGGGCTACGACAAGGAGAAGATTGTGGGCGGTGTCGGTTTCGACCCCATCGACAAGATGCTACAGAAGGGCAAGGACACCACGCCGCTGCTGGAGGTGATGCCTAAGCTCGTCGACAAGCTGAAGGACTATCCCAACCTGCGTTGCGTGATGGTTCACTCGGACACGCTGAACAATGCCGGTGCCTACATCGTACAGGAGTTAGGCTACGCGTTGGCCTGGGGTAACGAATACCTGCAGCAGCTGGTGGATGCCGGTATCGATGTGGATACCGCTGCCAAGAGCATCAAGTTCTACATGGGCATCTCGGAGAACTACTTCATGGAGATTGCCAAGTTCCGTGCAGCCCGCCTGCTGTGGGCGCAAATCGTGAAGCAGTACGAGCCGAAGTGCGACTGCGCCTGCAAGATGGTTATAAATGCCTCTACGTCAACGTATAACCAGACTGTGTTCGACAGCTACGTCAACCTGCTGCGCTCGCAGACGGAGGCCATGAGTGCCGCCCTCGGTGGTGTCCATTCGATGGTGGTGACACCGTTCGATGCCCCCTACGAGCAGGCTACTGATTTCAGCGAGCGCATAGCCCGCAACCAGCAGCTCATTATCAAGGAAGAGGCTCACTTCGACCGTATTGTCGACCCCGGAGCAGGTTCTTACTACATTGAGCACCTGACGGACGCGTTGGCTCAGGAGGGCTGGAAACTGTTCCTGAAGATAGAAGATGAGGGCGGTTTCCTGGCTGCCGTCAAGGCTGGCACCGTTCA
>JAEEGG010015969.1_pt1 | contig 15671 bp, 17 predicted proteins | sample 9134161 | NCBI WGS metagenome assembly JAEEGG01 (sample SAMN16246543, study PRJNA631951) | gut metagenome | biome: gut microbiome; feature: rumen; material: CR-attached | host: Bos | place: Iran: Karaj | collected 2018-10
TCGGTTGGGACCGTTCAAGGTGAGTGTGGTCAGAACCACAGAACCGCTGACAATCGTACTTGATGCAGTACGCTGGTTAGTGCCAGTGACGTTTGCGATCTTCCACTTCACAGGCGTGCCAGCCTCGTGCAATGCCTCAATGTCTGCAACTGTCTTGCCAGGCACCTGCTCGGTGATCGTCTCATCACTACGCATGAGCGCAGTAGATGAAATGTCGTAGCTGATACCAGTCGGCTCCTGAACCTGATAGTTTCCTGGAGTGTCTTTGGTGCTTGCATCTTCCAGCGTCAGGCTGACATGCAGACTGAGCTGCTTGGCGGCTGCTATGACGGCAGAAGGTGCTGCTGTGTTGTCACTCGATAGGAACAGACGAACATACTGACCTTTGGTGTAACTGCCCAATGGAATCACCTCGATAGCCTCACTGCTTCCAACGGTATCGAGCGCACCGCTACCTGCGAATTGGAGAGACTTTGTGCTATTCTCCCGATCGTTGAAATTGAAGGTTACGTCGTTCATATAGGCAGAGCCTTTGCGGGAAAAAGCAGCCTTTTCACGGGTCTGATTGTTGCTGGTGCTGGTCTCGTCCCACATCAGGGTGACGGGCTGCATCGACTTGATGGCGGTGAGCATCGCGGCGGCATCGGAGACATCCAATGAGTCGCATGACACTGACCAACTCCGACTGACTACCGTAGGCATTGCAGCAGCACCCACAATATCCTTGTGGCTACCGTCATCAGTATTGTTCGTAAGTGTCACCGTGCACCCGGTACTCATTCCAATCACTTTGTATTTCTCGGCTGTTGCGTCGAAAATACAGATACGAAAGTTTTGACCTTTTAATGTTGCCATATCGTTTTAATTTTTGATTAAGTCAACTCTGAGTGTGTAAGCACTGCCGTCCTGTTTGCGTCCCACAGCACCGACGCTGTACTTGCAGTCGGCAGGGATGTCGTTGACCATTCCGGCCAATGCCTCAGTGGTGGGTGCTTCGAGCACGGCTGTACCGTTGAGTAACAGTTCAGCCACATGTGCTGGCTGCTGTTCTTTTTCAGTCGTCTTGCTCATCGTCAATAAAGATTTCGTTAGGAGTTGTGCAATTATAATAGAACATCTGGCGATGCGCTGGCTTATCCATGATGTAGGCGATGTCGCTGAAGGAGAAGTCATACTGAATCGGTGCGATTTCGTCGCCTTCCTCAGTCGTGCCCTCGCTGATGCGTTGCCAGGTTGCTTGCATAAATTCCGAGATCGTCTTGCGGACGGTCAGCGTCATGTCTGCCAGTTCCTGGCGGTTGCGGCACACCATCAGGATGCTGATGTTCACCTTGTCTTCTGTGCTTTCACTCCATGAATCTTTTGTGGTGTCGCCTTCGCTGCCACCATCGTTGTTCACCACGATGTATGGCAGTTCCACGTTTTCCATGTCGTAGTCAGGATCAGCCACATTGTTATAGATGTCACCCGCAGGCAACTTCGCCAACAGCTTGCTGTTCGACTTGATAGCCCGGATAAAGAAAGAGTCTGTCAGCAGTCCCATGTTCTATGTTTGCTTACTCTGTTAATTATTGATTTGATACATCTCTCTCCCCTGGGGAGTGGCGGTCACACGGTCTTTGCTTTTGCATTGAGGGCGACCGCCACAGGAACTAAGCCCAGAGAATTGAGAGTCTGAGAGAGTTTAGTGAGTTGTCGGTTCCTCCACGAGCTTGATCAGCTTGAAGGCCTGTGGAGTGCCGTTGCCACCGTTCACCTTGCCGGAGAGCTCAACGAGTGAGTAGTCAACTGACATGCCGAGACCGATGACGTTGCGGTCGAAGTTCTCCTGAGAGGTGCCGTCCACGTTGAAGGCAATGCCATCAGCATAGACCTGCTCGTTCAGGTAGCCGAAGTGACCGATACCGATGTAGCGGTAGGTGGCGTCCTTGGTGGCCACGCCGTTGCTGGCAATAGCGTAGTCGATGTAAGGAGATACCTTGTAGCGGTAGCCCACGCACTGGCCGTCCTGGATGACGGTGCGCTCGCCAACGCTGTTAGGAATCAGCTTGGTGAACTTCAGGTCAACCTCGGTGGTCTTGTCCATGATGAGCTCAGGATCGCCCTCGAAGCCGAGGTCGTACATCTTGGCAATCTCCTTGGCCAGGTTCTTACCGATGTTGTCGTCGAGCGTCAACTCAACAACCTCCACCTGTGCGAACGGGCTCTGGAGCTTGTCGTACTCACCGTGGGCATAGACGTGCAGGGCGCGGAACATTGCCCAACCCTTCTGGAACTTGTAGGTCAAGAAGGCGATGATGTCGAATGCGGCCTGAGCTACAGCACGACGGCTGACGGGAACCGATGCGGCAACACGCTGTGGAGCGGTCTTGATGTTAGCGAAGTCGAGAGACTGCTCAGCCACCTTAGAGACCTCACCCTCGACGGTGAACTTCACGTCGTTGATAGAGTAAGGAATGACCTGAGTGCCAGTCACGCCGGTCAACATCTTCAGGTCGTCTGGCAACTCAATGCCTGCAACCTTGGTGTCGATAATGGGCTGAATCTCCACAGGAATCAAACCACCGGCTTCGAGGTTAGCGTTCACGTTCTGGTCGCCGCCGCTGGTGATAGCGTTGGCGAGGATGGTGGTGGCGTTGGCTGCACGCTTGTTGGTGTAGCAGTCGTTGATCATCTCGCGCAGCTTCTGACCGTAGTCCTCGCGCTCACGAATCTGCTCCAAGTCCTTGCCGGTGGCCATAGCCTTGGCACGGGCTGACAGACCTGAACTCTCACGAACCAGTGCATCGTACTCGATGTCCTGACTGCGCTGCTCAGCCTTCAGAGCCTCCAACTCACGCTTCTGCTCGTCGGTGATAGTACCCTTCTGCTCCTCAGAAGTGAGGGCACGCATTTTAGCCTCACGTGCGTTGGTCTTCTCGTCCATCTCATCCATCTTGGTCATGATTTCCAACTGACGCTTCTGGATGTCTGCTTTTGTCATTTTTGCCATGATAAAAACGTTTTTATAGGGTTAATAATTAAGTAATTCAAAGTCGATTTCGCGGCGGCGATGCTGGGCACGCAGACGCATGGCCTGCTGTTCGCGGAAACGCTGTTCCTGCTCTTCCAGTTCGCGGGCTTCACGCTCCTCCTTCTCACGCAGTTCGCGTGCAGCCTTCTCAGCGTTGGTCTCGCCACCGTTGGCATCACGCTCTGCCTGCTCACGCTTTGCCTTTTCCTCGTCGGTTTCCTCACCGTCCTCGGCCTTCTTCTTGCCGCCACACTCGCGCTTCAGTTGCTCTTCGATAGCCTTGTCGATGGCCTCCGAGTTCTCGCGGGTGGTTACGCTGGTCTGCTCGTAAGCAGGGTGGGTGACGATTGAAACGTCGTAGAGTCCGATGATCTTCTTGACGTGGCGAATCCACACTTCCTTACCATCGATGGTCTCGTTGGTGCGCTCGTAGGAAACACCATTCTCGGTGTCCTCCCAATCATCCTCGAATGCGAACGACTGTCCGTTGATGTCGCCACGCTTAATGAGCTCCAGAGCATCGTTGGCTGCGGTGGTCTGTGGCAAATCGCAGCTGTTGTAAACGCCGTCGGCTCGAAGTTCGAGCTTCAGGGTGTCCTTCTCAGAGTTGCGGAAGCGGCCCAGCACGTTGAGCACGCTGCTGTTGTGATTCAGGTTGTAGATCACGTCGCTGCGGTTTATCAGCTCCTGTGTCAAACAACCAGGCTCCAGCACCTCATAGACTACACGGGTAGAGCTCCACGGTGTAAGGTTCACGCTGCGCACACCGAACACGATGGCGCGGCCATTTACCTCGCGGCTCTGCTGTCCGTTTTCATCTTCGCGGACCTGAAGGCCGCAAAGGTCGTTTGGAAAAAATCTAACCTGTTTCATATTCTCGTTTTACATTTGAAAATGTTATCTACTTATCGGGCGTTTTAGCGTCCGGGGTTTACTGCACGATGCACACGGATTTCGCGCTTCTTTCGCTGTTGCTGAATCTCGCGCTCCAGTGCGTCGATTTCCTCTTTTGTCGGGTTGGGTGTCATAAGCCTCTATTTTTGTCGTTAAAAACTTGATTACTAATGAAGGTGGTGGCTTGATTACCAATGAAGCAGGGTGCTTGATTAGTAATAAAGGTTTTAGCCCTCTTCCGAGCCACCTTTTTCGCCCTCCTTGGCGGCTGGTTGTGCTACGGTGTAGTTGCCAGGCTCCAGCTGCGTGCTCGCGTCGGCTTTCGCAATGAGAGCCTTCAGCGTCATGAGGTTGGCTGCTGCCAGTGGCTCGTCGCCACCCTCCACGGCTGGCATATCGTGCTCGGCGCGAATCTCGTTCACGGTCTTGGCACCCGTCTGAATATTTTGCAAATCCACCTTTGCCTGTGCCTCCTTATCCATGCGCAGCAGTGGCTGTTCGCACAGGTGGAACCGGTGCTGGCCGTAGTCGAAGATGCTCAGGAACTTGCGGAAGCATTCGGTCTCCATCTCGGCACCGTCGGGCGCAATGGTGCGGCTTAGGTATTCCATCGTCGCGTTGGTATAGGTGGTGTAGTGCGAGTTTGTGTCCATCATCAGCAGTGGGCGAGGTGTGGCATAGAATCGGGCCACGTCGTCGAGCGACATTCCCAAAAGTTCCATCATCTGCATGTCCTGCGCACTGAGGCTGAGGTTCTGGAACTTATTCATGCCGCGCAGGCTCAGGATGTCGTGGCCGGCATAGAGTTTGTTCTGTATCTCCTCGGCGTATTTGTCGGCCTCGTTCTTATCAAACAGTCCGGCAGCTATCGGGCTGATGGTGCCCTGCTGCTCTTCGCTTATGAATCCCTTCACGCGACCGCCCTTTGCAGCCGTTTCGAGTGCCAGCTTGCTCTCGGTTTTGATCAGGCTCAGCGTGTCGAAGGCAAAGCGGAGTGTCGATATGCCCCAGAAGCCGTTGCGCTCGCGGTAGGTGTTCGGGAAGTGTAGAATATCCTCGGCGGGCACTATCCTGCTCTTCACCAGTCCCATCTCGCTCATGTAGTTGATAGTGTAAGTGCGAGTGCCCATGTTGTAACCGCCGCACTCAGCCAGCCACAAGTATTTGGGCTCGCCCAGTTCGTCGCGCTCGATGTAGATGAAGCCGTTTCCCAGCATCAGACGGTTGATGGTCACTTGCTCCCACATGCTCTGTGCCGTCATCATTGGATTGGGCTCAACCTGGAGTAAGTAGTTCAGCTTGGTGCCGAATGACACCTGACCGCCGCGAGGTTTCGACACGTCCATCACGAAGTTGCCGCCCTCTTTGTCGCGGTACTGATACTGCATCTGCATCTGCCCGATGGTCTTGGCTCGCAGCTCCACGGCGCGATACACAGCCGACACCGTTAGGGCCACTCTCGGACTGCGGGCATACACGATATTCTCCTGATAGTCGCCGCCCTTCACCTCATTCTTGTTCGTCGCGTGGTTTGGGTCGGTCGTCACAGGTATTCCTGCCTTCGATTGCTCGATAGGTTGCAGGCTCTCGCGGAAGTTCAAGTCGTGCTCCGGCGTTGCCGATCTGAATAGATTATCAAAAAATCCCATATCTATTTCTTTTTATTACTCGTGCGTTTACGCGCTTTGGGTTTACTCTCCTTTGCGGGCTTGGCCGGCGCTGGAGTACCCTGAGCCTCGTCGAATGTTGGCGGGGCAATTACTGATGGATCGCCATTGGTGGTTATCACGTCGGCGGGCTTGGGTTCGGGTTGTGGCTCTGGTTCGGGTTCCAATTTCTCGCCGCGCAGTATGGCCTCCTTTTCGGGGGTGCGCTCGTTGATGTTGAAGAAGTCCTCCATCATCGTGGCCTTGCGCTTGTCGTTGTGCTCCTGGCTGACGTTGATGAATCCGCGACCTATCTTGCCCACATACTCCTCGGCGGTCTTGGTCAGGTAGTGATCAATCCACGCAACCTTGTGCACGGGCTCGATGGCTGGGTACAGGCGCACCTCTTCGCCGATGGCGTTCACCACCTTCAGCGGACCCATGCGATGGGGCACGTGTGGCTGCACATGGAAGTCGAGGCCGAACAGTCCACCTCGCACGAACGACTTCACGAACTCGCAGCCGTTGTCACAGCTTGGCTCAGCCTTGGCCACGGTGAATCGTTCGGCCATCGGGCGCGGATCGTAGTGTGTTAGTCCAGAGTCGGTCATCACGCGCCACGACAGCACCACCACGTCGCCCTGCATCTCGCCGAGATATTCGGGCAGTGTACGGCCGTCCTCGATACGCACCAGCTCGTCGGCATCCAGGAATCCTATCCAGCCGTAGTCGCGCCAGTGGCGCATGTAGCAGTCGGTGTAAGACTTCACCTGTGCGCCCAGTCCCACGGCGGTGTAGTCGATTATCTCCACTGCGTCGCCATAGCCGGTCAGCACCTCGGCAGGCCGTTCGTCACCTTCGCGGCTATTGTCGTAGAGAAAAATCTTCTTCACGCCGAGTTTCAGGTAATGGTCGCACCACTCGCGCAGGTAGCGGTTTTCGCAGCGCACGATGATGCACACCGCCACGTCTTTCGATGCCACCTGCACATTGTCGGGCTGCTCGTCGATGCTGTCGTGCTCGTTGGTGGCCCAATACTTGCGGCGCTGGTTTATCCACTCCAGCTGCTGCTTCAGGTTGTCGATTTTCCATGATCCGCCGTGGTAGTGGTCCATCAGCGGACGGATGTCGATGCGCAGGCCGTTGATGCCGTTCTTGTGGCTCTTGATGTCTTCGAGGAACGATGCGCCCGTGTCGTACCAGTTGCCGCGTGTCTGCTCTCCCTTCTGCAATGCCCAGCAGCGCATAGGGTCGAAGTAGTTGACACCGCACTTGCGGCACATGGGCACGTTGATAAAACAAAGGAATGGCACCAGGCGGTCGATGTTGTGCGGGTTGTGTGCGATGGCTCCCGTCTGCACATGTCCCACCGTGCCGTGGGTGTAGTCGAACATGTGGTCTACCGACTGCTTGATGATGATGTCGCTCTCCATCAGCAAGAATCCGTCGGGCAATAGCTCGAACAGCTTCTGGATGGTCAGTATATGCTTAAAGCTGCCGTAGTTGCTCTGCATGGCAAATCGCGGCTCGCGCTCGGGGTATTTCGCCAGTTCAGCGTCGAAGTCTATCACCTGTCCGCTGGTGTTGTCGATCATCTTTACACCGTCCATCTGTTTTGTGAATGGTCGGCGGTCGCTGTTGTCGAAAATGGTCACCTCATAATCCTCGCCGCCATGCTTTCGCAGGCTCAGGATCGCCGCCTCGGTTAGTTCGGGCGTGTTGTAGTGCACGATTGCTACTTGTCTCTTCTGTGTCATAGTTCCTATCTTTTTTTGGGGGGTTAGATTTCGCTTGATGATGGCTCGGGAGTGGGCACGATGTTCACGGGCGTTGACATCTCGGTGGCACGTATCACTATCTTGTTGGCCTGATGGTCGTCGTTCAGACTCTGTATCTGGAACACCTTGCCGCGATACTCTATCAGGCTGTCGCGGGTGATATTGGCGTTCGACGAGAAGTTCATGCGAAACAATACCGTGTCGTAAGCATCCAGAGCGCCCTCGCGCAGTGCCTTGGTCCCCTTGTTGAACTCATACGATGCAAACACCCGTCCGGCTCGCTCGTAGCTGGTGGTATTGCCGAAGGTCTTACCCGTCTTCACGGGGTTCAGAATCGTCACTCGGTTGTGTCGCATGCCTGCTGTGAATCCTATCTGTGTCATAGCTTCATATAGTGTTTAATCTTCATATTGAAAGAGTAGGGCACGCTGTACAACTGATACTGACTGACGGGGCTGCTCTGCTCGTAGCTCACGGTGACCAGCAGTATGGTGGCCTCCCACACGTCGTCGGGTATCTTGTCCTCGCCTGTGGGGTTCATCGCCTTCAGTTCCTCGAAGGTGCGGCCCGTCAGGTTCAGTATGGTGGCCTCGGCACTGTTGCCGTAGCGCGTCAGCTTGTCATTCTCCTCGTCGTAGTCGGGCTCAATGCGCAGCTGCTCTTTGATCTCGTCAAGTGTAATCCATTTCATATCTCGATGTCGTTTATTTCTATCTATCTTGCGTTTACGTGCTTTGGGTTTACTACACAAAAAAAAGGGAGCCCGCTGGCTCCCAGTGAATACTAACAAAAACCTTTTTTTTACACAAAAACCTAAAACTATAAATATTACTATTAACCTAAAATTTCTATGTTCACTTCACCGTGATGTATATCGGATCGGTGGCCTTGCGCAGCACCTCGTAGAGCGCTTTGAAGGTCTTGGTGCTCTCCAGAACCATGCCCACCTTGGTATTGCGCCCCACGAGAATGCATCCCTCGCTGTCGGCTGCTGTGTTGCCTATGTGGATCAATATCCCCTCGAATGCAGGCACATTAATCAGTCGCGGCACAAATCCCTTGCAGAAGTCGTACTGTTTCTTTTTCGAGTACTTGGGGCTCTTCACGCCCAGGGTCACTCGGTAGCGGCCCACTGGGATGGCGGTCACACCTCGGCGCTTCTTGGCCTGATTTACTGATAGCGGCAGGTCTTGCCGCAGTCCGCGGTCGGTGTCCTCGCATGTGTCGCAGAATCGCTTGCCGTCGATGCTTAGATGTCCGATGGTGTAGGTGTCGCGGCGAGCTATGCGTTCCAGTAGTAGTTCCATATCACAATTCGTTATTGGGTTCTATCTCGTTGGGTTTCTTCTCGCGTGCATCCACATTCTGTAGATCGTCATCGAAAATCTTAGCGTCGACATCAAAGTGCCTCGCGGTCTTGTCGATGAGCACCTTGGCCAGCATCTTCCACACTCGGGCGTGCTTGTCGCCCGGCAGTCGGCAGCTGGCCTTGTTCTCTGCTATCGAGAGCATCTGCTCGGCGCACACCACTCCGGCGGTGATATAGCTGACCGGTACGTGAACATCCACGAATATCCACCGCTCCACGCAGTAGGCCAGGATGATGATGACGAATCGCTCGGTGAGCGTGGGTATCACCTGTCGGAACTTGTACGACATAAACTTGGCCTCCTGACGCTTGCGCTTGGGGTACATGATATGCACGCGCTTGTCGAGTTCATAGGCACTCCATGCGTCGTAGAGCACAAAGAGAGTGGCGATGATAATCAGCGGAAATGCAGGCTCAAACTTGCCCACTATCCAGCCGAATATACCTCCGAAGCTGAGTGACAGCCATTCCAATGTTCTTGCATCCATTTTTCTATATCTGCTTTTCTGTCTTACTTACATACTACAGCGGCCACGGCGGTGGTCTGGTCTACATTCCACTTGTTGGCGTCGGCCAAAGCGAACAGCACTTCCTCGCTGATGGGGTCGAACTTCAGCTCCACCTCCTTGTCGCCCTCGTCCTTGATGGCCTTCTTCCACAGGCGGTCGAACGGGAAATACTCCTTGACCATAAACTCCTTATACTCAGCCGGACCCATCGGTAGTTGCTCCATGTCGGCCTTGGGGTCCGCAGTCATCGTCTCGTACACCTTGGCCTTGTCCCATCGCTCCTGGAAGTCAGCCGATGGCTGCATCTTCTCCATTGCGTCGGCGCTGTAGTCGCTGAACGCCGTGGCGATAGGTTTCAACTTCTGACCGATGTGGAATACGCGCACCTTCTGGTCGCTGTCCAACTTGTCGTACTTGGCCTGGCCCAGCACCTGCCATGCTGCCAGCACCTCCTTTGTCTTCACTTTCTTGCTCATAGTTCCTTGTTGTTTTTTTTATTGGGTTAATTACTCGTTTTCGGGTTGTGGCTTCAGTGCCTCCAGCGCGTCGGCATATGCCTGCCAGTCTATTGCATCTTTGCGTCGCCAACCTGCAGCCAGGCACTCCTGTTTCCATTGCACGCATGCTGCGGTGAAATCCTGCACCTCTTGCTGTGTCTCGAATGTCTCGTATATCGGTGTGCCGTCTTCCTGCTCGCCCACCTTCAGCGTAACGGGACAGACGGCCTGCGCAAAGTTCATCTGATTTTCCTCGCTCAGCCACACGGGGTGGTCGTTCCAAACGAATCCGCCTATTATCTTGGCCTTTACCTGCTCGTTGATGTCGGCCTCGATAGCGGCCTTCACTTGTTCCAGCGATGGCAGGTCGCCCTGTTTGCGATAGAAATACACCTCGAACCAGTTATATAGTTCGCTACCCTGCGGACGCTGTAGTTCGTAGCCCACGATAGTACGTCCTCGGTCTTGCTTCACGAGTGCAAAGTCAGCACTCAAACCACACATTTTGTTTGTCATCTTTTAAAATATTATTTGTTTCTACCCATCCCCCGATAATGCGTTTTGGGTTTACCACAGATGAAAATTCAGCACGTCGTGGTCGAAATAGCCAATCTTCATCAGTTCGGGCGTCATAAATAGTTGAGTACGCAGATTGTAACTGGCATAATGGCTCAGCACTCCGAGGTATGAGTTTACCGACCGCCATACGTGCTCGCGGTCTTTCATGTCGAGTGCTCGCAGGGTGGTGGTCATGCGTTGCAGTGCTGCGTGACTGATATATGTCCGATATGGTTTTATGAATCCGCCAAGAAACTCGGCACCATAGCCGCATTCCATGATATGGAGTTTACCCATGTGCAACTCCAAATGCAGATGGTCGGCCAGAAACTCGCGTACCTTTGGCACAATACTCAACAGCCATTCATAGTCGCTGCTCACCACGTAAGAGTCGTCTACGTATCGACCATAGTGTCTACAGCCCAGGTCGCGTTTCATAAATTGGTCGAAGTCGTTCAGATAAACATTCGACAGCAGCTGACTCGTAAGGTTGCCAATGGGTAGCCCGCAGCCGTTGTCGGTGTGAAAAAGTGATTTGTTAGGGTCCAGTCCGTTCCAGTCGTCATCGCTGCCCACTCGCCGGCAATTGTCTTTCGGGTTCAGCATGATTATCTCCTCGCTCAGCCAACTCAGAAAGTCGATGTCTATCTTGTCGGCCCACGTCTGCGGGTGCCCTTTGGCTATGCGGTGTGTGCCCATCTTTTGCAGACTGCGCAAGGTGATGTCGAGCAATATATGTCGGTCGATGTGCATAAAGTAGCCGCGCTTATCCATACGCATCACCCAGCATGGGCGCTGATAGTTCTGGCTCTCCTTGCGTATATGATCAGCCAGCCGCTGTATGCCGTAATGGGTACCGCGACCGGTGATGCACGAATAACTGTCCTGTATGAATGTCCGCTCGAATAGTTCGTGGGTGTAGTTGTAATATAGATGGTGAACCACTCGATCGGGGAATTGAGCAGCAAAGACCTCCCGCTTCTTTGGTCGGCTTATGATAAACACGGTGGATGGGCGAGGCTTGTAGGTGTGACTCAACAGGTCGTCGGCCAGTCGCTCTATGTTTTCCCGTCGGTGACGCTCAAAGTGCTGCACGTATAGCTTTTCGCCTTTGTGCCGGCGTGCGCATTGGTAGGCAGCCTCCATGTCGAGTATCAAGTCGGGGCGTGTTATCTTGTATGCCATATCTTTTATATTTAGAATTTCTCGTCGCAGCAAGTGCTGAACGCCTCGAACAGAGAAGCCGTTGAACCGATTGTTGTTGTTCTGCGGATTGACTCCTGAACTATTGAAGTTCAAGTTGTAGCCGTTGGTACTGGACTGAAGTGATGAAGACCAGTAGTTACCGTTCTCGCCTCGGTTGTAAAGTGTCGTACCGTTGTAGTTACCACACGCCGGGAAGAAAATACAACACCAACCGCAAATTCTCGGTCATCGCCTTGCACGACATCGGGGTGGAATCTTTTTCCGCGAAGCCGCCCTGATTCTTGGATTTTTCCCGCAGGATGGACCTGTAGGACGGATGACCTATGTATTTGCCCGAACATAGAAAAGCGCTGCTGAAGACGGGAGGTCTGTATCGTTTATAATAGTGCTATTAACTTCTGTTTTATCTTACTTAGAAATTCTACGTTTTGGGCAGGTGTGCTCGCCTCTATCGGATAGGCTATAACCTCGGCCATTATCTGGAATACACCGCTGCGGGCCAGCACGCCTGAACGCGGATCACCGTTGGTTATCTGTTGTACGCTCTTGGTGTTTCTGCTCTCCTTGAATGGTTGCTGTGCCTTCCATTCGTCGAAAGCCTTGTGCATCTCGTCGATAGTCATCATGGCCATCTCGGGCGACAGTGCCACGCTCATCTGTAGGTCGCCGCCTTCCATTTCTTCGTATGCATCGTATTGCGGTATGTACTTGCTCACGCTCTCGAGTGGGAATCCTGCCATGACGTACTCGCCGTTTTTCGAGTTGTAGCGGTTGGCTGCCAGAATTTTAGCGTCGCCGCGTTGCGACTGATATTCCTCGGTGCATACTACCGTCTTAACCAACCACGCGCTCCACTCGTAGATGTGGTAGAACTTGCCATCTTTGTGGAGTATTATTTTATTTAGGTTTGCGTCGTCACGAAGTTTTTCGTATTCTAACGCTGGAACTAACTTCATTTTTGTTCTTTTATTTTAATTTTATATTGAATATAAATAATATTATATGGAAGCCGCCGCGATAGCGGCAAAACTCCCTTTTAGTGGTGCTCATTTCCCCGAGCAAGGCACGGCGCGCTGTCGCGCGCCTGTATGTGCCTTGCCCGATGAAATGAGGTACGGGCAAATTACTGAACGCCTCGAACAGAGAAGCCGTAGAACCGATAGCTGCGGTCCTGCGGAATGACTCCTGAACTATAGAAGCACAAGCGGTAGCCGAAGGCACTGGACTGAAGTGACGAAGACCAGTAGTAACCGTACTCGCCTCGGCTGTAAAGTGCCGTACCGAGGTAGAAACCACACGCCGGGAAGAAAATGGAGTTACCATTTATATTGCTCGTGAACCTACGTCCCGCAACGCCGTCCTGTGTAAGCCATTCTGATGTGCAATTGCTGTTAAGCTCTACGAACTCCGATGTGGTTGGCATTCGCCAAGGTGCTCCCATGTTCTTGCGGGCCGCGTCGTATGTGTTGCCCGTTGGGATGTTGCCGGTCAGGGCAGCGCCTGGGGTCGATGCGTATGGACCGTCATTGCTCGATCCGAAGTCGTAGCCCGAGCCTTCGGCGTGGCCTTCTACGTTGCCCCACGAGAAGTATAGACCAAAGTCGGTCGGCTTGTTGGCTCCGATATTCTTCTCTGCCCAGAGCGTGCCTGATGGCAGGCCGAGATCAACGGCGCCGGGAGTGGGGGGAGCGGTCACCTTCTGGATGGCGGTCACCTGCCAGTAGGTGCCGTCGTAGACCATCGTGACGATGGCGCCGGCATTCACCATACCAGGGGTGAGGGCTGCCGTGCCCAGACGGATGGCTTTGGCGCCGGTGCTGTTAATGTTCAGCGTGGGACTGGTGGCGGTCATGCCGTTGGTGAATCTAATCGACACGCGGCAGTTCTTCAGCAGCAAGAAGTTGCTGATGGTGGCTGTCTTGGCTGCGGTGCCGGCGGCTGTGTCGCAGGTGCCGAAGGCACATCCCTGAAAAGCGTGATCGATAATCAGCTTATGGGCCTCGTACTTGCCGATGGGTGTTCCGTCGGCAGCAAACAGCATCACGGTCTGCACTCCCGTGGGCTGCAAGGAGCTGAGTGCGGACTGCACCGCCTTCAGCGCATTGATTGTTTGTATTCCTTCCATAATCTAAAAACGTTTTAAATATGTTAAACAATTTTGTTAGTTGCTGCGGGCTACCCATCCGTCGCTGCCCTTCATGGCATAGATGTCGCCACCAAATAGTGTGGCTCCGTCGCGGGTGAAGTCCATCGACCACGATGAGTTCTTGTTCGACGAGTTCCAGTCGCCGCCGATACGGGGGAAAATGGCATCAAACTCCAGGTATATGGTGGCTGTGCCGCCGTTGCCTGCGATGTTCACACCGCTGGTGTCGCGCTGCGTCTTGCTTGAGTCATACAGGTGAGTGGCCGACACGGGGCCGAGACCGTTCAGGTCGAGCTGGAATGCCGAGCGCTGGAGATTCTTGGTCGAAGTCGATGTATTGGTCAGTGTCATCTTCACGTACAGACTGCCATTGCATCGCATACATAATTTGCCTACGCCGTTGTCTGTAGTCCACCATGCCGATACATATCCCTCGGGAAAATCCGAGCGCGATGGGTAACCTTCGGGCAGATTGGTTGGCAGCTGTACTCCGTCAAATGATGGTGAGAACAGCACCTGATTGAACATCTCCTCAGTATCATCTCCAGATATACCACCACCAGAGGCTTGTGCGTCGTCGATGACGTGCAGTGTGTAGTACTCGGGGTTGTAGTCGCCCTGCTTAGGCAGCGGCTGAAACTCGTAGCGATTGGTCGAATTGTTGAATCGGTACATGCAGATATAGACGTCGCAGTCGTAGGTTCCCGTGCCGCTTGGGAGTGTCACAGCGATGGTATTACCGGCTATCTCGTCGTTGTCAAGTATCGGGTCGTCGCTGGCAAATATACGCTGTGTCATGTATGGGTTGTCTATATAGGCAATCAGGGTCCACTCGTTCAGATTAATGGTGCCCTCGGTCAGATCGTAACTCTGAAGATTGATGGCAGAGTCGTCAGGATCGAGGTCGATTGATATAACCAGCGTGCGGCTTTGATTGCTACCGCGCAGAAATGTCCATCCGTCGCGTGGATAGTTCACCTGAATGGGGGGGACGGCATAATGATAGTAGCCCTGCGATGGTCGGCTCTCCCAGTTGCCGAAGTCACCCAGGCGGAACGGACCAGCAGTACCGCCTGATGGTAGAGTATATCCCCAATCCAGTTCGCAGGCTGCCATTATAGCATTGTAGGTGTCCGTGTTATCACCAAAGCTCGAACCCGCCAGTGTCACGGGATTGGGTAGCGATATGCCGTGTCCCACGCTGCGGCGCATGGCATCGGTCACGTACTCTATCTTAGGATATTTCACCGGCTTATATCGCGCAAACTTATTAATCTTCTCGCTGGTGCAGAAGTCGTTAAGTTCGTGAAAGTTGGTGCCCAGCACGGCATTCACGTCGTCGGGGATAGGCACGGGGGCTGTTATTATTCCGTTCTGATAACTCATACTTTATGCTATTTTAAGTTTCAATTCTTCGTAGGCGTTCTTCAGGAATGCGTTGGCCTGCTCCAGTGCGGCGCACTTCCCCTCCAGTGCGCGGATGCGGGCCTCGTGGTCGCATACTCGGCGGGCGGTGACGATGGCGCTGACGAGGGCTGCGGCCTGATAGTCCATGCTTAGGGTGTGGTCGCGGTCGCTGGCGGTGCGAACCACCTGCGGCAATATCTCCTGCCACTTCTGCGCGATGCTGCCCACATATTGCGTTGGGTCGTCGCGGTCGGTCCACGTAAACTTCACGTCGGGCATCTGTGCTATCTGCTCCACCGTCAGTCCGGTGTGACCCTCCACGCGCTTGTGGCGCTCGTCAGACAGGGCGGTAACGTAGCCGGCTGAGTAGACGCCCACGCTCGAATAGATTACACCGCCCACGTGCAACTTATAGCTGGCGCTGGTCACGCCTATGCCGCAGTTGCCGCTGTTCACGTTGATGTAGGTGTTGCCCGTGCCGCGTGCTTGCAGATAGAGCACGCCATTGTTCACGCCATTTATCTCGTTGGTGTGGCCCAGGTAGATGTTGGCCACTTGCAATGATCCCGCGATGCTCTGTCCGCCCTTGGCGTCGATTATCTCATACGAGTTGTCGCCGTAGCGATAGTGCAGTAGGGCAGAATTGTC
>JAEEGG010015970.1_pt1 | contig 15671 bp, 8 predicted proteins | sample 9134161 | NCBI WGS metagenome assembly JAEEGG01 (sample SAMN16246543, study PRJNA631951) | gut metagenome | biome: gut microbiome; feature: rumen; material: CR-attached | host: Bos | place: Iran: Karaj | collected 2018-10
TGTTTCCTTCCCTGATCTGTCAAAGAACCGTAAAAAGCCGCAAGAGTGTCTTGCGACGTGCGGTATTTAATATACTTCACCACGCAAAAAGTGTCAACACCTCAACACGTGAATTTGTGATTTTTTTATTTTTTTTTGCGATACCTTATGCGAGTTCTACGGCCTTCTAATAGCAATCAGCGTAATATCATCGGCCTGTTTATCTTCTGTTACCCAGGCGTAACGGGTTGTATTAGGGTCTTCGAGGGCACGCTGCTTTTCAAGATCGGTACGGTTTTGAGCGGCATCCTGTTCCTGACCTTTACCGGTGCGTCTGCGCTTTTTAGAAGACTTTTCGCCCTCTTCTGCTTCTGCAGGCTTTGGCATACAGTATTTAGAATACAGAACAAAATGCTTACGCAAGAATTCGTCAACAATCTTTTCAACTTCTATTTCGTCGTCGGCACGTACATCCGGAGCTTTGACCATACGGAATACGCGCTCAACTGCTGCAAGACCAATAATAGTTTCGTCAATTGTTCCTTCGCAGTCGCTAAAGTCAAATTCAAGAACTTCTGTCTGGTTAGGATTTTCCTGTTTTGTAAGAACATACTTCTTTCTGCTGCTGATTGCTTCTATTACATCGCGAACACGCTCAGCTCCAAACTGTTCCTTTTCATCAAGCACCTGAACAGATTTTGTTTCTTTACCGGTACGAGGGTCGGTTCTTACATCTTCCTGGACAGTCTGCTTTACAACATAATTTGTATCACGTACAAGACGCTCTGCTTCGTCAATACCGTCAGTATAAAGGTAAAGAACATCACCATGCTTGAGCGTAAGCTTTTCTACTTTGTAACCACCGCTAGTCATTTCTACAAGATCTGTAGAAACACCGCCGGCCGTTGGAGTGTTAGAAAGAGTAATCTCACGCAGCTGTCCTGTAGCTCCATCAAGAATGTGAATCTTGTTATCACCGGCATTACAGATATTGAGCTCTCCGGTATCCTTGTTATAAAGGCTGATATTAATAGTACTGAATTTTCCGCGTGTTCCCAAATCAAAAATAAAGTCGTTTACAGCAGAAACAAATTTCTTGAGGTTTACGCCCTGCTTGTTGTACTTCCAGTCGGAGAAATAATAGAAGTCTTTAAACTTGGTTGCAACAACAGAAACAAGAAGCGCTGCCGGTACACCGTGGCCCGAAATATCACACTTGATAAATACATACCAGCTGTCGTCGAGTTTTCTGTAATCAAAGTAGTCTCCACTAACAGCAGAGTCTCCCTTGTAGAAGGCATACAGATCAAGCTTTTCTTCATTAAGTTTAACAACCGGAAGCTTACGTCCACCTTCTCCATCCATCAATGGAATAAAGCGTTCCTGAACTGCCTTACCGTCCAGCTGTAAGAATTCTTCGTAAGCGGCAAGACCTGCAGAAAGAGTCATCTTATTTACTACATCACCAAGGCGTCCAATTTCATCCTTTGACTTAATGTCGATATGCTTCTTTTCGAGCTTCTGGCGTTCGCGTACAGATTTGGTCATGAGTGTACCGACTTCTACAAGATGAGTCTCAAGCTTTTTGATTGGCTTAACAATAAGACTTGCAAGGAGCCATGCACCAAGCGCACCAAGAATAACGGCAGCTAAAGCAGACAGTGCACCGGTTATATAAATCTTACGAACTTCGGCACGCAGCTGGTCTACAAGGTCCTGAACACTAACCTCCATCAGAATTGCGCCATGAAGATAATTATCTGAATTTCCTGAGCGATACAAAACCGGACGATAGAAAAGATAATCGGTAATTTCACTTTCGAGCATATTATCTGTAAAGCCCGGATAAGATGAACTGTTCTGAGTAGCAATTGAAGTAAGAAGACTGTTCAATTCGTTACGAAGCTTTGTAGTTGTATCTGAAACAACTTGTCGTCTCAAATTGCTTTCTTCATCAGTTTTAAGAGCAAGCTCTGTATTTTCCTGAGAGAACAAGGTAATCTGCTTTGAAATGTCACTTGCCTGTGCAACAATCTTTTCATTTAATCCGTTAAAGCGTTTGAGGATTGCAAGAACATCTTCATCTATAATACGGGTCTCTCCTGCAACAACTCCATACTCACCGTAATTTACAACCTTCTGGCTTATTGCCGGATCATTAGAAGCCCATACATAGCTGAGCTCACCAGCCTGCCCGTTAAGATTAATATAGTTTTCTTCCTCTGCAGCACTCGAGCCCTTTGTTCCCAAAATAGTAATATATTTTACTTCAGCCATGGCATCTTTTTGAGACGGGAGGGAACCAAGCTCAAGGTCGTTTTCGGTAGGCAGGAAGTTTTTTACACCCGAAGAAAGACTTTCCATAAGAACGTCAATTCGATTCTGAAGCGCAGTTACCAGGGTTTCTTCCTGTGTAGCAATCATGTTGTTTCCGTTTTGAATTGTAACGAAAAGAACAACGATAGCAACCAGTGCAATTGTAAAGGCAATAAGCTTGCCCCTTAAGCTTCTCTGTTTTTCTTTCTTTGTTTTGTTCTTGAGTGATGGCATAGTGTCTCCCGAAATAAGTGCCTTTATTTCCATTGAAATTAATTTTTTCTCTTTTCTGCGCTGAACTGCAAACACAATTACAGCCTGAACGCACGCAATTATAAACAGTGCAAGCAGGAACGAAAGCAGCGTTGCAATTGTGAGCGTAAATCTAACTGACTGTGTCACAGCCTTATATTTATTGCGGACTATGTAATCCGGCTGAATCTTTACTGTACCGTTCTGTAATATAGAAAGAATTTGACCGCTCATATAAAGTCCACGGTCTGTATGAACCAGTCCTACCTTATAAAGTCCTTCATCCAGATCAATACCAATTTTTACTTCGGTAATCTTACTGTCAGAAGCTACCTTAAACTGTCCATCATCCTTTCTAAGTACAAGATCGTATGGAGCAACGCCATCGTGATCTATATATATAGTAGAAATTGTTCCTTCATAGGTAAATCCGCCACCAAAAATCTCCAGTTCCGGCTCTCCAAGCTCATTTAACTGCTGGCTTGCAGAAGAAATAAAGGTCTGCGGTCGGTATTTGTTCAATATAACAAGAATAGAACGGGCTTTACCAACGTTACCAACCTCGTCTATTGCATTTACAGAAAAACGGTATACACCATTTGCCTGATTATTATAATTGCGTGTCTTGAATCCCGACGTCTGAATATTTGCACGCAAAGTAATATCCTTTTGCAGCTCCTTCTGGTAGCGGTCATACAGAATCTGAATCTCCTGCTCTACCCGGCTTTGACTGTACGAAATACGGTGAGTTTTATTTTCTACGAGGGTCTTTGGAATTGCACCAAGGTAAACAAGCTCATAATTGTAGCCTGCAACATCTCCATCTTTGGAAGCTTCCCAATTGAATGCAAGCGTATTCGAATCTGCAAAGCCGTATTTATCCAGTGCAGGAACAAGAGGCTCCGGAGGTTCAGGAGGTGTAAGGTCGCGGTGGTAGCTTATCTTTGCAGGCTCTGACCAGTTGCCCGCCTTATCCTGAACACGTACGAGCAGGTTGTAGATTCCATCGTCATCTGCCTGTACATTTATTGTCTTTATATTTGTAAAGTTTTGAACTCGTGCCTGCGGAGTCTGAACATTGTTCTTGCCCCAGGTGTACGAGTAGCCGTTTATGCCCGAAGAATCATCCGGGAATCCAATTTGAATATATACATTCTTATCGCGGCTGCGTTTTCCTTCGCGGAAAGAAGAGGCCGTAAGGCGCGGTGGAGAAACTGTTGTATCTGGCAAGAGGATTGCAAGGTTGTTGGAATTCTTTGTATTCTGCTGCCATACAAAATTTAGCTGACCTCCAGAACTGCCTGCACCTCCTCCAATTACGAGCGCATTAGCAAACATATTGGAATAAGAATTTTCTACAAGGGTAACACTCTCCCAGTCGTTACCTGCTTTTTCGGCCATATAAACCGCTTCGCTACCGGTACGTGTATCAAACCAAAGAACATAAAGGTGACCTCTGTATTCAAACATACTGGCACGGCTTGAGTTTCCTTTGTCGCTTACCTTTACTGCAGAACGCGCAACAAGTCCATTTTGTGAAAGCTTTGCAGACCAGATTGCTGCACTTACAGATTCCATGCGTTCCCAGGCAACATAGAGTTCTCCGCCATAATAATACAGATAAGGTCTCTGATTCTGGAAATTTGCAAAGTTACGTTTTTCACTTGTAGGGAACGAAGCCTGGTCTGTAAGCAGAACCGGTGTACTCCAGCTTTTACCGCCGTCAGAAGTAAAGGTGCTGTACAACTGGTATGAGAGTCTGTTTGTTACGTTTGAAGAATAGTATGCCTGGAAGACAACAAGGTCTCCGCCAAATACACTCTTCTGGAAAGGAACAAAAGGATTTCGCATACCCTGACATGGTTCAAACTGCTTAAAGCTGGTCCAGTTCATTCCGTCCTTTGATTCTGAATAATAGATATAGAAAACATCGTTTTGAGATGCAGATGTAAAAAGTCTATAGGAGCCGTCGGAACAGGTGTACACACGAGGTGCAATAAAGATAGTGTCGGAAGAAATATATGCGCGGCTAAAGGTTGTACAGTTATCCTTGGAAAGATAAGCAGCTACCTGAGTCTTATCCGAAAGCACGGTTACAAGTACGGAGTTATCATTACCGGTTGTAACAGAAAAAATATCAGGAACTTCGCCCGAATAGGTAAACGGACCTGCAAACTTGAGGTTTTCGCGATATTTGTTTGAACCGGTATAAACCCTGCAGCTGAGCCATATCTGATTTTTAGAAGGAACAACATCCTGCCAGAAAACATAGGAAGCGGTTGAAGTATTTACTGTTACAGGAAAGCGTGCATCGCCCGAAGTAATTACCTTTGGATTTTCCCAGTAGTATTTTTCGACAGCAAAAACCGGGAGGCATGCCATGAACATTACCAGTGCAAAAGCAAAAAGAGAAATTATTTTTTTAGGCTTAAATAAACTGTGCACCATATTGCAATGTTATACTACAACTGAGATTGAATCTTGTTGTACAAGTCCTCCACTTCCTTTAGTTTAATATTATTTGGATTATTATTTAACAGCCTGAGCATATAAGTATTTGCTTCATCAATATTTCCGCTCTGATAAGCCTTTTTGGCCTGAGTAAGCAGGTTCTGGTCATCACTTGAAAGAACAATGATATAGCTTGAACCAAGCTTGAGCGAGATATTATCCTTGAGAGTCTGAGCCGTCTTATTGTTAGGGTTAAGCTTGAGTGCTTCGTTTACAGTTTCAAGAGCCTGATTAAGAGCTGCGGTATTGCTGCCCGCTCTGTTAAACTGACTCTGAGCCTGTGCAGTAAGTCTTGTAGAACGTGTTGCAGCACTGTTGTCTACCGGACGCTGTCTCATTCCAAGTTCAATTTCGAGGTTATAAATAATATCCTTAAGTCCCTTATAGTCAGGAACAAGGTTATAGTAGTCGGTAAGAGTATTATAGGCCTGTGCCATTGTATCTCGGTTCTTACTCTGTGCAATTGCAGTCTGAACCTTCTGTGCAAATTCTTCATCAAACTTTGCAGGGTCGCGCAAACGGTCTACCTTGAGCATAAGTAGTGAAGCTTCCTGGTTCAAAGGATAAACTGTCTTAAACTTATTGAGGTTTTCGATTGCATTATCCAAAGCAGCTTCGGCTTCCTTAGTTTTTCCCTGGTTCATGAGCTGTTCGCCTTCGTTGTAATACTGGTAAGCAATGCTCAAAAGCTGTGACATTTCGGAATAAAGAGGATCCGACGGCAAAAGAACACGACCTGTCTTCATGGAAACAGCAGTATTTACAAGTTCAAGGAAGTCTTCAAATTCGGGGTTCTTTTCGGTATGAGTTTCGGCCCATTTGTTTATAGCTGCATTTATGAGGGTTTCTGAATCTTCATAGCGGTCGTAGTTAAGAGCTTCGCGCGCCTGTGTATAAAGATTACGAGATTCCCTTACGACAATTTCGTTCTTTGCATCCATGATTCTTGTACTGAGCTCTACCTTAGCAGCATCTGTAGACTGTCTGAGCTCCTGGTTATCATAAACAGCAAGTGACTGTGCATACTGCTCGCTGGCTTCCAGAAGCAGAGTTTCTGCCTGGGCAAGATCTTCTCTTGCAAGAGCTTCGCGCGAAGCACTTATGAGTGAGTCTGCATAATTCTTAGCATAAGCAGCTTCTTCCAGAGCAAGCTCCATTTCCTGTCTTGCCTGAACAGACTGAACACTGTTGAGCTGCAGCGATGCCTTTTTATTCTGAATATAATCAACCGCAGAATTTACAACAGCTACCAGCTCTTCATTAGTAAGCCAGTCTGCGTGACTGTTAAGATTCTGTGTAAGAGTATCCTGCTTTTGTGTAAGCTCGTCGGTATATACAGAACAAAGCTCTGTTCCGTGCGTATACATAACCTGGGCAAGATCTGGATAATGATAAACCGGATTTGTCTGTGCACCTGCCTGCTTTGCATAAGCAAGAAGTGCTTCCGGTGCATTCTTCATTGAGTTATAAGCGGCAAGGTCTATATGCTCGTCAAAGCCGTTTGAATAAACACCTGCATATTCACGATACTGATTTGTCTCGTCAACATAATTATCCGAATCATTCTTATAGCTTTCAGTAATGAGCGTCCAGGAATCTGTCATAGAAGAAGCAGAAACATTAAACAGAGTTTCGAGATATGAGTTGTAAAGGTCTGTATGAACCGCCCAGTCAATAGCAGCAGTTTCGCCAACAATGTCTGCGTATGCCCTGCCCCATTCATAGCTCAAAGTCTGATGGTCACTCTTGTCTCCAAGAATTGTACTCATGCGGAATACAGAATCAAACAGCTGAGAAACTGCCTGAATGCCCTGTGCAATAATCTGTTCCTGAGTATTCTTTTCTTTTTCAAAATCCTTGGTAATAACCATAAGGTCTGCAGTCTTCTGACTCAAAGCACTTTCGTAATCAAGCGAAATATCATAACCGGTATAAGGCGCATAAGGCTCAGAAGCATCTGTATCCAAAAATGCATACAATGCGTTTGTCTTTTTTCCAAGGTCGCCATACTGACTTACAGGAACAACATATTTTGCAGCATCAGAAAGATTATCATAATCTGTTGCAGATTCAAAAAGCACCTGAGGCAAAGCTGCAAGATAAGTATTACTGTGATCGCGAACTGCCTGAGTAACTGCTGCTTTCATTTCTTCAAGGCCTGCAGCAAACTTTCCGTCTATAGCACCAAGAATACCTGAATCCGGTGTAGTTTGAATTCCAAGAATGAAACGCTGCATAAACGGCAGATAAGAAGCATCTGTAATTTCGCTGTCCAGTTCACGCTGCTGTTCGTAAAGCTCCTTTATCTGCTGGCCGCATGCATACACACTGTTGCGCACCCGGGCATATCTTGTAAAGACTGCTTCTACACGCGCAAACTGAGCATCTGCTTCGGAATAATTGTCGTTGCGAACGGCACGTATAAACTGAGAAACAGCCGTATCAAATTCTTTTTGAAGATCGTTATCGCGGAACTGCACGAGAGAAGCAGAAAGACTGTCCATAATTGCAGTAGCATTTTCTGCCATCTGTGTATTTTCAGTTTCGTACATGTCGTAGTATTCGTCTTTGTAAATATCAAAGCCCTGTTCCTGAACATAAGCAATTGCTTCGTCGTAGCTTGCGTTTTGTGTAAGGCGGGCAGACTCCTCGAGAATTGTATCAAACAGATATGCGTAATACTTAAACAGGTGCATCTCTTCGAGCATATCAATCATATGCTTAATTTCTGCAGGCGGGTTCTTTTCTATGCTGCGCATCTGCAGAATTATCTTTGCCGGAGTTTCGTGGTCTTCCGGATTCTCTGTGCTTGATTTAATAGCTTTTTCTGCAAGGACTGAATACTGCTTACGTCTGTTCATAATAATTTTTACAAGACGCTGGGCGTTATCAAAATAATCAGGCTTTTTTTCGATGTAAATGTTAAGCTGTTTAAGGGCTTCGGTATAGTCGGTTTTTCGGATGAGACGTTCAATTTCAAACAGGGACATAACTTCTCCACCATTGTCATCCATTTCAATCTCATCTACAATTTGAGCTGAACAAGGCACAATAATAAAGAGGAAAAATATAGCTGTTAGAAAAAGACGGAGTTGTCGTTTCATCGTCATTCTACCATTCTATTTATCATTATATTTTCGGCAAATTTCTTATAAAAATATACCTTATATATAAGAGAAAAAAAACCGAAAATGTAGTAATATTTTAGTGAATTATGAAGGCTTTTTGGGCTAAAAAGTATATTTTTTTGGTTTTTCTCACCCTTTTTGTGTGTTTTAACACGCAGGCCCTTGAGTATTCTGATGTAACATCGGTAATGACAGAGCTCGGCTACTTTGGCAGCTCCAAAAATGAAGGAACAACCTCTTTCCGATCCCTGCTCATTCCAATTGGCGGACGTCCCGAAAGTCTTGGTTCTGCTTACACAGGTCTTTGCGACGATGCCGGCTATATAAACTACAATGCAGCAGCAAGCAGTATTATTGGCGAAACACAGGCCAGCGCCTACCACAATTCCTGGATTGCAGATTCCAAAATGGATACCCTTGTCTACACAACACGAATAAATAACCTTGGTTTTGGATTCCAGGCGGGCTGTCTTTATCTGCCTTTTACCGAATACAACCTTTTTGGAGAACGCGTAAACGCAAGTTATTACACAGAAAGCAATATTGCTGCAAATATTTCGTATAATTTTCTTGCTGGTTATGATTTTAAGGGTCTTGCACTTGGTGCAACAATAAAAAGCGCCTTCCGCGGAGTACCCTCCTACACTGACAACGATACCGATGCTATAAAAAGCCTTTCCGGACTTGCACAGTCGGGTGTTGGAATTATGGCCGACCTTGGCATTATGATGCAGTTTAACTTTCTCAAGTTTTTTGCGTCCCGTACACCAAATGTAAGAATAGGTGTTTCTGCCCAGAATCTTGGCGCTGCCTTTACAGGTCTTGGAAGTAAAAAGGGTCTGCGTCTTGATGATCCGCTGCCTACTTATTTTGCAGCAGGACTTTCGTGCCAGTTTTTGCCAATTATTACCGCAACCTTTGATATAAAACAGCCGGTAAATCTTTTTGCACCAAAGGATTACCAGATGTTCTCGGTAAGCGCAGGAATTATTCTTGCTTTTACCAAAAACTTTAACCTTCTGCTTGGTGCCGAACTCAAGGGTGGAAACCCGCGGCTTTCTTCTGGAGCAGAGCTGCAGCTTACAAATGCCCGCGTAAACTTTAACTACACACTGGACCTTACCTCTTCGTTTGCACCGGTAAACAGAATAAGTGTTTCTGCAAAGATTCTTTTGGGAGACCGAGGTCGTGCTGTCCGCCAAAAAAGAATTGATGAGCTTTACTTAAAGGGTCTGGAATACTATGCAAATTCTCAGTGGGAGCTTGCAATTGAACAGTGGGAAGAAGTTTTAAAACTGAACAAGCGTTATGACCCGGCAATACTGGGAATAGAAAGTGCACGCTCGCAGATTGATATGTACGAAAGAGTAAGAGAAAGTATGTTCTTTGAAGAATAGATTGACGGGACTGTCGGGAGCTCCGTGGTTATTTTTTCTTACTGAAGATCTTGTAATTAATCCAAGGGAAAATATTATCCTGACTTTCGAGACAGGTCAACCATTCTGTACTTACGGTATTTGAACCCAAAGAATCGAATACTGCTGTAAAAGCGTTGATTGAAAGCTTAAAGCGTTCTTCTGCAAAATCGGCGCAGTCATCTTCTTCAATCATTTTTGCAAGTGAACTGGCCTGTGCAAGTAAAAGCTCTACAGAACCAATATTCAAAAGTCTTGTTTTAAGACCTGTATCGCTTGGGAAACGCTCTGCAAGGTCAATCATACGTTCGGTTGCTTTGCGTACATAGCGCATCATCCAGCAGTTCTTGCTGCTCAAAAGATTTTCTCCGTAACCCTGTCCTGCCCCGGAAGAATAATAAGGTTCTATTTTTTCAAGATTAAACTGATTGCTTACCATGTCCTTACAAAGCGAAAGTGTAAGTCCTACCTTGCCGGCATTTGTAAGCACATTTTCTACCCAGGTAAGATATTCAGACCAGACCTTGCGTACCTCGTTGTCGTCTATACAGCAGACAGAAGTAACAAATTCTACATCCTTTGCGTAAGAAGCGGCCTGTTCAAGCTTCTGGCTGCATTTTTGTACAAAGTCAAGTGCATCTTTTTGTGCCTGATCTGCAGCTTCCTGCGGATTATAAGAAATATCTGCTTCTTCGCTAAAATCCTTTTTCCAGTATTTATAGCCTGTAGAATAACGAGCAGTATTTTCTTCCAATACAGGTGTAAGCTTTTTAAGGTCAAGTTCAAATCCAATGTCACGGTTTTCGTTACGGTATACGCTGTTCTGGCAGTAGCCGTTTTCGCCGGTAAGCTGTTCAGAAAGTGCAGGATCTGCAGTAAATGATACAAGAGAAGTATCTATGCGCACCGGACTAAAGATTCCGTTTACAGGCAGTGTATCTGTAAGCAGCATACTTCGTGCATGAAGTATTGTATAGGTATAACCGTAAGCACGGATAAGCTTTTCTATTCCAGGTGTATAGCCCAATTCCGGAATAAAGAAACCGTCCGGAACTTCGCCAAAATATTTTTTATAAGACTGAAGTCCCATTTCTATCTGTGCAGAAATTGCTTCTTCGAGTCCTGCATAATGCGGCATAAAAATATCTGTTGCACAGGTTCCAAGAATTTCTATGAGTCCCTTATTCTGAAACTCTGCAAAAGCTTTTACAAGATTGCATTTATATTTGTCTGAAAAATCCTTTTTGAGTGCAGCGTATTTTTCTGAAATTGATTTTACGAGAGCCTGAGCCTGCGGAGAGTTTTTATTGCGGTTGATTTCTTTTTTTCCAAGAGCAACGCGCTTGTCCAGATACTCAAGATAAAGCTCCTGGATTTTTGGATTATCCAGCATGGCACACAAAACCGGCGGAACAACAAGACCAAGCTTATATTCTGTACCTACTTGTTCCAGTCTGCCGAGCATATTCAAAAGCGGAATATAAGAATCAGAGATGGCATCAAAAAACGCATTAAGGCGCGCACGGTTATGCAGCACGGTATTTTCATCTGCTGTTCTTATAAAATCCTGATATGTCTTTATTATAATTGCTAATTTTTTTTCCATAAGTCCCAGCCCGCACTCAATCAAGAAAAAGAATGACAGTAGTTTTTATAATGCTCGGTAAGAATCTTTTCTATGCCCGAAAGCTTTACGATGTCTGAAATATTCTTTTCTAAACCCGGATGCATGTTTTCTACAAAATCAGAACCCTTTGGAATTGTTATGACAGATGAAAAAGCAAGAACTTCCCTACCCGCACCGCTTGAATAAACAAGTTCAATTCTTATGAACTGCTTGCCCGACGGAATAAGCACATACTGTTCGTTTACATTTTTTGGGATTTCAATTTCAAACACTTCTACAGGGGTAAGGTCCTTTTCGGAACTAAGAATGCATACACGCAGTGCAAGCGAATAATCTGCAAAAGCTTTTAACATATGCAGGTCGTTTTCGCTTATATCCCAGAACACAAAGGCCCATACGGGATTACGCAGAATGCACGAAATCTGAGTTTCGTTATAACCTTTTGGAAGATGAGTGTTCATGCAAAGATTATCATCTGCAGAGCTTACAACATTAAAATCTTCATCGCGCTGGCTCTCTTCTGCCAGTTCAAGCAGTTCAGAAATCAAAAAGCGTCGGTCAAGATCTTCCGGAACGTCTACTCCATATTCATCTGCAAGCTTTACCAAATCCGAAAACGAAAGCGTCTCCAGATACCCACGATTAATCTTCTCTTCTTCCATAAGCCAATATCATCTTAAAAAATCAAACGTTAGTCAAGATATATATAAGTGTATAAATCTTGTGCTAACCTTTGATTTTTTAGATTTTTCCCTAAAGTCCCATTTTTGCGTACCGATAATAATAATAGGTGGCACAAACGGGTGAATATGTTGACATCCAGGCACCTGTTGCCTGCCCTGATATTTTGTTTACTTTTTAAAAGATGGAAGGCGTGTGAGGTCTTTCATCTTTTTTTTTATTGTTTTTGTGATATAATGGGGAAAATCGACCCGTAATTTCAAAAAAGGAGCCATAAAATGAGTTTTGACAGAGAAAAATATAAAGAATTTGCACGTCAGCAGATAAAAGGAAGACATAAAACCGCTTCTCTTGCAGTACTTATAGTAGTACTTATCACTCTTTTGTTTTCAATTCCAGAAACAAGGCTCAATTATTCCTGGGAAGAAATGATGGCTGCAAGTACTTCGTTTACAGACCTTGTAAATTATTTAAATGCTAACGGACAGACAACTCCGCTTGCAATGATTTTTTCTTTAATCGAAACATTGATTTCGTTTATAACAGAGATTGCACTTGCATCATTTTTCCTTGCATATTCACGTTCGCCAGAGCCAGTATCACTCAAAGTATTCTTCGAAGGCTTTAATAAATGGGGCCGCGGAGTTCTGGCAGGTTTGTGGCAGGTTCTCTGGTATATGATATGGATACTTGCCATAGCAACAATTGGCGTCATCGCTATGATTCCTATATTCCTCATTTTACCTTCAACTTTAGAAACCTTTGAAATATCATATCTTTTGTCTTTGCTCATAGCCCTTGTCTGCTGTGTATTCGTAATAATCAAAGCAATTGACTATTCACATCACTTTTATCTTGTTGCAGAATTTCCGGAGCTTGGAATACGCAAGGCCCTTAGAATAAGTATTCTTATTACAAAAGGACACCGTGCAGATATTTTTGTTACCCATCTTACTTTCCTGGGCTATTACATTCTGAGTATAATTACTTTGGGTTTTGCCCAGGTGTGGTTCAAGCCATATACCGACATGACCTTTGTAAATATTTATCACGCTCTTTTAAAAGATGCGCTCGAAAATGGAAAAATTAATCCCGAGGATTTAAACTAATGACTAAAAATACAAAATCTGGAATTGTAGTATTTATATTCATTCTTCTTGCTGCAGGCGGCTGTATAGGCTGGTCTGTATATGCAAAAAAGAATCAGGCAAAAAACGATATTTCTTACAATAACGCAACCGGTAACCCAAGCGGCGTTTCTTCCGAAGAAATATCTGCTGAAACAAAAAGCGATAAAAATTATATTGCCGCACTTTATGTAGAAGGCACAATTGAAGATTCCAATTCTTCCTATAATCAAAAATGGCTGCTTTCTACAATCAACAAACTTGCATATGATGATAACAATGTTGCAATTGCAATGTATGTTAATTCTCCGGGAGGCGGAGTTTACCAGGCAGACGAAGTTTATTTTGCGCTTAAAGATTACAAAGCTATGGGCAAAAAACTTTATGTTTACATGGGTCCTCTGGCTGCTTCGGGAGGTTACTACATCTCCTGCCCTGCCGATAAGATTTATGCTAACCGCAATACCCTCACAGGTTCAATCGGTGTAATTGCAGGAGAGCTCATTGATGCAACCGAGCTTTTAGATAATATTGGAATTACCATCGAAGCAATACACAGCGGACGCAACAAGCTCATGGGTAACTTTTATGAAGAAATTACCGAAGAGCAGGAAGATATAATGCAGTCCATTTCTGATGAATGTTATGAGCAGTTTGTTTCAATTGTAGCCGCAAGCCGTAATCTTCCAATCAACACCGTAAAGTCTCTTGCAGACGGACGAGTTTATACAGCCGCACAGGCATTGCAGAATAAACTGATTGACAAGATAGATACCTGGGACAACATGATTGCAGCCTTGCGTAATGATGAACTGGACGGAAAGCATTATAAGGTTTTGACCTTCCATTATGAATATAAGCCAACCTTCCGTGAATCAATTCTTGGAATGATTTCCAACGTGCAGAACAGTCAGTCTGCAGCAAAGCTCGGACTCCCGGCTAAAGTTATGGATGACCTCCAGGGCTTTAATTCGTACCCGGCATATTTGTACCGATAAAGATTCACGGGTCAAGTCCGAGAATGACGTACAGGCTTGCCTTTCTGCCGTTGACCAGTGTATGCAGGGATTTTTCAATTTTAAGTCCCTGGGCTGTGGCGGCAGCTTCAAGTTCGGCGGTGCGGGCAGATATAATTGTCATAGTGCCCTGAGGTTTTAGTACCCTGCGGAATGACACAAACATCTTACTGTAAAAATCCTGAATATCCGGAATGTTTTCCCAAAGTCCCCACGGCGGATCTGTAATAATCTTGTCTATTGAATTGTCCTGAATGTGTGAAAGATCAAAGACATCTGCCTGCCGTGCTTCGACAAGCTCAGCAACCCCATTTAATTTCTTTGCGGTCAGTTCAACCTTTTCCTTATCAATATCCGATACATAGATTTTTGCACAGGGAAAGCGTTTTTGCAGTTGAACCGGAATTGATCCGTAACCGCAGAAAGGCTCTAGAATTACATCGTCTTTTTGAACCCCTGCATATGAACAGATTAAATATGCAATCTCCGGTCGCAGCTCTCCCTTGTTCAAGTTTTTTTCTGTAAACTCGCGGTGACTGATTAGCTCCCCGCAAAAAGCAAAGCCTTCTCGACGTATGCAAAACCATATTTCGTTAGTTGGAGAAAGTCTGTCCAGCTTGAGCTTGGAATTTGCAAGCACATATTCTTCTGCCCGGCGCGTAAGATTTTTATCTACCTTTGCAAACTGGTTCTCATTCTGAAAGCGGACACGGAAGCTCCCCTTATTCACAAGAAAATAATTTTTTGAACTGCACACCGCACCCACCAGCGACGGAAAATTGAGCCCCTTCCCCTTCATAGTTTTGAGCACAAAAAATGTATTGTTAAAATAATTTATTTTTTCTATCTGGTGAGAGTCGCCGTCATATTTATAATGAACAAGCCCGTCGTAAAGGTTGAGGATTTTTATTGCCGGAAACCGAGCCTCAAGGTCAGTCTTTACTACGTCCTGAAAACCGGTTATAAAAGTGGAGATGAATTCTGCCATAATCTGATTATAGTAGATTAATTTATCTATGTCATGCTAAACTTGTTTCAGCATCTATTCATTTATGAGATCCCGAAACAAGTTCGGGATGACTAGACACTGCCTCAAAAAATCCATATAATAGTAAATTACACGCTATATGTTTAAAGAGAGTTTTTACAACTCCAGGAGGAAAATTGGCATACGTGAATAACACAAACAACAAAAACAATGGACAGAGAATTAATGAAATGATTCGTGTCCGCGAGGTTCGTCTTATCGATGACGAGGGAAATCAGCTGGGCATTGTTGCAACGCAGGAAGCCCTTAACATGGCAAAAGACAGAGACCTTGACCTTGTTGAAGTTTCACCTAATGCAAATCCACCGGTTTGTAAAATACTTGATTATGGCAAATACCGATTCGAACAGGAAAAAAAGCTCCGTGACGCCAAGAAGAATCAGAAGGTATTGAAGCTTAAGGAAATCCGCATGCAGCCAAAAATCGGCTCCGGAGATCTGGATACTAAAGCCAAACATATACAGGAATTTCTGGACGAGGGTGACAAGGTTAAAGTCACAATCCGTTTCCGCGGACGTGAACTTGCTCACACAGAACTCGGCTTTGAAGTTCTGAATGAGGTGTTAAAGCG
>JAEEGG010015971.1_pt1 | contig 15671 bp, 11 predicted proteins | sample 9134161 | NCBI WGS metagenome assembly JAEEGG01 (sample SAMN16246543, study PRJNA631951) | gut metagenome | biome: gut microbiome; feature: rumen; material: CR-attached | host: Bos | place: Iran: Karaj | collected 2018-10
CGGGATTCGCACCCCGCCCGCAGAACATTTCAGGCTCTGCGCATAGCTGTCAACGGCGAGCTTGACCAGCTTGACACGGCGCTTGACGATATGTTCGACTGTCTGAAGGTCGGCGGCGTGCTTTCGATAATAACATTCCATTCTCTTGAAGACAGAATGGTTAAGCAGAGATTTAACAGCTTTGCTGAGGGATGTACTTGTCCCAAGGAGTTTCCCGTTTGTGTGTGCGGCAAAACTCCTTGCGCAAAGCTTACGATAAAGGGCAAGGCGCCGGGCGAGGCGGAATTGACCTCCAATCCGCGCTCGCACAGTGCCAGATTACGCTCTCTTGTGAAAATTAAGGAAAAAGAGTAAGAAAGGGAAGAAAAATGGCGAACAGAAGCTACGATATGTATAACGGTATTGACTTTTCGGACTTTGAACCCGTCAGCCGTTCATACGAGAAGAATGCCGTGCGTAAAATTGAACAGACTCCGCGGAAGGTTTCTCAGCCTAAGAAGCCGCAGCTTCGTGTCGTCAGAAATCCCGTAAAATCCGCTCCCCAGGAGAAGCGCGAGATGCGCCGGACCGCATTGCAGACGGCCAAGGTTATCGCTGTAGCAGTCCTGCTGCTTACAATGCTCTCAACCCTTCTTTACGGAAGATTCAAGGTTGACGAGCTTGACCGCGAGATTTCGAACCTTACCGCCGAGATTACCGCGGCGCAGAGCGAGAACGTAAGACTGAATATGAAACTCGATTCGGTCATTTCCTTAAAGAATGTTGAGGATTACGCTCAGACCAAGCTCGGCATGGTTAAGATGGAAAACCATCAGATTGAATACATTGATCTTTCAGGCGAGGACAAGGTTGTGCTTTCGGGGACCAAATCCCTGAGCGTCGACAATAAGTCCTTCGCTTCGAAGCTGCTGGAATATATCAGCAAATAAATAAATAAAATTACAACGAGGGTTAAGTAATTTGTCTTAACTCTCGTTGTTGTATCTTATTACCGGAAATTGTGGCGAAAAGGAGTGATTGGCAGTATGAAAACCGGTTCTTCAAAAGGGCTTGCGTTGCGCTCGTCGATAGCGCTTTTTATACTGATTGCGGCATTTTTAACCTGCGTCGGATCTCTTGTCAGAGTTGCGCTTGTACATGGCGAGGAGTATAAGCTCAAGGCCGAAAAGAACCAGCTGCTCGACACCACAATCAGCGCAGAACGCGGAACAATTTACGACTCTAATATGAACGTGCTTGCAAAGAGCGCGTCCGCATGGCTGATATATATCGTCCCTTCAAAAATCGAGAACGACACGCAGCGCGACCTTGTAGTCGAGATTCTTTCGTCCACACTTTCACTTGACGCAGAGAGCGTACGCGAAAAGACGATGCGCGAATCGAACTACGTCAAAATTGCGGGCGAGGTCGAGGAAGAGCAGAAGGACGAGATTAAAAAGTTTATAAGCGAACACAGCAAGGAAAAGCTGTCCAACATAATCGGCATCGACCCCGACACCAAGCGCTACTATCCGTATTCGTCGTTTGCCTCGAGCATTATAGGCTTCGTAAACACCGACGACGAAGGTACGCTCGGAGTAGAGCTTACCTATAACGGCGAACTTACGGGCGTTTCGGGCAGAATAGTTACCGCCAAGAATGCGCGCCAGAAGAAAATGGCGAGCGAATACGAAACCACCTACGAGGCACAGCAGGGCGCTAACCTCGTTCTCACAATAGACGAGGTTGTTCAGTACTATCTTGAACAGAGCCTTGACCAGGCGATTATCGATACGGGCTGCAAATATGCTTACGGTATCATTATGGACGTTGACACTGGCGCAATACTCGCCATGACGTCAAAGCCCGACTTCGACCTTAACAATCCCAACGTTATCAGCAATAAGCTCGTTGCTGACAAGATATCCGAGATTCTCGACGAGGAGGAGAAGAAGACAGAAACCCTCAACGCGAGATTCGCTCAGTGGAGAAACAGAACTGTCAGCGATACCTACGAGCCCGGCTCGGTTTTCAAGACAGTAGTCGTTTCCGCAGCGCTCGAGGAAAACGTAGTTGACCTCAACACCACCTACACCTGCGTCGGCGGTATTCAGGTTGCCAACAACTATCAGAAGTGCTGGCGTCACGGCGGCCACGGCACCGAGACTCTTACTCAGGGACTTATGAATTCCTGCAACCCCTTCTTCATTACCATCGGTCAGAAGCTGGGCAAGGATAAATTCTTCAAATATTTCGAGGCTTTCGGCTTTACCGAAAAGACGGGTATCGACGTTCCCGCAGAGGCAAACCCCGTAGCCAACGTTACCTACCACGCACTTGAAAGCATGGGTATCTCCGAGCTTTCGTCAAGCTCGTTCGGCCAGACCTTCCAGGTTTCGCCAATTCAGATGGTCACCGCAATTTCCGCTATTGCCAACGGCGGTAAGCTTATGACGCCCTATGTTGTCGACAGTATGCTCGACTCGGACGGTAACGTAATCAAAAAGACTCAGCCCGTCGTAAGACGTCAGGTCATATCCGAAAAGACAGCTTCAACCGTTGCGGATATGATGGAAGCGGTTGTTTCCAAGGGAACCGGTAAAAACGCATACGTTGCCGGCTACCACGTAGCGGGCAAGACGGGTACATCGGAAAAAATCGGTAAGGAAGACGCTTATATCGCGTCGTTTGCGGGCTTCGCACCTGCAAACAATCCGAGAATTGCGATTCTTATTGCAATCGACGAGCCTGCAGGCGCTCACGGCGGCGGCGTAGTAGCAGCCCCGATAGCCGGTCAGATACTTGAAAAGGTGCTCACTTATCTCAACGTCGAGCCTCAGTACGAGGATAACGAAATGGCAAACATTTCCTCGACCGCACCCGCACTTATCGGCAAGACGCTTCAGGAGGCAAGAAGCATGACCGCAGGCTACACGCTCAAGATAGTCGGCAAGGGCGACAAGGTTATCGCTCAGTCACCCGCGGCTGATTCACAGATTCGTACGGGCGGCGTAATCGTTCTTTACACCGAGGAACAGTACGAGAAGCAGACGGCAATAGTTCCCGACCTTACCAACATGACTATGTCGCAGGCGAATTCGGCTGCCGTAAACGCAGGCTTTAACATAAGATTCTCGGGCACGACAAACGAAACCGAGGTTATGTCATATAAACAAAGTCTTGAAGCTAACACCGAAGCGGAGCTCGGAAGCGTTATCACGGTTTACTTCCGCACAACTGTTAACGTTCAGGACGCATAGCAAATACATTTTTCACGGCGAAGATAAAGGAAACGGAGGTCATTATGAAATTATCAGAGCTTTTAAGAAATGTTGAAACCGCAAGTGAATATATTGACCGTGAGGTCAGCGACGTTACCGATAAATCCTCTGAGATTTCAAATGGCTGCGTTTTCGTGTGCATAAAGGGCGCTCACTTCGACGGACACAGCGTAGCCGCTCAGGCTATGGACGACGGTGCCGCCGCGGTAATTGTTGAGCGCGATCTTGGTATAGCCAACCAGATACTCGTTGAAAATACCCGCGATGCTTATTCCCGTATCTGCGCGGCGTTTTACGGCGAACCCGCCGACAGCCTCAAGCTTATCGGCGTGACGGGTACAAACGGCAAAACCACCACTACGTTTTTGTTAAAGAACGTTTTCAATTCACTCGGCATAAAGACGGGACTTATCGGAACGGTAAAGAATATCACGGGCGACAAGGAATACGTTTCGTCGCTTACAACTCCCGATGCCAAGGAACTTCAGGCGCTTTACCGTGAAATGGTTGACAGCGGCTGCGAGTACTGCATTATGGAGGTTTCCTCTCAGGCTCTTGCTCAGGGCAGGGTGGACGGCTGCCGTTTCGAATTTGCACTGTTTACCAATCTTACTCAGGACCACCTTGACTACCACGGCAATTTTGAAAACTATGCAAATGCCAAGCGTAAGCTTTTTGAAATCTGCGACACGGCGATTATAAACGCCGATGACCCCTATGCAGAAAAGATGGTCGAAGGTCTGCCCTGCAAAGTGGTAACCTTCGCAATAGATAAGGAAGACAGCGATTATACCGCAAAGAATATAAAGTGCTACGCCGACTCCGTACGCTATGAGCTGCTCACTCCGGAGACTATAGGCAGAGTCAGCATAAAGATACCCGGCCGCTTTACAGTTTACAATTCAATGGGCGCGGCGGTCTGCGCTATCGAAGCGGGAGTTCCGTTTGACAGAGTTCTCGAAGCGGTATGTGCTTCAAAGGGCGTTCCCGGCAGAGTCGAGGTTGTCGATACCGACACTGAATATACCGTGCTTATCGACTATGCACATTCTCCCGACGGACTTGAAAACGTTATTTCGTCCGTAAGGGAAACAACCGAGGGCAGGGTTATCACCGTTTTCGGCTGCGGCGGTGACAGAGACCGAACCAAGAGACCGAAGATGGGCAAGATAGTAGGAGACTTAGCCGACGTTGCGGTTGTCACAAGTGATAACCCGAGAAGCGAAAATCCCTCGCTTATCATTGACGATATACTTGAGGGTATGACTGATTCGAAGGCTGAAATCGTAGTTGTCGAGGACAGAACTCAGGCCATAAAACGCGCTATGCAGATGGCAAAAACAGGCGACGTGGTCCTGCTTTGCGGCAAGGGACACGAAACCTATCAGATATTAAATACCGGCAAGATTAATTATGACGAACGCGAGATAGTTGCCGGAATTCTGGAAGGTAAAATATAGGATGAACAAACTTAAGCTTTCAACCGTCGCCCAATGGTGCGGCGGAAGATTACAGGGAAACGATACCGAAATTGACAACGTGAGCATTGACTCGCGCGCTGTAAATACGACCTCGCTTTTTGTCGCCATTAAGGGCGAGCGCTTCGACGCTCACGACTTCGCAAAGCAGGTCGAAGAAAGCGGCGCTGCGGCTATGGTCTGCCACCGTGAGGTTGACGTATCAATTCCCGTCATATACGTTGAGGACACCAAAAAAGCGTTTATCGATATAGCGAGAAACTACAGACAGTCGATTAAAAATCTGACCGTTATCGGACTTACGGGAAGCGTAGGCAAAACCACAACTAAGGAAATGACCTACCTCGTAGCTTCCAAAAAGTTCAACGCTATCAAAACTCAGGGCAATCTCAACAACGATATCGGACTTCCGCGTACGCTATTCACTCTTGACGACAGTTATAACGGCGCGGTTATCGAGATGGGTATGAGTGCTTTCGGCGAGATTTCGCTGCTTTCAAAAACCTGCCTTCCCGATATCGGTATAATCACTAATATCGGCGTTTCACATATCGAGCATTTAGGCTCGCGCGACGGTATCTTAAAGGCAAAGCTCGAGATACTTGACGGAATGAAAAAGGGCTCGACGCTGATTCTCAATTATGATAACGACAAATTACAGACGGTTAAAACTGCCGATTATAATATCGTTTCCTTCGGTATAGATAATAAAGAAGCAAATGTAATCGCTCAAAACATTACAGAAAAGGACGGCAAAACCTCGTTTGACGTGCTCTCGGACGGCAAAACGCAATCGGTTACAATACCGACTATCGGCATTCACAACGTCTATGACGCGCTTGCCGCCTATTGCGTAGGACTTGAAATCGGTCTTGAAACGTCGGTTATTGCCGAAGCTCTCGGTGAATACGAGCCGTCGGGAATGAGACAGAGAATTAAAACGATAAACGGCGTTACCGTTATCGAGGATTGCTATAACGCAAGTCCCGATTCCCAACGTGCGGCTCTCAATGCACTGATGAGCATTGAGGGCGACAGAAAAATTGCCGTTCTGGGCGATATGCTTGAGTTAGGCGACTATTCCGCCACGGCTCACACCGAAATCGGCGAGTATGCCGCCGCCAAAAAAGTTGATTTACTCTACACCTACGGCGAAGAATCAAAAAATATCGCGGCAGCCGCCGAATTGAACGGTGTAAAGGTGTTCGCTTTTACAGATAAAGAGGAGCTTTTCGAGGCTCTCAGACGTGAAATAAAGCCCTCTGACGTTGTTCTTTTCAAGGCAAGCAGAGGAATGAAATTAGAGGAAGTAATTAACAAACTCTACGAGGAGTGGAAGGATAAATGAAACTGTCAATTGCCATAATTTTTTCGCTGGTTTTAAGCTTTGCGATTTCCGCGCTGCTGGGCTTCGTACTCATACCGTGGCTTCGCAAGCTGAAATTCGGTCAGACGATACTTGATATCGGCCCCGCGTGGCATAAGTCAAAGCAGGGCACACCCGTAATGGGCGGTATTATGTTCATCGTCAGCTCAATAGTAACCTTCTTCGGCGTTATTCTGACCGACAAACTGCTGGGCGGCAATCTGCTCGTCGCCGATTCACCCGTACCCGACAGTATGAAAATCAAAATATTTGCCGGTATCATTATGGCGATAGGCTTCGGTCTTATCGGCTTTGCCGACGACTATATCAAGGTTGTCAAAAAGAGAAACTTAGGCCTTACCATAACTCAGAAATCTGTAGCTCAGATAGCGCTTATGCTCGCTTATCTCGGCGCGCTGTTCATGTCGGGCAATACGTTTATGACGATACCCTTCGTCGGCAACGTTGACCTCAAGTGGTTTTTCTGGATTTTCGGTATGGCGGTTATCTATCTTACGGTAAACGCGGTCAACTTCACCGACGGCGTTGACGGTCTTTGCGCGAGCGTTACAACAACCGCTGCGGTAGGCTTTATCGTTTACGCGGTCCTCAAGGGCGCATTCGGCGTCAGTGTTCTCGCCGCCTGCCTTGCAGGCTCGTGCGCGGGCTATCTTATCTGGAACTGGCATCCCTCAAAGGTTATGATGGGCGATACGGGCTCAATGTTCTTAGGCGGTCTTGTAGTTGCGCTTGCATACGCGCTTGACGCTCCGCTTATCATTCTTTTCTTAGGCATCATCTACGTTATCGAAATGCTCTCCGACGTGTTGCAGATCGGCTATTTCAAGGCAACTCACGGCAAGAGAATCTTTAAGATGGCGCCAATCCACCACCATTTTGAAATGTGCGGCTGGAAAGAGGTAAAAATAGTAATAATCTTTTCAATCATAAATATAATCGGCTGTGTAATCGGCGTTGCGCTGTTTTACTACGGCATAAGATAAGGAGAAAGCACTATGGCAAACGAGGCCGTAAGAAAACCTAAAGGCGCGCAGGCTAAGCCTAAAGCGCAGAAGAAAGCAAGCAAAAGACCCGACTGGCTTGCAGTCGGGAGCTTTGATTTGCCGTTTTTAATTCTTACGCTCGTTATACTCACAATCGGTCTTGTAATGCTTTTCTCCGCCAGTTACACCGACGCTTACTACAACCGTCACGGCGACAGCGCCTTTTATTTCAAGAGACAGCTGATATTCGCGGTTGTCGGTATTGCGGCAATGCTCGGCGTTTCAAAAATCAAATACGACTATTTCAGAATTGCCGCGGTCTTTGCTATGCCCGTTACATGGGTTCTGCTGATAATCGTTCTGATTATCCCGCCTTATTTCAAGGATTTCCACCGCTGGATTTATATTGGTAATTTCACCTTCCAGCCCTCCGAAATCGCGAAGCTTGCGATTGTTATGGTCTGTGCGTGGGCGTTTGAAAAGAACCGCAAAAAGATTATCGGCAAGACTGAGAACAAGTCGGCGTTTTCCAAGCTTGTATCCGACCTGAGCGGCGGCAGAATAGTCGTTTACGACTCGTTCGTTCAGCTTGTGATTTACGGCGGAATTATAATAATAACCGCCGGTCTTATCTATCTTGAAAATCACGTTTCGGGTACGCTTCTGCTGCTCGCAATCGGCGTTGTTATGCTTTTCCTGGGCGAGTTCAAAAAGCACTGGTTTATCATTATCGCCGTTGTCGCGGTAGTCGGAATAATCTTTGTTATAACCAATCCGTCGATACTTGAGAAATATGCAGGCGCACGAATTACCGCGTGGCTTGATAAGGACTATCAGCCGCTCGGCGCGCGCTGGCAGACGAACAACTCACTGTACGCCATCGGTTCGGGCGGACTGTTCGGCGTAGGACTCGGTAATTCCAAGCAGAAGCATCTGTATGTTTCGGAGCCACAGAACGACTTTATCTTTTCAATCGTCTGCGAGGAACTCGGTTTCGTCGGTGCAGTAATTATTATCGCGCTTTTCGCCCTTCTTGTATGGAGAGGCGTTGTGATAGGAATTCACGCAAAGGACCGTTTCGGTGCCTTGCTTTCAATGGGAATCGTATTTCAGGTCGGACTTCAGACGGCGCTTAATATCGGCGTTGTCACCGACACGCTTCCCAATACGGGCATAAGCCTTCCGTTCTTCAGTTACGGCGGCACGTCGCTGCTGATGCTGCTGGGTGAAATGGGAATGGTTCTGGCCGTTTCGCGTTATTCGAGATTAAAGAAGAGTTAATACAGAAGGGGTAGGGAAAATGAAGGTTATTTTTGCCGCCGGCGGTACGGGCGGTCATATCAATCCTGCGCTTGCTGCAGCAGGCTGTCTGAGGTCAAGACATCCCGACGCAGATATACTGTTTATCGGCACCGAGGAACACATGGAATCAAAGCTCGTGCCCAATGCGGGATTTGACTTCAGGACTATCGAGATTGCGGGTTTTCAGAGAAAGCTCACACCTAAGAATTTTGTAAAGAACATCAGAACGGTCGGACTTATTTTCAAGTCCAGCTCGCAGACGAAAAAGATAATACGTGAATTTGCGCCCGATGCCGTAATCGGCTTCGGCGGTTACGTCAGCGGCCCCGTCGTAAGAACGGCGGCTAAAATGGGCATAAAAACGGCAATTCACGAGCAGAACGCCTTCCCCGGCGTTACCAATAAAACGCTTGCCAAGCAGGTTGATGCTGTTATGCTCACCGTAGAGCAGGCGGAAAAATATCTTTCACCCAAGAACAAGCCGATTATTACGGGACTTCCCGTCAGACGAGAAATCTTCGACGCCGACCGCGAATTCTCGCGCGCAAAGCTCGGCGTCAGCGAAAATCAGATTATGATTCTTTCAATGGGCGGCAGCCTGGGCGCAAAGACTATCAACGAAAATATGGTCGAGGTTATCTCGGCGCTTCATACGGACAAGAAGCTTTTCTTTATGCACTCCACCGGAAAGTACGGCAAATGGGTGCCCGATAAGCTTAAGGAAAACGGCGTTGATTTAAGCCTCGGCAGTAATGTTGTCGTTCGCGAATATATCGACGATATGGACGTTTGCCTGAGCGCGGCTGACCTCGTTATAAGCCGTGCGGGCGCTTCATCGCTTTCGGAAATCGAGGCGGTCGGCAGAGCTTCAATTCTGATTCCCTCGCCGAACGTAGCCGAGAACCATCAGTATCACAATGCGATGACTCTCGTCAACAATAACGCGGCAAGGGTAATCGAGGAAAAGGACCTGACCGAAGGCAGACTTCTCAGCGAAGTCAGGGAAATGGTCGCCGACAAACAGATGCTTAAAACTTACGGTGAGAACGCCTCAAAAATTGCGGTTATGAATTCCGCCGAGCGCATCTGTGACGTTATCGAAGGCCTGATAGGTTAACAAACACCCGCGCAATCGCATAGTATGGAACGCAGAAAAGATTTCTGCTTCTTTACTGTGAGGTGTGCGCAAATGGAAAAATTAGTAATACACGGCGGCAACCGTCTGACGGGTGAAATGTCGGTTCACGGCTCAAAAAACAGCGCTCTGCCTATACTCGCGGCAACCGCGCTTACAGGCTGCGAGAGCGTGATACATAACTGCCCGAGATTGAGCGACGTCGATGCCGCGATTGATATATTAAAAAGTCTCGGTTGTAAGGTTAACAGGGAAAATGACACTGTAACTGTCAACTCCTGCTGCCTTGAAAATGACGAGGTCCCCGCCCCGCTTATGCAGAAGATGCGCTCGTCGGTAATCTTTATGGGTGCTATGCTCGGACGAAACGGCAAGGCGGTGCTCTCTGCGCCGGGCGGATGCGAGATAGGACTTCGCCCGATTGATATGCATATAAGCGCCGTGAAAGCGCTTGGAGTCAGCGTTACAAATGAGGACGGCAGACTGTATTTTACAGCAGAAAACGGACTTAAAGGCGCAAAAATCACGCTTCCTTTTCCGAGCGTCGGCGCAACCGAAAACGTAATGCTTGCCGCGTGTGTCGCAAAGGGTACCACCGTACTCGACAACGCCGCGCGTGAGCCCGAAATCACCGATCTCGCCGACTTTCTCAACAAATGCGGCGCGCGTATTTACGGCGCAGGGGACAGTACGCTGATTATAAAAGGCGTAAACAGGCTTCACCCTGCGGAGCATACCGTTATTCCCGACCGTATTGCGGCGGCATCGTATCTGCTGTGCGCTGCCGTAACTCAGGGAAATATTTTGATAAACGAAATCACTCCCAAACATATAGCCGTCCTGCTTCCCGTACTGCAGGAAATGGGATGTATTATAAAACTTTCGGCCAACAGTGTGCGGCTTGTCGCACCCGCAAGGCTTTCCCGTGTCGAAATACTGCGGACTATGCCTTATCCTGGCTTTCCGACCGATATTCAGGCGCCTATGACTGCGGCTCTGTCGGTGGCAGACGGCACGTCGGTAATGATTGAAAACATATTTGAATCAAGGTACAAACACATTTCCGAGCTTCTCAAGCTCGGCGCAAATATCAGTGTTGAGGGACGTATGGCGGTAATACGCGGCGTACCTTATCTGTCGGGAGCTTTGCTCAGAGCGCCCGACCTTCGCGGCGGCTTTGCGCTTATCACGGCGGCGCTGGCGGCGAGGGGAGAGTCGGAGATAACTCATATTGAGCATATTTACAGAGGCTATGAAGAGCCCGAGCATATACTTGAAAGCTTGGGAGCGGATATAAAAAGGATTTGAATTATGGCGGAAAATCAGAACAACAACAGAACAAGAATTCCCGTCCGACGACCTGCGCCAAAGGAACCGACGCGTTCGGCGCCCAAGTCGCGGGACGAACTTCGGCGCGAACGCTATCTCGAAAGGCGGCGCAAACGCAAGCGTAACCTGATAATCGGTTACAGCGCGGCGGCAGTAGCGGTCGTTATTGTCGCGGTTGTGCTGTCACTTACGGTCTTTTTCAAGATAAGCTCGTTTGAGGTCGGCGGTGACGAGGTTTATTCACCCGACGAGATAATCGCGGCTTCCGAGCTTAAAAACGGAGAGAATCTGTTTGCCTTTGATAAGCAGGAGGTTGCAGACCTCGTCGAGACGAAGCTTCCGTACGTCGGAGAGCTTGCGATAAAGCGCAGTCCTACGGGTAAAATTACCTTTACGGTCACAGTCGCCAAGGCGGTTATGGCAATCGACAACGGCGACAGCTATACGCTTCTCGACGCTTCGTGTAAGGTGCTTGAAACCGAAACACAGAGCATAAACGAGGATGTGGCAATTATCGTCACAAGCCCCGTTACGCGAGCCGAAGCGGGATATATCGCCGAGTTTGAAAACACGGATGACGTCGCCAATCTGACGCGTCTTGCGGAAATCGTTTCGGTCAGCGAACTTGAGACGATAACTCAGTACGACGTAACCGACATAAACAACCTTACGCTCAAATACGATATGCGTATTACGCTTAAGGTGGGAATGCTTGCTTCTCTTGAGAGCAAAACGGACTTCATCAAAGCGACGCTCAAGAAGCTTGACGGCGAAGAACCCGCGTTCAAGGGAACCATTGATTTCACTATAGATAACAAGGCTTTCGTGAACGACGTTGACGAGCAGGCGACAACGCTTCCCGCACCTGCCGAGCCCGAAACAGAGGCCCCTGAACAGGGCGAGTCGGGAGAGACAACAACCGTTGCCGAAAACCATACTTAAAAAATTAAAAAAGTTGTTGCTATTAATTGAATTATATGTTAAAATGTCCTAAATAGGTTTATTAAAACAATATAAAGTGTGAAAAATCAAGATTTACATAAACAGGAGGATTAACAAATGCAGTTCGAAATGGATAACACCACAAAAGAGATTACTAATATCAAGGTTATCGGCGTCGGCGGCGGCGGCGGAAACGCAGTCAACCGTATGGTTGAGATGGGTATTTCCGGCGTAGAGCTTATTGCCATCAATACGGACAAGCAGGCTCTTGCTTTCTCAAAGGCGCAGAAGATTCAGATAGGCGAAAAGGCTACCGGCGGCAGAGGCGCAGGCGCCAATCCCGAGGTAGGTAAAATGGCAGCCGAGGAGAGCCGCGAAGCTATCGAGGAGCTCCTTCAGGATACACAGATGGTATTTATCACCGCAGGTATGGGCGGCGGCACAGGCACGGGCGCAGCTCCGATTATTGCCGAGATAGCTCATTCAGCGGGCATACTTACAGTCGGTATCGTTACCAAACCCTTTGCATTTGAAGGCAAGCACCGCATGCAGCAGGCCGAGGCTGGTATCGCCGAGCTTGCAGGTCACGTTGACAGCCTTATCATAATCCCCAACGAAAGACTTAAGAACGTTTCAACCGAGAGAATTACTCTTGCCAACGGCTTCAAGATTGCCAATGACGTACTCGTTAACGGCGTAAACAGCATTTCCGATCTTATCGTTAATGCCGCTCTTATCAACCTTGACTTTGCCGACGTAACCGCTATCATGAAGGATGCGGGCCATGCTCACATGGGTATCGGCAGAGCAAAAGGCAAGGACAGAGGCGAGCAGGCTGTCAAGGCTGCCATCACAAGTCCGCTTCTCGAATCCACTATCGACGGCGCAACCGGCGTTATCATCTGCATCAAGGCTCCTGCTGACGTAGGACTTGAAGAGATTGATACTGCTGCAGGTATCGTTCGTGCATCTGCGGCTGACAACGCAAATATCATCTTCGGCGTTGATCTTAAGGAAGACGATCCTGAGGACGACGAGATGGTAATCACCGTTATCGCAACAGGTTTCGGCGACAATAAGAACAATGCGCTCGGTTCCTTCTTCTCAGAGGATCAGCCCATGCTCTATCCTATGGATGACATCTCATCTTCAAGCGCATCCGTTGAGAGCGACAGCTCAAACAAGACTTATTCCGAGTTTATCGACATCATCAACGGCAACAAATAAATTTACCTGTTATTAACCCACCTTCTTTAGCTGAAGGTGGGTATTTTATTAAATTATGAGAGTAAAAAAGATTATGAAAACTTCATTGATTGTAATTGCCTCGCTGGTTCTGCTCGCAGGGGTTGCGGCAGCGTTGTTCTTTTTGACCTATAAGGCGACTGTCAGCTTTGATTTTTCCGAGAAAACGGGAAAGGTTATGCACGGCGCTTCGGGTTATCTCTACGGCGCGGCGACTGACGACGTGCCGAGCTACGATATGGTCAGAAGCCTCGGCGTTACCACGGTTTCACAGAAAGTCGCGGGCGGACTTCAGCACCCGACGGGCGATATCGACGAAACATACAGAATGCTTGACAGTACAGTTTATGATGTAGTCTATCTTCAGGATATGTATGACACCTGGTATTACGACCACGAAAATATAATGCAGATGCGCTCAAAGGGTGAGTATTCGTGGCAGGATTATCTTGATAACGACTATCTTCCCAAGGTTTCGCAAAAGGTAAAGGAACTGTCCGAAAAGCCCTATGCCGACAAGCTTGTTTATTGCATTTACAACGAGTGCGACAACGCCGTCTGGTTCGGCGTCAGCCGTGAGGACGACAATCCCGACAACAAATACGGTGTGTGGTGTGAATACAACACAGAGGGCAGGGACAACTTTAACTCTGCGTGGAAACAGACTTATGAGCTTGTCAAATCAATCAATCCCGATGCGAAAATCGGCGGTCCGGGCTTCTGCGACTGGGACCGTGACGAAATTGAATATTTCCTTAAATACTGCTTAGACAATAATTGTCTGCCGGATATTATGATATATCACGAACTTGCCGAGAAGGAAGCTTTCTTCTTTGACGACCATTTCAAAGATTACAGAAAGCTCGAAAAAGAGCTCGGAATTGAAGAAATACCGATTATTATAACCGAATACGGTATGATGTCCGAAAACGGCTATCCCGGCGCTATGGTACAGTATATTTCGCAGATTGAAACCTGTAAGGTATATGCCGATAACGCTTACTGGCGGCTTTCAGACAACTTAAACGACAACTGTGCCGACGCAAACACGCCCAATGCGCAGTGGTGGCTTATGCGCTGGTATGCCGATATGAGCGGTGAAACCGTCAAGGCGACAAACAAGGATATACTCTCGTCGAATTTTGCCAATTATTTCAAATACGACCTTGACGAATTCTCCTTCGGCGGCTTTACGGGTATTGCAAGTGTGTCCGACGACGGTGAGAAAATCGACATTGTCTGCGGCGCGGGCGACAGGAAATCCAAAGTACAGCTTAAGCATCTCGACTCCACTTCTCTTTACGGTGAAGAGGTCGTCGTGACCGTTGAAATGACGCCGTATAAAGGGCTTTACGGCGAGGTGTTCAGACCGCTTATGGTAAGGGAATACACCGTTAAAAAGCTCGGAAAATCACTCAGCGTCAATATCGGTCGGGTTGACCCTGCAAACGCTTATCATATTACCGTAAGACCTGCGCATTCCGACGTTAAAATCGACGTTAAAGCCGATTATTATGAGCGTTACGAATTTGAGAACGGCACGCTTCTCGGTAACGCTTACACCTATAAGAGCTATTGCCCCGCCACCAAATCAGCAAAAAGCGAGGTTGACCTTGTCGGCGGTATGGAAAACGAGGGCGACGGCGTTGAAATCAAGTTTAACGTAAAGGAAAACGGCAAATATGACCTGTCCTTTATTTACGGCAATTCCAACGACGGCGGCTACCTTGAAAACGGCAGGCAGGACCCCGACGGCAGAGTGCATACAAAGGTGCTTCTGACCATAGACGGGAAAGAACAGACCGTCTTTCTTCCCAACACAATCAGAAGCGAATATACGTCCTGCTACACGCTGAAAAATGTTGAGCTTTCTAAGGGTGAGCATAAAGTTTCGCTTAAGCATATTGAAGGTACTTACGTGCTTGACAGCCTTGTGGTTGAAAAAAGCTCGCAGGACAGCAAAACCGTCTGCTATATCTTTGCCGACGAGGGTGACGGAAGCTCTGAATTCCTTACCGTAGCGCCCGAAAACGGCTACTATTATCTCTTCACTCCCGTTGAGATTTATAACAAAACGGTTTATCTTAAAAAAGGTCTTAACTATATTACCTACGCGGAAAAAATAAAATATACTCCTTCACCGATTAAGCAGGACGAAGAGCTTAACACAATCCCTCTTTCCGATATTGTCCTGAGCGAAACAGCAGAGCTTAAAACGCTTAACATAAACGGCGAGGATAAGCAGTATATCGGCGGCATATCCTGCAACGGCGGCAAGGCTGAATTCACCGTCAACGCCGAAAAGGCGGGAACCTGCTGCCTGACGCTGACTTATTCCAACAATGACGAGGGAGGCGTTCACGACTACAACGTTGACCTGATTGAGCGCTTCGTAACCGTATCGGTAAACGGCGAAAAGGCGAAAAATCAGTATTGCCGCAACACATATTCGTGGGAAACCGTCAACACCGTCACGCTGAACATTGAGCTTAAAGAGGGTGAGAATACAATTACTCTCACCAATGACGGCGCGGTTAAGTTCAACGGCGGCGATACCTACGCACCGTATATCTTCGGCGTATCGGTCAATGCTTGTGAACGGTGATTGAC
>JAEEGG010015973.1_pt1 | contig 15668 bp, 11 predicted proteins | sample 9134161 | NCBI WGS metagenome assembly JAEEGG01 (sample SAMN16246543, study PRJNA631951) | gut metagenome | biome: gut microbiome; feature: rumen; material: CR-attached | host: Bos | place: Iran: Karaj | collected 2018-10
AGAGACAGTTTGCATGCACCCTGCTGGGGAGCGCACCAACCAATACCGTGGGTATAGCCGGAGATATCCTTGATATCCTTGGCCTTAATCCACTTACCCTCTTCCGGGATGGGAGCGGGACCGTGCTGAGGACCTTTCTGGACCACGCACATGTTTTCAACTTCTTTTGAGTAAATCATAAATGGAATATGGTTTTTTTATGATGATTTCTTAACAGGATGCAAAAATACTCTTTTTTCGTTTTTAATAAGCAGAACTTGTGTTATCTTTAATAAATTTGCAACTGAATATTTGAAATCAGAGACAACTATGAAAAGAAACATCTTCAACTCAATACTTGCCGCCCTCACCGTGTCGGCACTTGTTCTGTCCTGTGACCCTATCGAACCGGCCTCTTATACAGAGAATTTCTATCGTATCGCCACAGTAAACTGTGTTAACGGCAGGGCATCGCTCAAGTTTGATTACACCGGCGAGAACTACAGCATAGACAATTTCAAGACTCAGAAAGACCTGGACAGGTTTGAACTGAATCACGGTGACCGCATTATTGCCGGCCTACAGTACTACGCAGTAAACGGCATGGGTAAGGTCACCATCCAGAGCGCCACCGCCTATCCCGTCATCAAACTTGAGGAGTCACGCCCATCGGACACTCTGAACTATGACTTCCTGTTCAACGTACTGACTCTTTGGGATGTCAAATACCCCGCCATCTGGGCTGCCGGCCATCTGGTAAACCTGGCGCCCATCTACTATGTGCCCAAAGAGACAAGTCCCCGTGACTTCTACCTCTACCCCATGCAGATGAACAAGGACACCCTGGAACTCCGCATGTACTCATACATCCCCGACAATGACCTGGCCATTCGCGGTTACGGCAGCGCGTCACAGTCATGGCTCTGCTACGATATAGCCTCCTTAAGGGATTCCGTGGCCGATGCCGCCGAACTCAATCACCGCAAGCAGATACTCAGTGACATAGAGAAACTCAACAAGGATTCAATCATGATTCACATATTTCAGCCCGATACCCTTCGCGGTATGCTGGATACCATCTACTATGAGCGCTATCCCAAAGTTTCCGTATCAATCAAGGTTCCTTTTGATTTCTGATTCCCATTGATGGCCAAGCGTACAGCCTCCAAGAGCGTAAACATAAAGAACAAGCGGGCATCGTTTGACTACGAGCTGCTTGACACCTGGACAGCCGGCATTGTGCTCACCGGAACCGAGATAAAATCCATCCGTGACTCAAAAGCCAGCCTGGCCGACAGCTACTGCACGTTCATAAACGGAGAGCTCTGGGTAAAAGGCATGCACATAGCCCAGTACGCATTCGGCTCCTACAACAATCATGAAGCCAAGCGCGACCGCAAGCTCCTGCTCACCAAAAAGGAACTCCGCAAACTTGCCGCCGACAGCAAGAACCCCGGCTTCACCATCATCCCCACCCGCCTGTTCATAGGTGACAAAGGCCTGGCCAAACTGGTCATAGCGCTTGCCAAAGGTAAGCACGAGTACGACAAGCGCCAGTCAATTAAAGACAACGAGGATAAGCGTGAGATTGCCCGCGCTTTCATGAAGTAAAAAAAGAAGAATAGCCCGCGGGCTATTCTTCCTTTTTTGCGACCTCCTAATAGAAGTAGCAGTTAGAAAGGTCTATATAATGCTTCTTTTTAGTTTTGATAATTATCGCTCCATCTCTTGAAACATTAAATAGCCCCATCTTTTGAGCTTGTTCTAAACTTAATAATTGGGGTTTATAAATTATTCTTTTCTCTTTAAGATACTTATAATGATTACGAAAACAATTAATCATTCCAGTATCCGAAATAATAATATCGTTTACAATTAATGTCGGATAAGACAACAACTTTGATACTATAGAATCTTTTAAATCTTCGTCACTACATAAAGAATAAGGTACTTCTAAAGAAACAGGTCTTCCTGTTATGACAATATTCTCTTTGTTCTGAGCGAACAACAAATTAGAATAAAAAATAAACACAAATACCAAACAAGCTGTTTTCATATTAACCATTTTAATAAAACATATACAAAGGTAAATATCTCATGGAAAAATAAGTACCACATCGTAATATATATCTATTAACCTCATCACCCCAGTAAACATACGAATTTGTTCTATCAAAAAGAAGATGATTCATTCCATTTTGTCCTGCAAATGTATAATCGCCCCCAGATGGGCCTTTGGAAGTTATAGCACTATATCCATAATCAGCTTTATCAAAATTGGAATCAATCGTATATGTTTGTCCTGGTTTTGCCCAATGAGTATGATATGTGGTTAATTCACGTCCACTAGCCTTCCGTGTCCACTCCGGGTCAAAATCTACAACGAAATTGTGTCTATACTTTGCAGGAGCTCTAACAATATCACCGTCAGTAGTTAAAATACCTCCATACTCATGGCTCCAAAATCTAGAGCGTTGCATATCCGCCTGCATAGTTTTATATTGTTTATAAGTAATATCAAAATCACCCATTTTGTTACCTCCAGATTTCCAACCGCCATAGGTCGTTAATCCATAAATGCCGCAGGACAATAATCCACCGCCTAAAGCGGATAAAGCAACATCGGATCCCCTACCGCCATAGGCATAACAACAAGAACCCGTAGCCACGGCTCCACCTGCAAAGGCACCTAATCCGCCGCCGATAGCTGACCCCACAGCACCTCCTAAGCCACCTGTCAAAGCTCCTATAGTCATTCCTTTTGCAACATCACCTCCAGTCAATAAACTATTACCCAAGCCACTTATTAATCCGCCTCCAGCGCCAGATATCACAGCACCACCACCTATCATGCTAATCCCTTGAGCAAATCCGCCCGATAATGCACCTACAAAAGCTCCGCCTGCAATATAACCAAGCATTTTTCCTCCTGTTGCACCAGCTTTATTGCCAATCACTGCTCCATTGATTCCTCCTATAATAGCACTTATTGCTACTGCTTCCAAAAAAAACTCTCCGCTAGGATCAGTGTATTTAAGAGGATTGTTGAGGCAATATGAATAACGATTGTAATTCTGAGGATTAGACTGGTTCTGAATGTATGGATCCGGACTAAGGAACAGAGCCTGCATAGGATCATACATTCTTCCGTTCATATTGATCAAGGCTAGTTCATCAATATGTTCATGACCTGTAAAGCCTCGATCTATCGGCAAAGAGTTTGGAGCTACAGTGCGCTTACCCCAAGCATCATAAGAAGCTTCAAAAACAGGTTCTCCATCATATATCGATAGTCTAGTAATACTACCCAGATGATCTGTCATTGCAACATATGCATAGTAGTCCTCATTGTTATAATTGACAATCAATCCAGCAAGTCCATCAGGTGCTTCAATCCAATACAAACTGGTCGTAGTACCATTCGCTATATACTCCTCATATTCGTCCCAATAGAACTTCTCTCGAACTAATACACCATCATTCTCAAGACGGCTCTTAACGCGCTGATGATTTGGTCCATATTCCATAGTATACCAGTAATCATTGCCGTCAATTGAGTATGCTAAACAATCCGGCTTATTACGATAATCATATTCTATATACTGATTAAAGTCGGGCACATCAGCATACGGATTTACATCAATATAATCAACAGCATGAGCATGTGCATTACCACTAGGATAATGGTACTGACCAACATCGGTTTTTTCGTTGATATTTCCTTTAGTTGTGTAGGACATTTGCAAATCTATTTCTGAACTCTGCTCCCTCATTAGACGATCCAAGTTGTCATAAGTGAAATTCTCTGTGGCATGACCGGTCAGAGTCCTGGAAGTAAGATTTCCTGTACGAGGATTGAATACATAGTTATCATTCTGCACACTTGTATTACCAACAGTCATTGCGCGTGACTGTAAATTTCCATAGTTATCCAGTTGTGTAGTTCGCACGAATGGAGTGCTATTTCCAATTTTTACGTATGAGGTGGTAGTTTTTCCGTTGTTACCAGTAAGCTCCCAAACCATCGAACCATTATTGAAATTGAGTTTTGTGCAGTTTCCGTAAGAGTCATATTCATAAGAAGCGGATGTATTGTTGGGATAGTCTTTTCGGATAAGAAGACCAGCTGCATTATATTGGTATGACATACTTTTGGTAGTCTGTGCATACTTAACCATGGTCTCTTGAGTTACACGTCCGTATGTGTCATATATATAACTCTTTGTCCACTGTCCATTGGATTCGCTTACCAGTCGATTCTGACCATTACCACTTGTACCATAAGTAAAGGAGGTTGTTCCATCAAATGTAACACGACCAAAAATATCATAGTTTGTTGCATAAGAACGACTACTACCATCTTGTCTCAGTATCTCTCTTCCAAATGCATCATAAGTATATGTGGTAGTTCCAGCATCCGGATCAACTATAGAAGTGCGGTTACCGCAATCATCAAAACCAAAGGTCCAGGTAATTCCGTCTGATACCGTTTTCTTTACTTTTCCATTTGATGAATACCAATGAGTCAGTGTACTTGATAATGGGCTTTGAACCGTCTTCAGATTACCCATCACATCGTAAGTATAAGTTGTTGACCTTCCATTATCGTTGACTGTTTTTGTCATACCATTGGAACCATAACTATAGGAGATGGTGTCGTTTCCAGGATGAGTCTCAGATGTTAATCGACCACGGGCATCGTATGAATAACTGTGAGACAATGTCAGATTACCAGTAATCTCAGTCTCTCCACTTTTGAGTCCCTTGTTGTTATATGTAGTAGTAGTGCTGATTGTAACATCTTTGGGGCCTATACTTTCAGTCTTTACTACTCGTCCCTGGTTATCATACCATGTCTTAACCCAAGGAAGTGAAGTACCCTGCTTCAATACAAAATAACGCTTGTTATTATCACTACCCCAACCTCTGGTATATGTTACCATTCCGTAACCTGGAACTTGTGTGGACACTATGTTTCCCCAGTTATCGTAAGTATGTGTTGTTATATTATTATTTGAGTTTATACTATCCTGTTCTGTCATTACGTTACCCCAAATATTGTAACTGTACTTTTGTACAGATGATAAAGGATTATTAGTGTATATCCTTTCCGGGAAACGATGTGTTCCGTCGTATGAATAGTATGTTATAATATCTGACACACCGATACCACTGCTTACCTGGCTTGTCAGATTACCCCAGATGTCGTATGTGTATTGTGTTATAAGCGGTTTTGTAGTCCCGTAGTTAACTGTGTCTTTTATAATCAAACCTGTTCCTGTGTCGTATGTATATTTTGTAGTATTACTGTACGGGCTTGAATCATCCGAATGACGTTGCGATTTGGTTACAGTCCGTGGCCTGTAAGCCTTTCCGGCCAATACATAATCAGAATAAGAAACTGATTTGTACATATTGGTTCCGTATGAAACGTTTTCATTCGTCAGATATCCATACGTAGTGTTGAAAGTACGTGTTGTGGTTACGCTGTTACCATCAAAATCTGTATCCACGGTCTGCGACGGATAAGCAAAATACTTCTTACCTCCCTTGTTTACGAATGCCAAAGTATTCTGACTTTGAGAGGTCTTTCCGCCTACGGTTGTTGTGGTTTTTGTTGTACCGGGAACATAATAGGTGTTATTCCAAGCAGTTATTTCAGTCTTAACCGTTGTTCCCATAGTAGTATTGTTGGCCTGAGTTGCATTAAACCCAAGTAAACCTTTACCATGGAGGTGAACCTTAAGACCGGAATATGAATAATTCGTGATAATATCTTCTGCCGCACCGTTATCCTGAATAGTATTCTTAACAACATTCAATGGAAAAGTGTAACTGATTACCGGATATGTACCGGTTTCCCCTTTTGAATACACATTGTAATCTGTCAGTGTGGAGTAAGTTATATTAGTTGTAGAACCATAATCACCATTTATGGAAGTTATCTTACCAGATTGAGGTGTCAGTCCATCATGTTTATAAACATAAAATTGGGGATTAACATTTGCATAGTTTCCATTTTTGCAGTTATATCCGAAATTCATCAATTCAACGTATCCATCACCGTCAAAATCCGCTGTCAAATACCTTCTAGGATATGCGTCTTCTTCTTTCTTTGAAGATGCATCATATTGTAGTTTCAGAGTATTACCTGTTGAACGCATCCACATTGTATGTGTTTTTTGGAACACACCCCATTCTTTATAATGCCACAGAAATCGTTCGTATTTTTTTTCATACTCCGCCTTGGTTATTACTACATCATCTCTTCCATCGCCATCAAAATCCAATACACGACAATGAAATTTATCATCATCTCTATCTGTATATGAATGTTCACTCATTTCAAGCGGTAAGACACAGGCTTGTTGAGTTGTAAACGTTCCGTCTCCATTATTTAGATGGAAGTTCCATATAGTAGAACCTGTTGCATTAGATAATATATCCAACAAGCCATCACCATTGAAGTCACCAGCAGTTCTCATCCATTCATTACCAAACGTATTGTATGCGAAACCATCGGTTGAATAATTATTATCGAATACCGCTGAAGTATTGCCTTTATTCCATAATATTTTATATCCTCCTTCACAAAGGATCAGGAGATCCGACAATCCGTTACCATTCATATCAGTAACATACATTTGTTTAGGTCTATTATTTTGAGCTGGATCATCTCCAAAAGTTAAACTAAAGTTGTTTATCACCGTCATTCTATTACCCGAGTTGTTGTAATTATCATTTAATTTCAATACCCGCAACCTATACTGCATATTCGTATTTTTTTGGGATTCAAGAACGAAGACTTGATTTTTACCATCATTAAACAAACCACCTGTAGTTACCAACGGAGGTTGAGGCCTATCCAAACGAATGGTTGTCATTCCGCTATTTATATTTTGCCCATGAACATCTATAACTAAATCTCCATAATCATTTTCCACACCATCATAGAAGCATAAGACCAACTCATTAATTCCATCACCATCCAAATCAGTAATAGAGTTTTCCCTAGAATAAGTAGCATCTACCCTCATAAACACCCCTTCATTTAAGGTAGTATCATAATCTCCATGCGATCCGCTAGTATAGTAGTATATTTGTCCCTGATATTCTTCCGCATAAAATATCTCAACAACTGCTTCATCTCCAACAGGACCAACTCCAATAATATCCGTTAAGCCATCACCATTCATATCACCTGCCAGATAAGTCTGGTCTGTATATTTATATGATGCTCCAATTTGAAGATTTCCAGGAGTAACAATATGTGCATGATCAGCTGTATGAGATGTAGACGGAAGGTATGACCATGTAAACTGTGTTGCAGGAAGAGACTCGTTCTGGCCGTTTGCCTCACTTACACTTGTCAGGCGTGAATATTTATATTCCGTTCCATCTCCTATTGTATCGTAGGTAAGAGTATAAGTACGGAACACCTGTTCACTGGTCTTACATGTTATTGTTTTAAGACGTTTATTAAAAGATCCTTTTTTACCGTCAAAATGAACCGGTATTACATCATCCCTGTCCTCATAGACAAATGATATTGTATTAGACAGAGCATTGCTTTGATTGTTATTGTCTCCATAGGCTATAAGTATAGGATAAACATAATACTCTGATTGATCGTAGTAGTATTCAACATAATTGCCTGTAGGTTGTATTGCTCGAGTTAAATACCATGAATGGATTCTCTGAGAACTACCTTTATTATAAGACAATTGAGTTGTATACCAATAAACCATACCGTCACTACTCTGTACCTCAAACCATATGTTATTGGAACTTGAATTACAAGTTCCATGAGTTATAACCTTCGTAAAAGGATCTGACTCCGGATTATATATAGAGTCATCCTGACCTGCGGTACCCGAACTAAGCAAAAGACGGGTTCCATCCAAGTAAAGGGCATCATCGGCAAGATATTTCATTCCTTGTGCCGCATTATCATGATATGCATCCTTGGGCGCACGTGTAATGGACGAAAAACCGGAAAGATTGGCTCCGTAACCGCAAAGACCATTACCGGCCTGGCTGTTGTATGTAATTGACAACTGTGGTGCCGCTCCTCCAACACCAACCGGAACTTCAATAGGAATGCTATAAGTTGCTCCGCCCAGAGGAGATACTCCGAATGAGCCTCCCATGGCTCCTACCGTACCCGACTGCGAGCTGGTTGTAGAAGGTGCAACGGAATAGCCAAAGTCAACCGTTCCGTTTATTATGACACCAATATATCCTGTGCACCCCTTTCCTTCTGTTACGAAATAATATGTACCTGCTGCTAAAGTGGTTTTAATGTAAGCCATAAGAGGATTACTGGCTCCATTTCCATAATTATTATCATTATAAGCTATTTCTACGCCAGCAGAATTAAGAATATGCAGGTATGAGTCGTGAATATTTAGATCTGCATGAATAATTTCTATTTCCATTGGACACGATAGAGTAGCTTTTATGAACATATCGGGGCCAGCTACGCCATATGTATCCGTAAAAATCATCATTGGCATTCTTCCGGTAGAATATGTGAAATTCTGATTTTTCGTTCCAAGATCTACGGGGTTCTGCAATGTATTGCCTTCAGTATTATTCTGTCCCTTTACCGATAATCCCAGGCAAAGGAATAAACTGGTTATTAATGATATCTTTAATGCTTTCATAATGTGCAAACAATTAGTTAATTACTTCTTTACGATTTTCCATGTTGTGGATTCCTCGTTAATCTTGATAACCATTATGTAAATGCCATTGGCATAATCTGTAATATCCAACTCATTGGATTCACTCAACTGTGTGATATTACATACCATCTTACCGGCCATATCATAAAGTGTCAAAGCGGATGATCCAAAATCTGAGACTCCTTCAATGTCAATCTTCAAATCACCTTCGGTAGGATTAGGATAAATGGTTATCCTGGTCGATGCCAGCGAATCCTGATACATTTTTTCTTCAGGAGCTTTACCGTTCACTGAACCACGTGTAAAGATTATTATCTTTTCACTGGTTAATCGGTTTCCTGCAGAATCATAATGATTTTCAATTCTGTCGGCAAGCGCACCACCACACAAAGAAGCAAACACTAGAGAAAGGACTAAGAGACGACCCTTTTTCTGTCTCTTCCAAAACTCTCTTTTTTTCATTTTATTTGGTTGTTAGTTAATAATGGGGGCACTACTCGTTACACACTAACAACCAATTCGTTGATTAAGCTATGGATTAAAGGTTATTACAAGAAAAATCCATACCTTTGCCGAACCTGATTTCAGCATGCAACATTCTGAATGACGGAAACGAGGGGATAGATACGCTGAAGCTTTTCCACGGCACTCACGTACTATCCCTTCTTTATTTCCTTTTGGTCACAAAAAAACGGAAGCAATCTACTTGCACCCGTCACAAAACCGCGCATATACTCTATGAGTAAAGACGGCAACACTGGAAAAGGAGCAAACAATTGCTACAATCACTTTGCAGCCATTGCAAACATAGATAAAATATGCCTGCAATGGAGTCTAAACGCATTAATAAATCTTAAAAGGGCTTGGTTTTTTAGTTTATCACCTTTTGGCCGTCAGCATGACAGCATGAACGCTCTGCAGCCAGCCCTGAAGGTTGCGGATACGCTCTTCGGGTTTCATTTCCGGCAGACAGATTTCACTGATTTTGCGGACCTCCTTGATCTGATTCACTGAGGTAAAGACTCCGCATGCGCAACAGTTAAGGATGGCCGATCCCAGGCCCGATGCCTCTTCCAATCCCAGACGCTTTACGGGGAAGCCCAGGATATCGGCCTGGAACTGCATCAGGAAATCGTTTTTGGCAGACTCGCCATCTATGCAGAGTTCGCGCAGCGGAGTGGTGAGTCCGCGCATGGCCAGTTCTACAACATCGGCCACCTGATATGCGATTGACTCCAGAGCGGCACGTACCACATGAGCCTTGGTGGTCTGCATGGTCAGTCCGGTAATCATGGCCTTGGCCTCAGGCACCCACCAGGGTGAACCCAGTCCGTTGAACGCCGGCACAAAATAGACGCCGCCGTTGTCCGGAACGCTCTGTGCCAATGTCTGAGTGTCATCGGCCGAATCCACCAGACGCAGGTTATCGGTAATCCAGTCCAGGACTGCACCAGATGAATGCACATGTCCCTCAACCACGTAGTAGTTGTGGTCAAACATGGAGTAGCCAATGGAGCAGACCATACCGTTGGGTGCCGGAACCGGCTTCTCGCCCACGTTGAACATGACCGATGAGCCTGTACCATAAGTGGTCTTGCCCTCACCCGGCTCAAAGCAGAGTTGGCCTACCAGGGCGCCGTGGGAATTACCCAGCACGCCTGCAATCTGCACGGGTTTGGGCAGCAGGCCTTCTATATCGGTCTCACCGAATACGCTGTCAGACGGCTTGGTCTCGGGCAGCATCTGGGCGGGAATGGTGAACACCCTGAGGATATCGGGATCCCACTCCATGGAGTTGATGTTAAAGAGCAGTGTGCGTGATGCGTTTGAGTAATCGGTCACGTGATTTTTGCCGCCGGTAAGTTTCCAGATGAGCCATGTATCGATGGTACCCATCAGTATGTCACCCTTCTCGGCACGCTCTCTTACGCTCTGTATGTTGTCCAGAATCCATTTTACACCGCTTCCGCTGAAATATGTATCGGGAATAAGTCCTGTACGTTCCTTTATGGTAGCCTCGTAGCCTTTGTCAATCAGTTCCTGGCAGAATGATGCGCCACGGCGGCACTGCCACATTACTGCGGGATAAACGGGCTTGCCGGTGTTCTTGTCCCAAAGCACGACTGTCTCGCGCTGGTTAACCATTGAAATGGAGAACTCGTTGCCCTCAAACGGGGGGAGTTCAAGCTGCTTTATTGCAGCCACGGTATTGATGTAAATCTCCTCGGCATCGGCCTCAACCCAGTCCTCGCGGGGATGGCTGATTTTGTGAGGTATTATCTTATGGTCTATAAGATTGAGTTTCTCATCGAACAGCAGCGCCTTTGATGATGATGTGCGCTGGTCAATTGTGATTATGTATCTCATTACTTGTTGTTGTCAGCTAGTTTTTCAATAGCCAGGAACAATTGCTCCTGATTCTTGTACTCGTTATATTTACGGTTAACGCGCTTTACATAGTTAAGTGTCTCGGTTGCATCGAACGAACCGTACTGGCATACGCTGTCGTTATAGACCTCGGGGTCTTTCAATGACGCCAGAACCGGACTCAGGCTGTTCCAGTTGTATCGGTTGATACCATTCTTGCGAGCTATCCTCATAGCGTCAAAGATATGGTTTGAACCACCGTTGTAACTGCCCAATATATAATTCATTCTCTCTCTTTCATTGATAAAACTGAACAGACCGCCCAGATCATCAATATATTTAACGGCCACCCTGATATCAAGTTCCACGCTCTGTGCCAGCGTATCGGCCACACCCATCTTGGCAAGCAGATGCCGGTATGTCGAGGGCATTATCTGCATCAGGCCCTGTGCACCGCGATGAGACCTTGCGGTGGTATCGAACTTAGACTCCACGTATGCAATGGCAGCAAGCATTTTCCAATCACACACGCTGTCAGCGTACAGACGGAACAGGGAATCAAAGGGGGAAATGTAGATGTAATCCTGAGGCTTGGGCTGTACCTCTTCCTCAGCAGGGGCATCGGCCACCGGATCCTGCTTACAGGTTCTGGTGAGGAAAAGGATAAGTATCAGGGCTGCAGTCACAAGAAGTATTATGACCTTCTTGGCGCTCATCTCGGGCCCGTTGTATCTAGTCTCCTGCATTGCAAACGTCGCACCTTAAAGCGACTCAATTAAATATCGCTGCAAAGTTACACCTTTTTTATAAGAGAGCAAAATCACAAAAAACGGCGTTTGGCTTGCATAATACAAAAAAGGCGCATACCTTTGCAGTCGAAATGAAAAGTTATACAGCATCATATCACCATCATCATACCTGCAGATCCTGATCGGGAGGCTATAATTGGTGTATAAATATACAAGAGGCTTGCCGGTAGACGGTGAGCCTCTTTTTAATTACAAGATTTAAAACACTTTATAATATGTTACGAATAGCTGTACAGTCAAAAGGTCGTTTGTACGACGAGACAATGGAGTTGCTCCAGGAGTCAGGCATCAGCCTGGGAGTATCAAAACGCACACTTCTGGTCCAGGCCGGAAACTTCCCGGTCGAGGTCCTGTTCCTGCGCGACGATGATATACCGCAGTCAGTTGCCGGCGGTGTAGCCGATGTAGGCATCGTGGGTGAGAACGAGTTCGTGGAGCGCCAGGAGAAGGCCGATATCATCAAGCGCCTTGGTTTCAGCCGCTGTCGTCTGTCACTTGCCATCCCCAAAGCCATTGATTACAAAGGTCTTGAGTGGTTCAACGGCAAGAAAATCGCCACCTCCTACCCCGGAATCCTGAACTCATTCCTCAAAGAGAAGGGAATCAAGGCTGAGACACACGTAATAACCGGCTCCGTTGAGATTGCACCCGGTATAGGTCTGGCCGATGCCATATTCGACATAGTAAGTTCCGGCTCCACACTGGTAAGCAACAACCTCCGCGAGGTTGAGGTTGTAATGCAGTCCGAGGCCCTGCTCATCGGCAACCCAAATATGGATGCCGATAAGAAAGCCATCCTTGAGGAGCTGCTGTTCCGCTTTGATGCAGTAAAGGCCGCCCAGGGCAAGAAATACATAATGATGAACGTGCCCGATGACCGCATGAGTGAGGTATTGGCCGAACTTCCCGGCATCAAGAGCCCCACGGTAATGCCCCTGGCCACCAAGGGCTGGAGCTCAGTTCACACCGTACTTGACGAGAAACGTTTCTGGGAAATCATCGGCCGCCTGAAAGCCGCCGGTGCCGAAGGCATCCTGGTCCTCCCCATTGAAAAGATGATACTGTAAGCAAAATGATACCAATGGGGTCAGGCCCCAATGGTATCATTTTCAAAAAAAGAAAGAAAATGAACATTGTAAGATATCCTGACAAAGGCTTGTGGAAAGAACTGCTGAGTCGTCCCGCGCTGAGCGTGGAGGGTCTTTACGAGCGTGTGCAGGCTGTGCTTGACACCGTACGCAAAGGCGGTGACCAGGCGTTGCGTGACTATGAGTTGCAGTTTGACAAGGTACAACTGGACTCACTTGCAGTAAGTCAGGCTGAGCTTGATGAGGCTGCTTCATTGGTACCGGCCGATTTACGCGATGCAATTGACCGCGCCGCACAGAACATACGCCGTTTCCACGAGTCCCAACTGCCCCAACTGAGCAAGGTTGAGACCACCCCCGGCGTAACCTGCTGGCAGAAGGCAGTGCCCATCACCAAGGTAGGTCTGTACATCCCCGGCGGCACAGCACCACTGTTCTCGACAGTCCTGATGCTGGCTATCCCCGCCCGCACCGCAGGCTGCACCGAGATAGTTCTCTGCACCCCTCCGGGACGTGACGGAAAGGTCAATCCTGCAATACTCTACGCCGCACAGGTGGCCGGTGTAAACCGATTCTTCAAACTGGGCGGGTCACAGGCCATCGCCGCAATGGCGTACGGCACCGAGAGCGTGCCCAAGGTATCCAAGATATTCGGCCCAGGCAATCCCTACGTTACCGCCGCCAAGCAGATAGTATCACTCAAGGATGTGGCCATCGATATGCCCGCAGGCCCGTCGGAGGTTGAGGTTATAGCCGATGCCCAGGCCAACCCCGCATTCGTTGCCGCCGATCTGCTCTCACAGGCCGAGCACGGACGTGACAGCCAGGTGATACTGCTCACCACATCGGAAGAACTGATTGAAAAGGTTCAGGCCGAAGTTGACCGTCAGGTTGCCCTGCTGCCCCGCAACGAGATTGCAGAGGCATCACTGGGCAACAGCCGCATGATACTGCTCAGCAACGATGATGAGATAATTGAGATGACCAACGAGTATGCTCCCGAGCACCTGATCATCCAGACTCAGAACGCCTCTGAACTTGCTGAGCGCGTAGTCAACGCAGGCAGCGTGTTCATCGGCCCCTGGTCACCCGAGAGTGCGGGCGATTACGCATCGGGCACCAACCACACCCTGCCCACCAGCGGCTACGCCAAGGCATACTCGGGTGTGAATATTGACAGTTTTATGCGCAAGATAACCTTCCAGCAGCTCACACGCGACGGCCTCAAATCCCTTGGTCCGGTAATTGAGACCATGGCCGCCGGCGAGTATCTGGACGCACACAAAAATGCAGTAACCCTGCGACTGAAAGAACTATGAAACCGCTACAAGAACTTGTAAGACCCAATATCTGGAGCCTGAGCCCGTACACATCGGCCCGTGACGAGTACCAGGGCAAGGAGGCAAAGGTGTTCCTGGACGCAAACGAGAACCCCTACAACGCCCCCTTCAACCGTTACCCCGACCCGCTGCAACGCGATCTCAAGAAGAAGATTGCAGTGATCAAGGGCGTCAGCGAGCAGTCCATTTTCTTTGGCAACGGCAGCGACGAGGCCATCGACCTGATGTTCCGCATATTCTGCCGCCCCGGAGTGGACAACGCCGTAGCCATAGAGCCCACCTACGGAATGTACGGTGTTTGTGCCGATATCAACGACGTGGAGTACCGCCGCGTACTGCTGGACGAGAACTTCCAGCCCGATGCCGACAAGATCCTGGCTGCAGTCGATGCAAACACCAAACTGATATTCTTCTGCTCACCCAACAACCCCAGCGGCAACAACATTGACCGTGGGGTGATTGAAAAGTTGCTGGACTCATTTGACGGAATAGTGATTGTGGATGAGGCCTACATTGACTTTGCAGGCGTGCCCTCATATCTGCAGCAACTCTCCGAGCGCCCCAATCTGGTTGTGCTCCAGACATTCTCCAAGGCATGGGGAATGGCCGGAATCCGCTTGGGAATGGCGTTTGCACAGCCCCAGATCATAGATATAATGAACAAAGTCAAATACCCGTATAACATCAACCAGCTCACCCAAAAGCGGGCCATGGAAGAGGTTATGCAGCACGACCGCGTTCAGGAATGGGTCAATTCCATTCTCAGGGAGCGCACCCGCCTGATGGATGAGTTCGCAAAACTGGATTGCACCTTGCGTGTATATCCGTCCGATGCAAACTTCTTCCTGGCCCGCGTAAAGGACGCCAAGGCAACCTACGACTATCTGGTTGACTGCGGCATAATTGTACGCAACCGCAGCAAGATAGCCCTGTGCGGCAATTCACTGCGCGTAACCGTTGGCACCGCCCCCGAAAACAACGCATTACTTGAAGCTCTCAAGAAATTTAAATAACTTTGGCAGATATGAGCAAAAGAGTCCTATTCATAGACCGTGACGGAACCATCGTGGTTGAGCCGTCCGACGAGCAGCTTGACAGCTTTGAGAAGCTGAAGTTCGTGCCCGGAGTATTCAAAAGCCTGTCATTCCTCAGGGAGCACACCGACTTTGAGTTCGTAATGGCCAGCAACCAGGACGGACTGGGCACCCCGTCATACCCCGAAAAGGATTTCTACCCCACCCACAACTTCATCCTGAACACACTTAAAGGTGAAGGCGTGGAGTTTGATGACCTGCTCATAGACCGTCACTGCCCCGAGGACAACGCCCCCACCCGCAAGCCCGGCACCGGAATGTTCGGCAAATATATGACCGATGAGTACGACCTGGCCGCCAGTTA
>JAEEGG010015977.1_pt1 | contig 15667 bp, 15 predicted proteins | sample 9134161 | NCBI WGS metagenome assembly JAEEGG01 (sample SAMN16246543, study PRJNA631951) | gut metagenome | biome: gut microbiome; feature: rumen; material: CR-attached | host: Bos | place: Iran: Karaj | collected 2018-10
GAGCCCACGGGGCTGAACAACGCGGCGGAGTCCGGCGGCATATGGTGGCCGAGGAAGGTGTTTGAGGATCCGTACAACTATTCGCAGCTCGCGGCAGCCTCCTTCGGACAGACCTTCAATATCACGCCCATACAGATGGTCACCGCGGTAAGCTGCGTGGCCAACGGCGGATATCTCATGCAGCCCCACATGATAAAGCAGATATTGGCTCCGGACGGCACGGTGGAAAAGAGCTTCGAGCCCACGGTCGTAAGACAGGTGATAAGCGAGAAGACCTCCGCCGACGTCTGCGCGATACTCGAAAGCGTCGTGAGCGCGCCGGACGGCACGGGCAAGAACGCCTTCGTCGCGGGCTACCGCGTGGGCGGCAAAACGGGCACCTCCGAAAAGGTAGGCCAGGCCTCGGACGACTACATGGTCTCCTTCGTGGGCTTCGCCCCCGCGGACGATCCGAAGGTCGCCGTGCTGGTGATACTCGACAATCCCAGCAAGGACTCGGGGATATACATAAGCGGCGGCGTCATGGCCGCGCCGGTAGTCGGCAATATCCTCGCGGACGTGCTCCCCTACCTCGGCGTGGAGGCCGAAAGCAGCACCGACGGCAGGGTAAGCAACGTGCTCATGCCCAACGTAAAGGGCCTGTCGGTGTCCGACGCGAGCGCCGAGCTGGAGAGCAGGGGCTTCTCCGTGAAAACGGTGGGCAGCGGCGGCACGGTCACCGATCAGGCGCCCATCTCGAATATGAAGCTGTCCTACGGCAGCACGGTGGTGCTGTACGCGGGCGAGGATAAGCCGGAGGGCACCGTGGACGTGCCCGACATGGTCGGCAAGACCTACAAGGCGGCCAAGGCTTACTTCGAGGCCTTCGGAATGTTCATACGGACCACGGGCGTGGCGCCGTCGGAGTCCAACACCATAATCGTTCAGCGCCAGAACACGGAGCCCGGCAGCAAGGTGAAGTACGGGACCGTGATAGAAGTGTCGATCATAGACAACGATACCAGCATAATGGAGACGAGAGGCTGATGAAGCTCAGGGACATATTGAAGGGAATAGAGACCGTCCGCGTCGAGGCCGATCCCGGGTGCGAGATAACGGACATATGCTACGACAGCCGCAGGGCGGCGCCGGGGGCGATGTTCGCGGCCGTGAAAGGTTATGAGACCGACGGGCACAGATATATGGCTTCGGCGGCGGAAAAGGGCGCGGCGGTCGTGCTTTGCGAGCAGGCGCCGGACTGCGGCGTGCCGTACGTCCTCGTCCGCGACAGCCGCCTCGCGCTGGCTCTCGCCTCGGCAAACCTTTTCGGCAGACCGGCGGAAAAGCTGAAGCTCATCGGCGTCACCGGGACCAACGGCAAGACCACGGTCACCAACCTTACGAGGAACATAATAGAGAGCTGCACGGGCCGCCTCTGCGGTCTTATGGGCACCAACCGCAATATAACCGGGAAAAACGAGTACGACGCGGAGCATACCACGCCGGAGTCGAGAGACCTGCAGCAGCTGCTGGGAGAAATGGTCGAGGCGGGCTGCGGGTACGCGGTAATGGAGGTATCCTCCCATTCGCTCATGCTCGGCCGCGTGGCGGGCATCCGCTTCACGGCGGGCTGCTTCACCAATCTCAGCCAGGATCATCTCGATTTTCACGGGACCATGGAGGCGTATCTCGACGCCAAGGCAAAGCTGTTCGATATCAGCGAAAACGCCGTGATCAACGCGGACGATCCCGCCGCGGAGAAGCTGAAGGCGAGGGCGAAGGGCGCTTTGCTGCTCTACGGCATAGACAGCCCCGCCGCCGAGCTCAGGGCCGAGGACATAAAGCTGCTGCCCGACAGGGTGGAGTTCACGGCCGTATACGGAGACGTGAGGACGGCGGCGAGCCTCGGCATACCGGGGCGCTTTTCGGTATACAACGCTCTCGCGGCCGTGGGCTGCTGCATTGCCGCGGGCGTCGATCCCGCGGAGGCGATGCGCGCCCTGAGCGGCTGCGGCAGCGTGAAGGGAAGGATGGAGGTCGTGCCCTGCGGCAGGGACTTCACCATACTGATAGACTATGCCGTCACTCCCGACGCGCTGGACAACATGATACGCACCGTCCGCGCCGCCGCTCCGGGACGGGTGGTGGTGCTGTTCGGCTGCGGCGGGGACCGGGACAGGACCAAGCGGCCGAAGATGGGAAAGGTGGTCGCGCAGCTGAGCGATTTCGCCGTAGTCACCTCGGATAATCCCCGTACCGAGGATCCGCAGGCCATCATCGACGACATACTGCCCGGCTTCGAGGGCGAGGACACGCCCTATGTGGTCATACCCGACAGGCGCAGCGCCATACGCTGGGCGATAGAGCACGCCCGGAAGGATGATACGATCGTGCTGACCGGCAAGGGACACGAGACGTATCAGATAATCGGCAGGACCAAGCATCACATGGATGAAAGGGAGATAGTCGCCGAGATACTCGGCGGCTGACCGGTAAACACAAATGACGTACGCGGCATCATTCATAATTTCCTTCGCCGTCACGGCGCTGTCGGGACTGATACTGATACCGATGCTGCGCCGCCTCAAGGCGGGGCAGAGCATAAAGCGCGACGGGCCGGTATGGCACATGTCCAAGGAGGGCACGCCCACCATGGGCGGGCTGATGTTCATAGCGGGCATGCTGGCCGCGGTGCTCATCGCCGTTTTCGCCTTCCTGCGCGGAGACGCCGTGGCCCCGGCGATGCTGTGCTTTGCCCTGGTGCAGGGGCTCATCGGCTTCGCGGACGATCTTCGGAAGGTGCGCCGCCACGGCAATAAGGGACTGAGCGGCATCCAGAAATTTTTCCTGCAGCTGGCGACGGCGGTGGCCTTCATTCTGCTTTTGAGGCACAGCGGCTACCTCAGCCCGGATTTATATCTTCCCTTCATCGGAACGAGGCTGCATCTGAGCGAGCCGGTGTACTTCATATTTGCCGCGTTCGTCATCGTAGGCACCGTCAACGCGGTGAACCTTACCGACGGGGTGGACGGACTGCTCAGCGGCGTCACGCTGCCGACCGCGGTATGCTTCACCGCTCTGGCGATCTATTGGGGCGAAAAGCCGCAGGCCGTGTTCGCCGCGGCGCTGACGGCGGGCATAGCCGCGTTTTTGATATTCAATTTCAACCCCGCGAAGGTGTTCATGGGCGATACGGGCTCGCTGTTCATAGGCGGGGCGGTATGCGCTCTTGCCTTTGCGGCGGATATGCCGCTGATACTCGTGCCGCTGGGCGTGATATATATAGCCGAGGCGATGTCCGATATAATCCAGGTGTTATATTTCAAGCTGACGCACGGAAAGCGCATTTTCAAAATGGCCCCGCTGCACCACCATTTCGAAAAATGCGGCTGGAGCGAGAAAAAAGTGTTTGCGGTATTCACCGCGGTGAGCGCAGTTTTCGCCCTGCTTACCTGGCTGGGCGTAAAGAGCAGATACGGGATATGACGCACGCCCCGGGGCGGGAAGGAACCTACTATGGCAGAGCTGTATGATTTTCCGGAAAGAGTAACGGGCGAACGCCTGAGCGCGGACGGCGCGAAAAAAAAGAAGAAAAGACGCGGGCGCATGGACGTGCCGTTCTGCATGCTTACGCTGCTGATACTGCTGGTGGGCCTCGTGATGCTGCTGTCGGCAAGCTACATACGGTCCTACTATGAAACGTACGGCAGCTCGCGCGGACCGGACGCGACGTATTATTTCCGACGCCAGCTGATATTTTCCGTTCTGGGCGTCGCCGCCATGCTTTTCATTTCGCGGATAAGACTGAGCTTTATACGGAAGCTGTCGTTCCCCGCCATCATCGGTTCGTTCCTGCTGCTGCTCGCGGTGCTTATGAAGGGCCTTTCGACCAACGGCGCCGTGCGCTGGCTGGAGCTGCCGGGCAACGTCACCTTCCAGCCCTCCGAAATAGCGAAAACGGCGGTCGTGATCGCCTTCGCGGACTGGATGTGCAAGCTCAGCGACAAAATGAAAACGTTCAAATACGGCGTGCTCCCGTTTCTGATAGCGCTGCTGTGCATCGCCGTGCCGCTGCTGCTGCAGCCGCATCTGTCCGCGACGATAATAATACTTCTGCTGGGCTTCATGATGATGTTCGCAGGCGGAACGAGACTGAGATATCTCGGCGCGGCAGTGCTGGCGGCCGTTCTGGGCTACGCCCTGCTGATGTATCTCATCAAGATCGAAAGCCCGATAATCGAGAAGGTCAGCTTTTTCAGATACGCCGTCGAGCGCATCACCGCCTGGAAGGACCCGGAGTCGGTGCTGCTCTCGGGAGGCTGGCAGATAATACAGTCGCTTTACGCGATAGGCTCGGGCGGACTGCTCGGCCTGGGGCTGGGACAGAGCCGGCAGAAATACCTGTACCTGCCCTTCGAGCATAACGACTATATCTTTTCCATAGTATGCGAGGAGCTCGGCTTTGTGGGCGGAGTGCTGATACTGCTGCTGTTCGCCCTGCTGATAATCCGCGGCTTCTGGCTGGCCATGCATTGCCGGGACAAATTCAGCTCACTGGTGGTGACGGGGATGATGATACTGCTTTCCCTGCAGGTGTTCCTCAACGTCGCCGTCGGGACGAACCTGCTGCCCGCGACGGGCATATCGCTGCCGTTTTTCAGCTACGGAGGCACGGCTCTGGACATACAGCTGGCCGAAATGGGCATAGTCCTGTCTGCCTCGCGGGACATAGCGGATAAATAAGTCCGCGGGCACGATGCCCGCGGATCCGATCGGAGGAAAGAAATGAATTTCCTTTTTGCCTGCGGAGGCACCGCGGGTCATATAAATCCCGCCGTCGCCCTTGCCCAGAGGCTGGGCAGCCTCATGCCGGACTCGAATTTCCTGTTTATAGGCGCCGAGGGCAATATGGAAATGGAGCTCGTGCCCAGAGAAGGCTATGAAATAAAGGCGATCAAGGCGGGGAGCCTTCACCGCAGCCTTCGCCCCGACGAGCTTATCAAGAACGTAAGATCGGTATATTACATTTGCATCTCCACACACAAGGCAAAGAAAATAATGCGCGCTTTCAGGCCCGACGCCGTTCTCGGCACCGGGGGCTACGTCTGCTACCCGGTGATAAAGGCGGCTTCGGAGCTGGGTATCCCGACGCTGATACACGAGTCCAACGCTTTCCCCGGCCTTACCACGAGGATGCTCGAAAAGTACGCCGACAGGCTCATGGTCGGCTTTGAGGAGAGCAGGAGCTTTTATAAGGATCCCGAAAAAGTGGTCTTCACCGGCACTCCCGCCCGCAGCGGCTTCGGCAGCTGGAGCAGCGAAGAGGCGAAAAAGGAGCTCGGCGTAGAAAAGACGCCGCTGGTACTGTCCTTCTGGGGCTCGCTGGGCGCCTCGCACATGAACGAGGTGACGGCGCGCATGATGATAATGAACGAAAGGGACGGCGCGTTCAGGCACATCCACGCGAGCGGCGGGGAGAACGGACCGGAAAAAATGACGGCCCTGCTCGGAGGCGTGGAGCTGAAAAACACGGAGATACGCCGCTATATCTACGATATGCCCAAGGTGATGGCAGCGGCGGACGTGGTGATATGCCGCTCCGGCGCCTCCACCCTCTGCGAGCTGACGGCCATGGGCAAGCCGGCGGTGCTGGTGCCGTCGGTAAACGTGACCAACAATCATCAGGAGAAAAACGCAAGGGTGCTTTCCGACAGGGGAGGCGCGGTGCTCATACGCGAGGAGGACTGCACGCCGCAAAAGCTGTACGATACGGTCACGGAGCTCTGCTCCGACTCCGGCAGACGCGCGGAGATGAGCGCGGCGATGCTCTCCATGGCGCGGACGGACGCGGTGGACGCGATCGTCGGCGAGATACTCGACGCGGTCCGACAGCCGCGTACGCGGGGAAACGCGCCCGGAACGGGCTGAAATCCGCGTTTCTCACTTTACCCGGCGCTCCGCATAATATGGCCTGAAAAAGGATGTGCGGAGGAATAGCAGTGAGTGTTCTGGAAATAACCGGCGGCAGACCGCTGAAGGGAACGATCAGGATACAGGGCGCGAAGAACAGCGCCCTGCCCATACTCGCCGCCTCGGTCACGGCGGAAGGCGTCAGCGTGATACGCAACTGTCCCGAGCTGACGGACGTGGAAACGACGATAAGGATACTGCGGCATATCGGCTGCGAGGTATGGAAGGACGGAGGAGCGCTGTACATAGACTCCTCAAGGCCCATACGCCCGGAGATCCCGGACTCGCTGATGAGCGAGCTTCGCTCGTCGGTGATATTTCTCGGCGCGCTCCTGGCGCGCTCCGGAGAAGCCTGGATATCGCACCCCGGAGGCTGCGAGCTGGGGCCCAGGCCGATAGACCTGCATCTCGCCGCCCTCCGCGCCCTCGGCGCGGAGATCGAGGACAGCGGCGGCAGACTTATATGCCGTGCCCGCAGACTGGCCGGAGGACGGATAGACCTGCCGTTCCCGAGCGTCGGCGCGACGGAGAACGCGATGCTGGCGGCGGGAAGGGCCGACGGGATGACGGTGATCACCAACGCCGCCAGAGAGCCGGAAATAGAGGATCTGCAGAACTATCTGATCGCCTCCGGAGTGAGAGCCGCGGGAGCGGGGAGCTCGGTGATACACGTTTGCGGAGCCGAAAAGGGGCGGATACACGGCGCGGAGCACAGAGTGATATCCGACCGCATAGCGGCGGCCACGTTCCTTTCGGCCTGCGCGGGAGCGGGCGGGGAGATAACCCTGTACGATACCGAGCCGGGCCATTATACCGCCGTTCTGCGCAGCCTCAGGGAAACGGGCTGCGAGCTGGAGACGGGAGAGGGCACGGTAAGGATAAAAAGCACGGGACGCCTGAAGGCGCCCCGGCCGGTGACGACGAAGCCATATCCCGGCTTTCCCACCGACGCGCAGCCTCCGCTGACGGCGGCGCTGCTCAGGGCGGAGGGCACGGCCGTTTTCGTTGAGAACATATTTCAGAACCGTTACCGTCACGCGGATGAGCTCAGACTCATGGGAGCGGATATAAAGACGGAGGGAAAGACCGCGATAATATGCGGAGTGAAAAAGCTGACCGCCGCGAAGGTCCGGGCGGCGGACCTCAGAGGCGGGGCCGCCCTGGCCGTGGCGGCGCTGAGCGCCGAGGGCGTCAGCGAAATATCGGGTCTGAAGCACATAGACCGAGGCTACGAATGCATTGAACGCTCGCTGGAGGAGCTTGGGGCGGAGGCCGTAAGACTGGAGGACGGCTGAAGATACCTCCGTACGGCGGGCGAAGAGAGGGAAGATACGATGGACGAGCGCAGAGCGGCAAGCCGCGGGAAAAAGAGGGGCTCCGGCCCGATATGGCGCAGGATAAGATATGCTGCCGCGCTGATAGCGGTCATCGCGGCAGTAAGCACCTTTTTTAAAATTTCCGATATACAGGTCGAAGGAAATGTGATATACTCGGACGAAGAGATCATTTCCGCGTCCGGCCTGGATACGGGTTCGATGCTTTTCTTCGCCGGCAGACGCGGCGCGGGCAGGCGCATATACGCGAAGCTGCCGTACGTGGACAAGGTAAAAATCAGGACGCGGGCGCCCGATACGCTGGTGATCGCCGTTGAAGAGGCGGGGGTCGCCGCGAGCGTCGGGACCGAGGACGGCGGCTGGGTGCTGGTCAGCCGCAGCTGCAAGGTGCTGGGATTTTCCGACGTGCCCGAGAACATCGAGGTCATCGGCGTGACTCCGGACAAGCCGGAGGCGGCGTCGATACTGACCGCGGCCGAGGGAGAGAGCGGAAAAATGTCCGTGCTGCGCGAGCTGCTCGCTCAGCTCGGCGAGCGGGACATGCTCGGCTCTGTCGGACGCATCGATCTTACCAACAGCGGCGACGTGCGTTTTGATTATCAGGGCAGATACACCGTCAAGCTCGGCACCGCCGACAGGCTCGGCTACAGGCTGGACTTCGCTTTGAACATAATCGACGAGCTCGGGCCGGGCGAAAAGGGCACGATAGACCTTTCAACGGACACGGAAGGACATTATATACCGAGATAGCAGGGGGTAATGGATATGACGGGCGACTTCATAAGGATCAAAGTCATAGGCGTGGGCGGCGCCGGCAACAACGTGGTCAGCCGCATGACGGCAGTGGGCACAGGCGGGATCAGCTACGCCAATATCAATACCGACAAAGCCGCTCTTGCCGCCTCAACGGCGGACGAGCTGGTGCAGATAGGCGAAAAGCTGACTCACGGTCAGGGCGCCGGAGCCAATCCCGCCGTGGGACGCATGGCCGCCGAGGAGAGCAGGAACGCCATAGAAAAGGTGTTTGCCGACACCGACGCGGTCTTCATAACCGCGGGCATGGGCGGCGGCACCGGCACGGGCGCGGCGCCCGTGGTGGCCGGCCTTGCCAGAGACGCGGACGTGCTTACGATCGCCGTGGTGACAAAGCCCTTCAAATTCGAGGGCCGGGCAAAGATGGAAAAAGCCGAGGAGGGCATAAGCAGCCTTCTGGAAAACGTGGACACCCTGTTCGTTATCCCCAATGAAAACCTCAAAAAAGTCACGGAACAGAAGATCACCTTCGCCAACGCCTTCGAGACGGCCGACGGAGTGCTCAACAGAGCGGTGTCCGGCATAGCCGAGATACTGAGACAGACCGGCTTCATCAACCTCGATTTCGCCGACCTCACCAATACGCTCAAGCGCTCCGGCCTCGCGCACCTCGGCGTGGGAGAGGCCAGCGGCAAGGAAAAGGTGAATGAAGTAGCGGAGAAGACGATATACAGCGAGCTTACCGAGACCTCCGTAAACGGGGCAAAGCGCGTGATAATCAGCGTTACGGGCTCGATGGATCTTACGATGGACGACGTGGACGCCGTCGTAGGCAAGATAGAGGAGGCCGCGCATCCCGACGCCAACATAATCTTCGGCGTGAATTTCGACGAGAACCTTACCGACGCCATGCGCGTGATCGTCATTGCCACCGATTTCGGGGACGATGACGAAGGCTCCGCTTCTTCCGGCTCCGACGCCTCGGAGGAGGACGATGAGGACGGCAAATGGCAGCGTTTCCTTGAGGAGACCTTCGGCAAATAAGCGGCAGACTGTCTGTTTTGACCTCGTCGGCAAAGTCTTCGTGACTTTGCCGACGCTTTGTCTGCGCGGAGGCGCCGCTTTCCCGGGGCGTCTTTGTTTTTTTTATTAAAATCCTATTGACCTGCCCCTGTTTTCGATATAAAATCATAAGAAAGATATGATAGAAAATGGAGGAAGAAGCTATGCCATACACTCTTGAGTCCGGACCCGATAACATAGTTAATATAAAAGTCGTCGGCGTCGGCGGCGCCGGAAACAACGTCGTCAACAACATGATAGAACAGGGCACCAAGGGTGTGGAGTTCGTTGCCATAAACACGGACAGGCAGGTGCTCTCCGTTTCGATGGCCGATCAGAAGCTCCAGATAGGCGAAAAGCTTACCCACGGTCAGGGCGCCGGCTCCGATCCCGAGGTGGGCAGAAAATCCGCCGAGGAGGACAGGAACAACATAGTCAAGGCCTTTGAGGATACCGACATGATGTTCATCACCGCCGGCATGGGCGGCGGCACCGGCACCGGAGCCGCTCCGGTGATCGCCGATATCGCCCGCGAGCAGGGCGTGCTGACCGTCGGCGTGGTGACCAAGCCCTTCAATTTCGAGGGCAAGCGCCGCATGCAGCAGGCCGAGGCCGGCATCAAGGAGCTGCTCGGCAAGGTGGACGCGCTGCTCGTTATACCCAACGACAGGCTGAGATACGTCACCGAGCAGAAGATAACGATGCTCAACGCCTTCTCCGTGGCCGACGACGTGCTCTTCCAGGCGGTCACGAGCATATCCGACCTTATAAAGAACACCGGCCTTATCAACCTTGACTTTGCCGACGTCACCACCATTATGAAGGACGCCGGCTACGCTCACATGGGCGTGGGCCGCGCGACGGGCAAGAACAAGGCGGAGGAGGCCTCGAGAGCGGCCATTGCCAGCCCGCTCATGGAGACCTCGATAGACGGCGCGAGAGGCGTGCTCGTCAGCATTACCGGCTCCAGCGACATGGGCCTGGAGGAAGTGGATATCGCGGTGGGCCTGGTGGAGGCGGCCGCGCATCCCGACGCCAACATTATCTTCGGCGCGTCTCTGGACGACTCTCTCGAGGACGAGATCAGAGTAATAGTCATCGCCACCGGCTTTGACAACGGCAGGCCGGGCAAGGCGCCCTCGGACGACAAGGCCGAAGAGCGTACGGAAGCGGCCGCGGAAGACGATAAGGATCCCCTCGAGGATATACTGAAGATATTCGAAAAAAATTAAATCCCGAGCGATGATTGACGGGAGCGCCGCAGATTGTCTGTGACGCTCCCTTTGTGTAGGGGAAAACGCGAAGCAGACCCGACTTCGGCGTTTGACGCATCTTTTCCGCCGGCTCTTTGTCCGAAAAGCTTGAAATACACAAAGTATTCCCGCGCTTTCCGAACATCGATCCGACAAAAAATCTGCCGCCAACCGCTCTTGCCGGTCGGCTCCGCGCTTTCCCGGGATCATCACGGACTGTCAAACGGAGGCTTTTTTGGAAGACATTGTTTTTTCCGACGCTTTGATGGCGTCTCTCTACGTGATCTTTATCGTATGCATCTTCGTCCCGGTCTTTTATTATATCTGGTTCGCGATAAAGAAAAAAATAAACCACGTCGCGATACTCTGCGGCCTGGCTGTGTTTTTCGTTTTCGAATACTACCTGTCCGGGGGTATTCTGAAGCTGATCGAAGGCTCCGAAGGCATGGGGGCGTGGGGCGCCGCCGCGCTGAGGACGCTCACGGTCGCCGCGGCGGAGACGGCGGGGATATGGCTGGGCCTGAAGCTGATGAGCCGTACTCATTCGTCCGTGCGCGTGCCGACGGGCTTCGCCCTCGGCTTCAGACTGTTCGACCTGCTGTATCTCGGGGCATTCAACAGTCTTTTGCGCCTCGCGAACGCCGTGCTTACCCGCGCCCGGGGCAAGGAGTACATACTTCAGTCCGTGGATGAGGAATACGTGCCGCAGATGGAGCAGCTGCTGCGTTCGCTGGCGGACACGAAGCCGTACGTATTTATAATGAGCGCGGTGGATTACGCCTGCATGTTCATCCTCTCGGCCGCCGTCGTGAGGATAATATGGTATTCGATAGAAGGCGGCCGCAGACCGCCCGACGTCAGGCTCGCGGGCGCGGCGTTCCTTTTCCGCGCCGCGGCGGAGCTGCCCATGGCGCTGTATCAGAGCGGGGGCGGAGGCTACGCCCTCTGCGCCGCGGCCTATTACCTGATGACCGCGCTCACCGCCGCGTTTGCCGTTGTCCTGTCGCGGTCGAGGGACGAGCGGGAAAAACCGCGCGCGGAAAGACTGCGGCCCCGGACGCGCGGGAAACGGCAGTAAGGGAGCGGCGGAGCGACTATTCGGAAAAAGTATACCTGGTGATATATCCGTTCCCGTCGCCGGTGGTGATGACCGTGCCGCCGTCGGGCAGCGGCGAGATATCCGTTACCGGCATGCCTGAGTGATCCTTTACGTACTGCCCGGGGCTTTCGGCGAAGGCCTCGACGAATTCCCTGCGGCTGTGTTCCTCGCCGCCGCAGGGATTGATGTATTCTATGAGTATCTCATATTCTTTCATGGTCTCGAGTCCTTTTCCGTGGGAAAAATAAGCGTATCGAATAAAAGGAGAGGCAGAAAAATGAAAATTACGGCGATCAACGCAAGCCCGAGGACGGGACGGAACACCGCGAGCCTTGTCGCCGAGGCCGCGAGAGGCGCGGAGAGCGCCGGAGCTTCCGCGGAACGCTTCGACCTGTACAGGCTGGAAAAATACACCGGCTGCATATCCTGCTTCGGCTGCAAGCTGAAGCCCAATGAGGGAAGGTGCGTCTGCCGCGACGGACTCAGCCCGGTGCTGGAGTCGATAAGAAGCTCGGACGGACTGATAATAGGCACGCCCAATTATCTCGGGGACGTCTCCGCGGGCTTCCGCGCGCTTTACGAAAGGCTTATATTCCAGTATATCACGTATAAGAAAAAACCGCAAAGCTATAATACGCGCAGCATACCGGTGCTCATGATAATGACCTGCAACGCGCCCGAGGCGATGTACGCCGAGGGAAGCGCCTACGGCAGGATGCTCGAGAATTACAAAAACGTCCTGGGCATGATAGGCCCGACCCGTATCCTGCTGTCGAGCGAGACGCTGCAGGTGAACGATTACGGCTTATACGACTGGACGATGTTCGACCCCGAGGCCAGAAAGGAAAGACACGAAAAGGTATTCCCCGAGGACATGAAAAAGGCTTTCGCCATGGGCGCCGAAATGACGGCGGGCAGATGAAGCTCAGGCTGATAAGGGAAAAGACGAGCGTCGGCGCGGTGCCGCTGCTCATACTCAGACCGAAGCGCGCCTCCGAAAAGCTGCCGGGACTGCTCTGGATACACGGCGGCGGATACAGCAGCGGTATGCCCGCCATGGCGCTGGTGAGCAGGGCGAGGGAGGCGGCGGAAAAATACGGAGCTGTCGTTATCTCGCCGGGCTACCGTCTTTCGGGCAGGGCTCCCTATCCCGCGGCGCTGGAGGACTGCATGTCCGCCCTGAGATACATGAAGGATAACGCGGAAAGACTCGGGATAAGGGACGATCAGCTATTCGTGGGCGGGGAGAGCGCCGGGGGCGGGCTTGCCGCGGCGCTGTGCATGCTTGCGCTGGACAGCGGCGGTCCGGCCGTGGCGGGGCACTTTCCCCTTTACCCGATGCTGTACTTCGGCGATACTCCGTCCTCGCGGGACAATCACGGGCACATGTGGAACACCCGCAAAAATCACGCGGCCTGGAAAAAATATCTGCGCTCGCTGAAAAAGGGCGAGCCCGTTCCGCAGTACGCTTCTCCCGCGCTGAGGGAGGACATGACGGGGATGCCCCCGGCGTATACCTTCGTGGGCGACGGAGAGCCGTTTTACTGCGAAACCCTCGAATACGCGGAAAAGCTGCGCAGGGCGGGCGCCGAGGCCGAAGCGGACGTGTTCCATACGGACGTCCACGGCTTCGATCTGCTCCTGCCGATGAGCAAAAGCGCAAAGCTGGCAAGGGAGGCCTTCAACAGGCACTTCGCGTACGCGAAGGAGCACTGGTTCGCCGAACAGCCGTAACGAGGGGGAGCAGACCGGGCGTCATCGGGGAAACGGTGCGATAAGCTGCGCCGCGGTTTCGGAGCGAATGATGAAGCGCACGATCTGCGCGGGGTTTTGGCGTTTGCCGCACTTCCCGGCGTTATGATAAAGACTCTTTGAGGCATAATATGCCGAAATAAAGCATTGCTCGGAGGCAGCAATGAAAGATCAATACATCGGCGATATCGGAGATTACGGAAAATATGGCTTGCTTCGATTTTTGTCCGGCCGGGGGATCAGCATCGGCGTCAACTGGTATTTGACACCCCCGGACGGAAGAACGGATGGGAGCCATACTGAGTACCTTCGCGACGAAAGAATGCGCGTCTATGACGACAAGCTCTTTGACGATATGGCAAAGATCGCCTTGCGCGAGGATAAGCAGATACAAATGATAGAGCAGAGCGGTATTCTGAACGGGTTTCGGTTTTACAGTGAGCGGATGGATTTTTATTCGCTTCCCCGGAGTGAAAGAAACGCGGCGCGGTCAGCCTGGCATCATAATGCGTTGAAGCAGCTCAAAGACACGGAGCTGATACTCGCTGACCCTGACAACGGCCTGTCTTCCACTAAAAAAGCATCTGCGAAGGATGCGCAGAAATTCGTTCTGCCGCATGAGATCGCAGATTACTACGACCGCGGGCAGCAGATAGTCTACTATCACCACCGACCGAGAAAAAACGAAGAAGGATGGACAAGGGATAAAACGCAAATACTCGCCTGTCTTCCGGATGCGCGCTTATTGGCGGTCTCGTTCAACCGTTGGAGCTGCCGTACCTACATTTTCGTCCTCCACGAATCTATGTACGCATCCTACTGCAATACGCTGAATCGCTTTCTTGAAACAGCATGGGGGACAGTAAAAGTGGGCGGAAAACCTGCATTTATACGGGAGCCAATTTGAAGCAACACCGCAAGTGATGTGCAGCCCTCTGATGCTCTTTTGATGCTGTACCAGACGGAGCGATTACGAAAAGATGGCACACAATGGACGATTTGACGCTCTGCGCGGAGGACTGATGATTTCCGCAAACCGCGTACCGCTCCAAAAGATAAGGAAACCGCCTGAAATCTTGCGATTTCAGGCGGTTTTGCATAGCAGTCGGTATCCCTCTCTGCTCGCGTTCCGGGTTTGTCAAAACCGGAGCCCGACGCAGCGGGTACGGTTTCGGGAGGAGGAGCGACGGAGGGGGCGAGAGACGATGATTCAGAAAAGAATAGTCGTCGCGAACGATATGAAGTCTGCGACGACGATGACGGGGTCAGAATGATTCAAACACTCGACACGCGGTTTCGGAGGGGCTGTTAAAACGCCGGCGCCGCGCGGAGGTTTACCCGTTTGTCCGAGGATACGGGGATTGGGCAAGGTGGATCGATGCTTTGTTGATGATGTGAGGAAATCTAAAGCTCTGCGGCAAACAGGTTTTCGTAGTCCTGCATTAAGTGGTAGATGCCGTCCACATACGCCGTCTTGCCCTCTGTGCGATAGAGCATCGCGTAATCGTGTTTCTCAAACTTGATTGCGCGGTAGCCCAGCTTATGAAGCGTCGGGTGGTCACAGAGCTTCAGGCTGCCCGCGACCTTTGAAAGCATCTCTCGCGTCTTTTTCGCGTCGTTCAGGATGCTCTTCGCAGCTATTGGGTTGAGCAGCGTGTAATGCACATAGGCGATATAGTCGTCCAACTGTGCGAGCGCCCTGGGAGAAACGATAACTCTATACGAGACCATGTTTTCTTCCCAACTCGTCGAGCGCGTCCTCCATATCAAGTCCTTCGCCGCGCGCGATCTGTTTGCGGGACTCCTCCAGATCGCCGAGGATCTGAGCCGACGTCAACTCCCGGTACGGATTGGCGGGACGCTCCGAGGTAAACAGTTTTTTGGTAAACTCCAGCACCTTCAGCCGCGCCTCCTCCGGCATGGCTTCCAGCATGGATATCGTCGCTTCCATGGAACTCATCGCATTATCTCCCCTTTCCGCATTAAATCCTTTGAAGACAGTATAGCACATCAGAGAGGGAAATAACAGCTTTTCTTTGCACAGCCCACCGTCGCGCCGCCCGCGGCGATTTGTGAACTCGGTCCACCTCCGTGGGTGCTGACACGGCAAAGCCGTTTGAAACGGACGGTGGCCCTGAGTTCGGCGCGTGAAAGGAAGCGCGCTCGCTGAAATCATCAGCGACGTCATCTGATCAAATCAAACGTATTTTGAGAAAACAGTTACATATCGGCTGTCGAAGGTAACCGACGTAATTCTTGAAAACGGAATTTCATAAGGTTCATCCTGCCATATTCCGTCTGCGTCGAAATGCCGGAATATTACTCTTGCCTCACCCATGAAAAAAACAGAATTACAATCTTTGTTAAAGCGGCGCAGCTTTCAGTATGCTTTTTTACGCGATGTCCGTGGGGAAGAATATCAGCTTGCGGGGGCATTTCTCCGCGCAGATTCCGCATTTCTGGCA
>JAEEGG010015990.1_pt1 | contig 15657 bp, 8 predicted proteins | sample 9134161 | NCBI WGS metagenome assembly JAEEGG01 (sample SAMN16246543, study PRJNA631951) | gut metagenome | biome: gut microbiome; feature: rumen; material: CR-attached | host: Bos | place: Iran: Karaj | collected 2018-10
CAATGCCATTGGCCCAGGTTACATCGCTACGCCACAGACGGCTCCTCTTCGCGAACGTCAAGCCGATGGTAGTCGTCATCCGTTCGACTCGTTCATCTGCGCTAAGACGCCTGCCGGACGTTGGTTGGATCCTGAAGAGTTGGGTGGCCCTGCTGTGTTCTTGGCTTCACATGCCTCGGATGCTGTTAATGGTCACGTGTTGTATGTAGATGGTGGTATTTTGGCTTACATCGGCAAGCAGCCTAAGTAATCCAAACAGTAAAGATAAAAAAAGAGGCTCCGTCAGATGATGGAGCCTCTTGATTTTTTATTTACAAGATTACTTGTTAACAGCCTCAGCGAACTCAGCACCAGCCTTGAACTTAGCAACCTTCTTAGCAGCAATCTTAATCTTCTGCTTGGTAGCGGGGTTGATACCTTCACGAGCGGGCTTCTTGCTGATAGCGAATGTGCCGAAACCTACGAGCTGAACTTTGTCACCTGCTACGAGAGCACCCTTGATAGCTTCTACTGTGGCCTCGAGAGCCTTCTTTGCGTCAACCTTGGTCAGACCAGCACCTGCTGCAATCTTGTCAATTAATTCTGTCTTGTTCATAATTTTGTAGTTTTAAAAGTTAAATTAATAATAAAAAAGTTGAATTCTGACGCAAATATAGGATAAAGAATTCATAAAACAAACAAAAAATCAAAAAAAATGAGTTTTTTCATGAAAAAAAGTGTGTATTGCCCCATTTTTGTGCAAAAAAACGGATATTTTTTGTAATTTTGCGCCCAAAATAAAAAAATAGTGTCATTACGACTCTAAGTGGTTAACAAACAGCATAGAAGCAAGATGAATAACATACCCACTATGACCAAGAACCTGCTTATCGTCAATTTTCTGGCGTTTGCAGCAACATGGGTTTTAGAGTTGCGCGGTATTGACCTGACGCAACTGTTAGGCCTTCATTTCTTCCTGGCCAGTGACTTCCAGATCTATCAGTTCTTTACTTACATGTTCCTGCATGGTGGTTTTACCCACATTTTCTTTAACATGTTTGCATTGTGGATGTTCGGCTCGGTCATTGAAAGAGTTTGGGGACCGAAGAAATTCATTTTTTATTACATTGTGTGCGGAATAGGAGCCGGCATAACCCAAGAGTTGGTGCAGTATGCCACCTACACGATAGAGGGTATTTCGGCTTATCAATATGTGAATGCCGGTGGTGTTCAGATGACTACTGACGCCTATATCAATCTTTGGACGACAATAGGTGCTTCGGGAGCGGTGTATGGTATCCTGCTGGCCTTCGGTATGATTTTCCCCAACGAACGCTTGTTCATTATTCCTTTCCCCTTCCCCATCAAGGCCAAGTGGCTTATCGTTGGTTACATTGCCATCGAACTGTTCTCGGCTATGACCGGTCCTGGCGATGGCGTAGCTCATATGGCTCATCTGGGTGGTATGTTGTTCGGATTCCTGCTGATACGTTACTGGCAGAAGCATCCGGATTCCAGTCAAAGCTTCGGCCGCAGTCGTGGACAGGAGTTTTTCGAGAATATGAAACGCCGCTACGATCAACGTCAGCAACAAAGCAGTCATATGAAGGCTGAACAAACCGACCCGCGTCGTGAGAGTGACGAGGAGTATAACGCCCGCAAGCGTAAGAATCAGGAAGAGGTGGATGCCATTCTCGATAAGATTCGTAAGAGCGGTTACGATAGCCTGACGAAGGAGGAGAAGAAGAAATTGTTTGACCAAAGTCGTGAGTCGTGATTAAACAGCTGAAAGCTTTTACTGTCCGTTTGATAGCTGGGGCGAATGTTGCTACTGTGTTGGTCATGCTGTTGGTGGGTTATAGCGACCGCCTGAATCCGGCTGACCATCCGTTACTCTCGACGTTGGGTATGACACTGCCCGTATTCCTGCTTATCAATCTGGTCTTTCTCTTCTTCTGGCTCGTTTTCAAGTGGCGTATGGTGTGGATTTCCGTCCTTGGCCTCGTGCTCGCGTATGTACCTATTAGTATCTACATGCCGCTGAACAGTTCACAGGATATTCCCGAAGGGGCGTTAAAGATTATTTCCTATAACGTTTGTGCTTATGGGGGTAACTTTAAATATGACGACGGTTTCGAAAAAGTACGCGATTATCTGGTAGAGGAAAAACCAGACATTGTCTGCATACAGGAGGATATCGATACTTGGCGCCGCTATGTCTTCCTCCATTATGAGAAGACCTTTGCCTACAATGACACGATGGTTATAGCCAATAACCCGCAGAGTTACAATGCATTAGGCATTCATTCCAAATATCCCATCATACACCGTGAACGCATTGCTTATCCGTCGAAGGCCAATGGCAGCGTGGCTTGGTGGCTGAAGGTAGGAGACGACACGCTGATTGTTGTCAACAATCATTTTGAGAGTTGCCACCTAAACAAAGACGACCGTGCGCAGTATCTCCAGATGATCAAGGGAAAGATGCCCCGGGATTCGGTGCGCGAGGAATCGAAACTGTTGCTTGTCAAACTCGCTGAGGCCAATGCGAAGCGTTCCGGACAAATCAGGACTGTTCGCCAATATGCCTTGGACCATGGTCAGTATCCGGTGATAGTCTGTGGCGACTTCAACGATAGCCCAATTTCCTATTCTCGCCATGCCATGGCTGAGGTGTTGACAGACTGTTATGCGACGACGGGAAAAGGTATCGGTTTGTCATATAATCAGAAAGCTTTTTCGTTTCGCATTGACCACTTTTTTTGTAATGATAAGCTTCAACCGTATCGTTGCGAAATTGATGGAAAAATGGACGCAAGTGACCATAATCCGCTCATTTGTTGGGTTAAAATAGCCCCAAAGCATTAAAAAATGTATGAAAATTGCCGAATAATTTCGGTAAGTCAAGAAAAAAGCGTATATTTGCAGGCTAAAAAAGCAAAAATATAAATCATAATAATAAATTAACAACAATGCAAAACAAAGGAATTGTAAAATTTATCGCAATCGTTCTGATTCTCGTTTGCTGCTTCTACCTTTCCTTCTCGTTTGTGACTCGCTACCACGAAAACAAGGCAGCAGCCATGGGCGAAGAGGCTGGTCAGGAGTACCTCGACTCAATCATGAACGAGAAGGTGTACTGCGGAATTTATTCTTTCAAGCAGTGCCGTGAGATGGAGATTGGCCTGGGTCTTGACCTGAAGGGCGGTATGAACGTGATTCTTGAGGTATCAGTACCCGACGTTGTCGACGTGCTGGCTGACCACAAGCAGGACGCTGCCTACAAGAAGTCAATGGAGCAGGCAAAGAAGGAAGAGGAGACCAGTCAGGATGACTTTATCTCCCTGTTTATCAAGTATTGGAAGCAGAATTCTAACGGACGCCCCTTGGCAGCTATCTTTGCTACCCAGCAGATGAAGGGCAAGGTGAGCACCAGTTCTACCGATTCTGAGGTGGAGAGTGCTCTGCGCGCTGAGGTACAGTCTGCCGTTGACAACTCGTTCAACGTCGTCCGTAACCGTATCGATAAGTTCGGTGTCGTTCAGCCTAACATCCAGAAACTCGAGGGCCAGTCAGGCCGTATCATGGTCGAGATGCCTGGTATCAAGGAGCCTGAGCGTGTTCGTAAGTTGCTGCAGGGAAGTGCTAACCTGGAGTTCTGGGAGACCTACAACTCACAGGAGATTTATCCCCTGCTGGCTCAGCTGAACCAGAAGTATGCTGCCCTCGGTGGCGACGCTTCTGCTGCTGTTGACACTACTGCTACTGAGGCTGCTGCCGATACAACTGCTGTTGCTGAGGCTGCTGCTGACACTACGAAGGCTGCTGCTGCCGACCTGGCTGCCAAGTTGGCCAAGAAGGACGCTAAGGTTAGCGACGCCAAGGCTAAGGCTGAGGCTCTGAAGCAGAATCCTCTGTTTGCTGTGTTCCAGCCCGTTCCTCAGGGTCTGGCTATCGTTGGTTACGCCAACGCTCGCGACACTGCTGATGTCAACAAGGTTATCTATTCTCAGATTGCCGCTACCGTGCTGCCTGCCGAGTGCAAGCTGCGCTGGGGTGCAAAGGCTGAGGACTTCGGCGGTGAGAACACCAAGGGCGACGTCTTCGCTCTGTATGCTCTGAAGATTACCGAGCCTAACGGCCGTGCTCCGCTGGAGGGTGACGTGATTACCTCTTCTAAGGACGACTTCGACCAGATGGGTCATCCCTCTGTGTCTATGCAGATGAACTCTGACGGTGCTCGTCGTTGGAGCCAGATTACCAAGCAGAACATCGGTCGTGGCGTAGCTATCGTCCTCGACGACGCTGTTTACTCTGCTCCCCGTATCCTGACTCAGATTGACGGTGGTAACTCTCAGATTACTGGTAACTTCACCATCGAGGATACCAAGGACTTGGCTAATACGCTGAACTCTGGTAAGATGCCGGCTCCTACCCGCATCGTACAGGAAGAGGTCGTTGGTCCCTCACTGGGTGCTCAGTCTATCAAGCAGGGTGTCATCTCGTTCATCGTAGCCTTTGTGCTGCTGATGATCTACATGATCATGCTGTACGGCTTCATTCCTGGTATCATGGCTGATATCGCTCTGCTGTTCAACCTGTTCTTCACACTCGGTATTCTTACCTCGTTCCAAGCTGCACTGACTATGCCTGGTATCGCTGGTATCGTGCTGACGCTGGGTACTGCTGTGGATGCCAACGTGCTTATCTACGAGCGTATCAAGGAAGAGCTGCGTCGCGGCTTGGGCATGAAGGAGGCTGTGACGAAGGGTTACTCTAACGCCTTCAGCGCTATCTTCGACTCTAACGTCACCTCTCTGATCACTGGTTTCATCCTGTTGTTCTTCGGTACAGGTCCTGTCAAGGGCTTCGCTACCACTTGGATCATCGGTATCTTCTGCTCATTCTTCACCGCTGTGTTCCTGACCCGTCTGGTTTACGAGAACCGTCTGAAGAAGGACAAGTGGCTCAATCTCACCTTCGTGACTGGTTACTCAAAGAACCTGATGCAGAACGCCAAGTACAACTTCATGGGTATGTACAAGAAGTCGTTCCTCATCTGGGGTGTTGCAGCTATCATCTTCATCGGTTCGTTCTTCGTTCGTGGTCTGAGCCAGAGCATTGACTTCACCGGTGGTCGTAACTATGTGGTGACACTCGACAAGGAGACTCACGTTGAGGATGTCCGTGCTGCTTTGGCAGGCGCCTTCATCAACAGCGTTGGCGAGAATGCCGGCAAGGAGGCTAACACCTCTGTTATCGCTCTGGGTACCGATGGCAAGACCATCCGTGTATCTACCAACTGGGATATCGAGTCAAACAATCCTGATGTTGACGACCAGGCAGAGACCATTCTGTACAACGCTCTGAAGCAGGGTGGCTTCGTTAGTCAGGCTAAGGTTGAGGACTTCAAGAATCCTGATGTCCGCGAGGGTGGTTCTATCATCAGCTCGGCTAAGGTAGGTCCTGCTGTGGCTAAGGACATCACTTACGGCGCTATCGTCAGCGTCATCATCGCTCTGATTGCTATCTTCCTCTACATCCTGATCCGCTTCCGCAATGTGGCATTCTCTACGGGTGCTACCATCGCACTGGCTCTCGATGCACTGGTGGTTATCGGCTTCTATAGCGTTCTGTGGGGTATCGTTCCCATGTCACTGGAAATTGACCAGGTGTTCATCGGTGCTATCCTGACGGTGATTGGTTACTCCATCAACGATAAGGTGGTGGTATTCGACCGTATCCGTGAGAACTTCCAGCTCTATGGCAAGCGCGACCGTCAGCAGCTGTTCAACGATTCGCTGAACCAGACGCTGGCTCGTACCATCAACACCTCTGTTACGACGTTGATCGTGTTGCTGTGTATCTTCATCCTCGGTGGTGACTCTATCCGCAGCTTCTCGTTCGCAATGATTCTGGGTGTTATCATCGGTACCCTGTCGTCGCTGTTCATCGCTGCTCCTACAGCCTTCCTCGTGATGGGTCGCACCATCCGTGAGGACGACGTAGATGCTGCAAAGGCATAAGGCTTACACCTTATTATATATATAAATCAGCCCGCTCACATCCGAGCGGGCTGATTTGTTTTTCCAGAATTCCTAGAACCTCTAGAACATCTAGATTATCTAGATTCTCTAGAACATCTAGTTAAAATAATACAGGAACGCTGCAATGCCTTCCAAGGCGGGCTTGCGCTGACCCTCAATCTCGATGGAGAACTTGATCTCCGCTTTGCAGATGCCGCGCAGGTTCTGGATGTTGTGCAGCTTCGTCACCAGGCGCACGCGGCTGCCAGTAATCACGGGCTGACCGAAACGCATATCGTTCATACCATAGTTCACCAGCATCTTGATGTTGTTCACCTCGATAATCTGGTCCCACAAGTAAGGCAGCAACGACAGCGTCAGATAGCCGTGGGCGATAGTCGACTTGTACGGACTCTCCTCCTTGGCACGCTCCACGTCAACATGAATCCACTGGTGGTCCAACGTAGCATCGGCAAACAGGTTGATGCGGTCCTGATCGACCTGCAACCACTCACTCTTTCCTAACTCTTCGCCCAGGTGGGCGGCAAACTCGTCGTACGAGTTAATCACTAATTTTCCCATAATTTCTTGTGTTTAGTATCTTTTGGTGGCAAAAGTACAAAAAAAATGGCAAAGAGCCAAAGGTTCCTTGCCATTTTTCTAGTCTATGTTATCCTTTATCTGATTACCTTACGTGTAGTTCCATCGACACTACGGACGATGAGCAAGCCACGGGCACTGCTGTCAACACGACGACCATCGAGCGTGTAGAAGGCTGATGTCTGACTGCTGATGGTTGATGTCTGGAGGCTGATGTCTGTAGCAGTATTGGCCGTCCCGTAGGCACTCAGTCCGCCATTCTCGTTGACGGCCTGCACCTGCCACTGGTCGGAGGCAGTGTATCCGTCGAAGGAGGTTTGGGTGGTAAAGCCTGCTACCTCGCCGTTCTTCGTCACCACATAGCAGATGGCGTAGGGTACAGCCTCCCACGAGAGTTGTGATCCTTCGCCCTTGACGACGGGTGCGTCAACGGGTTCGCAAAGCAAGTCGGGCTGCCAGTTGTCATTGCCGCCACAGACATTCTTGATGGTATATTCAGCCGCCTCCTCAGCAGTCAGAATATTCTTCACGTTGAACACCTCTGCCTTGGTGCCGGCCTCCTTGTCAATCCAATAATAATAGTAGGTCTCGCGCTGACTCAAATCCACAGGATTACCATCCTTGTCGACGGTGTTATACTCTGCCCACAGCGCGGGCAGTCCACCCATGGTGTTGTACCAGCCCTTGGCAGGGATGTCGATGAAGGTCTGCGTGTTGATGTAGACAGTCTTCGGCTGGTCGTGCCAAGGACGTCCGAGCCATACGTCAGTGACGTCGATGCCCTTACGTGGACGGATGATGTTGTTCTGGAACACATAGCCCCACTTTGTGTCGGCGGTATGGCGTGGAGCCACGATGTAGCCACCGCTGGGACGGTTGATTTGGATGGTGTCACCGTCCAAGTAGACGTCGCCATTGTTGTAGATGAAGTCCACGGCACCCTCGATGAGCGAGTTCTTGATGTAGTGGCGGGCCGTCGAGCTGCTAGAAGTAATCCACGTGTCCTGATAGGAGAGCAGAGCTACGTTGTTCATGGCTATGCGGTCTGCAACAGTATTCAATGCCAATGCCTGCGGACCAGCCAGCTTCTCATAGCCATAGCTGTTCTCTAAGGTGATGTTCTCGAAGAATGTATCGGTACCCTTCACCACAACCGTAGCTCCTGGATCTACGCTATAGGCATTATCGCCACCACAGAGGCGATTGTCATAGATGACGGTCTTGTCGCGCTGCTGACCAATGATGTGCAGATGAGTCTTCGTGGCGGGAATGTCGATGTGCTCGTTGTAGCGTCCATTCTTCACGAAGATAAGCCAGGGCTTGGCACGGCCTGCGGGAGCCTTGTCGATGGCTTCCTGCAAGGTCTTGTAGTCACCACTTCCGTCCTGAGCCACCACGGCATCGTAGAGTTTGGCCTCGGGCTGCTGGCGCTCCATGGTGGTGAAGGTGATTTCTGCCGCTGCGACGGGTTTACCGCTGCGGCTGACGAGTACGCCTTCGGGCATAGAGAACGTGTACTGGGTAGCATACTTCAGTCCTATGTACTTGAAGACGGCTGTTTTGCCACTGATGATGTGGGTAATCTCTTCGCCGTTTAACGTGGCCTTGCCCTCGCCGGACTTAATCTTGTTATCAAAGGTCAGGATAACGCTTCCGCTGGCCGAGACACCTGTAGCATCCTGCTCAGGATTGCTCGACACGAGGGTTGCCACCTCGTCGGCAGCACCTGTAGCGTCGGCAAGTACGAAGAGTTCAGCCAGTGACAGGCCGTCATTGTTACTTTCTACACCCGTCTTGGGCGATGTGTAGTCGGGCAGGAAACGGATGTAGACTCGGTCTTTGTCAGCAGCCTCTGCGGGTAGGTCAAACTCCTGCGAATCCCAGCCACGGTTGGGCAGGTTGTAAGTGCCGAAGGTGGTGAATGTCTCGCCATCTGTGCTGTACTGGGCGTTGATGACACTGTAGGCGTTATAGTCGTCACCGACCGATGCCGAGAGTTTCAGGTTTTGGTAGCCCTTCGACGAGAACTGCAGCTGGAAATACCAGTTGTCGGTGATGGGGCGCCAGCAGCGGATGCCGTATTTGCCGTTCACCTTGCCGGCAGCCACGCCATTAGCCAACCAGCTGGTGGTGGTGCCGTCGGCCTGGCGCAGTTGCAGCAGTCCGGCATTCTCCGTGTCGGCCTTGTAGTCGGCAGCACGGTCGGACTTGGGGTTATCCTGATAAAAGTCCCATCCCACGATAAAGTCGGTGGCTGAGAACACGGCCTTGACGTTCTTCTCTCCGTCCATCTTCAGTTCTGCCTCGGCATTGGTCCCCGTAGCGTCGCCTTCCCAGTTGGTGAAGGTCAGGATGCGGTTGTTCTGTGCCATCAACTTCACGTCGGTACCCTCTTCGTAGTGGTGGATGCCATCTTCGACGTGGCCCTCAGGCTGGAACTGCACGAGGTTGGCGTTGGCACCACCCTCTAATTGCACGTTCAGGGCATAGACGTTATTCTTCGTATAGGTTGCCACTAATGTCGTGTTCTGCTTGATGTCAAAGGTATAGGGGTTCTCCTTCGACACCTCGTTGCCCTCGCCGTCGGTCCAGGCGGCAAAGTGATAGCCGAAGTTCTCAGTAGCGCTGACGGTGATGCTCGTTCCCTCGTCAAACTCATTGCCTGCAGGTGTGCTCGACACCTTACCGGCACCTTCAGTACCTAGTTTTACACTCATGGTATAGGTGGGCACGGCTTCAATCTGTCCGGCTACGTCGCCCTTGATGACGACATCGCTGAAGGCATACTGTTTGTTGTTAGCCAGACCATAGATATAGATTTTGGCGTAGAGGATGTCGTCCGTTGCAGGGACGCTGCTCAGGTCGTATGTGTACTCTGTCACGTAAGGATCTTCCTTGGCTAACTGGGGACGCTCGCCAGTGGCAATGATGGTTGACTGGTCACCACTGACGACGACAACGCTGAAGTTGCCACCATTAGTGCCCACGCGGCTGGCTTTGAATGAGAAACTTTTTGGTGTGAACGTCAGGGACTTCTTGGGCTTCAGGGTGAAGACGAGTGCATGAGCATCGTCACCATCGGCACCCGTCTCAGTAGGCTGGAACTGCTGGCGTACCACACTAGCATCGGTGCGCAGTCCCTTGGGTTCCAGCTTGTCGCCCCACGACAGTTCGGCAACGGAAAACAACCCGTCTTTCGATGCAGCAGCTGCTGTGACGAGGTCGCTGCTCTTCAGTTCCCAGGTGGCAGTGAAGTCCTTCTCGTCCACCGACTGTGCAGCACCTATGGTCTCACCATTGACCTTCACGTAGTCCAGGTTCCAGTTCGAGGCAAAGCCATTGCCTGCGATGAGACGCAGAATGACCTTGTCCTTGTTGTTGGCAGAGAGTTGCACGGTGTTGTTCTTATACAGCCACCAGTTAGGCATGGTGGTAAAAGCACCGGCATCGAACCATGTCTGGCCGCCATCGGTAGAGACCACAGCCTCGAGCGTAGCTTCGGCATTGGCACCGTAGGCACAGGCGAAATCGACGGTGATGTTCTTATAGCCTTTGGTGGGGAACTGCACCTCGTAGTACACGTTGTGTTGGGAGCCATCTGTGTAGTCGGTGATGGCGTTAGCTGCGTTGTTCTCTATACGGAGCACCTTGTTTTCCCAGCCCGCGCAAAGCTGCCAGTAACGGCCTTCACTCCATCCACTTAACACATAGTCGGCCTTCTCGCCAACATTCTCATCGGGAGCTATCGAGGGCTTCCCATCCTTAAACCATGTCACTGCGATATCCTCGCTCTGTTCCATGTTCCACTCCGCCAGTTTTACACTCCCCTGCGCTGCTGCCGTGAGAGGCAGCAGTGCGAAGAGCAAAACTAACATAACTAACATTGCGTTGAAGAAAAATTTACTTTTCATAGAAATAAGTTTTGGTATGTAAAATTAGTAAATGATTTTTTTGATGCTTCCGTCCTGCACGCGGACGATATTCAGGCCGCGCTGCATCTGCGTGTGACCGCGACCGTCAACGGTAAAAAAAGCGATTGACTTTTGGCTGTTCTCTCTTTGAGAGTGTGGCGTTGCGAGGGCATTTGGCTGAGTGCTGATGCCTGTTGTATTATCGACCGCCACACCATGAATAGTCAGGTCGGAGAGACAGATGGTCTTGCCGGTAGCGGCACCATTGTACCAGGGATAGACGCGGACGAGCAGTTCCTGACCATCTTTAACGGTCAGTACAGGTTTGACCTCGACATACTGTGGATTGTTGGCGGTCATCTTCTTGCCCTCGAAAATGGTGGTGCGAGTGGCAAAGTTATCGGTAGAGTAGTAGACGTGTGCACACATACCGCTTCCGCCAGCTCCGCAAAGGAAGAGCGAGATAGCGTCAATCTTCAGCTCCATACCTTCGGCAGGCTTAATGCCCCACTGGATATAACGCTCAGGATTATCGTCGATTTCATCTGCAGGCCAAGCATCACCAGTCAGCAAGTTGCGCTGCATCTTGCGCGAAGCATCATAGCCCGTCCAATCAGGCCATACGGTGTTGGCATTGGGATTGCTGTAGCGCTGTACGTACATGCCCGTAAAACTCTCGGGAGTGACAACGGCAGGGCCAGTCAGCTCGTAGTTATCGTCAGCCTCCAGTCGCCAGTAGGCCTTTACCTCTGCTCCCCCGTCTAATACCACGGCCGTAGCTGTGACGGGAATCTCGATGGTCTTATCGCCCTGCTTCAACGTGATGGTTCCACTTGTCTCGCCGTTCTCTGTCAGTGTCAGTTGGGCACAGAAAGTCTTGATGAGCGTTGCGGCGGTGTAGTCGACGCTTAGCATCTGCTGCCAGTCTTTCTTGTCAAACGACAGCTGGATGCCGTTGGTGGCTTGAATGGTGACGGTACCCTCCTCGGGTGACAATCCGAAGCCATTGATGGTAAACTCCTTCTGCAACGTCTGTCCCTTGTAGGCCTCGCCAAGATCTGCCATAGCTGGTGAAACGCTCAGGTCGGTAGGCAACGTGATATTCTCTGCCAGAATACCCTGGGCCTTCATCAGTCGTGCACACTCGCGAGCCACCAGCAGTGCTCCCGTAGTATTAAAGTGGGTGGAACCCTGCCCGTCGAATAGTGCAGCCTCACATTTCGCACGCGTACCATAACTCTCATACAGGTTCTTGGTGGCGGTAGTCAAATCGATAAAGGCTACGTTCTTCTCTTCAGCGAGCTTTTGTGAATGGTAGGCATAATCCATCAGGTGATCATCTGCACCTACTTTCTGGTTTTCCTTGATGCCGTCGGCTGTCAGTACCGAGAACTTGTCGCCCAAGTCGTGACGACCATTGCGCTGCACCTTACCGTTGCCGTCCATGTAGCTGCGGCATACGGGTGAACAGATGATGGGCGTAGCACCCTTGGCAATAACCTCGTCCACGATTTTTCCCAACCATTTCTTATAGGTATCCGAAGGTGTAGTTCCACGCGAGTCTAGCGCTGCAGCTTCAGTGGTCATCCCTTTACTGACGTAGTATTGATACACCTCGTCGCGGTCCATACCGTTTATCTTTTCGTCGTTATGACCGAAGGTGATGATGACGTAGTCGCCAGCCTCAACGTTCTTCTTGGCGGTCTGCCACAGTTCGTTGTAGCCTCCGCGCGAGTCACGCCCGCCCTTTGCGTAATTAATAGAAGTCCAGCCGTTGGTCAGAAATTGGCCGAAATACATACCCCAGCCACGGGTCACCGTAGCCGATTCGTCGTAGGGTGCCATTGTCGAGTCACCCAGTGTGTGAACTTTCTTTGCGTTACCCGTAGCTGTAAGCAGTACGATAGCACTCAAAAGAGATAGTAGTTTTGTTTTCATATTTAAATCTGATAATGTTACTTTTGGTTTTCTGCCGCAAAGTTACACCATCAGCGTTATGTGGACGGGGTAAAAATGCTCCAACGGTGTATAAAAAATGCGTCAAACAGCTCGTTTGACGCAAAAATACTACCCGTTTGACGCATTTTTATACTCTGTAGGCGATTGTCCTGTGCTCTGTTTGAAACAGCGACTAAAGTACTTCGGATCAGTGAAGCCGGAAGCGTAGGCAATTTCTGCTACTGTCTTGTCTGTCGTTTGAAGCAGCTGGCAGGCTCGCTTGATGCGGGCCTCGCGCAACAGATCCTGTGGTGTAATGCCCATCGCCTGCTTCAACTTGCGTTGCAGTCCGCTACGACTGGTGGCAGCAGCCGACGCCATATCGCCCACACCGATGTCGCTGTCTGATATGTGTTCCTCAATAAATGTCATCACACGCTCCAGCATCGGGTCAATGGCTTCTTTATTGCGTGCCACACTTCGACCTTCAGGTTGAACGGCTTCTCCCTCTTCTCTAACTTCTATCAGTGCCAGATACTTTTCAAGCGTCTCACGTTGCTGTCGTTTGATGCGCCTTATATATAATAAGGTATAGACTATAGCAGCTATTGTACCTATAATCAGCAGCAGAATGAGCAGGCGACCCCATAACGACTCCCAAAATGTTGGCGTTACGATGATGGTAATGGCGCGAACATTTTCCTGCCACTCTCCATCGGCATTCGTCGAACGAATCTCCAAAAGGTAGGTGCCTGGCTCCAGGTCGAGCAGTGTGGCCGAACGGTCTTGACCAATATAATTCCACTGACTGTCTGGCGATAGTCGGAAAGCATAATTGATGCGTTCAGCAGCACTATAGTCGAGGGCCGCAAAGCGTACTGTTACATCGCGTTCGTCAGCGCGAAGCACGATGGAATCGGCCATTTCAACGGAAAAATCGCTCTTTCCACCCTGTACGGAGGCGCTGGTCAGCACCAGTCGAGGCTTGATGGTATTCGTGGCCATCTGTTGCATGTCCGTCACAAAAGCGCCATCCATCAGTCCGAATAACCAACGGTTGTTTCTCAATGCCAGGGGATGAGCCTCGCTGAAGCGATAGTCATCCTGAAAATGATGAGCATCCAATACTTGGCCATGACATATGCTGTCTATCAGCATCAGCTGATGACTGCCCACAGCCATCAATCGATGGTCTGGCAGAATCGTCAACGATTGTACGATATCGTTGCCTTGTGCGTGGAATATCTCGTTGAAATGGCGGAAATTGAGTGTATCCGTCATCAAGTTCGAGGACATGATTTGATTGATACCACCGCTTTCAGTACTTACATACAACCGCCCTTCGGCATCCTGCACGACATCCATCGTTGCACTACAACTCAGACTGCCGGCACGCTCGCTTTCACGCTGATGTAGCCGGAACTGCATCTTATTGGCATCCTGTTCTATACGAGATACCCACAAGCCGTTACCTGTAGCTGCTAACATGAAATCATTTTTGGTAAAGTACAGATAGCGTACACGCTGGCCATCTTCCTTCGGAAACTGCTTCGGCTCGATGAAATCGGGCTTTTTTGCATCTGGATGACTGGTATAGCAAAGACCGCCACCTAACATAGCCACCCAAAGACGTCCAAATCTGTCCTCAGTGATATGATAGACATCTGTCATCGGAATGTCGGTGAAATGGTCGATTTTGAACGTTTCGGCAGATGTCGGTTGCAGTCGGAAGAGACCGTCGGGCTTGCTGCCCAACCAGAGCGTACCGTCTTTTGATTGGTGCATACAATAGACAGCAGCACCAAAGCGGGTATAGCTCTGATGGATTCGCCCGTCAGGTCCTAGGTAGCCCAGCAATCTGTCGTCACTACCACTATAGATACGCAGAGCCTGATCGCCCTTCGTTGCCACCCAGTAGCGTCCTTGCTGGTCGGCAAACAGACATTTCACTTCCTCACGCGGTTCGATAGGTAGTCGTTGGGTATGCTGCAGACTTGTAGTGAACTTATAGATATTGCCGTAGTCCGTTACCCATAAATTACCTTGTAGGTCTACCAATGCAAAGCCCAAATCCCCCAACGTCATGGGTAGCTGATAAGGCACTTCCTGTCCCGTCTCCTTATGGCGATATGTCAGGCATCCGTTACTGTTGAGTGTCCATCGTGTCTGGTAATTATCCGTCCACGACATATTCCTTCCTTTCAACATCGACTGACTCTGCCGATACTTTTTACTCCATTCTGTAGTGTGTTTCTGTTCTTCTTCTGTCAAGTCGCGAAAACGATAATCGTGAAGACTGAACATGAAATAATCCTCGTCCACACGACAAAGAATCATGCCATGAGGCAATAAATCGATATTACGGATGCGGTCGGTCGTCATGTGACAGCCGTCGCCCACGGCTGGCTTAAACGTCTGGAACTCATAGCCGTCATAGCGGCACAAACCATTCCATGTGGCAAACCACATGTAGCCCTGCTCGTCTTGCAACAGTTGCGTAAGATGGCTCGACGGCACGCCATCGGCCTCGTTATATTTTGTGACACTGCACAGCGGTTGTGACCACACTCCATGCAGTCCCATCCACATCATCATCGGTATCATTATCGCTCTCATCGTCTGCAAAGATACGAATAAGCGAGAACAATACCAAATTTTCGAGCAGCGAAAGCAGAGATATGCCTGCATTTTCTCTGCTGAGTCGCGAGAAAATTCGACAAAGTCAATTTTTTTTGCATATAATAATTTGTTTCTTTGCTACTTATTTTGTACCTTTGCAGCGCAAAGTACGGAAATTTGCATGCCCTGATAGTTAAATGGATATAACAAGGTCCTCCTAAGACTTAGTTCCGCGTTCGATTCGCGGTCGGGGTACAACCTAAAAAAAGAATGCTCACAGACTTAGGGCTTGATGCCTGGATTACTATCGTAACACTTGTTGCGTTGATGGCTACGCTGTTATTTACGCGGCTCAGGTCTGACGTGGCCTTTCTGGGTGCCATCGGCATATTGTTTTTGACGGGTGTGCTAGACTCCACCCAAGCTTTTTCAGGTTTCATCAATCCGTCGGTCATCATCGTGGGTATCATGTTCGTCATAGCCACAGGACTATCCTACACGGGTGTGCTTCAGTGGATTACGAAACATGTGCTTGGACGGCCGAAGGGCGAGACTGCGGCTCTGCTGCGCCTGATGCTGCCCGT
>JAEEGG010015996.1_pt1 | contig 15651 bp, 12 predicted proteins | sample 9134161 | NCBI WGS metagenome assembly JAEEGG01 (sample SAMN16246543, study PRJNA631951) | gut metagenome | biome: gut microbiome; feature: rumen; material: CR-attached | host: Bos | place: Iran: Karaj | collected 2018-10
ATCTTCCGTTCCCGTATCTTTGCGCATTTTTGTTTCATATAGATCATACGGCGATAACAAGGATCTATTTTGAGAGCAGGAACGATTCTCTCTTTATGCCGATCGTTGAGCTTGCAAGCGACGCGTCGCACTTAAAGAGAGCGGCAATAGAGCGCATAAAGGATCATGAGCGCAAGATGGATGAAGCCACTTTCTTACTTAAAAAGAAGACGCTCTCCGAAGATGAGGCGGAGACTTTGAAAGAGCTTATGATGCAGCTTGACGATTATCTTTCAAGCGAAGCATGGAAGAGAGACCATGCACGCGATGAGGCCGGACATTTGCCCAAAGATCTTAAGCGCGGTGTATTGTCCGAAGACGGGATATATAACCTTCTTGAGAGTTACAAGACAGAGGGAATAAGGATCAGATGAATTTTGTACTTCACTCCGAATACCAACCGACAGGCGATCAGCCACAGGCGATAAAGCAGCTGGTAGACGGCTTCAAAGCCGGAAACCAGTGTGAGACGCTGCTCGGAGTTACGGGTTCGGGTAAGACGTTTACCATGGCAAACGTCATAAAAGAACTTAATAAACCTACTTTGGTACTTGCTCACAACAAGACTCTTGCGGCCCAACTCTTTGCGGAATTTAAAGAATTCTTTCCCGAGAACGCCGTAGAGTATTTTGTATCCTACTACGATTATTATCAGCCCGAAGCGTATATCGCTCAGACCGACACATATATCGAAAAAGATTCGTCTATAAACGATGAGATAGACAGATTGCGTCTGTCTGCCACGGCTTCTCTTTCGGAGAGAAAAGACGTTATAGTCGTTGCTTCGGTTTCGTGTATTTACGGACTTGGTTCGCCAAAAGAGTTTAAGGCGATGTGTCTGTCACTTCGAAAAGGTCAGGTGATAGACCGCGATGAAGTCATACGAGGGCTTATAAACATTCAGTATTCAAGAAACGATCTCGATCTTTCAAGAAGCACTTTCAGAGTCAGAGGCGATGTACTTGAGATAGTGCCTTCGGTTTCTTTTCACAGCGCGGACTACATTATACGTATCGAGTTTTTCGGAGACGAGATAGACAGGATATCCGAACTCGATGCCGTAACAGGCAAGGTTTTGAGGTTTGTGGAACATGTCATGCTGTTCCCCGCTTCTCACTACGTTGTTGAACAGGATACTCTTAACAGAGCTTGTGAAACGATCGAAGAAGAACTTCACGAGCGCGTTAAATTCTTTAAGTCCGAGGATAAACTCATAGAAGCGCAAAGGATCGCGGAGCGTACAAACTTTGACGTAGAGATGCTGCGTGAGACCGGAGTATGCTCCGGAATAGAGAACTATTCAAGGCATCTTTCCGGACTTAAGCCCGGAGAGCCGCCGCATTGTCTTCTTGACTACTTTGACGGTGACTTTCTTTTGATAGTGGACGAGTCACATATAACGCTTCCTCAGGTAAGAGGTATGTACAACGGCGACCGCTCGCGTAAGACGACACTCGTCGATTACGGTTTCAGACTTCCTTCCGCTCTTGATAACAGACCGCTAAATTTTACGGAGTTTGAGTCACGTATCGATCAGATCATGTTCGTGTCCGCGACACCGGGCGATTACGAAGCCGAACATGAACTTTTAAGAGCCGAGCAGATCATAAGACCTACGGGGCTTCTCGATCCTCCGATAGATGTGCGTCCCGTGAAAGGACAGATAGACGATCTCATAGGACAGATCAGAAAAGAAACGGCTAAAGGATTTAAGGTACTTGTCACCACGCTCACCAAAAAGATGGCCGAGAACCTAACGGACTATCTTGCCGAAGCGGGTATAAGGGTCAAGTATCTCCATTCTGATATAGATACGCTTGAGCGAAGTGAGATCATAAGAGACATGCGAATGGATCTGTTCGATGTGCTTGTGGGAATAAACTTATTGAGAGAAGGTCTGGATATTCCCGAGATATCGCTCGTAGCTATACTTGATGCCGACAAAGAAGGTTTCCTTCGTTCGGCAACGTCGCTCATACAGACGGTAGGCCGCGCGGCACGTAATTCCGAAGGTCATGTTGTGATGTATGCCGACACGATAACCGAATCGATGCAGATATGTATCGACGAGACCAACCGCCGTCGCTCAATACAGGAAGCGTATAACAAAGAACACGGTATTACGCCCACTACCATCAAGAAGGCTATACGTGATGTCATAAGGATCTCATCTACCGAAGAAGCAGAAGACGACCTTAAGGATCTTAAGGAAGTTGAATCGATGAGCAGGGCAGAGCTTGAAAAAGAGATCGCAGAGATCTCCAAAAAGATCAAGAAGGCAGCTGCCGAGCTTGATTTCGAACGCTGCGTGATCTTACGAGACCGCATGATGGAGATGAAGAAAGAACTTTACGAAATGGACAATAAATAATGGCAACAGTAAAGAAGATGCTCCCCAGAAGTGTCATACATGTCGAAGGGGCAAACGAACATAACTTAAGAAACCTTACCGTTGATATCCCGAGAGATCAGCTTGTGGTACTCACCGGTCTTTCAGGTTCGGGAAAGTCGAGCCTTGCATTTGATACCATTTATGCCGAAGGTCAGAGGCGTTATATGGAATCGCTTTCTTCGTACGCAAGGCAGTTTCTGGGCATGATGGAAAAACCGAATGTCGAGAGGATAGACGGTCTTTCGCCCGCCATCTCGATAGACCAGAAATCTACCAACAGAAACCCCCGTTCAACGGTGGGGACCGTTACGGAAATTTACGATTACTTCAGACTTCTGTATGCCCGTATCGGTATCGCTCATTGTCCGATATGCGGTCGCGAGATCAAAAAGCAGTCGGTGGATCAGATGGTGGACCAGATCATGACTTTGGAGGAAGGTACCAGAATACAGGTACTCTCTCCCGTTGTCAGAGGCAAAAAGGGCCGACACGAAAAAGTACTGGAAAAGGCAAGGAAGTCGGGCTTTGTACGTGCTCTCGTTGACGGAAACCTTTATGAATTAAACGAAGAGATAGAACTTGATAAGAACATTAAGCATTCCATCGACATCGTTGTGGACCGTCTTGTCATCAAAAAAGAGATAGCAAAGCGTCTTACCGATTCGGTTGAGACAGCGCTTAATCTTTCCGAAGGCCTCATGACCATCGATGTGGTGGACGGCAAACCCCTTTCTTTCTCCTCAAGTTTTGCTTGTCCCGATTGTGAGATAAGCATTCCCGAGATAGAACCGAGATGCTTTTCGTTTAACAATCCTTTCGGAGCATGTCCGGTGTGTGCGGGACTCGGGTACAAGATGGAGTTTTCCAAAGAGCTCATCATTCCCGATGACACGAAGACCTTAAACGAAGGTGCCGTAGTGGTCAACGGCTTTAAGTCCATGAATGACGACAAGAGCTGGCTTCATGCGACTATGGTAGGACTTTGCAAGAAATACGGTTTTGACATGGATACCCCGTTTAAGGATTATCCCGAAAAAATAAAAGATATTCTCTGGCACGGTAACAACGGCGAAAAGTTCATGATAAGCTACGTAAGCCAGCGAGGCCGAGGCAATTATGAGGTTTCTTTTGAGGGTATCATCGAACTGTGCAAGATGAGATATCGCGAGACGTTTTCGGAGGCTTCGAAAGCGGAATACGAATCGTTCATGAAGATCACTCCCTGCGATGTGTGTGACGGAAAGAGACTTAAAAAGGAATTCCTGGCCGTTACCGTTTCGAACATGAACATTTACGAGATCACAAACATGTCTGTCGGAGATCTTTCGAAATTCATGGGTGAGCTTGATCTGACCGATCAGCAGCACTTTATAGGCGATCAGATAATAAAGCAGATAAGCGCCAGAGTAAACTTCTTAAAGGATGTGGGACTTTCATATCTTACGCTCTCAAGGGCCACCGCATCGCTTTCGGGCGGTGAGGCACAGCGTATAAGGCTTGCTACGCAGATCGGTTCGGGCCTCGTAGGCGTTACGTATATACTTGACGAACCAAGCATTGGTCTTCACCAGCGTGACAACGGAAAGCTCCTCGACACGTTAAGACATTTAAGCGAACTGGGCAACACAGTGCTCGTTGTCGAACACGACGAAGAGACGATGCTCGCCGCAGATCACATTATCGATATAGGACCGGGGGCCGGAGTTAACGGAGGTCGCCTTGTTGCGCAGGGTACGGCCAAAGATATCATGAAGGTCAAGGAATCGCTTACCGGGCAATATCTTTCGGGCAAGCTTTCCATACCGGTTCCGAAGTCCCGTAAAAAGCCGACGGGATGGCTTACCGTAAAGGGTGCGCGTGAAAACAACTTAAAGAATATTGATGTAAAGTTTCCTCTCGGTGTGCTCACATGCGTGACCGGTGTATCGGGCTCGGGTAAATCATCGCTCACAAACGAGATTCTTTACAAATATCTTGCCAAGAAGCTTAACCGTGCTCATACTATTCCGGGCGCCTTTGATAAGATTGAAGGACTTGAGCAGATAGATAAGGTAATAGATATAGATCAGTCACCTATCGGAAGGACGCCCCGCTCCAATCCCGCAACCTACACGGGCGTGTTTGACAACATAAGAGACCTCTTTGCAAACACGAGAGAAGCTAAGGAGCGTGGCTACAAGAAGGGAAGATTTTCTTTCAACATCAAAGGCGGAAGATGCGAAGCCTGTCAGGGTGACGGTATAATAAAGATCGAGATGAACTTCCTTCCCGATGTTTATGTTCCGTGCGAAGTCTGCGGCGGAAAGCGATACAACAGGGAGACGCTGGAATGTCTTTACAAAGGCAAGTCGATCTACGATGTGCTTGATATGACGGTTGACGAGGCGGTGGATTATTTCGAGAACGTGCCTCAGATACTCAACAAGATAAAGACTTTAAAAGACGTGGGACTTGGTTACATCAAACTGGGTCAGCCCTCAACGCAGCTTTCCGGCGGTGAGGCACAGCGAGTGAAACTTGCCACCGAACTTGCCAGAAGAAGCACAGGACGCACCGTATACATTATGGATGAGCCTACCACGGGACTTCATTTTGCGGACGTTCATAAGCTTACCGACATCCTTAATGAACTTAAGGCGGGAGGCAACACGGTAATAGTAATAGAGCATAACTTAGACGTTATAAAGACCGCGGATTACATCATAGATATGGGTCCCGAGGGCGGCAATGAGGGCGGTACCGTTATAGCGACGGGTACACCCGAACAGGTTGCCAAAAACGAAAAGTCCTTCACAGGAGTCTATATAAAGAAGATGCTTGAGAAATAGAAAGTATTGAAACAAAAACGGCACCCCGAATGGGATGCCGTATTGTTCACTTTATAAGTTCCAGATTTTTAACGTAGTTTGTTTTGATCGTTTCCTGGACCTGTGCGCTAAGTTCTCTGAACTCCTGGCGCGAAAGACCTTTTGTTTCGATGGGTTTTGAATATTCAATGATGACCGTCGTTTTCTTTACTCTCGGGAACTGTGCTTCAAATATCTCGGCACTGCCGTTTATTGTAACGGGAACGATGGGACAACCTGCTTTCTCGGCAATTTTTAACGATCCGTCGTGGAAAGGCTGAAGTATCTCGGTGCCTTTGTTACGGGTTCCTTCCGGAAATATGCAGACACTTGAACCTTCGTTTATAAGCTCGACAGCCCTGTTTATCATCTTAAGTCCGCTTCGAAGGTCGGATCTGTCAAGGAACTGACAGTTCATTAAAGCCATCCATATGCTGAAGATGGGAACGCGCTTTGTTTCTTTTTTTGCTATATATGCCGTCTGTCTCGGAGCTCTTATATATGTTAAAATGATGTCGAAAATGCTTCGGTGATTGGGCACGTATAAAACGGGACGGTCGAGAGGAACGTTTTCTTCTCCGATAACTTTAACCTTTGTACCGGTAAAGAAAATGAGCACTCTGAAAGCGTGCGTGATTATCCATTGGGAAGACACGGCACGGGCTCTTTTGGAAAAGAGTCCCACTATAAGTTCGATAATAATGAAGGGAATGGACGCCAAAAGAAAGATCACGGTCCATCCTATTGCGGTAATAAAACGAAACATATTTCATCTATGGGTTGCATCCGCTTGGATTGGCATTGTAAAATACTTCGGATGACAATTTGCATGTAGTTTTAAAAACTACGTATATGATATATCCAATAAATCAATTTATCAAGTACTTGAATTAGAATCGGAGGATACAACTTGGTAATCAAAAATGTCAGCTTTATAAATTCTGAGACAAAAACGATCCTTACATGTGACATCGTCATTAAGGATGGGCGTATTGCTTCTTTTGCGACTCCCAACACGGCAGTCGACGAAGACGGAGAGTATATTGACGCAACAGGTCTGTATGCGGCTCCGGGGTTCATGGATATTCATTCTCACTTCAGAGATCCCGGATTTACCGAAAAAGAAGATATCATTACGGGTGCCTTTGCTGCGAAAAGAGGCGGCTATACGGACATCGTTTTGATGGCAAACACCAATCCCGCGGTGGACAACGAAAAGACTTTGGGATACATATACAACAAAGGCCTTTCCACAGGCATACACATCTATTCATGTGCGACCGTAACGAAAGGTCTTAAGGGCGAAGAACTCGTGGACTTCGATATGTTAAAAAAGCATGGCGCGGTAGGTTTCACCGATGACGGTATTCCGATCATGAACGAAAAGCTTTTAAGAGAAGCCATGATAAAGTGTAAGGAACTTGATGTTCCCATAAGTCTTCACGAGGAAGACAAAACGCTGATAGGTCAGAACGGTATCAACACCGGCGCGATAAGCGCCCGTTACGGTCTTAAAGGAGCTCCGAGAGAAGCCGAGATATCCCTTGTCAAGCGTGATATCGAGATCGCCAAGGAGACGGGAGTCAAACTTGATATTCAGCACGTCAGCGCCAAGGAGACGGTTGAACTTATTAGAAAAGCGAGAGCCGAAGGCTATACGAATATTTACGGTGAAGCAACGCCTCACCATTTCTCACTAACCGAGGACGCGATAATCGAACATGGCAGCAACGCCAAGATGAACCCTCCCCTTCGAACCGAGGAAGACAGACTTGCGATCATTGAGGGTCTTCATGACGGAACCCTTTCATTTATCGCCACGGACCATGCTCCTCATACAAAAGCCGAGAAAGAAAGATCTTTGCTGGATGCACCTTCCGGCATAACGGGACTTGAGATCGCTTTTTCACTCGGGCTGGAGAAGCTTGTTATCGATGCGGATCTTTCGATCTACGATCTTATAGATCTTTTGTCGGTAAATCCGAGAAAACTTTACAACATGGAAGTTCCTGCGACACGAGAGTGGTCACCTGCGGACATCGTTATCTTTTCAATGAGTGAAAAGTGGGTTTTCGATAAGACTCTTTCAAGATCGTTCAATACTCCTTTCGCAGGTAAGACAATGACGGGAAAGATCAAGTACACCATTTGTGGGGGAAGAAAAGTCTATGAAGATGCATGAAACTGCAACAGTTGTGAAGGCTGTCAGATTAAGTGAAGGAATATATGACATCGAAGTTGAGTGTAAGTCCGCAGGCGAAGCGCGCCCCGGGCAGTTTGCGATGATATATCCCGCTTCAAAAGATACATTGCTCGGTCGTCCGATAAGCATATGTGAAGTAAAAGAAGGTATTATCAGATTTGTCTTCAGAGTAGTGGGCAAAGGCACCAAAGAGTTTTCCGAACTTAAAGCGGGTGACAGTGTACGTATAATAGCGCCGCTTGGAAACGGATATGACACGAATGCTTACAAAGGAAAAAAGGTAACGGTAATGGGAGGCGGTATAGGTATTCCGCCCATGCTTGAACTTGCGAAGGATCTTAATAAGAAAGGCTGCGAAGTGTCCGCTGTTATGGGATATCGTGACAATGCCCTTTTCCTAAATGATGACCTTGAAAAATATGCAAAGTTGTATATAGCGACCGAAGACGGAAGTGTGGGAACAAAAGGAAACGTTCTCGATGCAGTAAAGGCTAATGCGATCAAGAGCGATATCATATGCGCCTGCGGCCCTATGCCAATGCTTCGTGCCATCAAACAGTATGCTTCTGAAAACGGCATTACCGCTTACATCTCGCTTGAAGAGAGAATGGCCTGCGGTGTCGGGGCATGCCTCGGATGTGTATGCAAGACGACTGAAAAAGATGCTCATTCACATGTTAATAACGCACGTGTATGTACCGAAGGACCGGTATTTAACGCAGAAGATGTTGAGATCTAAAGGAGAAAGGAATGAATACTAAAGTAAAGATCGCGGGAGTGGAATTTAGAAACCCCGTTACAACAGCGTCCGGGACTTTCGGCTCCGGAATGGAATATTCGGAATTCGTGGATCTTAACAGACTGGGAGCAGTCACTACAAAAGGTGTTGCAAGTGTTGCATGGCCGGGCAATCCCGTACCCAGAGTTACCGAAGTCTACGGCGGTATGCTTAACGCCATCGGTCTTCAGAATCCGGGCATAGATGTATTCGTTGAAAGAGATATTCCTTTCCTTAAAAAGTTTGATACAAAGATAATAGTAAACGTATGCGGAAAGACGGTCGAAGAATACTTAAAGGTTGTGGAAAGACTTGCCTCAGAGCCGGTAGATATGCTCGAGATAAACGTTTCATGCCCCAATGTTAAAGAAGGCGCCATCGCATTCGGACAGGATGCGGGATGTCTTGAAAACATCACGCGTGAGATAAAGAAGATAGCAAAGCAGCCTGTGATCATGAAACTTAGTCCCAATGTCACCAGGATCGCAGACATGGCTAAAGCCGCAGAAGCAGGCGGAGCCGATGCTATATCTCTTATCAATACGATAACAGGCATGAAGATAGATATCGAAAGACGAAAGTTTGTGCTTGCAAACAAGACGGGCGGTATGTCAGGACCGGCTATCAAACCCGTAGCAGTGAGAATGGTTTACGAAGCTTCTCACGCAGTAAGCATTCCGGTTATCGGAATGGGAGGTATCGCAACTGCCGAAGATGCCATAGAGTTCATGATGGCAGGTGCTACGATGATAGCGGTTGGAGCAGCCAACTTTGTCAATCCAAATGCCACGACGGAAGTTATCGACGGTATTGAAAAATTCATGAACGACCACAACATATCCGATGTAAATGAACTTATCGGTTGTGTCTGATCTGCTTATTATTTGATGATTTGAGGTTTGTATGAACACTAAAAGGAAAGAAAAAGTAACAGATATCGCTTTCTTTTTGATCCTGATAACGGTTTTCTCATATTATATCTGGCAATTGGTATATGCCCAAACGATATATGGAGACAGGATTGACGGTTATCGTTCCGACATCGGCGCATATATGGCATACATGTTGGAAGGTGCAGATTCGGGATACATCATTTCTTATCCGCTTTTCTTTTGGCTCGGACGTCTGTTTAATCTGTTCATGCCGATCGACAAAGCCATAACATGGGTGCAGGTCTTATTGAATGCACTTTCAATGATATTCACAAAGTACTATTTCGACAAACTCGTATGTAAGGACAAGACCGAAAATGATGTTCTGTATAAGCATCTTATCGTTTCCTTTATTACGGTAATGTGTTTTCTTCTTTCCATGTGGTGGCTTCCGAGATTTGGAAAGATAGCTCTTCCGTTTAAGTATCAGGCATTTCAGGGTTCTTACTCGGGAAATCCCTGGCACAATTCCACATATATCGCCACACGGCCTTTTGCGATAGTTGCTTTCTTTTCTTTCACGTCCCTTCTTGATTCTTACGAGAAGAAGATAGATGTTAAAGATGCGATCGTTTTTACCGTGAGCCTTCTTTTGACCACATTGGCAAAACCGAGTTTTACTTTCGTATTGGTATCAACCGCAGGATTGGTAATGGCATTTAAATTGATAGCTGCAAAGTTTAAGAACTTTAAAAGCACAATGCTCCTGACTCTTTGCTTTGTTCCTACGTTTATCGATCTCTTTTATCAGTTCTTTATGGTTTTCGGGGAAGGCAACCCCACTGAAGAACACGGAATAGGTTTTGGATGGTTTGATTGTTGGAAGATGTTTACCGACAATGTAGCGGCCGGAATCTTTTATGCCAATGCTTTTGCACTTATATGTCTGATATGGTTTGCACGTGATCTTAAAAAAGATTGTTTGTACCGTTTTTCTTTATTGATGTTTATAGTGTCGGTGCTTGAAGCGGGATTGTTGTACGAGAAAGGTGAAAGATTTGTTCACTTTAATTTCTGCTGGGGATATATGCACGGTATATTTTTCTTTGAAGTGGCAACAGCCATCAAATTGCTGCAGCATACTTTCTCAAAGAAACGATGCGATCTTTTGATGATAGTCGGATGGACACTGTTTTTGATCCATCTCGTAGCAGGTATCTGTTATTTCAAAGGTATGTATTACGGTCTCGATTACAATACGATGATCCCCTGTACATGGCTGTAATCTAAGGATCATCGAAGAAAAGGATCATCATCGCAGGAGTCGGATTATGAAGTTGATGGAAAAACCGGAAGGATTTACAAAAGAAAATTCGCAGATCTGCAAAGGAGTAGCAGTGATATGGCTACTTATATATCATCTTTTCGGTGATGAAACGATCATCCAAGAAATGGGAGTACGTTATGCACCTCTCCCATTTAACAGCTTTTTGAGGTTTGCATTATTCGGGAAGATATCGGTGTCTATTTTTGTGATACTTACGGCATACGGTATCTCATACAAGATTTTTTCGATCGACGATAAGATATTTGATTCTTATAAGCAGGCTTTTAAACGTTTTTTCAAATTGTTGGGCAATTTCTTTATAATGTACGTCAGTGTTTTGATCGTTTTCGGATCAAAACTTGGCATTAAAGGATTGGAAGAGATATACGGTCCGTTTTTCCTGGGATTCATAAACATGTTCACCGATTCCGTCGGCCTTGCCGAAACATTTGGAACGGGCACCCTTAATCAGACATGGTGGTATATGGATCTCATATACATGCTGATCTTTTTGGTTCCGTTATTGGCTTGGGCTTCAAAGAAAATCGGATATGCAATAATTCCTTTGGTATTGTTTCTTCCGTTTATCTTTACAATGTCATACACAAGTTCTTATTACTTCTTTTCAATGGCGATCGGAGTCAGCGCCGCGTACGGTGATTGGGTAAATAAGATCATAGGATTAAATATACCTAAAGTTGTGAAGTGGATAGTTGGATTGGTGGGAATTGTGCTTTTGCCGATATTCAGGCATGCCATACCAAGTAATTACGATTCGCAAACAGATGCCTTGGTAGGTTTTTTCTTTATACTGACAACCGCAGTATTGTTTGCGACGGTTCCGGTGCTGAGAGATATGCTTCATTTTATAGGAAAGCATTCACTTAACATTTTCCTGGTTCATTCCTTTTTCTTTAGGATGTTTTATAAAGAAGAGATCTATCGGTTCAAAAATCCGTTTGTCATCTTTTTGATACTTTTACTTGTATCACTTTTCTACAGCATCGTTTTGGAGGCTGTGAAGAAATTGTTTGCATTAGCTTTGAACAAAGTAAAGCAAGGGAAAGATATGGCTTAAGACATAAAAAGACCACGGCATGTGCCGTGGTCTTTTAAGATCGATATTTACTTTAAGAAACCAAATCCTCTGATGATTGCGGGATCAACAGCTTTGCCGTTGCAAACGTTGAAGAAGCAGATGATCGAAAGGATGAAGATGATGAACAAGCAAATAGGGCATGCGATCCATCCAAGGAAAGGAATGATGAGCAAAAGTAAGCAGATCACTGAAACGATCTGAAGCTTAAGCCATGTTCTGATGTGGAAAGCTACAAACTTGTTTTCTCTTGATCCAAGTAAAGCAATGATAACTCCGATGAAACCAAGAAGGTAAATTGCAAGACCAAATACCTTTCCGTCAGAGATTTCCTGAGGAGTAAACTCAGCTGTGTGATCGTAAGCAGGTATTACGGGAGCTGCGTATACAGGAGCCTGGGGTGCAAGGTTTGCACCACAATTTGTACAAACAACTGCTGCATCATCTAACTGCGTACCGCACTGGGGACAAAATTTCATATCAAAAATCCTCCTAAATAAAAAATGTCAGCCCATTTAAATCCGGCTTCTGTTATTGTATAAAATTTTGACGAATTTTTCAAGTAAAATCGACCCTTTGAACACTGTTAATCGGGCGGTTTCCGTTAATAATCAGATAATAATATAACAAATTTCATTTTGCCTCTTCATTTTTTTGCCTTAATACCCGATAATAGTAGCGTAAAGTATCTTTGCCCCCTTTTGGGGGGAGTAACTATTCACCGGATTATCGCACGGATGCGAAGAAAGGACACACTATGAACGTAAACGGAATTACGAATGTAGGGGATAGTTATGCCGCATATAGTGAGGCAATAAAGGATACCGAAGTAACAAAGAAGTCCGAAAGCGTTGATGCAAAGGATGAAAGAGGCGTCATCTACGAGCCCACTTTGGAGATTCCTACTCAAACCTACAAGGCAAACAATGAAATGATTGCCAAGTTAAAAGCCGACGCCGAAGCAAGGTACAATCAGCTGCAGAACATAGTTTCACAGTTGATCTCCAAGCAAAGCAACGCGTTCGCCACGGCAAATGACATGTGGTCATTGCTTCGTGAGGGTAAACTTGAAGTCGATCCCGAAACGAGAGCACAGGCACAGAAAGACATTGCCGAGGACGGCTACTGGGGTGTTGAGGCTACCTCACAGCGAATCATTGATTTCGCCAATGCGCTTACGGGAGGAGATCCCTCTAAGATCGAGAAGATGCGCGATGCCTTCAAAAAAGGTTACGAACAGGCCGAAAAAACATGGGGAGGCAAGCTTCCCGAGATTTCACAGCAGACATACGATGCTGTTATGAAAAAGTTTGACGACCTCGCAGCGCAGGCAGGTCTTGGTACCAATTAGAACAGCCCAACCCATAAAAATCCGCAGGAGAAACCTCCTGCGGATTTTTAATTTCCCGAAAATAATAAGAATATTTTAAAAAAGCGTATCCTTCGATGTGCTTTTTAATTTGGCGACACTGTGGTAGAATAGTGACGCCTATGAAAAAGAATGCTTTAAAAAAGTGCATAGCGCTCATTCTTGCCGCATCCGTATTTGCCGGATGTGGTTCTTCGGTTGCGACGGAGATCTCGCCCATAGTTGAGATCGACGACAGCGTTGTTTCCATGCTCGACGCTCCCGACATCGCATACGAGAAAGAGAAGATGCTTCCGTCGATCATGACCGATGCCCTGGGCTACGATTGTTACGCCGAGAAGCTTGCCATAATAGAGGCACCCATTTTGCCCGGTGAGTTTACCGTGCACAACAAAGATACGGGCGAAGTGGTAAAAAGAAGCAAACTCAAAGTAAGAGAGGCTACCGAAGACGGTGAACTTTACACCGCAAATGCCGATTTTTCCGACGTAACGGAGCCGGGTGTTTATTATATAGAGGCAGATCTTATCGGAAGAAGCAACGACTTCTTTATAAAAGAAGGCTGTTACGACGAGATCCTTCTTACGTATTTTGAAAAGTTCAGATCCTTAAGAGATAAGACAGATACCGAGGTAACGGTTCCTTTTGAAGATAATGCCGAGGCGACGCTTGAGGTTTCGGGGGGCTGGATCACCGGCGATGACGGAAGAAAAGATGTCTGCGAAGGCTGCCTTGCGGTTCAGGATATACTGACGGGCGTTGAGTATTTCCCGAGCGTGTTCGGAGATGACTGGAATTCACCCGACAGCGGAAACAAGATTCCCGACATTGTGGACGAAGCAATGTTTGAAGCCACATGGCTTCTTAAGATGCAAAACCCCGAGACAGGCGGCGTTTATACGGCGGTCGCTCCCAAAACCAACGAGCAGGGTACTGCCGAAGGGTTTGTGGTAATGGGTGAGACTACAAGAGCTACGGCATATTTTTGTGCCACGATGGCGAGACTTTCGTACATGATCAAAAAGTACGATCCCAAATTCTCCGCAAAGTGTATTGAGGCCGCAAATCTTTCCTGGAAATGTCTTGAAAAGAACAAGGAACTTGTCGATCCGGCGCAGATGTTCAGAGCAGCTGTCGAGATGTACCGTGCGGTGGGGTATGATGCTTACGGTTCCGTGATAGACAAATACCTTAAAGAAAATGCCGACAAAGATTATGAAGAGCGAATAGTTCTTGACGGTGCGATGGTATATATGTCTTCTACGAGAGCCACGAACGTCGATCATTGTATGAGGCTGATGGAACACTTCATGTCAAGGACCGAAGACAAATCAAATGCGTCGCGAGCTTCCAGATATCTCGTTGAACCCGGAGAGATCGATCTTAACGGTCTTATAAGAAATGTATTTGAACTCTCGGTTGTCGATTACATTATCAGTAACCGTGAGTATAAAATGATAGAAGAAAACTATTTACACTATTTTTGCGGGCGAAATCCCGAAAGTGTAGTATACTGTGATATGGTAAACACTCCCGATGCCTATGCGGAGTTGCTGGTGGTACTGGCGAAGACCGCCGCAAGGCACAGGTAGTAAACAAACAGGATGGTGACAGACGTGAACATAGTAGTTTTGGCAGGCGGTACAAGTACAGAAAGAGACGTATCTCTCGTATCGGGCGATAAGATATATAACGCACTTAAGAGCGCCGGACACAAAGTTTTGTTACTTGATGTGTTCTTAGGCCTTAAAGTTGACAGTATTGAAGATGTATTTGAAAGAGGTGAAGAGCTTTCCGTAGATGTTAAGCACATCGGCGAAGAAAGTCCCGATCTTGACGCTGTTAAGGCGTTAAGAGAGGATGGCGGAAAAGTTTTCTTTGGGCCTAATGTCCTTGATATATGCAAAAAAGCGGACGTTGTATTCATGGCGCTTCACGGTGAGAACGGCGAGAACGGCAAGGTTCAGGCGGCCTTCGACCTTCACGGCATCAGATACACCGGTACCGATTACGTAAGCTCAGCACTTGCGATGGACAAGGCGCTTGCAAAAGATATATTCAGACTTTACGGCATTCCCACGCCGGAAGGATATTCGCTTTTAAAGGGAGAGAAGGATACTCATACGCCCAAGCTTCCCGTAGTTGTAAAGGTTACGGACGGCGGATCGAGCGTAGGTGTTTATATTGCAAGAACGACCGAGGATTACGAGAAGGCCAAAGTAGCGGCGTTCTCATACGGTCATGAGATCATAGTAGAGCAGTATATAAGCGGAAGAGAGTTCTCTGTAGGCGTGCTTGACGGAAAGGCTCTTCCCGTTATCGAGATCGCTCCCAAAGGCGAGTTTTACGATTACAAAACAAAGTATCAGGAAGGTTCCGCCATCGAGACCTGCCCCGCTCATCTTTCCAAGGAAGAATCCGACAAAATGCAGAAGATAGCGCTTGATGTGTTTAAGGCACTCAGACTCAGCCAATATGCGAGAATGGATATCATGATGAACGAAGCGGGTGAAATGTATTGCCTCGAGGCGAACACGTTACCCGGAATGACGCCCATGTCGCTTGTTCCTCAGGAGGCTGCTGCCATCGGCATGTCATACGTGGATCTTTGCGAAAAGATAGTTTCAATGGCACTTGATAAGGAGTAATCATTGGCCGAAAAGAAGTTTTTAAGGATCACAGAATATATATTTTTTGGCATTGTGGCAATTGTGATGATAATAAACGTG
>JAEEGG010016005.1_pt1 | contig 15644 bp, 11 predicted proteins | sample 9134161 | NCBI WGS metagenome assembly JAEEGG01 (sample SAMN16246543, study PRJNA631951) | gut metagenome | biome: gut microbiome; feature: rumen; material: CR-attached | host: Bos | place: Iran: Karaj | collected 2018-10
GCGTTTTCTGGTTCCCGCAAGCGGATAGGTAAACACTCTGTCACCCTCCAGCTTTACCAAGGTCTCAGGGCTTGCTCCCGTGAATTCTCCGTCCGCGCCAGAAAAATAAAACATGTACGGGGAAGGATTGTTCGTCCGAAGCACCCGATAGGCATCCAGAAGACTTCCTTCCATGTCAGCCTCCATGCGGTTGGAAAGAACTACCTGGAAGATGTCACCCTCCTTGATATAGTGCTTTCCCTTCTCCACCATCTCGCAGTACTGCGTTTCATCAAACAAGGAACGGAACTCGGAGGTAAGCTTTAGCCGGTCTTCCTTTGCTCTCTCACCAGTCTCAATCAGGCGCTTCGTATTCTCCAGCTCAAGCAATGCCTTATGATAATTGATTTCCAGGTCATTCGTCTTTATGTTGGTAATCAGGATGATCTTCTGACGGAAATGATCAAATGCAATCACCTTATGGAACAGCATCAGATTTACGTCGGAAAAGCCCTCTTCGTCCTTCGCGTCAAGCTTTAGGCTAGGCTCCGCATACTTGATGTAATCATAAGAAAAATATCCAACCAATCCTCCGGTAAAGCCAGGGAGCTCCGGTAACTGTGGGCTTGTATTATCCTTCATGATCTCACGGATGCACGTCCTGACGTCCTTTGTCTCCTGCTGTGTCGTCAGGGATGTTTTGATCGTGGTCACTCCATTTCTGCAGGAGAGCTCAAGCAAGGGATCATATCCCAAAAAGGAGTATCTGCTCCAACGCTTCTGGGAATCCGCACTCTCTAACAGGTAGACGTGGCGGCTGACCCTTTTTAGTATCCGAAGGATCTCTATCGGTGTCTTCGCATCACCATAGATTTCCGTAGAGAGAGGAATCACGCCATAATTTCCCGTCTCCGCAAGTCTCTTACATTCCTCTAGTGTCTGATTCACCTTCATGTTGTTACCTCCTACATTAAAAATTTTTTATTTCGTGTACGTCCGGGAGAAATCAAATGCCGCCTTCAGCGTCGCTTGATTTCTTTCCATCACTCACAAAAAATGTCTGCTTCGCAGACCCGCCGCTACGCGGCTTTCTTTTTTGTTTCGTGTACGTTCGGGAGAAATCAAATGCCGCCTTCGGCGTCGCTTGATTTCTTTCCCGAACTACAAAAAACCGTCCATGACAATATCATCTTGATACTGTCAAGGACGGGTTATCTTGTCTCCCGCGGTGCCACCTTGATTCACTCCCTTTTCGGGTAGTGCTCTTGTCGGATACGAACATATCCTGTGCAATTTACGCATGCCTAACGTCGCCCCATACTCTGAAGTCTGCCTTCGCATTCCTCATTTCTAAGCGCCCTCCGTGGTCCATTTAACAGCCTGCATTTCCAACCTTTCTCAGCATCCGGTCTCTCTGTAAGCGCATCTACCGTTTTTATCTCCACTTCCTCGGTTTCGTCCGCTATTCAATTGTTGAGGATTTATTTCTTCCTCACTTGAAAAGAATCATAACTCTGTCACTTTAAATTGTCAATATATTTTTTTCATTTCCATATATTTTTTTCATTTCCATTTTTTTATCATCGTTCCTGTCACCTTAGGTTACTAATTGCGTCCCATGCGAGCATCCCCACACCAATTTACTCAATCCCCTTCAAGGTCTCTACCATGTCCAGTCGGCGGATCTTTTTCTGGAAGAGAAACCCGACCAACAGGGAAATCACCAGCACAAATGCCCCTGACACAAAATACTCAAAGGCTCCTGCCATCACCTGATAATCCATGCTGTCCCCGTTGGAGTCAAACATGAACTGCAAAAGCTTCGTTCCAAAGGGTGCTCCGAGGATGATGCCGATCACGGAGAGCCAAAGGTTTTGCAGAGACAAAAGTCTCCTGATGGCTCCCGTCTGGAAGCCCAATACCTTTAACGTTGCAAATTCCTTGACTCTTTCGTTAAAGGACAGGTTGCCGCTGTTATAGAGAACGACGACGGGAAGCACCATGGCAAAGACGAGGAACACGCCAAGCACCAGATAAATCATCTGCATCATGACGTCAAAGCTCTCACGCAGGTCTGCATCATCATGTACGGCCAGCACGCCCTTGGCATTTCTTACGTCAACGCCCGGATCAGCATCCTTCGTATACAATACCGTCGGCTGGTAGGTCGCTCCCGTCCTTTCATAATCCTCACGCAGCATGGTGATGCCCTGCAGGTTGGGATTTCTGTTGATCAGTCCGATCCTTGCCTCGTACCAATCGTTCTTTTCATAGAGATGCCAATAAATGGTATCTCCTACCTTCAGATCAAATTCTTCCGCCAGTTTTTTGGTAATTGCAATCGTACCAGGCGTAAGCTCCGTGAGTCTTTGCTTTTCATCCGTCAGTCGGAACAGTTCTTTTCCTTCCGTAACAATAAGCACCGTCGATTTTCTCTCGGTAGATTTTGCATTTTCCTTCACGGATAGTTCCACGGCAGCCGTTTGAACGAGCTCGCCGTCCACCTGCTCCCGAAGCTCCTGCGCTCTTTCCAATGTCACGTCGCCGTCAAAATCAATCTGTGCCTTGAAATTCTGGAGCTTTTCAAAGGTCCAGTCGACAGCATTTTGAATGGTTGTCAGAGAAGAAAACGCCGCAACCATCATCATCATTCCTGCTGCCGTTCCAAGGACACCCATCACTGCGCGAAGCTTTCCACGGGAGATGTCGCGCAGATTGTATTGCACGTTAAAGCCAAGTCGATTCCAAAAGGGAAGGTTCTCACACAGAATCTTCTTTCCTGCCTTCGGCGCTGCGGGTCTAAGACTTTCCGCAGGACGGACCTCCATCACCTTACGACAGCTTAAGTAAGTTGCCCCCGTACAGGCCAATACGATGAGCACGACCACGACGAGAAAGCTTCCATCCATCTCCACGGACCATCCCGGGATGTAATACCATGCGCGAAACACCTTCGCGATAAAATCTCCAAGGACATAGGTTCCAAGAAGCAGACCGGCCATGGCACCTAAGAGCGATACCCAAAAGCTATAGCTCAGATAATGCAGGATGATCTTACTTCTTCTCATGCCCAGAGCCCGCAGCGTTCCGATCTGCGTCCTTTGCTGTGAGATCATGCGATTCATGCTTGTCATGATGACGAGGAGAGCAATGGCAATAAATACGGTGGGGAAGCTCACGGCAAATTGATCATGTTGAGACAGCTCATCTGCCATCACCTTGATTCCCGCAATGTCATCTCTGTCACAAAGAACCGCATAATCACCATGCAGGGCGTCCGAAATCTCCTGCTCCATCTCCTTAACGTTCCTGCCATCTGTCGTAAAAATGATCTCGATATAGGGAAGCATTTGGCGAAGCTTTTCCTCGGAAATCTCATCTACAAGCTTTACTAATTGCTCCTTGGTAATGCTTTCCCGCGCGATACCGAGCTTTTCCATGGCTTCGAGTTTTTCCCGGACAAGCTCAGAATGCTCAGCAGCATCCTCCAGCGTCAGGTCCCCCTTTTTGATCAGACTTTTCACGTAATCCTTCACGGGGAACTCTCGGTATGCCATGTAGATCACGCTGATGTTTTTGACCACGACGTCAAGATCCTTATCTGCCTTCATATACTGATACTCCGGTGCAACAATCAGTCCAGCAATCTCCTTCGTCATCTCAATGCCGCGGTAGACAAAGGTGAAGGAATCTCCCACCTTGAGATTCCAGGCATTTGCAAAGCTTTCTGACATCCAGATCGCGTTTTCACGGGAAAGATCAAATTCGGTTCCCGAAACATAAAATGGCTTGGAGACAATCGCTTCATCCATTAGATACACTTCCAGCTGCGCCTGATCATGTTCCTTTGCATTTGCGGTTACGTGCATGCGACGCTGCGCATCCTTTATGTCCTTCAGGGATCTGATCTTCTCAAGCGCCTCTTCGCTAAAGCCCTCTCCGTAAATCCAACCGTCTGCCATGTTGGTCACAAGGTACATGTCCTTCTGTTTGTGATATGCGCTGACATTGCTTGCCTTCATGCAGGCAAACAACATGACTGCCAGCATGGCTAAAATAAAAATTGAGAGGAACTGTCCGAAATTTCTCAGAATCTCTCTTCTCATTTTTCTAGATAACATGATGAAAATACCTCCTATCTCCTTACCTCCAAGAAATCGTTACCACTCAACCTCTCTAACAGGTACGGGGGATTCATTCAGGCGAATTTCCCTGACCTTTCCATTCTTCATGCGAATCACCTTGTCGGCGCATTTCGCGATATCAGCATTGTGCGTTACCAGAATGACCGTCTTATGCTGCTCCCAGCAGAGCTTTTGCAAAAGCTCCAGTACGATGACACCCGTCTCGGAATCCAGTGCTCCCGTTGGTTCGTCGCCCAAAATGATCTTTGGATTCTTGGCGAGCGCTCTTGCGATGGAAACACGCTGTTGCTCTCCGCCGGACATCTGAGCGGGGAACTTGTTGCGATGCTTTTCGAGCCCTACGGACTTTAGCAATTCTTCCGGATCTCCGGCATTCTTTACAATGTTTTTAACAAGGGCAACATTTTCATAGGCCGTGAGCGAAGGCAACAGATTATAGAACTGAAAAATAAACCCGACCACGTCTGCACGATATTTGGAAAGCTGCTTGTCATTCATGGAGGATACCATCTCTCCAGCCACCTCCACCGTCCCCGAGGTCGGTACGTCCATGCCGCCCAGCATGTTCAGCACGGTCGATTTCCCTGCTCCTGACTGACCAAGGATCACGACAAACTCTCCTTCGTCAATGGTAAAGCTCACATGATCATTCGCCAGCTGTTGCCCCTCACCTTGTCCATATTTCTTGACAACATCCTTGAATTCCACGATTTTCTTCTGATTGCTTCTATCCCTCATGATGGTTCTCCCTTCTTTTGGTTTCACAGATTCGTCACTCTAACATTTTCCCCGGGCAATGACATTCCATTTTCTAAACCGATCTCTTAATTCTCTTATGTGCTTTGAGGAAAGTTAGTTGTTTCTTACTCGACTACATTCTAATTCTACCCCTATCTCTTGTCAATGCAAAAATTGAGATTTTCCTCAATTTTGTGAAAATTGAACAATTCCTCAACTTTATAATCATATAAATTTGAGATTTTCCTCAATATTTGAAAGAAAGCATTGCAAACCAGCACCATAACGTGCTTTAATGATACTAGGTTTTCTGGTATTTTTATGCCTTTATGAGCAATGGACAAGTTAATAAAAGCTGTAGGCTGGCTTGAGGCATGTCAAAACAAGAGCAGGCCAGTGGGATCGACCGAACGAAGAACGGGGTAAACATGGCGAAGAATAGAGTAAGCATGGCGAAAAGTGAAAAAATGGGAAAAAATGTAATAAAAGAAAAGGCGGTCAATGAGCCGAAGCAAAAGCGTTCCATTGAGACGAGAAATAAAATCCTGGAAGTCGGTTCCATGCTGATTTTGCAAAAAGGGTATCACAACGTAACAACGGATGACATTGCAAGGGCTGCAGGACTTTCCACGGGCATCGTCTACCATTATTTTAAGGACAAGAAGGACATTCTCCTCGTGGCCTTAGATCAACGTGCAAATGCCATGTATCAGGGCTTTACGGAGGAATACGCGCAGGCATCGCTCACGGATCTTGATGAATTTTTTAACGCGATCTTTGACTTTCTGCTGGACTATCATAAAAAGTTTTGGATCATCCATGAGGAGTTGGAATCCCTCTATCACAGTGATGCGGAAATTGCCGCTAAGATTGATGCCTTCTGGCAAAAAACATATCTTTCCATTACGGCGCTTTACGTCAAAAAAAGCGGCAAGCCAGAGCATGCCGCTGAAAAGACGAGGATCGCCATAGATCTGATTGAGGATTATTGTCACGCCTGCATGAATCCCGTCGTCGAAGGATTAGATCAGGATTATATGCGAAAAGTCGTCATTTCCATCATAAAAAGCCTGCTGTCCTAAGCCTCGTCATTATTTGACGTAAATGGCAGGTTACCATTACCCCTGCGTCGGTTCTCCCGTGGGCGAAAGAAGCTGTGCATTTCTAAGCGTGCAATACATATAATCTCCTTCCTGATAGGTATCAAACACACCATACACCGTAATTTCAGCATTCAGTTCAGGATAATCGTTTGGATAGACATAATCTCCCGAAAGTACGAATTCAATTCCCTGCGCGCAGCATGCCGTTGCGTCCTTGATCAGGCAGGAAAAATACTCGTTACCTGTGGTTTCATCTTGAAAATACTGAAAGCTTCCCTGCATCTTTACCGTCTTTCCCAGATACTTGTCGGGCGTCACCATCATGTTGTAAACTTCAGAATAAACCATGGTACTGGAAAGCGTTGTCAAATCTACGTCAGCGGCTTCTTGCGTCTTGACCTGTTCAGACACGTCTGTCTTTTTCTCGGAAGACACCCCCGCTTGATTCTCGCTCTTAGTCTCCTTTTCCTTGGCATCGCTCGTCTGCACGTCCTTAGCCTTTTCCTTTTTCAGCTTGTCAGCATTCTCTGCCATCTGCCCATTCAAAAGGTCCTTCACATTCGAGGTTGACGAAGCATTCCGTTTTTCTGCGCTCCCAGCCTCTTGGCCACAAGCAGCCAGAGCAATTAGCATTGTCAGCATTAAGAAACCTCGCATCCATTTTTTCATCTCTTAATTCCTCCCATGATTTTTCCAGTGATACAGGATAGTACAAAAGCGACCACGTCCACGGCAACTATGGTGGATCCAACAGGTGTTCCCGCCAGAATGGAAATGAGGATTCCCAATAGGGCACAGCTGACGGAAAGAACTGCGGAGCAAACCGTTACCGCCTTAAAATTCCCAAATATCCGCATCGCCGACAGGGCGGGGAAAATCACAAGTGCTGAGATCAAAAGGGATCCCACGAGATTCATGGCCAGCACGATGATGACCGCGATGATCGTAGCAAGCAAAAGCCGATACGCTTCGACCCTCATGCCGGTTGCCTTGGCAAAGTTCTCGTCAAAGGTCACCGCAAAGATACGATGGTAAAACAGGAGGAATACCAAAACTACCACGATGGACAAGCCGATGCAAATCCATACCTCCTCGTCCGTCAGGGTAAGGATCGAAGTTGAGCCAAACAAGGTACTGCAAACATCGCCCGCTAAATTCGACGAGGTTGAGAAAATATTCATAATCAAATATCCAAAGGCAAGGGCTCCAACGGAAATCATGGCGATCGCTGCATCTCCCTTGATCTTTGTGTCCTGTCCTGTCCGAAGCAGGATAATGGCGCTGAGAATGGTGATCGGAAGGATGAGCAGCATGTCATTGGTCATCTTCAGGACTGCCGCAATCGTCATGGCCCCAAACGCCACGTGAGACAATCCATCGCCAATGTAGGAAAATCTTTTTAGCACGAGCGTCACGCCAAGAAGTGACGAACAAAGGGCGATCAGGATACCAACCACAAATGCATTTTGTACAAAGGGAAATTTCAGGTAGGTCAGTAAGGTTTCAAGCATGGCGATCTCCTTTCTCCGTTTTCACGGATGCCACATTCTTCCCACGTAGAACAAACAGCTTTCCCAGATCGCTTTCCAAATAGGCTTCCTTACTACCAAAAAAGGAAGGCGTACCCAAATGTAGCACGTGACTAGCATATTGCACTGCAACCTCCACGTCATGAGAAATCATAAGAATGGCAACACCCTCCTGATTCAGCTTCTGAATCAGTTCATACATTTCCATCGTTGCATTGGGATCCAGCCCCGTCACGGGTTCGTCCAATACCAGCACTTTTTGCGTGGCGCAGAGGGCTCTGGCAAGCAACACTCTTTGCTGTTGCCCGCCAGAAAGCTCACGATAGCTTCGCCTTGCAAGCTGTGTGATCCCCATCCGCTCCATATTTTCAGTTGCAAGCTTCTTCTCTTCCTTCCCGTAAAACGGATGCCATCCTCGTCTTCCGAGGCACCCGGAAAGAACAATCTCCCAGACGGAAGCCGGAAAATCCTTTTGGACCACCGTCTGCTGCGGCAAATAACCAATTTCATTGCTTGTCAAACCATCCTGCAACAGGATTTCACCGCTCAGAGGCTTTTGCAGGTGAAGCAGGGTTTTCATCAGGGTGGTTTTTCCCGAACCGTTCTCCCCTAAAATACAAAGGTAATCACCCTTATTCACCGTAAAATTGATATTTTCTTCCACAACCTGACCTTCATATCCTACTGCCAGGTTTCTCACCGTAATCAGGCTCATGTCTTGTCCTTTCCGAAAAATCCAAGTTATTGAATCGCCTTCCTTACACCTCAAGATTCAGGTTATTGAATCGCTTTCCTTACACCTCAAGATCCGGGTTATTGAATCGCTTTCTTTAATACCTCGAGATTGTCCGTCATGATTTTAAGATAGGTGGTTCCGTTTTTGACATCCTGCATGGTCGTTGCCTGCATGGAATCCATGGTTAGGATTTCTTGGTTCTTTGCCTTAGAAGCCGTGCGAATCGTCTCAGCAATTTTATGATTCTTGCCTTCAATCGTCATAATGGCAGGCAGCTTTAATTCATCGAGCTTTTCTGCGAGGAAGGTAACGGTTTCGAAGCTGGCTTCCGACTCAGCGGAGCATCCTGCAAAGGCCGCATAATAACTCAAACCATAATCATCCACCAAATACCGGAAGGGAAATCTGTCACCAAAAAGGAGCGTCTTGTAGGTAGCCTTCTGCGTTGCCGCCACATATTCCCGATCCAGCGCAGATAGCTTGGTTTGATAGCTCTCCAGGTTTGCTTGATAGGTCTCCTTATTCTTAGGATCGAGTTCGCAAAGTGCATCCGTAATCACGCTGCAGATGACCGACGTGTTTCTAAGAGAGAGCCATACGTGCTCGTCCATCTCTTCTTCATGTTCATGATCATGGTCGTGGTCATCGCCGTCCTCATGGTCGTGGTAATCGCCGTCCTCATGGTCATGATCATCGCCATCCTCATGGTCGTGGTCATGCTCCATGCCCTCCACGATTTCTTCAGCCTTCACGGCATCGCCGAGCGCCTCCAAAAGGTTGATCACCTTCATGTCCTTATTGGTTGCCTGCTTTAATGCATCTTCCACCCACTCGTCTGACTCTCCGCCGACATAAACAAATAGGTCGCAGGTTGAAATTTTCATAATGTCACTTACCGTCGGCTGATAGCTATGCAGATCCACGCCATTATCCAAAAGCATGGTGAGATTCGCCCTGTCACTCCCGCCAACCAAATTACATACCCAATCATATTCCGGGAAAATTGTTGTTACAATTTCCAGCTTGTGATCCGTATCATTCTGCTTTGCACCCGATCCCTTTGCCTCTACCTGCTTTCCGCACGCGCTAAGACTAGCTGCCATCAAAATGACAACTAAAAAGAGTGCCAAATATTTTTTCATTTGACAGTACCTCCGTTTTCTCTATATTCATTTTTGTTTTTTAAGTTGGGAAAATAATGGATTCTCTACAGAGAAAAACTAAGAAATCAATTATTCAGACGCACTTTTTTCGTGATCAGCGTCCCAATGACTGCCTTGCGAGAGGTCAATACCGCCATCGTCAAAAACAGCGAAAGGATCATGCAAACGATGGCATCCTGCAGGCCGTCGAGCTTAAACGAGGAGACCATCTCCTCGCAAATTTCCAGACAAAAACAGATCTCACACTCCTCGCCGGAGCAATCGTGCTTTGCCTCACTCGCCATAAAAAACAGCATGAAAAGAACGCTGCCAAACACGGCTGCAGCGAGAATTATTGCACCTATTCTTTTCCAGCTCTCACCATACTGCTTCATCTGTTCTCCTGTTTTTAAGCATGCCTGTTTCTAAATGCAATTCATTCGCATTTAGAACTATATCACTTTTCCATCATTTGTCAAGTCAAAAATATTTTTAGTCACAAAATGCCTGCCTCTGACCCAGACCATGATTCATTTCGGAATACTGTCCAGGACGCAGGCTGCCCCAAAACCAACCTTTTCATTAGGGTAAACCATTTCTCCTCTGATGGGCTGCGCTCCCCTTCGCAGGTATGCCTTTATTTTTTCCCCATAAAGATAGGGATCATTCCCTCTTACGATTCCCCATTCCATGAGAAGGGCAGCGCTGCCGCTGACAATGGGCGTGCTAAAGGAGGTTCCCGTAAAATATCCATATCCCCCGAAGCGATCCGGGGCCAAGATGTTCACGCCAGGGGCCACGACGTCCGGCTTTACGCTTCCGAATCCAATTCTCGTTCCAAGAGGCGTGTTCACGTCATACCCACGAGGCGTATCCATGTCATAGCCACGCCCTGAAAAATCTGCATAGGAATCAAAGGATGTGTCATACGCCCCTACGGTGACGACCTTTTCAGCCGTAGAGGGGATGGTCAGCGTTGCCTCTGGCGTCGGTTCCAAAAAACCCGTTCCTCGGCTTCTTGTCACGGCAGAGGGCAAATAGAAAAAGTATTGCCCTGTCACAATTCTGACAGGTTCTAAAATAAAGCGCCAGATTCCCTCCGGCAAGTACTCCCCCTCTCTCGCGGGAAGAAACTCCAAATAGATTTCCTGCGATGCGCTATAGGGCGTCGGTTCCCCAAAATACACCAAGACCTTAACGTTTTCTACGCGCAGGGTATACCCTCCTCCGTCTGCATCCTGTCTCTCGGGCATAAGGCTGACGGTACTTCCTCCCGGCGCACGCAGGGAAATTCGAAAGGTATCGCTGTAATGCTTCCAAAGCTGCACGCTAAGGCTTCTTTCAACCCCCGCCATGGCAAGGTCTATGGTCTTTCGTCCCGTGAGCTTACCCGCAACATGTCCGGCGGCATTCCCTTCATTCCCACTTCCCACGCAGATCACCGTGCGCCCAATCTCCGCAGCATTGTCTAAAAATCGCTCTAACAGCGAGCTTCCGTCATGTGCCCCATAGGTATTTCCAAAGCTTAGGTTGATCACCATCGGTTCTCCAAGCTCCCTCCCCTTGCGAATGCAATAGGTCACGGCACGCATGATCTCCGTTGTCTTAGAATACCCCGCCAGGGCCCCGTTATTTCCACCAAGCTTTACGATCACAAGATCTGCTCCTGGTGCCACGCCCTGATATCCTTCCATTCGCGTTGCCGCAGCGATTCCAGCAACGGCCGTTCCATGACCGCTGACGTCAATGGATGGGAGCAAAGAAAATCGCTCCTGCTCCGTTTCCGCCCTCAGCGCCTGATTGATCCATTCCTCAGAGAACTCTGCGCCCTCCCTAAACCCCTCCGGCGGTCCTGGAAGCCCTGCTTCACCACGCACCGTCTGATCCCAAAAATAACGAATGCGCGTCGTTCCGTCTGCCCTCCGAAACTCAGGACGCTGATAAGCGATTCCGCTGTCAATCACTGCCATCAGAACGCCACTTCCACTCAAAAAAGGATCCCTGGCAGTCACGCCTGCGATGCAAGCGCGAGCTGAGGGATCCTCTTGAACATAATAAAAATTCTTAGGCTTTTCCACGTATTCAATTTGCGGATGGGCACATGCTCTTTCCACATACGCCTCAGGCAGGGTCAAAATCGCATATCCTGCAATCAAGGGTTCCAGCACGATGCCTGCCCCAATACGATTTAGGGAGAAGGTCAGATCATCGGGGTTGCCGTTGTACTTAATGATGAGTTCCCAGGTTCTCATCTGGGTATCAAATCCCACGTTCAAATCTTTCGTCTGTTCCCTGACGGTTTCGGGCGTTTCCAACGCGAGATTCAATTGATTTTCTAACTTTTGAGACAAAGCATTTCCCCTGAAGCGAAACTTATGATAGTATATGCTGCTTTTCCCTTACTTATACTTTGCATGGCTTCTAAGACCATGCCTTTCCTCGTATGGCTCCGAATAATTACAAAATTACCAATTATCACGGGGAAATCAAGTATTCTCATTCCCCGTTTCCTCTTCCACAAAATACATTCTGGCACCGAAATCGGGGAAATAACGAACCTGGTCATTATAGCCCGTACCACCGTAGGGCTGTTTCAAATGGACGCCGCCATGCAGAAGCACGTCGCCGCGCAGGAGATAATTTTCCGTCTCCCCATCCATCTTCACAAATTTCGCCACAACATTGTGTAGCAAGGAATCCTGCTTGATATGGATCGGCGCCTGCGTATTGACAAGGTCACCAAAGCTCTTAATGTTATGCTTCATTTCGCGATTGGTAAAGCGATAGGTTTTTTCAGGGCGTAAAGCCCTGGCGCGAATGCGGTAAGAATGATTGTTTGGAATGGCAAAGCGTTGCAGCAAAGCGATCACTTCCCTTGACTGATCCTCGGATACGCAATACCATTCTTGCAAATTGCCAACGCCGTCCCACAGATTGCTTGCGCCGTCCCATTTCTTCCCACTTTCCGCAAAGCTCTTCCCGCGGATCCACTGTCCAAACTGAAGAACGCTTCTCCAATTCTTATAGAGTTCGATTTGCGCCTTAATAGTCTCCAAATCCTCTTTTTTTGCATCGCACAGATTACACTCATAGCCCAGGACGCCAAAGGCTGCCACGGCAAAGCGCGTATCCAAAGGCGTAACGCGCAGGGTTTGATGATTTGGACAGGAGGACACGTGCGCACCCATCACGGATTGCGGATATCCATAGCTATATCCGTTTTGAATCTCAGCCCGGCACATGGCATCCGTATTATCGCTCGCCCAGATTTGAGGGAAATAACACAAAATGCCGAGATCAAATCGATTTCCGCCCGAAGCACAGCCTTCGAATAAAATCTCAGGGAATGCCTGCGTCAGCTCCTGCATGCAGTGATACAGACCTATTTGATATCTGTGAGCCACCTCTCCCTGCTGCTCCTTTGACAGCGCCTGCGAATAGACGTCGCTGAACACACGGTTCATGTCCCACTTGACATAAGCGATGTTTGCAGATGAAAACGCACGCTTCATCTCCTCGATGATATACTGCTGTACCTCCGGATTACTCAGATCCAGCACTCTTTGATTTCTGCCTTCACTGTGAGCCTTTCCGGGTATCTCCATAACCCATTCCGGATGTGTGCGGTACAGCTCACTGTCCACGTTCACCATCTCCGGCTCCACCCAGATTCCAAAATCCAAGCCCAAGGCATTTACCTTCTTCGCCAAGCCCTGCAGGCCATTTGGCAGCTTTTTCTTATTCTCCGTCCAATCGCCCAAGGACGACGTGTCGTCATCCCGCTTTCCAAACCATCCGTCATCCATGACAAAGAGCTCAATTCCAACGCTCTTTCCCGCCTCAGCCAGCTTTAACAGCTTGGATTCGTTAAAATCAAAATAGGATGCCTCCCAGCTATTGAGGAGAACGGGCCTCTCCTTCTTCTTCCAGCTTCCGCGTACGATATGCTCACGCACAAAGGCATGCAAGTTTTTACTCATGCCGTTTCGCCCTGCATTGGTATAGGTCATGACCGCCTCAGGTGCTTCCAGGCGCTCTCCCGGTGCAAGTACCCACGAAAATCCGCGGGGCTGTATTCCGCTGACCACCCTCGTTTTCCCATAGGGACTGACCTCCATGGCTTCATAATGGTTTCCGCTGTAGATCAAATTGAAACCAACGCAGGGACCAAAGTCTTCACTTGTTTCCGACTTCTCCAAAAAGAAAAACGGATTGACACGATTAGAGGAGGTCCCAGACATCGAGGAAAGCACATGTTTCCCGCCCGTGAGAGGAATGCGATTCGCATGCATCTCACGCGCCCATGCCCCCGTAAAGCTTCGCACGACATAGTCATCCTCTTCCAAATCCACCAAAAGACTAAGAAGCCGTTCCACCGTCACACTGTCGCTCCCGTCATTTCGGAGCACGGCACTTCTCGTGATCACATTGCAATCCTCATACACCCAATAATACAATTCCAGCGTCAGCTCCTGCCATTTGTCCTTCAAAACAATCTTGAGTTGCTGAACCTTCCCAGCCTCATCATAGGATCCCGGAAGCGTTGCAAACGCTTTTTTTCCCTCGCTGATTTCATGACTGTCATAGACAAAATCCAGTGTTCTGACGCCATTTTTCCCGGTGACCTCCACCATCGGCTCCCGCAAATCACCCTTGCCAAGCGCAGAACACTCCAGCCCACAATATTCTGGCGAAAAGCCCTTGTCCTCCTGGTCATAACAGAGCGAATTTCCCGGCGCAAACGCCTGCTTTTCCGCAAGCGCTTCCACCTGCCCGTCCGCAATCTCCTCGGCTCCTAAGAGATCTATTCTTTCCCCATAATACACATGCTCCAGGAGCCCATTCCCCCGCACACGAAAAACATATGTCGTATTCCGCGTATCCAACTCAAAACATCTATTGCTTTCCCTGATCATTTTCTATCTCCTTACACATCATACAAACATAAGCCCCGAGTGTCATCTGAATACCCAAACTAAATGCCATTCCCTCCGCACCTACTTGCGAAGCTGCTCGGCGATCTCTTGCACCTTCTCCTCGGTAAGGATAAACTTCTTTGCGAAGATTGCAATTGCGATAAAGAGTCCAATGACTGGCAGAATGGTCATGGTCATGCGAAGCCCAAGCTTTGCACTTGCGCAGACGTCCTTAGCGAAGTCAATGACCTGCTCCGCCTCCGTCGTGTCCTGCTTGGACAAATTGTTGATCGACAGGCAAAGGGAAGCGACAAATGCCGCAATACCGGAAGCCAGCTTCACGACAAAGGTCTGCATGGAGAAGATCACGGATTCATCACGCCTTCCATTTTTCAGTTCGCCATAGTCCACCGTATTGGCAAGGAAAATTGTCGTCAATACCTGAAGAACACCATTCGCTGCGAAAATAAAGAAGGCGGGAATAAACAAAATATAAACATTGGACATATTGATAAATGCGATGCCAAACAATACGACATAACCAATGATGGCGCTGGTCAGCGTGATATAAAAGATCTTAATGTTTGTGTATTTTCTGCGAAGCATGGGATAAGCCACCATCATGGACAAAATCTGAATTGCTCCGCCAAACATGTTAAAAAGCGTATAGCTATTATACCAACCAGTTCCGCCAAAATCGTACTTAAAGAAATAAATGACCAGGTTCGAAGTCACGTAAATGGAGGTGTTGATCAATACGATGGCAATGACGATGACCATTGCCTGATCATTCGTAACCAGTGCCTTAAACATCTGCCCAACGGAGGGGGACTGCATGTCTACCGTGGATTTTTCCTTAATGGCAATACAGGTGATCGTGATGAAAACCACGAACAAAACGGCAATGATCAGGGCATACCACAAAAATCCCACTCGCTCATTATTCCCTCCGATGGCATGCACGATCATCATGGTAAAAATTGTCACCAGCGCGGAACCCACGCCAGCACAGGAACGCGCCAAAGTGGTAAGTCCCTCTCTCTCCTTTCCGCTCTTGGTGAATGCAGGGATCATGGACCAATAAGGAATATCCATCATGGTATAAGTGACGCCCCAAAGGATATAAGTGATCGCCGCGTACGCTATCAGCCCGGAACCGTCCAGCTTCGGCGGTGCCGCAAACATCAGAAACAATATCACGGCATTGGTCAAAGTTCCGATCATCAGCCACGGTCTGAACTTTCCCCATTTGGTGTTTGTTTTCGCCACCACGATTCCCATGATCGGATCGTTGAACGCATCAAAAACCCTTGCCACCAGCAAAATGATCCCCATGGCCACGGCACTCACGCCCAG
>JAEEGG010016007.1_pt1 | contig 15641 bp, 7 predicted proteins | sample 9134161 | NCBI WGS metagenome assembly JAEEGG01 (sample SAMN16246543, study PRJNA631951) | gut metagenome | biome: gut microbiome; feature: rumen; material: CR-attached | host: Bos | place: Iran: Karaj | collected 2018-10
CATTTAAATATGTATTATAATCAAATCTGTTTCCCATATCTTCTGTCTCCTATTCTTATAACTACATTATACTAATTTTTTCCTTATTTTGTAAAGCATTTTTAGGTATTTTTTTATTAAAAATTAAACATTAATATTTCAGGTTTTACAATTAATAATATACCTATTAAAATCATAATTAATCCACCAATTAAGTGAGAATATTTTGTATATTTAGTAGATATACCTGTAGCTTTTAAAGTAATCATAGAAATAGTAAATACTATGATATCATCTAGTAAAAAGCAAAATATATAAATAAACATATATAATACATATTTAAATGTAGATAGATCATTCATAGATAATACTTGAGTAAATATCATTGGTAAACCAATAGAACACATTAATTCTATTAAATTAACTGAGGCTGCTAATAACATAATACCTAATACAGCTAATATAAATTTCTTGTTAGATGTAATTTTTATAATCGAATTAATAATTGTTTTTCTCTTTTTCTCATCTACTACTTCACAGCCATCATCTTTAGATAATGATTTAATATAGTTATTCATATTTAATATACCTGCTACAAGGGCAATTATAGCTACGATAAAGCGTATATACTTCATCTTAGTAACAAATGTTGCAATATTAAACCAAGCTAGCATAAATGCCAAATAAACAAGTCCTGAAGTCAATATGAATATAATACCTAATATCCACATTTTCTTTCTATTTTTCATGTTAAAAAGCATTGTAATAAGGAATAATAATATCCACATAGCACATGGATTAAAACCATCTACTAAACCTAATATAGTAGCTACTACAGGTAATGATACTTCTTTAGTATCAATTGTTCTTTTTTTACCTAAAAAATTAAATGATATTTTTGAATTCTTATCTTCTTTTTTAGTTTCTTTTTTCTTTTCTTCTTTTGCTTTTTCTTCTACTTTCTTTTCTATTTTTTCACCAGTTTCAATAAATGTCTTAACTCTATCTTTATAATCTTTATTTCTATAAATATTAATATAAGATTTTATTTCTTCATCAGTAATATCTTCTTGAAAACCTACTATTACTTCATCACCAATTATTGTATATGGTACTCCAGAACATGTTCTATCAAATAAAGAACATACTTCTTTAAATAATAAAGCATTATCACTGTTATACCAAACTTCATATTCATGAAGTACTACATCTTTATTATTTTTTAAATATGATTTAAAAAATTTTTCTTCTGCAGCACAATGAGGGCATCCATCACCACGGAAAAAGTAAACATCTACAGTTTTAGCTTTAACAATAAATGGAATAAATAATACTAAAACTATAACTATATAATTAATTATTTTCTTCATATTTATCTATCTCCGTATTAAGTTCCTTATAGGATTTTTCTCCTATAATTCTACCTATTTCTTTATCATTTTTAAATACTATTATTTCTGGTAATACTTTACCTACATTATACTTAGATATATCATCAAAGTCATAATCTAATTTTTCTATATTAATATGTCTTTCTTCTACTATCTTATCTAATGCACTATTAGTAATAATACAAGCAGGACACCATAAAGCACTAATAATAATATATTTCATATATATCACCTTAATAAATTATAACATTTATAAAAAAGTGAGTAAATAAAAAACTGATAGTATTCTATCAGTTTTTATTATAATTATTTTTTAAATCCACATTCTAGATTTACTTCAATAGTATAATCAGTTTTACCATATGGTTTTTTAGGTTTAATAACTACAAATGAAGCAGTCTTATCGCAATCTTTTTTAGTTTTCTTGTTAACCATTTCTTTAACTAAGTCTTGATCAACTTTACTAACTTTAGCAATATTTTCTAAATTAACTTTAATACCAGTCTTTTCAAATTTCTTAACGAATGCTTTAACATCATCTTGAGATTTTTCTTGACTTGGATAATAGAATTCTTCATAGAATTGTTTTCCTAAAGTAGTTAAATTAGAAGTTAATTTCTTTTCGTTATTACCACCAAATAATAGAATTGCTCCTACTACTATACCAGCAATAACTACAACTGCAGCACATACAATTATTAATAGTTTCTTCTTTCCCATAAGTTTACCTCCTATTACAATAATTATATCAATTTTATTGATAGATTACAACTATTCTTCGTCATAATCATCATCATTATCATCATAAGATGAATGTTCAGGAACATAATCATCTTCAGGTTCTAATGATTCTTTTCTAGCCTCTTCTTTTTCTTTTATTTTTCTTTTTCTTCTATTAAGATTTTCTTGATCTAGAAGCATTTGTAATTTATCTACATTCTTAGTTCTAATACCTTCATTTAATGCATCTACTAATTCATCTTTAGTAATTGTATTATCATAGATATTATATTCAGCCTCTTTAACTTCAGGTTTTTCTTCTTCTTTATTATCTAACATCTTAACAGATTCATTATCAGTAATATAGTTTCCACCATATACTACATCATCATCAGTTCCGTTTTTAGAATTGAAATTAAATTCAGGTTTAAAATCAATATGAACAGGACTTTCTTGTTTAACAGTATCATTATCTTCATTATTTCTAGCAGCTAATAATGCAGCTTTTCTTTTCTTCTTTTCTTTTCTTCTTCTTAAAAGTAATAAAAGAAGTAATAATAATATTAATAATAAGAATAATAATATTAAGAATGGAATTAACCCTAATCCAAAGAAATTAAATCCTTTCTTTCTATTAACATCTATTTGATAATATTTAATAAATCCTTTTTCATCAGTAACTTTAACTAATACAACATTGTTACCAACTTGTAAGTTTTTATTACCAGTTATTTTATAAGTAGCACCTTTAGGAGCCTTAACTAGTACTGTTACTTTCTTTACTTTATGAGGAACTGTTACTTTATATGAAGTAACACTAGGTTTAAATACTGGACTCATTTCATATTCTTTAACTTTTAAATCTAATAAGTCAGTATTTGCTTTATATTCTGATCTAGTAACATTTAAAGTTATAGTTCTAACAGAACCATCCTCTGCTGTTACTTTAATTGTTACTTTATTAGTCTTTTCTGTTGATAATCCTTCAGTACCATCAATCTTAACAGTAGTATTCTTATCATAAGGAATAACACTTAAATCAAGATTTTTAACTTCATAAGGTACTGTTACATTATATTCATTCTTACTATTTGAAAATTCTGGATCAATAGTATGAGATGATCTAATCTTGAAATCAACATTCTTATCGCTAGACTTAGTCTTAGCATTTTCTCTTGTTACATTTACTTTATAAGTAGTTGTACTACCATCTTCTGCTGTAACTTTAATAGTTATTGTATTTTTACCAACTGACCAATCTCTATTACCAGTTATTTCATAAGTTGCTTTAGGATCATTAGGAACAGCAGTAACTGCAAGTCCTGTAACACCATTTCCTACTGTCATTGAATAATCAGTAGTTCCTGATTTAAATGAAGGACTTAATCTATAACCAGATACACTTAAAGATTTTAATGAAGAATCACTACTCTTTTGTGGTTCAGGTTCAGGTTCATGTTGCTCTGCTTCTTTTTTGATTGTTACATTATAATCAGTATAACTATCATTTTCAGCAATACATCTAATTGTAAATGTTTGAGATTCCTGAGTAATATTCTTTGTACCAGTTCCTTCTACTCTTTTAGCTTTACTACTAGCAGCAGTTGCAGCTAAATCAACAGAAGTTGTATCTCTTGGAACAGTAACTGTATAGTTTTTAGTATTTCCACTAAATCCACTTACAGTAGTTCCATTTACTTTTAAATCACTTAATTTTGAATTACTATCTAAAACAGGTGCAGGCTCAGTAATTGTAATAGTTTTATTAGATAATGTAGGAGTTAAAGCAGCTCCTGCTTTATCTGATATTACAATATCACTTAATGATATAGTTGTAGAACCTGTCTTTATTGCTTTAAATGTTAGTTTAACTATACCACCATTACTAACACCATTTTCAAGCATTCCATCATAGATCATTAATTTAAGTCTACCAGTTTCAGTTTTAACATTAGCAGCCCAATCATTCATTGCAGTTCTACCAGTATATTCTAAGTATTGTGTATCATAGTTTAAATAACCATTACATCCATAAGCTTTACCATCACTAGCACCACTTATATTACTTAAATTAATTGTAATAACTACATTATTGTTTACTACCACAGAGTTTTTGTCTGCAGAAAGTGAAACATTAACACTTCCTGCAGCAAATACACTCGATATACTTCCAAATAATGCAATGAATAAAACAACTAAATAACTAAATATCTTTTTTCTTTTCATCTTTTTATTCCCTTCCTATTCTTCTACATCGTTAAGATAAATTCCAACGATTGTTATTACGTCTAATACGTCAATTGTTCCATCAGAGTTAGCATCTGCAGCTTCAAGCCATACACCATCTAATACATCAATATCTAGATAATGTGATACAGCTTTTATTACGTCTGTAACAAGTATATTACTATCTCCGTTAACATCACCTTTAATAACAAGTAAATCGCTATCATTTACCCTATCATTCTTAATTAGTTTAATAATCATACCTGTACCTAATTTTTGAGTATCAGCTATTTCAGCCTCATCATTCATATCAAAGATATGTAATTTCCAGTTATCATTATCGCACTCATCTTTTAATCTATTAGGAAGTGATTTATAAACAACATCTTTTATCATACCATCTTCGATTAGTCTTATTTGAGATGTAATCTTTTCATCATCTTCTTCTCTAGTTACTGTAATTGTATAAGTCTTTTCATCTCCGTTAGGAGCTGTAACTGTAACAGTTACTGTATTTTCACCAGGTTGTAAGTTTTCATTTCCATCAACTACTACTGTAGCACCATCTGCATTAGGTTCAGCATTAACTGTAACACTATCTACATCAGATGGAACTGTTACTGTGAAGTGATCTTCATCACTATTTGGATCAAATTCTGGATCTAATGTATATCCATCAACTTCTAGAGATTTTAATGTATTATCATCACTAGCTTCTCTTTCAATAGTAATTGAATATGTACCAGTTGTTGTACCATCTTGAGCAGTTATAACTACTTCAAATGTTTGTCTACCAACAGCTAAATCTTTTTGACCAGTACCTTCAATCTTAGTTACAGGTCCTGAAGCAGTTGCTCCAATTACTATAGAATCTTTATCATTAGGAACAGTTCCTAAATCATAAGCAGGTCTATCAGGATCAAATCCTGGTACTGTAGTTCCATCTACAGTTAAATCACTTAATTTAACACTAGCACTTAATTCTCTAGTAACAATTATTGTATAAGTCTTAGGTTGTGCATTAGGATCTTCTGGAGTAACAACAACTGGTAAATGGTTAGCACCATAATCAACATCTTGTTCTCCGTCTCCTGATATTGTAGCTAATCTATCTGATGTAGTAGCAATAATATTAACTTTATCTACATTTGATGGAACTGTAACACTATACTCAGTTTCATCTGGATCAAAGTTAGGATCTATTGTATATCCCTCAACTTCTAATGAAGCAAGGTCTGCATCATCAGATTTAGCTTTAACTATATGAATTGTATAAATTTCTACTTGTCCATCTTCTGGAGTAACCATTATTTGAATTGTATCATCATCTTGTGGATTATAAGTTCCAGTTCCTGATACATCAGCTTTTTCACCATTAGCTTCAGCAGAAACTTCTATTTCATCTTCATCTCTATCAACAGTATAAGTATATTCTGTTATAGATGGATCAAATGGTTGATCCCAAGTTCCAGCAGGATCAGAAGTAATAGTTAATGCCTTTAATGAAGCATCACTATCTTTTCTTCTTACATTAATATAATATGTTCTAGTTGTTGTACCATCATGAGCAGTTATTGTTATTGGAAGTTTATTATCTCCAACAGATACAGGTATATCACCAGTACCAGATACTAATGCATCTTCATCACTAGTAATAACTGTAATATTAACTGTTTCTTGGCTATTAGGAACATCATTAACACTATATTCAGTTCCATCTGGATCAGTTTGACTAAATCCTTCAACTGAAACATTATCAACTTTAATATCTAATAATGTATCATCATGTTTCTTTTCTCTTGTAATTGTAATTGTATAATCTTTTGGAGTACCATCTTCTGAATTACCTGTTACTACAAATGTATTTGTACCGTAATCAAGAGATTGCATTCCAGTGTCTCCACTTATAGTACCTCTACCATCTTCTAGTTCAGCTTCTATATCAACTTGAGATGTATTACTTGGTACTGTTATTTCATAATCAGTATCATTCGAATCAAATCCTTGAATAGTATCACCATTGATTGTTATATTACTTAAATTAGCATTAGATGATTGAGCAACATCAAATGTAATTGTATATGATTTAGAAGGTTGAGTAGTATCTTCTGGAGTAACTGTAATTGTTACCGAAGAAACATTTCTTGGATCAACTCCATTAACATTTCCTGATACAGAAGCACCATCATGGTTCTTAACACCTTCAATATTTATTGATGTTTCATCAGCATCTGTATAATATGTATAAGCTGTAGTATTAGGACCAAATGCTGGATCTAATCTACCAGTCTTACTTGATGTAACATTTAATTCTCTTAGAGTAGCATCATTACTTTGTCTATAAATCTTTATTGTATAAGTAGTTTTATCTGTTCCATTATGAGCAGTTACTACTACATCAAATGTATTTTCACCAACTTGTAATGTTTTTTCTCCATCACCAGTTACTGTTTCGTGAGATTCACCTTTAGTATAACCAATAACAATACTTGATTTACTGTATCCTACAGCATCTAATGTATATGTCTTAGTTCCATCACCAGGAGTAAATCCATTTACTCTAGTTCCATCTACTGTTAAATCATTTAATGTTGATACATCTTCTTTTTCTCTTGTAACTGTTAATGTATATGTAACAGGTTCAGCATTTGGATCTTCAGGTTGAACTGTTATTTCTATTGTGTTTTCACCATAATCTAATGGTTGAACACCAGTTCCACCAGTAATATCTGCTCTATTATCTGCTAGAGTAGCTCCAACATTAATAGATTCTGTTGTACTTGGTACTGTTAATTCATAATCTTTATCATTAGGATTAAATCCATCAATTTCATCACCATCAACAGTTATTGAACTTAATTCACCATTTGTACTCTTAGCAATGTCAAATGTAATTGTATAAGTCTTTTTAGCTTGAGTAGTATCTTCTGGAGTAACTGTAATAGTTACCGAAGAAGTTTGTCTTGGATTTACTTTTCCATTAGTTAATCCTGTATAAGCAATTGTTGCATTATCATGAGTAGCTGCAGCAGATATACTTACTTCATCTTCATTAGCATCTACTCCATATGTATAAGAAGTAGTATTCTTGTTAAATGCAGGACTAAGTGTTCCGGCAGGATCACTAGATACACTTAATGATTTAAGTGTAGCATCATTACTCTTTCTATAAACTTTAATTGTATATGTTGTTTTATCTGTTCCGTTATGAGCAGTTACTACTACGTCAAATGTATTTTGACCAACACTTAATGTTTTAGTTCCATCTCCTATTATAGTTTCATGAGATTCACCTTTAACATATGTAATGTTAATACTTGATTTACTATATCCTACATCATCTAAAGTATAAGTATTTGTTCCATCACCAGGAGTAAATCCTGTAACTCTAGTACCATCTACTAATAAATCATTTAATGTAGATACATCTTCTTTTTCTCTTGTTACATTTAATGTATATGTTACAGGTTCAGCATTAGGATCTTCAGGTTGAACTGTAATCTCAATTGTATTTGAACCATAGTCTAATGTTTGAACACCTGTACCACCAGTAATATTAGCTCTATTATCTTCTAGAGTAGCTCCAACATTAATAGATTCTGTAGTACTTGGAACTGTTATATCATAACTATAATCATCTGATTGGAATCCACTAAGTGGTTCTGTATCAATTGTAATTCCACTTAAGTTACCATTTGTACTCTTAGCAACATCAAATGTAATTGTATAAGTTTTCTTTGTTTGAGTAGTGTCTTCTGGAGTAACTTCAATAGTTACTGAAGAAGTAGTTCTAGGATTAATACCAGTTAAGTTAGCTGGAGTAGTTGTTGCTGAAGCATGTTCATGAGCTAAAGTATAACTTACATTAACTAAAGTTTCATCAGCATCTACTGAGTAAGTGTAATTTGTAGTATTAGCTCCGAAGTTAGGAGTTAATGTACCAGTCTTACTTGAAGTAACATTTAATGCACTTAAGTTAGCATTGTTACTCTTTTTATAAATTTTAATTGTATATGTTGTTTTTGTTGTACCATCTTGAGCAGTTACTACTACATCAAATGTATTTTGACCAACACTTAATGTCTTAGTTCCATCACCAGTTACAGATTCATGTTCTTCACCTTTAGTATAAGTGATATTAATACTTGATTTGGTATAACCAACATCTGCTAATGTATAAGTCTTTGATGGATCACCAGGAGTAAATCCTGTAACTCTAGTACCATCTACTAATAAATCATTTAATGTAGATATTGTAGAAGGTTCTTCTCTAGTTACTGTTACAGTATAAGTTTTACTAGTACATGAGTTACCAGGTACTGAACTATATTGACTCTTACAGTTTTCTGCATTAACTGTGACACTTATTGGATTAGATCCAACTGATAAACTCTTATTACCTGTAGCACCACTAGCAAGCGATGCTTTATTAGTATCAGCTACTGTAGCACTAACTGAAGTTGAACTAGTTGTATATGGAACTGTTGCAGTATAACTTGTAGTTCCTGCTGCAAAAGTACCAAAATCAACATTTGTTAAACCTAATGCTGATAAGTTAGCATTATTACTTAATCTATAAACATTTACTGTGTAATCTTTTGGAACACCAGCTTCTGATGTTACTGTAATTGTGAAATAATTATTTCCTACAGCTAAACCTGTATGATTACCAGTTTGACCGGTTAAAATTGCTTTTGGATCATCATTTGCAACAGCAGCTAAATTAATAGAAGTTATATTATTTGGAACATAAGCAGTATATGTAGTATGAGTTGTATCTCCAGGAGTGACATTTGGAGTTACTGGATAAGTAGTACTACCATTAGTAACTGTTATGCTTTTTAATGAATTATCTTCTGATAATGGAACTTCTACATATACAGATGCATCATGTGAATCATATGCAGTACCATTACCCATTACTATACCAGTACCAACTGTTGTATCATAGTTAAATTCTAAAGGAGTATTTGTAGCAGCATCATCTTTAACTTTGTAATAGAAGTAAAGTATATCTAATTCATCTGTTACTGGATAACCACCATCACCATCATTGTGACGAGTAACATATGCTATTTTATTAGCTACTCTAGGATTAAGTGTAACTGTTGTTCCATAATCTTCAGAATAGAAATCAATCCAATCTTGGCTGAAATCATAAGAGAATGTATCTTCAAATCCGCCAGTTGATCTATTAAACTTAGATAAATTTACAAGTTCTATATCTCCATCCCAAGTAAACTTTGCTTGATGACCAACTGAAACAGCTGTACCAGGTTTATAGTGAATACCAACTTTAATAATTTGTCCAGGTTCAACTTTATAAACACTACCAACACCAGCAACATTTGTAGCAGTTATTTCAGGAGTTTCTCCATCACCATTTGGTCCTAAACATTCATATGAAGCTTTTACAGTAACTCTGTTATTAGCAACAGTATCTTGTAACTTCTCTTGATTTAAACTATTACAATCATAGATTTTAAAAGAAAAATCATGCTTTGTATCAGCGTATGCTTTTGGAATATTAGCTAAGAACGCTATTCCAAAAACAAAAATAAACGTTAATAAATATTTTAATAAACTACCTCTTTTTTTCATTTTTTCACTCCTATTAAATACGTAGATGCATGCCTATTCTACATTTACTCTATTATATATACATTTTACAACTTTTTAAGTAAAAAAGTCAACAAAAAACACTATTTTAATTTCCTTATTTTTTCTATATTTTTCAAATATATTTATATAAAAAGAAAAAGAAGATTTTTTTAATAAATCTTCTTTTCTTTATTCATTTAAACTATCGATATTATTAGTAATAAAACTTGTAATTTTTACTTCATCTATTACGTTAATAAAATCGTCTTCTTCAACATCAGCTGCTGCAAATCTAGCATAATCTGATGCTTCATTTATTGGATTAGCATCAGTTATAGTATTTGTAATAGCGATATCATCCATTACATTAACGAATCCATCACCATTAATGTCTCCTCTAACTACCATAATTGCTTCATCCATTACATTTTGACCATATACAAGTTTAATAACTTGACCAGTCATAACAATATCAGTATCTTGAAGTTCAATACCATTTGTATCATAAATCTTAACGTATTCATTTGGATTCAATAAATTATCTTTAAATTCACCAATAGTAGTTCCTACTTCAGCACCAATTATAATTCTTGATGTTGAATCATCAGCATGAGTTTTATCTCTTACTTCATATACTTCAGATTCTAATTTATCGCTTACTATAGTAACTGAAATAGTTTTAGTTATATCAGTATTTTCTGTACCTACTGTTATAGTAGTAGTTCCTTTAGCTATAGCAGTTATTAATCCTTCAGTAAGATCAATTACATTTTCATCATAATCACTATAAATTAATGAGTCACTTGTACCATCAGGAATAAATGTTACATCAATTAAATGAGTATCACCTACTACCATAGTTATATCATCAGAATCTAATTCCATATCAACTGGGAAACTAGCTTCCCATCTAGCATGAAGTGTTATATCCTCTAAAGAATTATATTCTTCAATTTTTTCTCCGCCTTCTTCTTCAGTATACCAACCAAGGAATGTATAACCTACTCTAGTTAGTTCTGGAAACTCTGCTCCGACAGTTACTTCAACAAAATCAGGTATAACTTCTATATCTTTAGTTACTATTAACTCTGCTTTATTATCATAATGAACACCATCAACAATCCATCCACTAGGCATATTAGTATTCTTAACAGTACTAGTAGTATCCTCAGTAACATTATCATGATATTTAAATGTTACTGTAGCTAAAGTAGTATCAGGAATATCAGATTCTTCATTATTAGTTGGGAATATATATTTACCACCATATTCTACTAAATCACTATTATTCAAAATACTAACTACATAAAAGTCTGGATAAATATTAGTAAAATATCCTGGCTGTTGAAGATTTGGAACATCAACAACTGCATAATCTTTTCCTACATTCGATGCATTATACTTAGTTCCTTGTTGACCAACTAAATTTGTATCATAAGTAAACATATTAGTATCATTAGTTACATTACTTGTATCAAATTTATCTGAAACATAAATAGTTTTAAGACTTGTACCACTAGAGAACATTTCTTCCATATTTGTTACATTACTTGTATCAAATGAACTGACATCTAATTCTGTAACATATATATTACAAAACATAGAATTCATATCAGTTGCTCTGCTTGTATCCCATGTTTTTACTTTAATATCTTTAGCATGACATTCATAAAACATGGAATTCATATTTGTAGCTTTACTTGTATCAAAGTGATTTAAATCTAGCACATAATCTCTTGTTTGGTAATAAAATGCACTATTAAACATTCCTACAAATGTAGTTACATTTCTTGTATCAAATGAACTTAAATCTAATTTTGTTAAATAATTAGTTTGGAAAAACATTCCAGACATATCTGTTACTTTACTAGTATCAAAACTGCTTAAATCTAATTCAGCAACAGAATCATTTCTAAACATAGTTTTCATATTAGTAACACTAGATGTATCAAAGTTTGTTAAATCTATTTCATCTGCATAACAATAAGCAAACATATTAAAAGTAGTTGTTACATCTATTGAATTAAGTCCACTTAAATCTATTCTAGTATAAATAGAAGATTTATTTTGGAATAATTGAGACGCATCAGAATCCATAAATATTTCATCAGCTGGTGAATAATATATAACATCTGTACCATTTTGCCACATATATACTGGATTTGGTGATTCACTCTTTTCATTGTTTCTAATAGTTAGATTATTTTCAACAGCATAATTATATTCTTCTTCTGTACCAGGTCTAAGAGTATTATCTGTCCCTGTAGCACCAAGATTTATAGCTGATCTACCTTTTAATAAAGCATAGTTATTAGACCATTTAGCATATAAAACTAAATCTTCATCTTTATTTAAAACTGTAACACGTTCACCTTGTCCATTTGGTTCTGTATACCAACCAGCAAATTTATATTGATAACGAGATGGTTTTGCTGGAAATAAAGCATTAACTCTAACTGCAATATAATCTGGTTCTATAACAGTATTTTCATCTTTGTATATATATGCATTACTATCATAATGAACTCCATCTACTAACCATCCATTAGGAGTATATCTAGTTTCTACTTCTCTAGTTACATCTGCACCACCATTTTCATATTTAAATGTTATAGTAGCTCTATGAGTATTTTCTTTTGGAATATCATTTATAGGTAACTTATAATTAGTATCTGTAGGTATCTTTATCCAACGTGCATATAAATATAATCTTGCAGGTCCATTATAATCTGTTACTTCAGTATACTCATCTCCACCATTAATAGCATCAAACCATCCACCAAATTCATAACCTTCTTTAGTTACTCTTGGGAATACTGGATAATGATCATCTTCTATATAATCAGGTATAACTTCTATATCTTTTGTAACACTAATAACTTCTTCATCATCATAGTGAACACCATCAATTAACCAACCATTAGGAGTATAAGATTTTGTTAATTGATCACCAGAATCTCTTTGTCCATTTTGTTTATAAAATGTAACATATGTCGAATATATAGGTGTCTTAAAAACATCATTTGTTTCTAACGTAAAATTACCATTTTCATCTGGATTATATGTTCCATATGGAGTTGTTATTATTGGTATATGTTCTACATATTGAGCATGTAATATAATATCAACAGTCTCATCATAACTTTCTATTTTTTCTCCACCAGTTTCTTCTGTATACCATCCACCAAAATCATAACCTTTTTTTGTAGGATCAGATGGGAACTCTACTGGAACTATAGAATCTATATAACCAGGTTCTATAGTTATTTCTCCCTCTATAGTTATATTTTCATTATCATTATAATGAGCTGCAGAAATTGTCCATCCATTATTTGTATATGTTTTTTCTACATATTTAGTTATATCTGATTTACCATTATGAAGTTTAAATGTTACTGATGATAAATTATCATTTGATTTAGGTATTGTATTAGCACCTAAATTATAAGTATCACCATAATGAACTGTCTCATCACCATTAGGTGTATGAATAGTTACATCTTCTCCAGTGTATCTTGCATTAAGTGTTAAATCTGTTTCACCATCGTATTCAGTATATTCAGTATCATTTTCATCAAACCATCCATCAAATATATAATGTTCTTTTTCTGGATCAGTTGGAAATTCAAATGAACCAGTTACTTCTATATCATCATCTAATTCAATTACTTTATCTTCATCTACTACTAAAGTAGCATCACTATCATAATGAACATCGCCAACATTAAATCCATGATGAGTAGTAGTTTTAATTTTAGTACTTGTAGTATCAGAACTACCATTGTTATATTTAAATGTTAAAGTAATATTTTCTACATCAGCAGGTCCATCATTACTACCTAATTCTACTACTTCATTATGTCCATGTACCTTGATAGTACCATCTGGATATGTTACTGTATGAGTTTCTAAATCTTCATAAGTACCCATTCTTACATAATAATTAGAAATAGTTCCTTTTAAATATCTTTGGACTCCTCCAGAGCCATTATCTCCTGCACAGAAATATACTGGTGTATCAAAATATCTAGTAAATACACTCATATCTTGAACAGTATATAGTCTACCACCATTAACTTGATAATAAACTACTTTATTCTTTCTTTTGATTTTAACATTCATTGGGAATATTAAATCATTTATATATCTTTGAACTTTACCACTATCAATAGTCTGTGTTATCTCTATTTTATCCCCAGATTTTCTAACTACTAAACCTGGCCAACTTAAAGCTTGATTTTCATATTTAGTATTCATAAATACTGATTGAGTTTCGGGTTGTTCATTAGGATCATAAGCTTCAATAGTAAATCCTATTTCATAATCTTTATCCCAAGTACCCTCTTCATCACCATTAGGTCCTGTATATAAACTTACACCAGTATTAACATAAGTTGATCCTGTACATATAAAATCTTCAGCATGATATGGATATACAAATGGAAATGGATTATAAACCCATCTAGCATGAAGGGTCATATCTCCAGTAACTTCAGTCTTACTTGATACTTTATTTAGATATGTAGCTTCCTTATACCAACCATCAAATAAATATCCATCCATAGTAGGACTAGGAAGTTCTCCTAATTTATCAGTAGATATTTCATAACTATCTACATCTGGTCCTCCATGAGATTCAAATGAAATAGTAGCAGCTTTTGCTACATTTATTCCAAACGTAAAAAGAATTAGTATGAACACTAATTTCTTGAATATATTAGAATATTTTTTATTTTCTATATATATCATACTAACCCTTCCTTACAATACTACTCTATTATATTTAATTATACTTTTTGCAAGTATTAAAGTCAATATTTTGCACTTTTTAAAATCAAAAAAAAAGGTTATTTTAACCTTCTTTTTTATTAAAATCCACAATCTAATTCTACTTCTATTCTATAATCTTTTTTACCATAAGGTTTTTCAGGATATATAATTGCTCTAGTATTTAATTTATCACACTTTTTCTTTTTAGAACCAAGTGATTCTACTTCTTCATTATATTTTCCATTTTTAATATTAACTATATTGTCTAGACTAATTTTAAATCCTATACCACTAAATTTAGCCATTATTTTTTCAAAATCTTCTTTTTTTCTTCCTTCTTTTAAAGAATCATAATAATATTCTGAATAATATTCATAGGCCATCTTTTTAACTTTATTAGTTATTATTCTTTCTTTGTTAAAGAACACTGTAATAGATAATACTACTAAAACTATTATTATTACTGCTCCAGCAGCTATTCCAATTATTAACTTCTTATTAATTGGTTTCTTTTCTTTCTTAACCTCTTTTACTTCAACTTTTATTTCTTCTTTAACTGTTTCTATTTTTACAGGTTTAACTTCTTTCTTAACTGTAGGTTTCTTTTCCACAGACTTTTTCTTAGTAGAAGTCTTAACTTCTTTTTTAATATTATTTGTTTTAACCTCTTTTTGAACTTTTTTTGTACTATTTGACTTTTTAGTAGCCATAATATCACTCCCTTAGTTTATAACATAATTGTATAATATAATTCTTTTAAAATCAATAAAAAGAAGACTATTTCTAGTCTTCTTAATTATTTAAACTATCAATACTATCAGTAATAAAGTTAAGCATTTTTATTTCATCCACTACGTTAATGAAATCATCTTCTTCAAGATCAGCCGCTGCAAATCTTGGATAGTCTGATATTTCATTTATTGGATTAGCATCGGTAATAGAGTTTGTAATAAC
>JAEEGG010016008.1_pt1 | contig 15640 bp, 13 predicted proteins | sample 9134161 | NCBI WGS metagenome assembly JAEEGG01 (sample SAMN16246543, study PRJNA631951) | gut metagenome | biome: gut microbiome; feature: rumen; material: CR-attached | host: Bos | place: Iran: Karaj | collected 2018-10
TATCATCACTTGCAAATTTCGGTTGGCAGCGGCCGCTGCCATCATTGGCGGCGTTCGCTGCCATCATTGGCAGCGGCCGCTGCCAATCATGTCCCCGCCCGCTGCCAACCTGAAAAGCATGCCCCTTTTCCCCCGGCGGTGCCTCCCCCTCCCTGTTTGTCGTGCGCCGCCTCTCCTGAATGCACCTCCAATCGTTCCATTCGCAGGTCGGAACGACCTGCGAATGGAACGGTGACGCTTTCAGTGTCTTTTCAACCGTACCTCGAATTCTTTCTACGGCTTTTTCAAACTTTGGACAGGGCATCCCCGCGTTTTGCGCGTTGCTTTATCTGCTTGATGCCGTGGGACGATTGTAAAACTTGATGCCCACCCGAAAGCTCGTGGCACCCGTCACTCTTTTTACAGCTCGCTACTGGTGGGCAAGGTGAGGAGCTGCTTGGTGTAGGGGCGGTGCCAGTCGGGCAGGTGGTGGCGCTCTTGGTCGTAGCGCAGCAGGTCGAGGTCGATGGGCACGATGCCCCGCTGGCGCATTTCGCTGGTGCGCCCCAGGCTGACTTCTATCTGCTTCAGCTGCTGGCACAACTCATCGACCGACAATGTGGTGAATGCCACCACCAGCTGGTTGAGATAGCTCTTGGTGTCGGCCACCAGCTTTGTGGCCGCAGCGTCGGGGGTGCCCACCACGGGTGTGTAAGCCTCGTGGCTCAGCACCTGCCGCAGTGCTTGGCGTGCCTGCTGCAGGTGCTGATGGCGGTGGTGGTTGCTGGCCAGGACTATGATGACGCGGTGCATGAGCATGGCTTATTTGGCCAGGAGGCGCTCCTTGAGTTTGAAGACGTAGGCGTCGACGGTGGCGATGGCCACGATGTTCATCACGTCGCGCACCGAGGCTCCGAAGTCGACAAAGTGGATGGCCTTGTTCAGTCCTATCTGTATGGGGCCTATGATCTCGGCGTCGGCGCCCAGCATCTGCAGCATCTTGTAGCTGGAGCGAGCGCTGGTGAGGTTGGGGAAGACGAGTGTGTTGACATCGCGCCCGTTGAGTCGGCTGAAGGGGTATTGCTCGTCGCGCAGCTCGCGGTCGAGGGCGAATCCTATCTGCATCTCGCCGTCGATGGGCAGGTCGGGGTATAGCTGGTGCAGCTGCTCCACGGCGCGCTTCACCTTCTTTGCGCCGTCGCTGGTGGAGCTGCCAAAGTTGGAGTGGCTGATCATGGCGATGACGGGCTTCTCGTTGAAGAAGCGCACGGCGGTGGCGGCCAGCTTGCCGATGTCGACGAGCGTGTCGGTGTCGGGGTTCTCGTTCACCAGCGTGTCGGCCACGTAGAGCGTGCCGCGTGGCGAGTTGATGATGTGCATGGCTCCGAAGTGCTGGTATTCGGGCCGTATGCCTATGACCTCCTTCACCACCTTCACGGTGTTGGAGTACTTGGTGTAGAGGCCGGTGATGAAGGCGTCGGCCTCGCCCGTCTCCACCATCATCATGCCGAAGTAGTTGCGCTCGAACATCTTGTCGTTGGCCTCCTGGAAGGTGTAGCCTTCGCGCTGGCGCTTCTGTGTGAGTATGCGTGCATAGCGCTCGCGTCGCTCCTGCTCGTTTGGGTGGCGCAGGTTCACCACCTCGATGCCTTCGAGCGAGAGGTCCATCTGCTTGGCCATCTTGGCTATCACCTCGTCGTTGCCCAGGAGGATGGGGTGGCAGAGGCCTTCGGCACGGGCCTGCACGGCGGCCTTGAGCATGGTGGGGTGGACGCCCTCGGCAAAGACCACGCGCTGCGGATGGGCGGCGGCGGTGGCATAGAGCTGCTGGGTGAGCTTCGTCTCCTGTCCCAGCAGCACCGAGAGCGAGTCTTTGTATTTCTCCCAGTTGGTGATGGTGGTGCGGGCCACGCCACTCTCGATGGCGGCGCGGGCCACGGCGGCGCTCACCTCGCTGATGAGGCGCGGGTCGACGGGCTTGGGTATGAAATAGTTGCGCCCGAAGTGCAGGTTGTTCACCTTGTAGACGTCGTTCACCACGTCGGGCACGGGCTGCTTGGCCAGGTCGGCGATGGCGTGCACGGCGGCCAGTTTCATCTCTTCGTTGATGGCACGGGCATGCACATCGAGGGCTCCACGGAAGATGTAGGGGAAGCCGATGACATTGTTGATTTGATTGGGGTAGTCGGTGCGGCCCGTCGACATCAGCACGTCGGGGCGGGCGTCCATGGCATCCTCATACGATATCTCGGGCACGGGGTTGGCCAGTGCGAAGATGATGGGGTCCTGGGCCATGGAGCGCACCATGTCCTTGGTGAGCACGTTGCCCTTCGAGAGTCCCACGAACACGTCGGCTCCGCTCACGGCCTGCTCCAGCGTGTGCAGGTCGGTGCGCTGTGTGGCGAAGAAGCGCTTCTGCTCGTTCAGGTCCTGGCGGTCGGCGCTGATGACGCCCTTCGAGTCGAGCATCACGATGTTCTCCTTGCTGGCACCGATGGCCATATACAGCTTGGTGCAGCTGATGGCTGCCGCTCCGGCACCATTCACCACGATGCGCACCTTGGCGATGTCCTTTCCCACCACCTCGAGGGCGTTCTTCAGTCCGGCGGCGCTGATGATGGCGGTGCCGTGCTGGTCGTCGTGCATCACTGGGATGTCGAGCGTGCGCTTCAGGCGCTCCTCGATGTAGAAGCACTCCGGGGCCTTGATGTCCTCCAGGTTGATGCCTCCGAAGGTGGGGGCTATGCGCTCCACGGCTTCGCAGAACTTCTCGGGGTCTTTCTCGTTCACCTCGATGTCGAAGACGTCAATGCCGCCGTAAATCTTGAAGAGCAGTCCCTTACCCTCCATCACAGGCTTTCCGCTCAGTGCTCCTATGTCGCCCAGCCCCAGCACGGCGGTGCCGTTGCTGATGACGGCCACCAGGTTGCCCTTGTCGGTGTAGCGGTAGGCGTCGTCGGGGTTCTGCTGAATCTCCAGACACGGATATGCCACGCCGGGTGAGTAGGCCAGCGAGAGGTCGGTTTGTGTACGGTAAGCCTTGGTGGGCTTCACTTCAATCTTTCCAGGGCGCCCGCTCTCATGGTAGGCCAGGGCAGCCTCTTTGGTAATCTTAGCCATGTGTCGTGTTGCTTTGTGATAAGAAATGCGCGACAAAGTTACAAAATTTTCAAGTGAGTAATCCATTATTCGCATTTATTTTTATACCTTTGCACTCAATTTCTTGAAATATGTCAGACGATAACAACATCACAGCATACAAACTACAACTGAAGGAGCGTATTCTCGATACGGCCATGCAGGCTTTTATTGCCCATGGCATCCGTGCGGTGAAGATGGACGACATCTCGCAGGAGCTGGGCATCTCGAAGCGCACGCTCTACGAACTCTATGACAACAAGGAGGACTTGCTCTATGCCGGCGTGGTGAAGCACCGAGGACGGCAGGAGCAGGAGATGCTGCGACTGGCCAGCCAGGGGCACAATGTGATGAGCATCCTGTTGCATGTGTATAAGAAAAAGGTGGAAGAGCTGAAGATGGTGGCCCCACAGTTCTACGAAGACCTGGAGAAGTATCCCCGCGTGATGGAGCTGCTCGCCGAGAGCCACCGCCACAACCGCACACGCATGATGCAGTTTCTGCACAAGGGTGTCGACGAGGGCTACTTCCGCCAGGACGTGGACTACATCATCGTTGCCGAGCTTTTCGACGCCATTGGCAATCACATCATGACGCAGCAACTCTATAAGCATTATAACATTGAACTGCTGTTTCGCAACCTGGTGTTTATTTCCTTGAGGGGAATATGCACGCAAAAAGGGGTGAAGGCCCTCGACGACAGCTTGATGAAAGTGTGACCATCATTGTGCAGCGCGATGCTGCCCGCCCATTGCATCCTTCATGGCGAGTTGCTGTTCTCTTGGATGGAAGGATATGAGTGGAAAGTGAAAAACCGAAAAAGAACAATCCAGAAGTGAATCAAATAGCAAGGACATTTACGCTTGTTGGGCTTATTGTCGTGGTGTTGCTCGCCCTGCATTTCTTGCCGAAGTTGTCGGTGGGCGAAACCGAGCTGCGCCGCGTGAACTTGCTGAGCGACGTGCTGCCCGAAGTGGAAAGCGATGGGCTGGACTTTATGCCAGAAGTGCCCGAAGTACCCAAAGCCCCCCTTACGCCCCCCGAGGGGGGCACGATGGTTGCCACCGCCCAAGCATCACAGGCCCCCCAAGCCCCCCTCTCAGCCCCCAAGGGGGCTACTAAAGCCCCTTCGGCTGATAGCATAACTATAGAAGCCCCCTCGGGGGCCGTAGGGGGGGCATCTTCCTCGGGTACTGCAGGGGGAGTTTCTTCCTCGGGGGCCGCAGAGGGGGCGTCAACCTCCTTCATCCTCGACTACTCCCAAGGTGGGGCTGGTGGCATGCACCATTTCTATCAGGCGCTGGCCAATGCGAAGAAGATGAACCGGCCGGTGCGTGTGGCCTACTATGGCGACTCATTCATCGAGGGCGACATCTTCACCGCCGACCTGCGCGAGCTGTTGCAAGACCAGTTTGGAGGCAACGGAGTGGGGTGGGTCGATTGCGCCAGTCAGGTGCATGGCTTCCGCACCACCGTGGTCCACAACTTCAGCGGCATCAATGAGTACGAAGTGGTGAAGCGGCCTTTCAAGGTCACCAACCAAGGCATCGCCCAACGTTACTTCACCGCTGCCAACGGGGCCAAAATCAACTATAAGGGTTCAAAAGTGCGCCACCATCTGAATGCTTGGGACAAGGCCATCTTCTACCTGCGCACCGACGGTGGACTCACCATGCGCACCACCATCAATGGTGACACCACCTTGGTGAATACGGTAGAAGGTTCGCAGAACCTGCAAATCGTGGAGCATAAAGCCCCTCAAGCCAGCAAAGCCGCCCAAGCCCCCCCTTCAGCCCCCGAGGGGGCTACAATAGACCCTTCCTCTGATAGCAAAACTATAGAAGCCCCCTCGGGGGCCGTAGGGGGGGCTTCTCCCTCAGGGGCCGTAGGGGGGGCTGCGGCTTCTTCATCTATCTCCAGCGTGAACTATTCCTTCACCAGCATCGGTGCGGGCACCCTGCTCTATGGCGTGGCATTCGAAGGCACGAAGGGTGTGGTGGTCGACAACTTCAGCATGCGCGGCTCGGCGGGCTACACCCTGTCTAACATCCCGGCTGCCACGCTGGCGCAGTTTGCCGCCAGGCGACCCTACGACCTCATCGTGCTACACTTCGGCCTGAACGTGGCCAACGCCAAGCAGGCCAACTACTCGGGCTACACCCGCCAGATGGGCGAGGCCATCGACCACCTGCGTCAGGCTTACCCCGAGGCCAGCTTCCTCATCGTGAGCATGCCCGACCGCGACCAGCGCACCGATGCCGGACTGCGCACCATGAAGGGCGTGGAGCAGCTGGTGGCCTATCAGCAAATCATGGCCAGCGACCATGCCGTGTCGTTCTTCAACCTCTTCGAGGCCATGGGAGGCCGCGAGAGCATGAAGGGGCTGGTGGAGCAGGGAATGGCCAACAAGGATTATACCCACATCAACTTCAAGGGAGGACGCCATCTGGCTCGTCTCCTCTACGATGCCCTGATGGCTGGATACCACAGCTACTATGATTGACAATATACTGCATCAACTGACATACGACCCCGACGAGCCGCTCATCTTCTCGTCGGGACTATTCCTGATACTCTTCCTGGGATTCACGTTCTGCTACATGCTCATGCAGCACACGCGAACCCTGCGACTGCTCTTCGTCACCGCCTTCAGCTACTATTTCTACTACAAGTCGAGCGGGTTCTACTTCTTCCTGCTGGCAGTGGTGACGCTGAGCGACTTCTTCATAGCAAGCATACTTGCAAAGCATAAGTCGAAATGGCTGGTGGCATTGTCGCTATTCATCGACTTGGGGCTGTTGGCCTATTTCAAGTACACCAATTTCTTCGCTGGCATGTGGGCGCAGATGGTGGGGGCGAACTTCCAGCCGTGGGACATCTTCCTGCCCGTGGGCATCTCGTTCTTCACCTTCCAGTCGATGAGCTACGTCATTGATGTGTATCGTGGCGACCTGAAGCCGCTGCCCTCGCTGCTCGACTATGCCTTCTACGTCAGCTTCTTCCCGCAGCTGGTGGCAGGCCCCATCGTCAGGGCACGCGACTTTGCTCCCCAGATACGCAAACCGCTGGAGGTGACGCAGGAGATGTTTGCACGTGGTGTGTTCTTCATCATGATTGGCCTGTTCAAGAAAGCCGTCATCAGCGACTACATCTCGCTCAACTTCGTCGACCGCATCTTCGACAACCCCTCGCTCTATAGCGGCGTGGAGAACCTGCTGGGCGCCTACGGCTATGCTATGCAAATCTACTGCGACTTCTCGGGCTATAGCGACATGGCCATCGGCATCGCCCTGCTGCTGGGATTCCGATTCCCCATCAACTTCAACGCCCCCTACACCTCGCAGAGCATCACCGACTTCTGGCGGCGATGGCACATCTCGCTCTCCTCGTGGATTCGTGACTATATCTACATCTCGCTGGGTGGCAACCGCCGTGGCAAAGTGCGCCAATACGTCAACCTCATCATCACCATGCTGCTGGGTGGACTGTGGCACGGCGCCAGCTTGAACTTCGTGGCGTGGGGCGGCATGCACGGCGTGGCGCTCGCCATCCACAAATGGGTGCGCGAGAACATCTTCCACCACGACAAGCGCTACCAAAGCCACGGGTTGCGGCGGCTGTTCGCCGTGGTGCTCACCTTCCACTTCGTCGTCTTCTGCTGGATATTCTTCCGCAACCGCACGTTTGAGGCTTCGTGGACGATGATTGGAAAGATCTTTACCGACTTCCACCCCGAGCTGTTCCTGCAGGTGGTGGAGGGCTACTGGGTGGTGTTCGCCATGATTCTCTTCGGCTACGTCAGCCACTTCATCCCCGACCGCTGGAACGAGGGCTGCATAGCCGTCGTCAAGCGGGGTGGGGTGGTGCTGGGGGCCTTGCTCATTGCAGCCGTCATCTACATTGTTATTCAGGTGAAGAGCAGCGAGATTCAGCCCTTCATCTATTTCCAATTCTGACATGACAGAGAGATGCCAAAAACCATATATAACAAGTTTGACAAATCGCTGATAGCATCGCTGCCTGTGGCAGAGTTTGGCGGACGCATCATTGTGGTGCTGACCGCTGGCGAGGCCCGCCGCGCTGTCGACTTCCTGCTGTCGCGACCTGTGCTGGGACTCGACACCGAGACGCGGCCCAACTTCACACGTGGGCATCAGCACAGGGTGTCGTTGCTACAGGTGTCCACCGACGACATCTGTTTCTTGTTCCGACTGAACTACATAGGACTGACGCCTGAGTTGGTGCGGTTGCTGGAAGACACTACCGTGGACAAGGTGGGGCTGTCGTGGCACGACGACCTGAACTCGCTTCGGCATCTGGGCAGTTTTACGCCCGGAAGGTTCATCGAGATTCAGGAGCTTGTGCGCCAGTTGGGCATCGAGGACATGAGTCTGCAGAAAATCTACGCCAACTTGTTCGGACAGAAGATAAGCAAGCGGCAGCAGCTGAGCAATTGGGAGGTTGACGTGCTCAGCGACCGACAGAAGTTATATGCCGCCACCGACGCGTGGGCGTGCATCAACATTTATCGTGAAATCTTGCGCCTGAAGAAGGAGGGCGACTATGAACTGATAGTAAGAAAGGAGGAAACGGATGAAGCAAGTATTGCTAAAGCGAGGTAAGGAAGAGAGCCTGTTGCGATTTCATCCCTGGGTGTTCTCGGGAGCTATAGCACACGTCGACGAGGGTATTGCCGAGGGCGACGTGGTGCGGGTGATGACGGCTGGTGGACAGCCTATAGCCGTGGGGCACTATCAACAGGGCAGCATCGCCGTGCGTGTGCTCTGCTTCGATGATGTCAGCATCGACGAGGCTTTCTGGCACTTCAGGCTACAGCAAGCCCTGCAGGCTCGGCTCGCCATGGGCTTGGCTCGTCGTTTGGGCGAAGCTCCTTTGGAGTGCCCCACCAATGCCTACCGCCTGGTGCATGGCGAGGGCGACCTGTTGCCAGGACTGATCATCGACATCTATGGCACCACGGCCGTGATGCAAGCGCACAGCGTGGGCATGCACTTGGCCCGGCACGCCATTGCCAACCAGCTGATGGAGGTGATGCAGGGGCGCATAGAGAGTGTGTACTACAAGAGTGAGTCGACACTGTCATTCGTGGAGCCGCAGAACGGTTTCATCATTGGTGGAACTGATGAGAACACAGCCGTTGAAAACGGGCTGAGATTCTACGTGGACTGGCTGAAAGGGCAGAAGACGGGCTTCTTCGTCGACCAGCGCGACAACCGCCGTCTGCTGGAAAGCTATGCCAAGGGCCGTCGCGTTCTCAACATGTTTTGCTACACGGGTGGATTCTCGTTCTATGCCATGCGAGGAGGCGCACAGCTGGTGCACAGCGTCGACAGCTCCGCTCAAGCCATAGAGCTGACGCGCCGCAACGTAGAGCTGAACTTCCCAGGCGACCCTCGTCACCAGGCATTCTGCGAGGATGCGTTCAAATTCCTCGGTGACGGCGAGAAGGGTTCCTACGACCTCATCGTGCTCGACCCGCCCGCCTTTGCCAAGCACCGCGCCGCGCTGCACAATGCCCTGAAGGGCTATACCCGTCTGAATGCGAAGGCACTGCAGAAGATTGAACCCGGGGGCATCCTGTTCACCTTCTCCTGCTCGCAGGTGGTGAGCAAAGAGCATTTCCGCAACGCTGTGTTCACCGCCGCCGCACAGGCTCGCCGCCAAGTGCGCATCCTGCACCAACTGCACCAGCCCGCCGACCATCCAGTGAACATCTATCATCCCGAAGGCGAATACCTGAAGGGGCTGGTGCTCTATGTGGAATAGCGCTGAAAGGAGATGATGACGGAGCGAATCAGACAGTTCATCGAGAGCCAACAGCTGTTGGGCGAGGAAGACCTCTGCATAGTGGCATTGAGCGGAGGCGCCGACAGCGTGTGTCTGCTGTTGGTGCTGCTTCAGTTGGGCTATCGCGTGGAAGCGGTGCACTGCAACTTCAAGCTGCGGGGCGAAGAGAGCGACCGCGACGAGCTGTTTGTAGAAGACCTCTGCCACAGGCTGCACGTGCCTCTTCATAAAGCCCATTTCGACACGCAAGCCTATGCCCAGCTGCATCATGTGAGCATCGAGATGGCTGCGCGACAGTTGCGCTATAATTATTTTGAGCAACTGCGCGCCGACCTGGGGGCACAGGCTGTGTGCGTGGCCCATCATCAGGACGACTCGGTGGAGACCATTCTGATGAATCTGGTGCGTGGCACAGGTCTCCGTGGCCTTACGGGCATCAAACCGCGTCAGGGTCATGTGGTGCGACCGCTGCTCTGCGTGAGCCGCCACGACATCATCAGATGGCTTGAAAGCCGAGGGCAAACGTATGTCACCGACTCGTCGAACTTGGTGCCCAATGTGGTTCGAAACAAACTGCGTCTGCTGGTGATGCCCCAGTTGCAAGCCATCAGCCTCAGCGCTCAGGACAACATTTTGGCCACGGCACGCCGATTGGCCGAAGCCCAGAAGGTGCTGGATGCAGCTGTGCATCAGCAGCTGTCAGCGCTGGTCGATGCTGATGGCATCGACATTGCCCGTTTGCTATGCCAGCCATCGACTGAGTTGTTGCTTTTCGAGTGGCTCACGCCCTATGGCTTCAGCCCCGCCACCATCGAGGACATCGCCATCCGTCTGCCGCAGGCACAGGCAGGACGGCAATGGCATTCGGCCAGTCATCTGTTGGCTGTCCACCGTGGCCGACTTTTGCTCTCGCCCTTGCCACAGCCCATGCCCGTGTTGCGCATACCAGAGCCAGGAACCTATGTCGTGGGGACAACACGTCTGAGTTTGAAACTGCTTGAAGGGCGCATCATCAAGCGACAGAACCATATAGCCAGTTTGGATGCCGACCGTGTGGCGTTCCCCCTCACGCTGCGCCCTGTCGAGGCTGGCGACCGTTTTCATCCCTACGGCATGAAGGGCACCAAGCTGGTGAGCGACTACCTGACCGACCGTCACGTGCCACCCGCACACAAGTTGAGTCAGCAAGTGCTGACCGATGCCTGTGGGCACATCTTGTGGCTGGTGGGCCACCGCCCCGACGCCCACTTCTGCATCCATGATACCACGGTGCGAACGCTGCAAGTGAGCTGCACATCTGAATTACCTATAGACCGATGAACGAAACAAAGATTATCAACGACCCCGTGTTTGGCTTCATCCGCATCCCTCGCGGACTGCTCTACGACGTAGTGCAGCATCCGCTGATGCAGCGTCTCAACCGCATCAACCAGTTGGGACTGGCGTCGGTGGTCTATCCTGGCGCTCGCCACACGCGGTTCCAGCACTCCTTAGGTGCTTTCCACCTGATGAGCGAGGCCATCCTCTCACTGCAGCAGAAGGGGCATTTCATCTTCGACAGCGAGGTGGAGGCGGTGTGCGCCGCCATCCTGATGCACGACATTGGTCATGGCCCTTTCTCGCATGTGCTTGAGAATACGCTCATCAGTGGCATCTCGCACGAAGACCTCTCGCTGCTGATGATGGAACAAATCAATCACGACCTACACGAGCAGCTCGGCATGGCCATCGCCATCTTCTGCGACGAGTATCCTAAGCGCTTCCTGCACCAGCTCATCTCCTCGCAGCTCGACATGGACCGTCTGGACTATCTGCGCCGCGACTCGTTCTTCACAGGCGTCACCGAGGGCAACATCGGCTCGGCGCGCATCATCAAGATGCTCAATGTGGTCGACGACCGTTTGGTGGTGGAACTCAAGGGCATCTATTCGCTGGAGAACTATCTCACCACCCGACGCTTGATGTACTGGCAGGTGTATCTGCACAAGACGGCGGTGGCCTACGAGAAGGTGCTTGTCAACATGCTGTTGCGTGCCAAGCTGCTGGTGCGGCAGGGGCAGATGCCCTTCGCATCGCCCGCACTGGCCTATTTCCTGCAAAACGACGTGGATGCCCAGTGGTTCAGGGAGCATGAGGAGGCCTTGCAGATGTATGAGGAGCTGGACGACAGCGACATCTGGAGTGCCATGAAAGTATGGCGGCACTCACCCGACAAAATCCTGAGCACGCTGGCCACCGACATGCTCGACCGCCGCATCTTCCGCGTGGAGGTGAGCGAGACACCATTCAGCGAGGACTACGTGCAAGAGCTGCGCTGCCAGATAGCGCGCGCCATGGACATCCCCCTCGACGACACACGTTTCCTGATGGCACAGGTGACGCTGAGCAAGGACATGTACTCGCCCCTGGAAGACAGCATCGACATCCTCTACAAGGACGGCACCACCCGTCCCATCACCCAAGCCTCGGAGCTGCTCAATGTGGAACTGCTGTCGCGCCAAGTGAGCAAGCACTACCTTTGCTATCAACGGGTGTGATATTATCTACCGCAGAGCGGGCTTTTGAAAAAACCAAATAAAACCGACAAAAACATGTTTTATTTTGTCTTAGAAGATTTGATTATCAATCAAATCGTGATTTATTTGGTTTTAGAAAGACGCGAAGCGTATCTGTGCTAACGGTCATAAAAAATGGTTTCGCCGTTAAGCGAAACCATTTTAAATAGATGATAATATGCAAGGTTACTCGGCAACGAGGGTAAAGCGGCGGAAAGCCACAATCTTCAGCTCCTTGTCCTGCTTCTTCAGCCATTCGTTGACGTTGGCCTTGTCGCCGTCGCCAAACTGGAACTCCTGGTCCACGAGGCAGCTCTCCTTCTTGAACTTTTGCACGCGGCCTTTGGCAATGCCCTCAATCATGGGCATCTTCAGCTGGGCCTCGCCCTCCACCTTTGCCTCGGCGATGATCTTGCGAGCCTCGTCGGCCTGCTCCTTGGTGATCCATCCCTTGGCGGTGTTGCTCTCGATATGGTCTTCGCTGTCCACGTGAGCGGGGTTGATGCCAGCCTTGTTGAGCTTCATGTCGACAAACTTCTGCACCTGCTCCAGCTTCGACTTCTCCACAGCAGTCTTGTACTCCTCTTCAAGGATCTTCGGGTCAATGCTGTCGGCATCGAGTGCGATGGGCTTCATGGCAGCCACCTGCATGGCCAGCTTGTGACCCACCTCGACGTTCTCCTTGTTCAGCTGCACCATGGTGCAGAGCATGTGCTTGCCCATGTGGTCGTAGACCTCCACGTTGTCGCCTGCGAGTGTGAGGTAGCCGTCGAGTTCCATCTTCTCACCGGTGATGCCTGAGCGCTGGGTCACGATTTCCTGAGCCTTCTGCCCGTTGATTTCCAACTCTTTCACCTCGTCGAGCGTGGCGCACTTGGCGGCGATGGCAGCGTCGAGGATGCCTTGTGTCATGGCGATGAAGTCGGCGCCGTTGGCCACGAAGTCGGTCTCGCACTTCACGGCAATCATGGCGGCAAATCCCTCGACCTTCTTCACGAGCACGCATCCGTTAGAGGTCTCGCGGTCGCTGCGCTTGGCAGCAATGGCCAGTCCGCGCTCGCGGAGCAGTTCCTTGGCGCGGTCGAAGTCTCCTTCAGCCTCGGTGAGTGCTTTCTTCACATCAGCCAGGCCGGCACCAGTCATAGTGCGGAGCTTCTTAATGTCTTCCATATTTGGCTTGTAGTCCATTGTTCTATGTTGTTTTTTATTGCATCATGCATGATGCACAATAAGACTGCACCTTCTTTTGTTTTTCGTTTTTTCCATATTCACAAAGCAATCTGCACGGCGCAGTCTATGGTGCAGACTGCATTGTGAATGGTGAATTATTCTGCGGCGGGAGCCTCTTCCTCTGCGGCGGGAGCCTCATCCTTGCGGGGGCGGCGTGCACCAGCGGCGCGGCGTGGCTTGGCCTCTTCGGCCTCGGCTTCAGCCTGAGCGTCGGCAGCCTTCTCGTCGGCCTTCTCAGCCTTGCGCTCCTCCAGTCCTTCGGCGATGGCTGCGCAGCAGGCGTTGAGGATCACCTCCACGCTGTCCTTGGCGTCGTCGTTGGCGGGGATGACGAAGTCCACGTTCGAGGGGTCGCTGTTGGTGTCGACGATGCCGAACACGGGGATGCCGAGGCGGTTGGCCTCATGCACGGCGTTGGCCTCCTTCATCACGTCGACCACGAAGAGTGCGCTGGGCAGACGGGTGAGGTCGACGATAGAACCGAGGTTCTTCTCCAGCTTGGCGCGCTGGCGTGTCACCTGCAGCAGCTCGCGCTTCGACAGGTTGCCGAAGGTGCCGTCCTGCATCAGTTTGTCGATGTTGGCCATCTTCTTCACTGCCTTGCGGATGGTGGGGAAGTTGGTGAGCATACCGCCCGGCCAACGCTCGATGACGTATGGCATGTTAATGCTGATTGCCTTCTCGGCAATCACTTCCTTAGTCTGTTTTTTAGTACCTACGAAGAGGATTTTCTTGCCTTGGCGGGCGATGTTCTTCAGGGCCTCGGCGGCGTCGTCGATCTTGGCGACGGTCTTGTGGAGGTCGATGATGTGGATGCCGTTGCGCTCGGTGTAGATGTAGGGAGCCATGGCGGGGCACCACTTGCGCTTCAGGTGGCCAAAGTGGCAACCAGCCTGGAGCAGCATGTCAAAATTTGTTCTTGCCATTTTGCTTTTTAATGCTTTAATGATGTTGTTTACTTTCTTTTTAATTCTTTCGCTTTAGAATCAGCCGGGGAGTAGTCGTTTGGTCGTTTGGCCGTTTCGTCGTTTGGTTGTTTGGGGAAGTCACTTTGACCGATAGTGTTATTCCTAAACGACCAAACGACTAACCCCCTAAACGGCTAACGTGAATCTCCCTGGTTTAGATGCTAAACTCGTCCAGCAGATATTAACGCTTGCTGAACTGGAAACGACGACGTGCCTTGGGCTGTCCGGGCTTCTTGCGCTCCACCTCGCGGCTGTCGCGTGTGAGGAATCCCTTCGACTTCAGCGTCTTCTTGTCTTCGGCGTTGATTTTCACCAGTGCGCGTGCAATGGCCATGCGCAGAGCCTGGCTCTGTCCTGTGAAGCCACCACCGTCGAGATTGGCCTTGATGTCGTATTTCTCGGCGCACTCCAGCAGGTTCAGGGGCTGCTTCACCACATACTGCAGAATGGCTGAGGGGAAATACTCGGTTATGTCTTTCTTGTTGATCGTAATCTTGCCAGAACCTTCCGACATGTATACGCGAGCCACTGAGCTCTTGCGACGACCTGTAGTGTTAATTACTTCCATCTCCTTATTTTATTTATACTGGTTAATATCAATTGCCTTGGGCTTCTGGGCCTCGTGCTTGTGCTCTGTGCCGTTATAGACGTAGAGGTTGTTCAGCAGACTGCGTCCGAGGGGGCCTTTGGGCAGCATGCCCTTCACGGCGTGCCTCAGAATGCGCTCCACTCCGAAGGGCTTCTTGCGCAGCTCGGCGGGGGTGTTGAAGCGCTGGCCACCAGGATAGCCAGTATAACGTGTGTAAACCTTGTCGGTTTCTTTCTTGCCGGTGAATACAACCTTCTCGGCATTGATGATTATCACATTGTCTCCACAATCAACGTGTGGGGTGAATGTGGGCTTATACTTGCCACGAAGCAATTTTGCAACTTTTGAAGCGAGGCGACCGACTACCTGATCGGTGGCATCTACTACAACCCACTCCTTCTGTGCAGTCTCCTTGTTCACGGAGAGTGTCTTGTAACTTAAAGTGTTCATTCTTTCAGTTTTCTGTCTTTTTGTTTTTTAAAATCCTTTCGAGACAACGGATTCACTAACCATCGGCGCGGCCAAACGCACGACTATTAACACACATCACCCACGGGGAACCTAAGTAATTCCCCAGCGATAATCGGAAATCGGAGTGCAAAATTACACATATTTTTCCATTTAAGGGGTATCGTGCGAGCGCAAAACCGTACTTTTACGTTTTTTTAACACAGTAAGGCGACATTATCGCTGCTTCTCGCCTTTTCATTTGTGTGTTTCATTTTTTTGTTGTAACTTTGCTCCCTATATATATAAATAAGGTGTAACAACATTTATGATACTATTAAGTTTCGACACAGAAGAGTTTGATGTTCCTCGCGAGCATGGAGTAGAATATGACACCCTCAAAGAGGGAATGGAGGTTTCACGATATGGCACCAACAAGATTCTTGACTGTCTGAAGGAGTGCGGAGTGAAAGGCACATTCTTCTGTACAGCGAATTTTGCCACACATGCCCCTGAGGTGATGAAGCGCATAATGGACGAAGGCCACGAAGTGGCTGCTCACGGCTGCGACCACTGGAATCCGAAGCCTGAAGACGTGATAAACTCCAAACGCATACTGGAAGAGCTGACAGGCAGACAGATCAAGGGCTACCGTCAGCCTCGCATGTTCAAGGTTGACCTGAAGGAACAGGCTCGTCAGGGCTACATATACAACGCTTCGCTTAACCCAGCCTTCATACCAGGCAGATACATGCACCTCACCACTCCTCGCACCTACTTCATGCAAGAGGGTGTGTTGCAGATACCAGCCTCAGTGAGCCCTTGGCTGCGCATTCCTATGTTCTGGCTCTCGCTCCACAACTTCCCCATGTGGCTCTACAAGGCACTGGTGCATCGCATAGTGAAGCACGACGGATATTTCAACA
>JAEEGG010016016.1_pt1 | contig 15635 bp, 11 predicted proteins | sample 9134161 | NCBI WGS metagenome assembly JAEEGG01 (sample SAMN16246543, study PRJNA631951) | gut metagenome | biome: gut microbiome; feature: rumen; material: CR-attached | host: Bos | place: Iran: Karaj | collected 2018-10
TGCTTTCTGCAGGACTCACGGATTGGCTTTCGAACCGGTTTTTGCGGATATCCCACGTCTGGCTGTAGAAACGGGGAAAACCTGTGAAGAGGCCGGCCGGGATTTTCGTTACGATTTCTTTAAACAGCTGGCGATAAAATACCGATCAAAGAAGATCGCCGTGGCTCATAACTGTGGCGATAATGCCGAAACGGTACTCTTTAACATTTTCCGTGGAACGGGTATCAAAGGTCTTACCGGTATAGTTCCCAAAAGGAACATTAAGGATGCGGACGGAAACGAGCTCTGTCTTATCCGTCCGGTTCTCTGTCTGACAAGATCCGAGATAGAAAAGTTTCTAAGTTCAATTAATCAGGAATATCGCATAGATCATACCAACAGCGATAATCACTATTCGAGAAACCGAATACGTAACGAGATCCTTCCTCAGGCAGAAAAATACATAAACTCAAATGTCTTAGGCCATATAGCCGCCTTAAGCCGTCAGGCTTCGGAGGTTGAAGATTATATTTCCCTTAAGACGGACGAAGCAATGAAATATGCAAAGCTGACTGTCCTGGAAGACGGATATATCGTCGACGGTTCTCTCGGTATCGAAGGCTTGTCCGGGCTTCATCCCGTTATAAGGACCAATCTTATCCGCCGGGTTTTCGGAAGTGTTGCCGGAAGGCTAAAGGACGTGGAAGATGTTCATATAAGGGCTATAGACGGATTACGGCTGGCTCAGAGCGGCAGATCGCTTTCGCTGCCCTACGGGATAACCGCCGTCAGGGAATATGATAATATCGTCCTGAAAAAAAGCCCCTGCCCAAAGGAGCTCCCGGAAAATCCCGATATAAAAGTACCGGATGTGAAAAAGCCGGCCGGTACGGGACCGGAAGTAAGCTTAAAAATTTGTGACAGGGCTCAGCTCGGAGAAATCCCCCGCGAAAAGAACATCAAATGGTTCGATTACGACCGGATAGGCTCCATGCCTGTTTTACGGAACATGAAAGACGGCGATTATCTTCTTATAGGAAAGGACCTGAACAAAAAGAGCCTGCGCCGGTTCATGATAGATAACAAAATCCCGCTGTCAGAAAGATGCGGTATCACTCTCCTGGCAGACGGAAGCCATGTTCTCTGGGTAGTCGGCTACAGACAGGATGAAAGCTGTCTTGTAACCTCCGATACTAAGAAGGTGCTCATAGCGGAAATAACTGCCTGACCGGAAATCTCGGATTCCCGATGCGTGCAGTATATATAAAGTAAGAAAAGGTGAATTAGAAATGGGAAAGTCTAAAGGATTTGGATTGTATCTTGCGTTTATTGTAGTTCTGATACTCATAGTGTATTTTACTAAAAATATCAGCGAGTCTAAATACGACAACTACACGTTCAAGGATTTTTCTGAAGCTTTGAACAATAAGCAGATACAGGCAGTAACCATTGTCCCATCGGAAGATGTCCCGATGGGCGTGGTAAAATTCTCCCTTTCATCGGGACAGAGGGCTAAGGTCACCTGTTCGGATGTAAAGGAAATGGAAAAGATCTTAAGAGAAGCAAACATCCCGTATTCCTTAGAGGAAATAGAAAAGCCGGGCTGGTTCTTTACAACTGTTCTACCCTATCTGTTGATAGCCGTTGTACTTATCGTCTTTATGATGATAATTACCGGACAGAGCGGATCAAACAGCGGAACAAAGGTAATGAACTTCGGAAAATCACGGGCAAGGGTTACCATAGGCAAGGACAATACGTTCTCATTCAAGGATGTAGCCGGTCTTAAAGAAGAAAAGGAGGATCTTGAGGAAATAGTCGATTTCCTGAGGAATCCCGCAAAATATACCGCTGTAGGCGCAAGAATCCCGAAGGGCATACTCCTTGAGGGTTCACCCGGAACAGGAAAGACGCTTCTCGCGAAAGCAGTTGCGGGCGAAGCAGGCGTTCCGTTCTTCTCCATATCGGGTTCCGATTTTGTCGAGATGTTCGTCGGCGTCGGCGCATCCAGAGTAAGAGAGCTCTTTGCCGATGCCAAGAAAAACGCTCCCTGCATTATCTTCATTGACGAGATAGACGCAGTTGCCAGACGTCGTGGTACAGGTATGGGCGGCGGCCACGATGAAAGAGAGCAGACCTTAAACCAGATGCTCGTAGAGATGGACGGTTTTGGTGTCAACGAGGGCATAATCGTTCTTGCCGCCACCAACCGTGTGGATATACTTGATCCCGCCATCCTCCGTCCCGGACGTTTTGACCGAAAGATAGTCGTAGGACGTCCCGATGTCAAGGGCCGTGAAGATATCCTTAAGGTTCATGTTAAAAACAAGCCGCTTTCGGATGATGTCGATCTTTCACAGATTGCCCGTACAACAGCGGGCTTTACCGGTGCAGACCTTGAAAACCTGATGAACGAGGCTGCTATCGTTGCAGCAAAGGAAAACAGGAAGTTCATCAACGAAGAAGATATTAAAAAGTCCTTCATCAAAGTCGGGATCGGTACCGAACGCAAGAGCAAGGTTGTTTCGGATAAGGAAAAGAAGATAACAGCTTACCACGAATCCGGTCATGCCATCCTTTTCCATGTACTTCCCGATGTAGGTCCTGTTTATACGGTATCCATAATCCCTACCGGATTAGGCGCAGCCGGCTACACCATGCCGCTTCCCGACAGGGACGAGATGTTCTATACCAGAAGCCATATGCTTCAGGATATCATGGTATCCTTAGGTGGAAGAATTGCCGAAGAGCTTATCTTTGAGGATATCACGACCGGTGCATCCCAGGATATTAAGAACGCTACTGCCACCGCAAGAAAAATGGTTACCCGTTACGGATTTTCCGAGAGCATCGGTATGGTTAACTATGATAATGATGACGACGAGGTCTTCATCGGTAGGGATCTTGCACATACAAGAAGCTACAGCGAGAATGTTGCAAACCGTATAGACGAAGAAGTTCACTCCATCATCGACAAATGTTACGAAGAAGCTAAGCGTATCATCAACGAGCACATCGAAGTGCTCCATAAGAGTGCCGCACTTCTTATAGAGAAGGAACGTATTACCAGAGATGAATTTGAGGCTCTTTTTTAAAAATGTTACATATTTTTGTAAAAATTGCTCAAAAATTAGTTAAAGAAAAGTAAATGTTTGTGCACACTTTTTTAAAAAAGATGCTATAATACATAATTGTAAACCCCAATACATTTATAGTTTTTGCTACACCCCAAACTAAGCGCATTTGGCGCTTATAGCAAAAATACCTTCTCCGAAAAAAGGATGACCCCCCCAGGTTGTCCTTTTTTATTTCGTTCCCCTAAATGCAAGAAAGTACATTGTTTTTAAAGTAATGTAATGATAAACTTAACATTATATTGAAAACGGTTCTGTCCGTAACATATTCGAAAGCGGTGAAGGAAATGTTTAAAAATCTGTTTAAAGGATACAGCAGGGATAATTTTAAAACAGCTCTGGCTATGGCATGGCCTGCCATAATAGAGTCTTTCTTTGTCGCATTTGCAGGTCTCGTTGACTCTCTCATGGTCAGCAGGCTCGGTTCTTATGCAGTAGCGGCAGTCGGGCTCACCACTCAGCCCAAATTTATGGGACTGGCAATGTTCTTTGCGATAAACGTATCCATCTCCGCTCTTGTCGCCCGCAGGTTCGGCGAAAAGCAGAGGGAGGATGCAAATACGGTATTCCTTACAGCTTTAATATTTGTCGTTTCCGCCGCCGTCATCTTAAGTCTGATCTTTGTTTTTGCAGCCGATCCGATCATCCGTTTGTGCGGATCTTCCGAGGAAACTGCAGAGGAACTGCAGACTCACGAAGCCGCAGTTGCATATTTCAGGATAATCATGGGCGGCATGATCTTTAACTGTGTACAAATGGCTATCAACTCCGCACAGCGCGGCGCGGGGAACACCAAGATAACCATGCGTACAAACGTTACCTCAAATCTTGTAAACATCATCCTTAATTACTGCCTGATCGAAGGACACTTCTTTTTCCCCGCTCTCGGCATCCACGGTGCAGCTCTCGCTACCGTCCTCGGAACGGTTGTATCCTGTATAATGAGCATTCTCTCCATAACGAAAAAGGACACCTTCATAAGCATCCCCTATATCGTTTCAAATAAAATAAGAGCATCAGTCGCTTCCTTTAAAAGCCTTGTCAGGATAGGCTACGGAATATTCTTCGAACAGATTCTCATGCGTATCGGTTTCATGGCAACAGCCGTAATGGCGGCAAAGAAAGGCATGGATGCCATGGCCGCCCATCAGGTCGGGATGAATCTTATGGGACTTACCTTCAGCTTTGGCGACGGTCTCCAGGCCGCTGCTGTAGCTCTTATCGGAAGATCCTTAGGAGAGGGCAAGCCCGAGCTCGCAAAAAATTACGGAAAAACGTGCAAAGCCCTCGGTATGATGATTGCCAGCGTACTCATGCTCGTATACTTCTTCGGAGCACGCGGGCTCATGTCAATGTTTTTCGAAGAGCCTCACATCGTAGATATCGGCGTATCGATAATGAGAGTCATTCTCTTTGTTGTACTCTTCCAGATAATCCAGGTTATATATATGGGCTGTCTCAGAGGTGCCGGGGATACTCTCTATACTGCCTTTGCAGCTACTATGTCGGTAACTGTCATAAGAACGCTTGTCTCATGGCTCGGCGGTTTTGTCTTTGATTTCGGTATAATCGGGATATGGTTCGGAGTCCTTGCGGATCAGATGTCAAGATTTGCATTTGCCAGCATCAGATACCGCATGGGAAAATGGGTAAAGATAAAAATCTGATATAAAATGTAAAAAAGGACAACCTGGGGTGGTTATCCTTTTTTCGGAGAAGGTATTTTTGCTATAAGCGCCGATTGCGCTTATTTTGGGGTGTAGCAAAAACTATAAGTGTATTGGGGTTTACAAGTATGTATTATAGCATCATTTTAAAATAAGTGTGCACAAACATTAAAAAAATTATTATTCTTTTTTGCCAAAATTGCACAAAACGGAACAAGAAATGATTTGCATTCACTCAGGAAAAAAGTATAATGATGGTATAAACCATAAAACCGGCGGAACAATGTCGTGAAAGGAAATTATCATGAAAGATTTTTTAAAAACTCCCCCTATGGGCTGGAACAGCTTCGATTACTATAACACTTCGGTTACTGAAACAGACGTCAGGGCAAATGCCGACTATATGGCAAAGCACCTGAAGAAGTTCGGATGGGAATATGTTGTGGTGGATATTGCCTGGTATTATGATGAGGAGGGAGAAACTCGTGATAATTTTGCGTATATCCCCTTCGCCAAAGTTGAGATAGACGAGTACTCCAGACTCTATCCGGATCCTAAGAAATTCCCTTCATCAAAAGATGGAAAAGGATTTGGTCCATTAGCGGAATATGTACACAGTCTTGGCCTTAAATTTGGTATCCATATCATGAGAGGCATCGTCAGAAGAGCAGCATATATGAGAACAAAGATAAAAGGAACCGATATAACTGCAGATAAAATCGCCGATGCTCATTCAACATGTTTCTGGAATCCGGATATGTATGGCGTAAACCCTAAAGCAAAAGGAGCACAGGAATACTATGATTCTCTCATGGAGCTTTATGCTTCCTGGGGTGTGGACTTCATAAAGTGTGATGATATATGCCGTATGGACGCAGCTTCATCAAAGGATGAGATCAGGATGCTTCATAATGCTATAGAAAAATGCGGAAGGGACATAGTACTCAGCCTGTCTCCCGGACCCGCAATCCTCGACGAACAGGAGTTCTATCACGAAAATGCGAATATGTGGCGTATAACCGACGATTTCTGGGACAGATGGGATCTTCTCCTTGATATGTTTGACCGCTGCAGAAAATGGCAGCCTTTCGTTAAGGAAGGCGGATATCCCGACTGCGACATGCTTCCTCTCGGAAAGCTCGGAAAGGGCTTCGGTTCGGAACGTACCACGAACTTCACCTATGATGAACAAAAAACGATGATGACGCTCTGGTGCATCTTCCGCTCTCCGCTCATGCTCGGAGCCGAAATGACAAAGCTTGACGAGCCCACGCTTGAGCTTCTTACCAAGGAGCCCCTGTACAAAATGATGAACAGTATCACAAGCTCTTCGGAAACCTTCTGCAACGATAACTTCATCATTTGGGAAGCAGTAACTCCCGAAGGAAACTATGCTGCTGTCTTTAACATTTCCGACAAGGCCGCGGACGCACCTTTTGAGAAGCTTGACAAAAAATATGACGGCGCTGTAGAGATCTGGTCCGGAAAAACGATTAATTTTGCTGACGTCTGCACGATACCTTCACACGGAGCAATCCTGCTTTCAATCTGAGAAACCGGTGAATCAACTATCAGTTGAAAGACATGAGTGTTCTAAAGTCATTAAGTTAACTTCTGTTTGTCATCCTGAACATCAGCGAAGGATCCTATTACAACTATGAAAAAGAATGACGAATTTGAGATAGATATAACCGATATCGGGAATGATGGCGAAGGAATCGGTAAATATGAAGGGATGACCTTCTTTATAAAAGGAGGCCTTCCCGGTGACCGGGTCCTGGCCGGAGCCACAAAACTAAAGAAAACCTACGGATACGCACGACTGGTGAAGGTGCTGAAGCCTTCGCCTTTTCGTGTTACTCCGCTCTGCCCCATAGCCGAAAAATGCGGAGGCTGCCAGCTCCAGAGCCTTGACTATAAAAAGCAGCTGGAACTCAAAGAGCGAAAGATAACCGAAAACCTCATCCGTATCGGAGGCATATCTCCTGAGTTTATCAGTGAAAAGATGGACCCCATAATCGGCATGGACAATCCTTTCCGATACAGAAATAAGGCTCAATACCCGGTCGGTACCGATAAAAACGGAAATGTTATCGCAGGCTTTTATGCGGGAAGAACCCACAGCATCATTCCAAACACAAAATGTTATCTCGGTGCCGAAGAAAACGAAGCCATATTGGGAACCATCCTTTCATACATGAAAGACAACTATGTTCCGGCATATGACGAAACGACAGGTAAGGGACTTATACGGCATGTTCTCATCAGGAAGGGTTTTACCACAGGGGAACTCATGGTATGCCTTATAATCAATTCCGACAAAAAGGAAGAGCTGCCCAATCAGCAGCAATTAATAAATAAACTGACGGAAATTCCCGGGATGAAGAGCGTTTCCGTAAACATAAATACCGAAAACACAAATGTCATCATGGGTACGGAGGTACATACCGTCTGGGGTGATCCGACCATTTCGGATGTTATCCATGTACGGGACATGCAAAAGGACGGATATCCTTTTACTGGATATTCCCTTATCTTTAAGATATCTCCTCTCTCCTTTTATCAGGTAAATCCCGTTCAGACCGAGAAGCTCTACAGCCTTGCCCTCGAATATGCCGGACTTACGGGAAAGGAAAGTGTGTGGGACCTTTACTGCGGCATAGGCACCATTTCACTCTTCATGGCACGCAGGGCAAAACAGGTTTACGGAGTTGAAATAGTTCCCCAAGCAATAGCGGACGCAAAAGAAAACGCCAAAAGAAACGGCATCGCAAATGCAGAGTTTTTTGTAGGAAAAGCGGAAGAGGTACTCCCTGCATTCTATAACGAACTGCAGGATAACAATCTTTCCGCCAAAGAAAGCTCGCCTGCAAAAACACCGAAGATGAACGGAATGGACAGAGAGAAAAGTCCGGAACGCTCAAAAGCGCAGATGCTCCACCCGGATGTCATAGTTGTGGATCCGCCCCGAAAGGGCTGTGACGAAGCCTGCCTTTCGACAATGTTAAAGATGCGGCCCGACCGCATTGTATATGTCAGCTGTGACAGCGCCACCCTTGCCCGTGACCTGAAAATACTTTGTGACGGCGGTTACGAGATCAAAAAGATACGCGGCGTAGATCAATTCGGACATACGGTTCATGTGGAAACGGTTGTTTTACTGACGATAACACCATGATTTAAATGTAAGCAGACAGATAAACAGCAGCGGCTATCAAGGAGGCAATTATGCTAAATACGAACACGCTCATCCGGAAATTCGCAGCTTCCGGGATTGGATGCCTTATCATTACAGACCCTGAACGGAATATCGTCTATCAGAACGGAAAACCGTATGTAGATCAAGCTCATTGGACTAAATGGAGCACAGGTACCCCGGCCGAAATGACAGAAGATCAGGTTGTGGAATGGGAAATCGCCGAAAAAGATACAGGTATATATTATAGAATTCATTCCGCAAAGATTACGGACGAAGGTAAACTCTGGCTTGTTCATCATATCTATGACATAAGCGATTTTGCCAAATTATCCCAGGATCTGTCCAGGTATTCACGAGACTGGAAAAACCTTTCAGCCTGTCAGCAGGAAATGATAAGTGCGCTCTCCGATGACTGCAGGGCAATTTTACCGATAGCCGTAAAATACCTGAAAACAGACCTTGCAAAATTGTTCATTAAACGCCGGGATGCACTTGAAACATATACCTTAAAAAAGAATGAAACCTGTATAAACGCAACCAAATCTTTTTCTGTACACACAGATTGTCACTATAAAGCAGGTGAAATATATCCGCTTCCGGATACAGACGGAGAGTTTCTTTGTTGTGCCGGGGGAGATACCGTATCGGGTGAAACATACGCCGTACTGGTAAAAACCGGCGACAACATGCTGGATAATATGCAGTATCCGCTTTATTTCAACGTATTCAAACTGTTCATAGAAAACACCCTTTTGCGAGAGAAGGTCACCTTTGAAAGTGAACATGACCACCTAACAGGACTCTATAATAAAGGCAAATACCTCGAAATGTTAAAAAACGATTTCCCGTTTTATGACAGTATCGCCATCTTTAATATGGATGTGAATTATCTGAAGCGTACAAACGACACTTTAGGTCATGAAGCCGGAAACCGTCTGTTGACAAAAGCCGCCGATTCTTTAAAAGCCATTTCAAACGAAAATATCTTTCCTTTCCGGCTCGGAGGAGACGAATTTATGCTCGTTGCTTCCAACGTTGACGAAGACCGGGTTCAGAAAATCAAATCCGATTGGGAAAAGAAGCTTAACGAGCTGAACACAACCGATCCGGAAATAGAATGTGTGATAGCCTGTGGTCTCGTATTCGGGAAAAAGCCTTACGACCTGGGCGACATACTCGGAAGAGCCGACATTCTTATGTATCAAAATAAACGCGCGATCAAGATCTCACGCGGTGAGGATCCCAATTCCAGATAACAGATTTTGGTAATTTTTTAAAAAGTATTTCTTTAAAAAACTGAGCCCCCTTAACAGCTGTTAAAGGGGCTCTAAAATCATATTTTTCTATATTATACGGCGGCCGCTGCTGCCTCCATATCCTTCTGTACCTTCTTGAGGTCTTCCCTGATACTTAAGTGCTGAGGACATGCCTTCTCACATTTACCGCATTCCTTACAATTTATAGCTTTCTTTCCGTCTTTCTCCATACCTTCCCACTGCCATTTGACAACATTGTAATTCTGATACATATGATAGCGGTTCCAGACACTGAAGTTGCCGGGTATATCTACACCGAAAGGACAAGGCATACAGTATCTGCAGCCGGTACAGCCGTTCTGTATCCTGCTGTTCATGATCTCCCTGATCCTGTCAATTGCTTTATACTCATTTTCATTCATGGGAATAAAATCATTAAAGGTTGCCAGATTATCGTCAACCTGATCCATAGTTGACATTCCACTCAGCACGGTCAGGATGTTCGGCAGAGTTGCAACATATCTTAATGCAAATGACGCTGCGCTCTTACCGGGACGGACACTCTCAAAAACATCCATGATATCCTGTGAAAACGAAGCCAGCGAACCTCCCTTGATCGGCTCCATGATAGTAAGCGGGATACCCTTTTCCTCTGCAAGCTTATATCCTTTAAGACCTGCCTGCTCCTCTGTATCCATATAGTTCAGCTGTATCTGGCAGAAATCCCAGTCTCTGTAATTTATTATCTCTTCAAAGGCCTCATAGCTGTCATGGAAGGAAAATCCCAAAAACCTTATCTTTCCTTCTGCCTTTAACTCCTCAAGCCTCTTAACACAACCTACCTGAAGCATCTTCTCCCAGCTGCCCTTGTTCATGGCATGCATAAGATAAAAATCAAAGTGATCGACCTGAAGTTTAGATAACTGTTCGTTGAAATACTTATCCACATCCTCTATCGTATTTACAAACCAAACCGGGAGCTTTGTCGCAAGATAGAAAGAATCCCTCGGATACTTCTTCAATACCTCTCCCACAAACAGTTCGCTCTCACCGCCATGATAAGGATAAGCGGTATCGATATAGTTTACGCCCGAAGCTATAGCCTTATCGATCATTTTCTCAGCCAGCGGCCTGTTTATCTTTCCATCCTCTCCCACAGGGAATCTCATACAGCCGAATCCCAACAGCGATACATCAATACCTAATTTTTCAAACCTTCTCTTTTCCATGATAAACCCCTTTCATTATACGAAACCAATATCACTTCAAATTCAGTTTACAATAATCCGGCATTTTTTTCAATGTTTTTTCTTGCGTTCGCCTGTTATAATCTTGCCAGCCCGTCAAACATCCGGAGTATTCTAAGTCCATTAAGTCAGTGTCATTCTGAGCAAAGCGAAGAATCTTTAAAAATCTTCTTGACATATACCACAATTTTTGATAGAATAACATTTGCGTTGAAAAACGTAACAAGTGAATATCGAGCTTATAAGTTCGGACCTGGAGAAGTACTCAAGAGGCCGAAGAGGCGCCCCTGCTAAGGGTGTAGGTCGTTTGCGCGGCGCGAGGGTTCAAATCCCTCCTTCTCCGTTGAAGAAGAAATGCTGAAAAGTCTTGTAAAATCAAGGGTTTCAGCATTTTTTCTTTTTTATTGACACTAAATAAGATATATGATAATATACTATATAGAAAAAGTAGATTTCTGTATAGTTTTTTGGAAAGAAGGTGAACCTATGTCAGCATCAGAAGCAGTAATTAATAATAATGGTGAGACTCTTTATGGATATCTTGTTAGAAATTATGTAAAAAAAGGTGAGCCGATATTTGTTTCTGAAGTAAATGAAAAGTTAAGAGCAGATTTAAAGCAGAGTTTCAAGAAACTTTCTGATATTGGTAAGTTAAAGAGATTCCAGAAAGGTATCTATTATCTTCCTTATAAAAATATATTAGGTCTTGAAGGCAATCTTGACCGTGAGGAATATCTAAAGAAGAAATATCTTGACAATGGTGATATACAAGGCTACATTACAGGATTTACGCTTGTTAACAGGGCAGGGTTAACCACTCAGGTTCCGGCAGTGTTGGAAATAAGATCTAATGCGGCTACGACGGAACAGAGAAAAGTAGAGATAAACAAAAGGAACATCATAGTATATAAGCCTTATGTACATATTACGAAGGAGAACAAAGATATACTGCAATTCCTTGACTTGATGTGCTATATTGGTGACTATAATGAATTTTATGACGAGGATAAAGATTATTATATCAATCGTCTGAACAGATATATAGAAGATAAGCACATTGACCTGAAGCAATTGGATAAATATATACCTTATTATCCGGATAAGGTACTTCGTAACCTATATTTAGGGGGATTATATGGCATATTGGTATAAGGATAAAAAAGAAGAATGGCGGGAGTTTATCTCTCTTATCTCTCAGGAAACCGGACAGGATAATCTTATGATAGAAATCAAAAAATAATAACTGAACCAAAGGCACAGTTTAAATTTTTTCAAGGAAAAACGCCCGGACGCATCCGAGCGAATTCCCTCTTTGCGTATCGGGGATACGCGAATCCCTTCAATGCTCCGGCGAAACGCCGTATATCTATGTATAATCCTCGCGGATAAGCTGGGCTATATCATCCTCACCGGTATCAACCCTGCCTGCCCTATTCCTCTGGCCATTGTATAAAATCTTCCAGGAGCATTGTTGAACCAACAACAGTCATACGTATACATAACCTCAAACTTTATTTCGTTTTCCAAAAGATTTTTTGCAGAGTGTGTCAGGTACTGCATATGTCTCATGTCTTCCGCAGCAATAACAAGAACTGCATTCTTTCTGTTAAGCCAAAGTCTATTCTTGATCGTGTTGATCTTTCTTTCAAATTCTTCACGTCCTATCTGTGTATCTGCCACAAACATGAAGAAATATGTTTTTTTATTGCTTCTTACAATCAGTGGAAATTGCTCATTTTCTGAGGGATTCTTTTTCAGATTCTTTACAATGTATGTATTACTGCCACAGTTATTAAACTCAAAATCCCTTATAACCTTTTGATGACATAACAGATTCAATAATATCTGATTTGAAGCAATCTTAACTCTGATAAATCGCATTATATCCTTATTGTAATGATAGTCCAATATAGACGATACTCCGGCTATACCCAACATCGGCAACACCTCATTACTGAAATGGTCGAGGTCATAAACAACCACATCCTTGTTATCCTTGACCATGTGAACAACCGCAGTTCCCAAAATTCCTCTGTATTCCAGATTATAAAGGCGGTTTTTAAACTCCTCGTACGGAAGGTTCTTACCCTGAAGAAGCATATAATTATAAAGCTGATTCTTAGTCACTCCCGAGCTTAAGGCAATTCTTCTTAAAAGCTCATAATCCACATCATCGCATTTTCTGGTTTTATAACAATTATTGTATAGACTCTTTATAATTATCTCCGAATTCTTATAATAAATCAGGTCATATGTACTTACACATTTCAGTCTATCTCCAATTGCAGAAACATTAGGATAGTATCCTGCCATGTTTGCCCTGTCATATCTCTCACTCATGGTATTCACCCCTTTCGTGTAAAAACTCATCCCAAAGAGCCATGGTTGTAAAGCTCTTATTACCTGCCAAAGATTTCCATATATAACTGTTTAAATAGTCGTTATTGCATAATGTATTGATGGTTAGCGTATCCGCCTTATTTTCGATAATCCTTAACTTTTCAGGATCAGTTCTGAAGTAGTAGTTTACCCAGCCCCTGTTAAAGCCTCCGAGCACATTAAAAAAATCGTCCTGATTCTTGTTAAACCTCAGATGCTTTTCAAGCTTTTCCACCATTTTACTGATCAGCTTTTCATTAAGATCAAGCCTGTATTTTCCATCTTCACTGCTGAAAGCGTAACCCAAGAACTCCAGTTCAGACCCCGGGCAGATGCTTGTTTTTTCCATATTTAAAGATAGTGAAAGTTTGTTTGCTAAATACCTGCTCAAACATTCAAGATTCCTTTCAGCTTCTGCTTTCGTCTTGCAGAATATAACAAGGTCATCAGCATATCTTACAAACTTAACCCCCATATGATCAAAATGCCAGTCGAGCTCATTTAAAACAACATTTGCAAATACAGGACTAAAGGACGATCCCTGGGGGAGTCCGATCCTGTTATGGTAAACCCTCCCATAAACTACACCGGGATTCTTCAGGTATTTAGCGACGAGCTCAATGACCATCTCATCATCGGTTACTTCTCCAAGCTTCTTTATTATGATCTTATGCTTAACACTGTCAAAGAATTTTCTTATATCCGCATCTACTACTACATCCCAACCGGCATTCATGTAGTAAAGACATCTCTCAAGTGCCGTAAATGTATTTTTGCCTTTAATAAACCCAAAGCTATCTTTATGAAATGTCGGAAGAAAGTATCGTTCAACTTCCATTCTGATACAATGTTGTATCATCTGATCCATCAGGGTACATATTGCAATTTTTCTTTTATCCTTTTTACCGGGTTTCTTTCGAAAATACAGTTTAAGCATCTCAGGTGTATATGTCCCGCTCCTTATACTGCACATTACATACTTTCTGTTTGTCATCCAATATTGTTCAAGCTCATCTGCTGTAATGCCGTCCAGTCCCGGACTTGGTTTCTTAAACTTCATTATCTTTAGTGCCCGGCTTACATTATTCTCTGAAAGTACCATATCCAGAGTAATCTTATATCTGCTTTCGTAAGCCATGGCATTCCCTCTTATTAGAATCAAGTACCTTTATCACTGCTTCGTCAATAGTACCTCTTGCAATAATGTTTATCACAATCGGCTCTGAACCATCTTCCTGCATAAGCCTCTCATTAGTTTTATTATACAGCTTCAGGGACCATGGAAGTGAAAACCAGATGATCACATTACCACCCTTATACATATCCATATACATACCGCCCAGAGAAGCATTTATTATACCTACCCTGATACGTCCTGCATTCCACTCTGCCATATCCTTCTTCGTACAGATGCTTTCCGATCCGGGTATCTCATCTTTTAACCTGTCTGTTTCGTGTTTAAACCAGCATGCCACCAAAACATTTCGTCCGGCATACTCTTCCAAAAGACTTTTTAACTTCAATATCTTACGCTCATGAAAATATAGTATGCTGTGATTATCTGTATATACCGTTCCACTAGCAAGCTGTAACAGTTTTACAGATGCCGCATTATCGCCGTCAGCTGACACTGTTTTTCCATCACACATAGAAACGCTCAGATGTTCTTTAAGCAAAAGATATCTGGACATCTCAGTATAAGTCAGGTCAACATAAACGTTAATTTTTCTTCTTTTCTTAATCTCAGTCAAACCTTCATCGTACAGGTTAAGGCATATATCAGATATAGCCCTTCCTATAGCCCTATAGGTTTCCTTTTTAGGCTCTCGTATAGTTTTGTAATATGCTCCTACCTGTATTCTTTTTACAAAAAAGTATCTGTCATCAAATGCAGCTTTAGTCTTGCCAAGGCGTGCTCCCTTGTCTATCAGGTATATTTCCTCCCAGACTTCATCCACACCATGAGGGAGAGGAAATCTGCTGAATGCAATGATACCTTCAGCTGTGGAACACAGTTTTCTCAAAATATGGTACTTCTCGCTTTTATAATGACGGTATCTTGATAACTCATCAATAACCAGGCAACAGTTATCCGGTATTTTTACTTTACATATCCACTCAAGATTCTCGTCATTAGTCAGGATTATCTGTTTACCGGAGTTAAAGGCTTCCACTTTTCTGCTCTCTTTATCCATAGCGATTGCATATGTCAGGGCAGTCATTTCACCTCCCTTCAGAAGTGGAAGCCATTCCATCTCCAGCATTCTTTTCTGTGCGATGATGAGAAAACGCTTTATCCCGTGCTTCATCATATATCCCATAGCTTCTGTCAGGAACATGGCTGCAGGTATCATCCACGGTTCAGCAAAAACCACTGCCTTGACATTCTTCATCAGATGATCATGTACCAGCAAAGAATTATCCGCATTTTTCTTCATCATACGCAACCTCTTTCCTCACAAAGACACGCTGTATGCCATAATTTAAAGTACGGCTCTTCCCGGAAGAATTGCCGCTATAAAGCTCCCATTCACCGGTTTTTTTAAGAACAGCCTCAATTTCGTAGGCATCACGTTTCTTCATATCTTGACGCTGTCGTCTCAAACACTCACACCAGATTTCCATAAGGCACACTTCGGTTTTAGACGGATTTTTCAAATATTCCTCTATGATACCGGCTCTAGGATCCACTTCCATCTCCTCACGCTGAACCATATCCGCCAAAGCTTCATCATTACTTTCAAGGAAAAGCGTCTCTCCCTCTATGTAAGCCT